>Ga0206878_10005_pt1 | contig 115816 bp, 96 predicted proteins | sample Alteio_BWOrgCont_8_FD_152621 | JGI IMG/M metagenome (GOLD analysis project Ga0206878, IMG submission 152621) | Enriched cells from forest soil in Barre Woods Harvard Forest LTER site, Petersham, Massachusetts, United States -... | ecosystem: Environmental > Terrestrial > Soil > Temperate forest >... | reverse complement strand
TTTACAGGATGCTGAATTTGTGTATCGCCACTGAAAAAGGTTTACCCTTTTTGATGATTAATCCTGTTTAAATTTATATATAAATAATTTTAATGCGTCTGCCCTGCTGTCACCCTCAAAAAACAACAATGGCAGGTATCCCTACCTGCCTTGCTCCTCATTAATCAATCGAAACCTAATTAATTATCTTTACAAAATCACAAATAATCAATTCACTTTAAACTAAAAGCGCTTATTCTTCGCCTTCCAGTTTGCGTTGGCTGCTTTCAAGATGCTTTAATATCTTGGCTTCAACATAAAATATAATTTCTTCGGCAATATTTTTTGCCTGGTCGCCAACGCGCTCCAGCTTACGGATTATCGAAAGTATATAAAGTGCCTCAGTAATGCTTCCGGGGTCCTTTTTAATAACATCAGCCACTGTTGTAGCTGCATTTTCATTAATAGCATCCAGCACGTCATCTCTTTTAAATATACTGCGGGCCAAAACAGTATCTTCCTTTTCAAAAGCCGTCCTGGTATCAGTCAAAATATTTACGGCTTCTTCATACATTCTCATCAGCGAGGTACTTTCCAAAGCCGGCACATCAAAATTTACAGAAGACTCAACAACAAAAAGTGCAATACCAGCGGCAATGTCGCCGATACGTTCAAGGTTCGTATTGATCTTAAGGGCGGCTAATAAAAAGCGCAGATCGATAGCAACCGGGCAATGCAGTGCAAAAATATTTTCACAATCCCTGTCTATTTTAAGCTCGTACGAGTTTACTCTTTTCTCTTTTATCAATACTTCGCGGGCAAGGTCCTTGTCAAATTGAACCATAGCTTCTTTAGCCTTGTTCAATTGCGACTGAACTAATATCCACATGCTTATCAATTCCTTTTTAAGCGCTGAAATTTCGGTTTCTAAATGTGTCATAATTGTATTTTTAAAATTTGTTGTAAGGTTGTAAGGTTGAAAAGTTGGAAAGTTTTAAAACGCATTCAACAACGTTACAACCTTTCAATATTTCAACTTCCCAACAAAATTAACTAAACCTGCCTGTAATATAATTTTGTGTACGTGTATCGGTCGGTGCCGTAAACATTATTTTAGTGTCATCAAATTCAACCAGTTCACCCAGGTAAAAAAACGCTGTTTTATCACTAACCCGAGCCGCCTGTTGCATGTTGTGCGTTACAATTATAAGCGTAAAATTAGCTTTTAATTCATGGAATAAATTTTCAACACTGGCTGTAGATATAGGGTCAAGCGCCGACGTCGGCTCATCAAATAATATTACTTCGGGCTCCATGGCTATGGCACGTGCTATGCACAAACGCTGCTGCTGGCCACCCGAAAGAAAAGTACCTTTTTTGTGCAGGGAATCCTTCACTTCGTTCCACAACGCGGCGGAAGTAAGTGATTTTTCAACAATATTGTCCATATCAGCCTTAACCATTTTCAGTCCGTTCAATTTATAACCAGCAACAACATTATCGTAAATGCTAAGGTTTGGGAACGGGTTTGGGCGCTGAAATACCATACCAATTTTATACCTTACGTATATGGGGTTCATGGTGTACACATCATCGTCGTATAATTTCAACGAACCTTTAGCTGTTGCTCCGGGTATCAATTCGTGCATCCGGTTTATACAGCGCAAAAATGTTGTTTTGCCGCAGCCGGAAGGGCCCATTACCGCTATACACTGGTTTTTCTCGATGCCGATGGATACGTCTTTTACAACATGGTTATCGCCAAACCAGGCGTTAAATTTTGAAGCACTTACAACTGTATGTTCCATTTTCGTGTGATCAGTTTTGTAAATATATTTAAAAACAATACAAACATTAATAATATGAATGATGCGCCCCAGGCCAAATCGTGCTGGTCGTCATAAGGACTGGTAGCATAGGTAAATATCAGGTGAGGTAAACTTTCCATTGGCTTCACCACGTTGGTCGACAGGTAGTTATTACCTAAAGCCGTAAACAACAGAGGAGCTGTTTCGCCAATAATACGCGCAATTGACAAGATAATGCCCGACAAAATCCCTGCAAAACCGCAGGGTACAATAACTTTTAAAATAACCCGGTGATAAGGTACACCTAAAGAAAGCGCGGCCTCTTTAAGCGAAGAGGGAAGTAAAAGCAGGGTTTGCTCTGTCGCCCGTATTACTATCGGGAGCATCATGATGGCTAATGCAATACTACCCGAAACAGCCGAAAAACCCAACGGTTTCACTATCCAGAAATAAACCACGATGCCCACTACTATCGAGGGGACCCCCTGCAGTACATCAACACATAAACCGGTATAGTAAGCTAGGCGGGTGCTTGCATTTTCGCTAAGGTAAATGCCGGAAAGTATACCAATGGGAATGGCTATTATGGCCGACATAGGCACTATTATTAAGCTGCCTACCAAAGCGTTTGCAATACCGCCGCCTTTTTCGCCTTCGGGTGCAGGCACATGGGTTAAAAAATTCCAGTTAACCTGCATAACGCCCTGTTTTATAATATAAAGCAACACTACAATCAACGGCAGGGTAATAACAAAAGCAAGGAAAATAATTAGCGATTTAAATAAAATACTCTTGGTATTTCTTATTCCAATTCTGGCTTCCATATCGTTATTTATTAGTATATCTTGTAATTATCCTTTTGCCTATCAGGTTTATAACAACCGTAACAAAAAATAAAACTAAACCAAGCTCAATAAGGGCCGATAAGTATAGGGTGTGGTCGGCTTCGGTAAATTCATTAGCAATAACGCTGGCCATTGTATTTCCCGGGCCAAAAAAAGCATCTTTAAATGTGTGGGCAACAGCGCTTGTATTACCGATCAACACGGTAACAGCCATGGTTTCGCCTAAGGCCCTCCCCAATGACAAAAGGATACCCGCAAACAAGCCCGATTTGGTATACGGCAGAACCACACTGCGAATCACCTCAAAACGTGTTGCCCCCAACGCATATGCACCTTCTTTAAGCGGCGATGGCACCATGCGGATAAGAGAGGTACCAAGGGCCGCTGCATATGGGATGATCATAACCGCCAGCACCAGCGAAGCCGAACAAACGCCCACACCATAAGGCGCTACGCCTATCTTCATCTCAAATGTGCGAACAATAGGAACCAGCACAAACAATGCCCAAAAACCGTAAATAATTGAAGGAACTGCAGCAATCAGCTCCACAGTATTTTTTAATAAGTTCGAAAGCCATCCTTTAGTATTATATTCCCCAAGGTAAATAGCTACCGCATACGAAAAAGGAATGGAAATAATAAGCGCTGTAAACGAGGTAAGCAGCGTACCTAATAAAAAAGGATAAGCACCATAAACGTTATTGACCGGATCCCATACTTTGCCCCATAAATACGAAATACCCAGGGACTTAATGGTTGGTATTGACTGGATGATCAGGGTTATCAGGATACTGACAACAACTATTACCAATATTGCGCTCACCACTTTAAGCAACCGCTTAAAAATAGTTTCCCACTTCATTTGGCTGTAGGAGAGGTCTAATCTTTTGTTCTTATCACTCATGGCTTCGATATACAAAACAATTACCAGCCCCCTGTATTAATGGGAAACTGGTAATTGCGTATTTTGATATTTGATTTTTTATTGACCGAAGATCAACAAACTTTATTCAATAATTATTTCAGTATTGCTTTTCCGTCGTAAGTAGCCGATTTTAATATGTTCTCAGCAACCTTAACAGCTGTTTTTGAAAGTGGGGCGTAATTCAAAGGCGTGCAATCTTTCTGACCATCATGGATATTGTACCACAGAAGGTCCAATAACATTTTGGCTTTAGCAGCCGAACGATCACTGTATTTTTGCTCTTTGTAAATTAAAGCCCAGGTAAAGCTGCTGATAGGGTAACCGGCAGCGTTGTCGGTATTTGTTAAAGAAACAATACCATCTGCAGGCAATGCATCAATCTTACTTGCCAAAGTGGTTGAAGCAAGTGAAGGGGTAATAAATTTGCCCGATTTGTTCTGCATGTTAGCAAAAATCATTTTGTTTTGCAAAGCATAAATCAATTCAACATAACCAATAGCGCCAGGTGTTTGTTTAACCAAACCGGCAACGCCTTCGCTGCCTTTGCCACCTAAGCCTGCTGGCCAGTTAACTGCTGCTGCTTTTCCAACTTTTGCTGCCCAATCAGTATTTACTTTTGTTAAATAATCGGTAAAAATGAACGAAGTACCGCTACCTTCCGAACGGTGAACAACAACTATCGGCAGGTCAGGCAATTTAACGCCTTTATTGGTAGCAGCAATTTCCGGGCTGTTCCAGTTGGTTAATTTACCTAAATAAATATCGGCTAAATCTTTACCGTTTAAGTTCAAAGCGGTAGTAACACCAGGAATATTATAAGTTATAACAACAGCGCCCGAAGCCATAGGGATGTGCAGTACTGCTGCTCCCATTTTCTTTGCCTGGTCTGCATTCAAAGGGGCATCGGAGCCACCAAAGTCAACTGTTTTATTGGTTAACTGTAATATGCCGCCGCCTGATCCGATTGATTGGTAATTAACCTTCACATCGTGTTTCTGGCCGTAATCGGCAAATATCTTCGAAAATAGGGGATATACGAATGTACTGCCCGCGCCTAACAAAGTATTGTCCTGGGCCGAAGCTGATAAGGTTATGCAGCTTGCGCCTATGGCCACAATTGCTAACTGTAAACTTTTAATTACTTTCATGGTTTTGTATTTATTTATTTTTTGTTTGCTCTGTCGCTCTTTATTTACCGAATGTAAAGAAGAAAGTCAATCTGTAAACAATAGTGTGATTGTTTGGCACGTAACCGCTAACAGTTGAAGATTGGTTGTCAAGGTATTGGATAAACCATACGTTTGGCATAAAGTGAACATTTTTGGTCGGGTTGTAATCAAGACCTGCAGTAAAAAAATGTTCTTTTGTATATGGGTCATATGAACCATAGTTGGTATTAACAGCGTAAGAATCTGCACCTATGAAGTCGGTATCAGGATTATAAGTATCATATTTTGCAAAGTAGTTCCATGTTTTTGATACGGCGCCTCTTACCCAAATTGATAAACCTTGTGCTGTTGCGTTTTCAGCGGCATTGGCATTGGTTTTATTTGTTACACCATTTTCAAAGGATTGGGTGTATGCTTCAACACCTACGTTAATTGGTTTTGAAAGATAGGCAACAAATGCTTTGTACATAGTATTGCTTTGGCCACCAACAGCTGCAGTTGCTGGAGAAGTGCGGGCTGAGTGGAAGTAAAGGTCGGCATATAAGTGATTGTCAGCAAATTTACCCCAAAGGTCTCCATAAAATATTTTATAGAAACCGGTATTAGCAGTTGAAGCATTTAATAAGCTTGCCTGAGTGTTATTTGAAACCATTAATACATAACCAAAGTTTTTTGTTGCAGGGTCGAAAGTTCCTTGTAAGGCAGCACCCACATCATACGAGTTGTTTTTATGGAAGTCGGTTATAGTTCTTTCAATCGAACGATAACCCCAGGTTGCTTCTGACAGACTGGTTGGTGCGTTTGTTCCAGCCTCGTTTAATGCGAAACCGGGGGTGCTCATCTCACCAATAACAAAGTCAGTTCCTGCCCAAATGTCTCTGGCGCGAACGTTGAAGTTTTTGATATAGAAAGCCATTTTATTATCCACAAGGTTGTCGCTATTTTGGATAGAAGTAGTACCATTAACGCCGACATTTGCAGTTGGCTCAGATGCCAACAACAATTCCGCTTTGAATTTTTTGGTGATCTCATAATCATACCCTAAGTATAAACGACGGAACTGGAATGCGTTACGGTAAGTTGGCACCTGGTAGTAGTTGGTTTCTTTACCTTGAGCAACGCTGGTTGCAGGTGAATGGCCGTCATAGTAAAAATCGCCAAATGAATAGCCCCACACTCTTCTTTGTGGTTTCCACGTAGTATCTTCGGCTGCAGTTTTAGCTGCGCTGGTTGTTGAAGTACCTTTATCGTCAGGTTTTACTTCTGCGGGTGTAAACGCAGGTGTGCTTTTTGCAGGAGCTGCAACGGTTCCGTTATCAGCAAGCGACGTTGACTGCGCTTTTACAGTTAAACCAACGAGCGTTAGGCTCATCAGCAATCCTGTACTTAGAATTTTTGTAAACATTTTTTTCATAATCATTGAGGATTAAATAAATTTTGCCCCAAAGGTGCGGAGTCGCCATTATCTTAATGTTAAGGAATGATTAACGTTTGATGATATTAGATAAATGTTAAATTGATATTCGTTACATATCTAAATTCTTGAAAACGGGGTTTTATTGGTATAAGACCTACCTATACCATTAAATATCAGACACTTAAAGTAAAGGTTAAAACATTCTACCTGATAACATAGAATTAACATTAGGTAATTTTGGTTTAATAATAGATTAACAATGTAGCTGTAATTTTGGGTTTTCCCATAAGTTATACCTTGCATGAAAGCTTTATTCAGAGATTTCTTTTCAAATGAGTCTTTATTTTTCAATCAATTCGATCTCGCAGCGAAAAATATTGCTGAAATGGCCGGTGTTCTGTTGCGAATTGTAAATACAGACCGTGCTGACGACCGCGAAACACTTTTTAAACAGGTAGAAAAAAGGGAGAACGCCGGCGACGACATTACCCATAAGATCTATCTCTTCCTTAACAAAGCCCTTTTTACCCCCTTAGGCCGAACCGATATCCATTCGCTCGCGTCAGGCATTGATGATGTGGCTGATGCCATACACGAAGCAGGCGGCCGCATCATCCTTTATAATATAGATGAATTTTCGCCTGCAGTAAGGCATATTACCGAGATTATATTGATGGCATGTCATGAAATTGAAAAAGCGATCGTTTTACTAAGGTCTGGAAAAAACAAGGAAGAATTAGCCGGACTGGCCCTGCAGATTAAAAATTATGAAAAGCAATCTGACCAGGTTTATTACAAGGAAGTTTCGGCCTTATTCTCAAATGAAAAAAATCCTGTAAAACTCATTAAGTACCGCGAAATACTGCTTTCGCTTGAAAGTGCGGTAAACAAATGTAAAGATGTAACTGATGTGCTGAATATTATCGTGGTAAATAGATAAGTTGTTACTGCCGATGTGATCTACAGACGGCAAATTACTTTTACAGTTTACGGCATGTGGTTTCACCCCAAAATCACCCCACATGCTGTTGATTGAGAGGAACCATGTCCTTTACTTCTTTGAGTTCCATCTCGTAGGCACGCATGCGGGCATGCAGTATATCCAGCTCTGTGCGCATCATCTGTATTTCGGTGATCAGCTTGGCCGAATCCGGCTTGTTGATCTTCTTTTCACCGGTACCGAGTATGAGCCACTCGGGTGAATATTTTAACTGGAAACAAAGCTTACGGATAAGGTAATAGCTGATATCCTGCTTCTTATTGATTACTTTACTAATGAAACCCTGGTCCACGCCGATGGCGCCCGCTAAAGCCAGCTGCCCGCCGTGTTCCTTAACTATCACCTTCAACCGTTTTAATAATGCTTCGTCCGACATTTGCCTGCAATAATAAACAAAGTAGCCGAATAGTTATAAAGATGTTGTTAAATGTTGCACCCGGTTCCCTAAAGCTACTAAACCTTCACAAATTGCACAGTTAAATAAAAATGGCCCGATTTTCCCAAAATCGTAAAAGGCTGCAAAAACTGAAGCTAAACCTCTTCAATTCTTACAGCCTTTACAGCTATTAAACTAAACCCAAAAACTATTTAAAACTAAACACTCAAATTCAATTCTTAACAGGCCAACTCAAACGATCCGCCCTGGCTTTGCAACTGGTCGAGCAAGTCATCAAGCTTTTCATTATAAGCTTCGATTGAAATTTGCCCATTGTTATACCTGGATGATAGAAGTTTAAGCTCCTGTACTTTTGACAGCCTTTTGCTTTCGCTTTGCGTACTATAAATATTTGCCATCGATGCAGCTCCAGCCATATTTTGCGGAACATCATCAAACCGTAGTGCGGCCTTTAAGATACTTATTTTTTGTTCGGTCGATTTTAGCATGAACAATGGCGGAACACTCCTTGTTTCTTTTAAAACAGCATTAACTTTTATAGTTTGCCTCTTATCAAACTTTAATATAAGGGTAATAATAACTACACCTGTCACCGAAAAGAAAAATAGTAATTCCATAACTGTAAAATATCAACAAAATCAAACCTTATGACTTATGACCATTTTTACGTTACTAATAGCTAAGGGGTTACGATATTTTAAGATTTATTTTTCAATTGATTGTGTGCCCGGTAAATAGCCTGTTTGCAACTAATATTTAATAGCCCGGGTGTTAAATTTTATGAGTTTATATCTTGTACCGCGGTTGAACGGCTTAACTAACCAAGTCTTTTCTCATAGCAATAAAAACGCAGGTTCGGCCTGAAGCCGAGATCGATTTCACCGGCAAACAAATAACCTAATTTGGGGAACAACCGTTGGGTCGCCCCATTGGTAGTATTCGTGTCAACCCTAAGAACAGGGATACCACGCCGGTTTGCTTCAATCTCGGCTTGCTTTAATAAAGCTTCTGCAATGCCTTTTCCCCTATGTTTGGTACTAACAGCAAGGCGGTGAGTTACAATTGCCGTTTCAGTAATATCCCAGCCAACATGGGCATATTCCGGTTCCTGGTCTGTTGTTATTGCACTTATACCTGCTATAACTTCTTCAATTTCGGCAACCCAAAGCTGGCCGAGGGTGATATCCTTTTCAAAAACTTGTTTATTGGGGTAGTTGTTGTCCCATTGAAAATTGCCAGCGGCATTCATAGCGGGTACTACATCGGCTATTAGTTGCATTATACCAGGAATATCAGTTAATGTTGCCGGGCGGATGATCATAAAAAAGGAGTTTTGCGAAAATATTTTATTTTAAGGAAATAGCGAAAGCTCCGCGAAAATAAAACAAAACTAACCCAAGGCTCCGAATCAAACAAAGCTTATCCAGCGATGCCGCTTCCTACAACTATCTTCTTCTTAACAGCCTCATGCATCACTTTTATTATTCTCGATGGTGTCTTCCATTCAAACAAATGGATAAACCAGATGGTCAGCCTCATAAATCCGCTGGTCCTCACCAGGGCATTGGCCAGTTTCGCAATGGTTTGGTCGCGTTGGCTAATACAGGCTTCATAGTCTGCTCCTTTTTTTGTAGCCAGGTCTTCAGCAAAGCACCAGGCGCCGTCGCGGGCATTATCAATGCTGAATTGTATCAAAATGGATGTTTGGTTATCAGCATGCAGCCCTAATAATGATAATAATGGCGAAACCCGGTCTATTTCATTTAATACCTGGTAAGTTAATGAGGATATAATGGTATTTATGGAATCAAAATCGTTATGGATACTTTCTACCTGTCCACCGGTTACCTCAACAGCGGTTATGCCAAGGTCAAGGTTGATATGCGCATTCATCCCTAAAAACAAATGTTGTAAAACCAGCAGGGATGAATTCCTTGTCGCCTCAAATGCCACCCGCCACGATTCCGTGAGCGGTTTGCCGGTCTTCCAGGCATTTAATGCATTCAGGTACCGACTCGCGAAAACCACATCAAATTGTTCCATCAGCGGGCCGTTCTCAAACCGCCCCTTTGCAATCCCATCTTTAACGCTGGCGGTTACCTTATAATATAAGGCGGCAAAATAGCCTGCACGATTGTTCGTCTGGATACTTTCCGCAATTATTCCCTGTAATTGTAGCAGGATGTCATCAATGGTAACTGCCGGCATAATTTTATTTTTAGTGATCAGGTCCTTTGATATTTTACGTAAAAATTGTGATCGCATTTTTTACAGTAATACCTCCTTACCTTGAACCAGGGAAGAAAAAATTTGAGAAAGAAATTACGATGCAGCTTTTTACTAAAACTGGTTTGGCATTTTGGGCAATCAGGGAAACTCATATAAATTATTTGGGTTGATAAACCTAACCAATTTTACGGAGTTTTACTCGAAACCCTATAAACTTGATATTGTGCTAACATTAGGAAATTGCAACCAGGGAAAGAAATTTAATTGATTTTATACTTACCTGATTTCTCCCTGAATTGAACCACTATAATCCACGCGAGCAATACCAATAAGGTGTAAAAGCCAAGGTTCTGAAAAAGATTACCCGCGCTAAACTCATCTGAAATAAAATGGCAAACTTGTTTTAAGGACATAAGGATTTAAAGCCGAGCGTTGTTCAACGGTATTAAATCCCCTAAAGTTTCATTGTATCATTAATAATAAACTATAACACCGGCTAATTCTTTTCAAATTGCTTTGGCTCAAAGTGTACCGGTAAACAACAATCTCTGATTTTTTTTAAAAAAAGAACCGGCAACCCGGAGCCGGTATATGATAGGGGGAATATGCAAATCGGCGGTCAGTCAGCAATATCCTGCGCATACTCTTCAAAATATGCCATCGTGGTTTCGTAAATTTCTTTATCCTTTCCTTTAACCCATCGCAAATAAATAGCGATCTGACTTCCATAATCCGACTCCCATTTCATATCCACACGCATAATGGCTGCACTCCTACCGCGGATAAAGTGAATTTCTTTAATGTCGTTCCACTCAATACTTACCTCTTTTATATAGTCGCTTATCCCCTCTTCGTCAAGCTGAAGTGCAGTATCGCCTCTCAACGCAGGTAATAACCTTTTGATTATAATTACGGTGCTAAGCGAAATAAATACAAGCCCGGCAAATCCATAAATAATGTAAACAAAAACAGTATTGCCCGCTCCGGCGTTGCGTAAAATGATCAGCATTAATACAATCAATGCGCAAAGTGTGCCAACGCTAAATTTCAGACTATATGGGTATTGACTTGCTTCATTCATGGTTAAATATAGCTTTTTTAGGCGAAAAAATTTGAAAGCACCTGATCTTTTCGCTAGTGGTTGTGTTTTTTATGAATGTCTTTTACCAGGCAAAGTTTTTTTATATCCTCTATCTTAATAACAAAGGGAGCATATTTAAGGCGGTTGCCAATCATTTCCGTAACATTGTCCGAGTGAGCTATAACTTCATCAGCTGTGTCGCCTGCAAGTAGCCGTTTGTACATCCGGTAGTCACCCCATTCTATATAATACACCTCGCCGGGTAATATCTTTTTATCGTGAATGACCTTAAGCGCTACCCAGCAGCCATTTTCAAGATAGGGATACATAGAGTGCCCCCAAACGGGCAGCGCAAAATCACAATCCTCAATGCCCGGAAAGTTCATGTGACCAACAGGTTCCTTGTCGTTAATATCGTTATAAACCTCTACCCCGGTTGCGGTCGCCGTTATCTCATACATGGGGATACCTTCCGATAGCTTAACAGCACTTGTAAGGTCAGAAGTTTCAGTATTCTTTTTACCCGCCAAGAAATCACTGTATTTTTCTTTAAAAATCTTCAACTTTTCAGGATCGATGTTTTGCCTGCTCTTTATTATCTCTGTAATCGAACTGGTCGAGTTGTAGCCAAGCGCTTCCGCAAGCTGCGCATTGCCAGTAAACGCCTTCCCTTTAAGCTGATTATACAAAATAATAAACTCCAAAGTCTCCGGCCTTATTGTTTTTATCTTATTGGGTTTCAACGGATCATCCATGGCAATTAAAATAAATAAAGATTTTTCTTGACATTAATAAAGATATTTCTTTATATTTGTTCTGTAATAACATCCTAAAGTAATACAATTATTTATAAAAACAAACATGCTTTTTAAAGAATATAAAGAAGACTTGCCGATTGCACATGTTCCTCCTTAAAGTGGCGGTTATCATACTGCAAAACACTCAAAACACTATTCTAAATTAAAAAACATCAACAGATGCACTTAGCCTACTCCGCCTTCAGCCTACACAACAACGCCAGGCAAAACACCAACGGCATTACAGAAAGCGATCTATTACTCCGCTATAAAGCCTATCAAACTGCTTGTAATAAATACAGCCGCGAAATTAACGCTATAAAAAAGTATTTGCCTGGCTGGACGCCCAAGTTTAGGTAAGTCAACTTTATTGGTTTATGGCCGCGACGATTCAAATTGCCGGTTAGATCAATTCCAACGAACCGCTCAGCTATTAACAACTAAACAAACTAACATGATAAAGATTAATCAAAAACTAAAAGACAAAATATGGTGGCTCATCATCTCGGTTGATTATGACTACGGCCGCATTTGCATAGCCGATCACGACTTTAACGGCGACATATTAACCCTTTGGCTGGAAGATAAACAGGACTTTAAGAATACACTCGACGAATGCCTGCAGCTTGATATCCCTGCAAAACAATTTGCGAAAATAATAAAGGCCGAAAACCTGAACAGTTATGAAGGCAGCAAAATGCATCCCACAAAAAACTACGTTTACAAAACGCGCATCGAGGTAAACGAACCTGTTGCCTGGTACCAGGACGATGCAACCCATACGGAACAGCGATGGGCGCGTGAAGCCTTACTAAAACAGGTATTAACCCAGTTGGTGGAAACCGAGGCGCGCGGCATAGAAGAATGGGTGTAAACGTTTAGCAGACTATGCCACTCATCATAACTGGCATTCTCACTATAAACACCTATGCGTCTGCTTCGTCTGCAAATAGCAGTAAGTCCTGGTGAAAAGTATCGCGTTTAAAGCTATCGCCGGCAAAATAAACAACGCTAACGTATTCATCGCTTTCTATAAAATTGCCGGGGGTTTCTTCGCTTAACAAATAGCCTTCAACTGCCATTCGCGGGCCATCAGCTATCATTACAACAATATCGCCTAAAATGAATTTCTTTTCCATGGTATCTAACTAAGGTATTTCAGGGTAAAGTTAACAACAACCATTCATCGCAAGTAATAAAAAAATTAAAAAATGACTGCTCTGCAAAATCCCAGGTCATGGTTTATCCTGGCCTTCCTTATTATTCTATCTGCTTTCCTGCTCATCATTATCAAACACAATCAGTCCGGAAGCGAGTCCAGTTTAAGTACAAGAACACGTTTGGGGATAAAAGCTATTATCAACCCAGCGCCAGCGTAATTTTAATTTTCGCTGATGGCACTAAACAAAAAAGGCTTACCGGTGCGCCGGAAAGCCTTCTTGAATAAAAAAGAATAATATCGATATTAATTACGCCTGAAACCAGTTTTGCCACCGCCGTTAAAACCGGGCCCTTTGTCTTCGGCCACGTTAACTTTAATCCTGCGGCCATAATAGCTTGCGCCATCCATGCACCTGATAGCCTCTTTAGCCTCGTCTTCATTTACCATTTCAACAAAACCAAAACCCTTACTCTCTTTTGTTTCGCGGTCTTTAATGATCCTGAGCGACTTTACAGGCCCAAAATCACCAAACACAGCACATAATTCAGCCTCGTCCACTTCCAGTGGGAGTCCTGCAATAAATACTTTCATCAAATGTTTTTAAATTTGTGTAAATGTACTCAAAAAAGGCCGAATTCCGGTTATCGATGCCAGAACAGTAACGTTTATTACTTAACAATTACTTTAATTCACAAAACCACCGCTGACAACAGCGCAGTATTCTTTCTTAAAAAACAACAGAGCCTACCAATTCTCAAGTCCGAGCAGCTTTTTGCCAAGTTCATTAAGATCTGCTGTTTTATACCTGGTTTGCTCCCACTTACGCGGGTCTCCCGGGAAGGCATAACCTTCGGGAGCGATCCTGTCGCGCCACGAATTGATGCGCCATTGGCGTAGTGCGTCGTTATCCTCCTGGGCGGGCATCATGGCAATATACTGTGCAATACGCACTTTATTGCCGCTCATATTGGGTCTTATGCCATGAGGTTGCAAACTATTGAATATCAACAGGTCGCCGGCTTCCATTTTAACTTTTACAAGGTCGAAGCCCGAAATGTCGGGCTTAAAATGGTCTCTGTCATTAGGTTGGGTTAACTTCCAGGTATCATAAGTCCTGAACAATTCCGGCACGCATTGGAAGCCGCCCATGTTTTCGTCAGTCTGATCGGCTAACGCCAGCACACCCTGAACGTTTTGCGGTTTGGTTTCGGGGTCATAGTCCCAGTGGATAAAGCCTTTATATTCAAAACCGGGCCTGATAGGGAAATTCAGGTTTGCACGGTCAATGGTAACCCATAGTTTTTCGGTGCCCCAAATATCAGCGAAAGCATCGTAAATTCGTAGCACCTGGCGGTTATCCCAAAGGTATTGGTTGTTGTAAACTTCCACCATGCCGGTGTTGGTCAGTTCTTTCATTTGCATTTCGGCTCGCGGCGGGGCGTACCAGGTCTCTTTATCATTGGGGTCTTTCTCCTCAAATTCCCAAAGGAATTGTGCAGTACGCTCAACTTGTTCTTTCGGAACAGCATTTTTTATCACGATGTAACCATTCTCCGTCCAGAAATTCCAATCGTCTTCGGTCAAAACTCGCAGTGGTTCGCCATTACTGCGATCGTTCAATTTAATTGTGCTGCTTTTAGCGGTCGATGGATTGCCCGGTATATCTTTATGAGCATTGGCTGGCGCCATTATGGCCATGGTAACATTTTCGTGGTTCTGCATAACATTGTTTTATTTGGATATGTCAAAAGTAAAGACCATGCGATGTCGAAACCACTCGTTTAATGACCAATATTTGTACTGTATTGATATTTTATTTACCTTTTGAAGAAATTTATGTTAAGGCAGTAATAAAATGAGAAAACTTCAGCTTGAAGATGTTAAGCCCGATACCGGCAGCTCCTTTAAAATACTTAACCCGCATTTAAGCACCACCTTTTTATGGCACCTGCATCCCGAATATGAAATTGTATATGTAGAGGCAGACGGCGGTCCCCGTCATGTGGGCGATCATATATCAAGGTACGAAGGCAGCGATCTCGTGTTCATTGGCCCAAATATACCGCATCTCAATTTTGATTATGGCGTGCATACTTATTGCGAGCAGATAGTAATACAAATGAAGGAAAACTTTTTAGGTGAGCCCTTTTTCAATAACCCCGAAATAGCCGCCATAAAGCAGCTATTTAAAAAAGCATGCTACGGGCTATCATTTTATGGGGAAACTAAAGCAAAAGCTGCTGAATCGCTAAAAAAACTCCAGGCGTTAAACAGTTTCGATCAGTTACTTAGCCTGCTGCAAATATTTCAGCTGTTAGCAAACAGTACCGAAGTTGAAGTTTTAAACAATGTACCGGCTGCCAACAAAGCATTTGAAAAGCAGCAGAAAAGGATGGATCACATTTATAAGTATGTAGGGAAGTATTATAATGAAAAACCCGACGTAAACCAGCTTGCACAACAGGTGAACCTTACCACGGCTGCATTCTGTCGCTTTTTTAAAAAACAAACCAGGCAGACTTTTACCGATTTTGTTAACCAGTACCGAATAAGTGAAGCGAAAAACATGTTGCTGCAGCACAAAACTATTACGGAAGCTTGTTTTGCTACAGGATTTGAGCAATTATCTTACTTTAACAAAACATTTAAAAAGTTGACAGGCGAAAATCCTTCAGCATTTAAAAAAAGAAATCTATTATAGGCCGGGAATTGGATTGTTACTTACTTCAGGTGGAGGTCGAAGGTTCCCTCAACGCGATAGTAGGGCGAGTTAGCTTTATCATCTTTAGCCAAAAAAGTAAAAAATGTACCTTTCGCCAGTTGATTGCCAACATTGTATTGAATGATGTTGATATTACCGAAATCCTTCGGAGCCGAGTACTTGCTTAAAGAAAGTTGGAGGGCAGGTTTTTTATCGTCGCTGCTTAATAAAAACTGGCTGCCCGCTATGCTGCGGTTAATGTTGCTGTACGCAAAACCTGCGGAACTGATGCCAAAACTTATATTATGTTCCTTGTTAATTGCGGTGATGCCGAAATAACGGGTATCATTATCTACACCCACATTAATAAAGGCTATTGAATCACGACTGGCATCGAAAGTATAGGTTGAATCGGCAAATTTTATCTTTAATGTACCCGAAGCAGCCAGGAAATTACCTGGCGAAGAAACCATGGAACTATCCGCACTTATATTTGTCTTCGACGGATCGGGCGCAGTCACAGCAGGGTCCTTCTGGCATGATGATACAACAGCCATAAGAAACAAGGAAACTGAAATTAAAAGGTAAGTAAAACCTTTATTACCCATGATTTTTATTTAATAGTTAAAGCTACTAAACTATAAACGAATTTAAACAAAGGATAGTTGCTTTAAAGCGTAATTTAATTAACATTTTAACAAAAATTAACTATTCCCTGATTAAAGTGTCATCTATCCCAAAAACAGAGCCATATTACCAGATATATGACCGTTACGAATTCAAAAAGTAAAACATTACAACCTTCTATTTATTTTAATTTATTTGCTAAAATAATTTGCATTTAACTCCAATTCTCCGTACCTTTACCATTAATGTATGCCAAATGGCATTTTAATCATAAAATGTGATGCTCGAACCCACAGCGCTTACCGCCGTTGAACTGGCAAAGCAAATTGAAACCTATTTTATAACTGCTGAAGAAGATCAGAACCCAGCCAAAAAAATTTCAAAAGAATCAAAACACGAATCGGCACCAATTACACTTAGTGGGTTGGCTTACTTCCTGGGGTTCGAAAGCAGGGATGCCTTTGCGGATTATGAGCAAAATGGAAAGTTTCCCGGTTTGTTAAAACGCGCCCGCTTATATATTGAAGCCGCTTATGAACGAAAACTTCACCAGCAATCACCAACCGGGGCCGTATTCGCATTAAAAAATATGGGCTGGAATGAAAAAGCCGATGATAAACCCGGGAATGCCAGCAAATTTAAAGCGCTGCAGATAGAAGTGATCGAAACTGGCTTTATACCTGCATCCTGCGAAAAAGAAGTTGCTGAATATAATTTTACCGCGAATAGGTAAAATCATCTATCTCGGTATCAGTAGCATTCGGGTTGTTAGGGTCCGGACTCGACGTTTCCGTGTGAATTGATAAACTACTCTGCGTAAGTATGGTTATGGTCTCTACAGTGGCTGCATTTTCGGCGCTGTAATATTCGGTAACTACCGAACCGCTAACGGTATAGTTAAATTTACTAAGGCTCGGCCCATTGGAGCTCGACCTGGAATAATAGCCTGTGCCGTCGTTATCGTATTGAACAAAATCATCCGATGTGAATGTTGTCTTTTTTACCGAATCCACCTGGTGTCCGTTATAAAGGAACTTCGAAACCTGTTTGGTAACTAACCACTTTCCAACAATTGTTATGCTTTTAGCTGGGGCGGCTGAATCTTTCTTGCAGGAATTTAAACCGATAAGCACAATCAAGCCAATTAAATAATAAGTACATCTCATAACCACAGCTTTTATCAGGTTAAATGTACAACTTGTTTAAGCTACAATGCAATAGGCTGTACGTCAAATGTTAAAATAAATATTCTTCTATCAACAAACCATGTCTCACCAACAAGCATCCATACTGTTTAAACAAAATTACAACTCGTCAGCCCATATAGTAATTAACCAGGGCGGTACCAGTTCGGGCAAGACTTACGCAATTGAACAGGTGTTATTTTGTTTGGCATGCTCGCAAGAAAAACGGGTAATAACAATTGTTGGCCAGGACATCCCAAACCTTAAAGCAGGGGCACTGCGCGATGCTTTAGAAATCTATTCGTCCTCTGATGTTCTGCAAGCTCTCGTAAAAAGTTATAACAAAACCGACAGGATATTTGAATTTTATAATGGCACCATTATGGAATTTAAAAGTTATGACGATGCACAGGACGCCAAATCGGGGAAAAGGGACTACTTATTTGTGAACGAAGCAAATGGAATTACCTGGGACGTTTTTAGTGAACTCGCTCTGCGTACAAAGCAGAAAATATTTATCGATTTTAACCCTAACAACGCCTTTTGGGTACATGACAAACTGATTGGTAAGCCGGATGTTCAATTAATTATATCCGACCATCGCCATAATCCTTTTATATCTGATCAAATGCGCCAAAAAATAGAGTCCCTCAAGGATGCCGACTATGAACTATGGCGTGTTTATGCCCGCGGCCTCACCGGCAAAATAACCGGGCTCATATTGAATAATTGGGGAGTGTGCGAAAATGTGCCCGAAACAGCGCAGATACTGGCTGCAGGCCTCGATTTTGGTTTTACAAACGATGAAACTGGTTGCCTGCTGGTTTATAAACAAAACGGGGAACTTTGGGTGCACGAAGTTCTTTACGAAACCGGGCTGACTAATCCCGATATCTCGGCAAAACTAGAAACCGCCGGAATAAGTAAAAAAATTGAAATCATCGCTGATAGTGCCGAACCAAAGTCGATTGAAGAATTACGGCGGCTTGGCTGGCGGATAACACCTGCAAAAAAAGGCCCCGACAGCATCAAGAACTCCATAGATATATTGAAGCGCTACCGGCTAAATATAAGCAGGCAAAGCGTTAACCTCCGCACCGAGTTGGGCCGGTACAAATGGAGGGTCGATAGATCGGGCAAAACACTCAATGAGCCGGTTGATACCTGGAATCACTTGATTGACCCGTTGCGCTACGTGGCGCTAAACAAATTAAATACCAAACGCTCAAACAAAACCAGCAGTTGGCTGCCTGCAACCAAAGTCGATGTCTTTGATTTTGCGGCCGCACAGCTGTTAAAATAAAAGTCGGCCTAACTATTAAAGAACCAGCGAAATCCAAATTATGATAGAAAAAACACTCAAAACAACTACGGGTAAAATAACAATCCGCATGCCTGTGTCCCTCAATGAAATTACTTTGTCCCAAATGATGAAGTTGCAGGAAAAACCTGAACTTAACGATCTGGAGGTAATAAATATATTGTCGGGCATATCCTTGAAACAATTACAAAATGTGCTGTGCATGGACGACTTTCATCCGTTTGCCGATGTCATACTTTCCTTATCGGAACAGGTTAAAGGCCTATATAACAATGATGCCGTCCCTAAAAAAATAACCTTTCAATTAAACAACGCCACCAAAACCATAAATGTTATCCAAAACTTATCTGTCGAACCGGCTGGCGCATTTATGGCTGCGAGGGATATTATCAGCGATGAAATAAACAAACATATCACCCAAAACGGACAGGACAATTGGGAAATCTGTTTTAACCCTTCACTGAAAGCATGTTGCCAGGTACTCGCCCATTATTTTTACTGTAGGGTTACCGGCAAATTGTACAATGAATACGAAGCACAAGAATTTTGCACTGAAATTAAAAAACTAAGGGTCACGGAGGCGCTGCCCGTAGCCAAACATTTTTTTACTTGTTATCCCAACTTATCGAAACAGAAAACAAACTTCTTTCAATACCTCCTACACCGCTTGAGAAAAAGGCCGGCATCCAGGCACTTGAAAAATTTAAATATATCAATACCGTAAACTCCCTTGCAGGCGGCGATATTACCAGGTGGAGCCAAATATTAAATATGCCTTATGAGCGGGTGTTAACCAAACTTTTGTTGAACAAAACAGAAGCTGAATATCAAAAAAGATACAGCGAATTACTGCAATCGTAATAATAGTCCTCAATAAATAACAAACTCAATCAACCAAAAACATGCCAATACGTAACCAGGTAGCAGCTATAGTGCAAACACTTACCAACCAACCCACATTTGTTTACGGCACTGCCAACGAACTTAACCAGTTGGCCGATGACGCTTCGTTCCCATGTGTTTTTATGTATCCGCTGCAGCCCATCGATGTGTCGCCACAGGTAAACGGATCGGTTGATAATAACTTTTCAATTTATCTCGAATTTTTATTTAAAACAGATTTTGATCAATATACGGCCGACAATGAAACCTATGTATCCCAGGCACTATCATTGGCAAATGAGTTTATCGTTAAAGCATCCAAATACCGTGAGGGCGAAGGTCGTTACTTCCGCATCAAAGCCGGCGAACGCGCCAAATGCCTGCCCGTTTACAATAAATTCGACGTTAACTCAACGGGGGTAAATCTTACGATAACCTTAGCAACTATGTATTTCGATAACTACAATTGACAAGTGCTTAGCAGCCCAGTGTCATCATTTCAAAACCTGCAAAACGACCGATAGTTTGTGGATTATTTAAGTAACAAACAGTTAACCCATGAATAATGAACCATTAACCCTGCTCCTGGAAAACCTGAAGACCGATCTGATCAACTCCTTACAGGCAAATGGCAGCAGTGCCACCGGGCAAACAGCAAAACAGCTTGTAATAACCAACGGCGGCAACTCGCTGCAATTGGCTTTGCCTGGCTATATGCAGTTGCTCGAAACAGGACGCGGCCCCACCAGCCAGGGCGCAATACCAGGCGATCCGCCCATGATCATTCGGATACAGCAATGGTGCCAGGCAAAAGGAATTCCGGATAAAGCTGCCTGGGCCATAAAAAGGGCTATCGATAAAAAGGGCTACAAAGGTAAACCAGGCATTATCAGCGGGCCTTTGGGCGATGATAACATTAACCGGCAGCTAAACCCGGTAGTGGATGGCATTGCCGCTGCATTGCTGGAGGAGTTATTTAATAGCATATAGGACTCATTTTTGCAACATCGCCCACGCGTTGTAAACCTATCCCATCGGCCACAAACTAAATTTAACAGAATTACGAACCCAATCAACTCAACCAGAAAATGAGCATAATTGCAAAAATTGACTATTCGCACACCTACGTCACCGGCACCGAAACCAACGGACAGGTGTTCATTTCGCTTTTTGATGCCGCAACCAATCAGCCAACAAATGGCAACAATGTACCGGTGAGTTATCAGCAAAATATCAATGGGGCCGTTCTTAATGGCACAATCGCCATAGCTGGTCAATCAGCGCCAATCTTCAGCGGGTTATTAAGCAATACAGCAACCGGTTATTTTACCAATTTTTCTATAACCGGTGTTGGCACAACGCCACCGCCACCGCCGCCTGTAAACCTATGCGATCTTGAAATTAATAGCATCAACATCGATCAAAAAGAATTGGCGCCGGGAGCCGCCGACGGGCAAATAACCGTAAACGCCACGTCAAGTTATAAACCCATCACTTATAGTCCCGATAACGTAACATTTCAATCCTCACCAACATTTACAGGCTTAACAGGCGGTTTAAAAACGGTGTATGTAACCGACGCAAATGGTTGTCTTAACTCCTCCACGGTTACCTTACCCGTGCTAAGTAGCCTATTGGTCAGCGATCCGTCGGTAACCCTTACCGGGGGTAATATATCCCGGTGGCGTGCGGCCTTTAACCCAATAGTTTTTACTTACCAGCGAAAGGACTTTGATGTTTCAGCAATAACACAAGACACCCTCACCGGGAATGCCGCGGTCGCGGTGAATTGCGACACCTCGCTAATACAGAACGCACTCGTGGCCAACGCGCAGGCAATAAACAATGCAGCATTGCTTAACGTAGTTTTAACCAATATTACGCCGGTAAATGTTTATATAAATGCTGGGCCTTATAAGGGCACCTTCCAGGTAACTGCCGTCACCAATAATAACCTGGTTATTAACACACCCTACACCACTAACGCCACGGGGTTTATCAACATTAATTTAATGCGGCCTTATTACCAGGTACAAACTCAAATAACCTACATCGATCCTCTTACCGGGCAACAAAACAAAATCATCTCAACCAACAGGTCCGATGGTACCGGGCTGGTTAAGGCCGATATAAGCAATTTCCTGCAAAGCCTGTTACAGGCAAAGGATGCCAGCGATTTTACGCAACTCAATTTTCGCGATACCAACCTCAGCGCCAGTTACCAAGTAGCTTATGCCGAATATTGGGACGGATTGCTGAATGGCGCCCAAACGTTAACTTATACTCCCGTTGCCAACCCTTATTACGTTTTATATGCAGCAAAACAGCTTGGAGACGCCTACGGAGGAAACCTTGCCGCCTATGTGCCCTTTCTGTCGGTAACTGACAACAGTCAATTGGCAAAATGGATTACTGATTTCAGCGAACCGGCTTACACTAACGGCTATCCTTTCGACATCGGCTTTATTTACAGCGACGACCTGGTTGGGCAGCAACTGTTTTGCGAACTTACTCCGCTTGATATTAACCGAAACCCCATTTCCGGACCGCAAACCAGCTATCTGCTGAACGACGATGGATCGTGGCTCTTAAACCAGGATAGTAGTAAACTCATCATTGCTGCTCAAATTTCAGGAGATATGGCTATACCGGCGCAGCTTGGCTTAAACCGCCTGCTGGTTAATACAATTTTTGATAGCAATGTTTATTTTTTCACCCTTAAACTAGTGTATAACGATAGCGGTAGTATTGCCCATACGGTTACGCAAACACAAACCATTAGGGTTGACGATGCGGTTGATGAGCGGTCAGTTTACCTGCGTTGGATAGGCTTAACCGGATGCTGGAACTACTACCGCTTCGTTTATAACCAGGAAGTAACATTGGATGTGCAAAACGCCGTCATCATAAAAAATTATGTGTCCGATTGGGCAAACCAGGATGGTATAGAGGAAGTAATTGGTAAAAGCGCTGGCCAAAAAATGAAGGTTATGGCCGAGGATCTCTCTGTAGCCGATATTAAGGGATTACAATCCATAAAATACTCGCCCAAAGTGCAAATGCTGGTGAATAAAAACCCTGTAAAATGGCAAACTGTAGTATTAAACACTGCCACTTTTACCGAGTATGAAACGCTGAACGGCCAGGCACCTTTTAGCGTAATGTTTAATATGCCGTCTATCAATATACAAACACAGTAATTCTGCACATCAGCCTCGAATAGCTGTTTAATCATTCTGATAATTTATTAAACCCAAAGGCATACCTCATCCATATCAAATTCAAGCATTAAAACATGGATCAAATCCAATTATACCTCAACGATCAACGGGTTGACCTTAGCGATGACAACCCGATAGCGCTTACCTTCCAGATCAACAATCTGGCCGAAGTGCAAAATCAACAAGGAAATACGTCAAACCAATTCAAGTTGCCTTTAACGCAGCGTAACCGGCAAATATTGGGTTTTCCGGATGATATAGCTTTCACCACTTCCCTGCCCTATCAGCAATACCAGGCCAGGCTGCTACAGGATGGCCTGGAAATACTTCCATATGGGATTGGAGAATTGAACGGCATCGATCAGGATACCGCCAATATCACCATCTTATCAGGCAATGTCGATTTTTTTGATGCCATCGATGGCAAATTATACGACATGGGCGACAGCACCAGCGTATGGAGCAATTACGGGCAAAGTCTTCTTTGGAAACCCTTCGATCACACCTGGAACATTGATAACATGGCCGATTCACAAACCTATACCGATGGCTGGATTTACCCCATAGTTGATTATGGGGCCATCGATCCGACCATTTTCAGCACGCCGATAGATGTAAGGTACCAGCGACCTGGCTTTTTTATTAAAACAGCGATCGATCTGTTATTAAAATCGGCGAGGTATAAAGGTGCAGGGTCGTTGTTTGGCGACCCGCTTTACCCGCTGATGATAGCACAGTTCTCCAACGGTAGCTTTCAACACGGCACCGATTATCAAAACCAAACCGACGACAGAGGCTTAAGTGTTGCTAACGTGATGCAACTTACATTAAACCATCCGGATGCGCGCAACCCTGGCGGCACTTTAACCTGGAATTCCATCATTTCCGATCCTTCCAATCAGTTTTCGGGCGGCGCATTGTACACATCAAACTACGTAAACAATGACGTTATCGTAACGGTTACTTTCCCACATGTATTTTTGTTCGGGCAATTGATGCATAATGGCAACACTAGCAAGATAACCGTTTACTTGTTTTACCGGGATCCTTCCGGCATACCGGACACCCAGCTGACTTCATTCGATTTTTCGTTTGAAGGATACGGCGAAAAAAAAGCCGGTAACCCACCTGGCTCCGACCCCAATGGATGGACTAGGCTTGATAATTCAAGCGGCAGCGATATAATTGCAAGCATCGATATTTACAACACCGTAATTTCGTTTCAAACCACGCTTCCTAAAAACGGGGGCATTTATGTCGGCTACGGGTGGCATGGAGCCCAGCCCAGCTATGCATATTTTTATCCGGGATATACTTTCGTTATAAAAAGTCAGAATGAAACAGTACAATACGGCCAGGTGGTACAATGCGAGCGCATTTTTCCTGATATAAGTCAAAAAGATCTGCTTAAAGATACCCTGCAGCGTTTCGGCATTATTTGTCAAACCGACAACACTACCAAAACAATATCCTTCAATTCGTTTAACGATATTGTAAACAATATTCCGATAGCTAAAGACTGGAGCAGCAAATGCCTGAACCAGGGTAAGCAAATAGCCTTCCAATTAGGCAACTATGCGCAGGACAATTACATGCAATACCAAACCGATCCCAATATTCTTCCATTAAAATATGGCTGGTCACAAATCAGGATAAACGATCAAACCCTGCCGGCAAATGCAACCCTTTTTGAAAGTCCCTTTGGTCCGAGTTTTAACAGGCCTTACTATGGCGGTACTATAGCGCAAATAACCACAATCGATAATACCAGCAGCGACAAAAGCTTTAGTATAGGTGTTGAACCGCGGATACTTATCGATCAAAAATTGAATATCGGGGCACTAAATAAAACTGTAACATTGATAGATGACACTGGAAACCAACGTGTAATAAACGATATAATCAGCACTCCTTACTTTTACAAACCCGATGGCGCATATAGTTTAATGTTCGACGATCTGCGTAAAAAATATTATCCCCAACTGGAAAAAATCCTCACTCAAACCAAAAAGGTCATCAGGTATATTTTACTTACCCCCAGGGACATACTCGAGCTCGACCTGCTCATTCCGGTCTACATTCAGCAGGATAGTGCTTACTACTATATTAACAAGATAGATTCCTGGCGGAAAGGCCAGCCAACAAAAGTGGAATTGGTGAAACTTGCATAGCCTCCGAACAGGCTTTACAAGGTAGCTATTGCTTTATTTCACAAAACCATGCAAAAGGTCATCGTGTTGGTCAAATGGAGTTAAATATCTTTATTTGTTTGCACTTTTGAACTGTCTTTCGCTTGTTGTTTGTTCTTGTTAACTACCTGGTCAACCGGCATATTTATGTAGCTTACAATCGTTGCACCAACACTTTTATGAAGAAAAATCTGAAGGTTATTTTTTATCCAATGGAATTCCTTTTCGGTTCCGAAGACGTCCGTTTTTTGGTATAACGTAAAACCGTTATTTGCATATTTTTGCATATAAGTAGTTGAGGCCTGCAGAAAAACAGTTTCATCGGTAGCAAGATCCTCCGCCGGCGTGATAACTAAGGATAGTTTATACAATTTGTTGTCACTGAATTCCGGGGCAATAACCGCATTTGCCTTCACAAGGTCGAAAGTAAGTGGATAATTATATTGTTTGCTCTGATCGTCCAGGATCATTTTTTTGTCTTTTACCAACTGGATATAATGTGCTGTTGCCTGTTCTTTCGTCATGCTGAAAGTGAAACCGGCAAAAGTAGTATCAACTGTTGGCTGTTTACTAATGTTAGCGCTAATAATGTTTTGTAATGTATCAACTGGTTTCGCAGAAGCGGGTGCCGCGTTCGTAGAGGCCGATCCATCCGATTTTCCCGATGGTTGCCCGCAACTCGCTAGTATGGTAAACGAAAGAAAAAGTAAAGGTCTTTTCATTTTGTGTGTATAAGGTAAAAATATCATGTGCTAAAAGTGTAAATAAAAAATTTAAATACCAAAAATTTTAGTATTTTTTTTATTTGAAATTAATTTCTATTATGCCATTTGGCATTTTATTCATATATTTGAACATTGATTTATCGCAATTAAATTTCCAGTTAAAAACGATCCGCCTGTGGCACTCATAACTTGTATAACGAATGAGAAACCTACCAGGCGGACGGGGAATACAGTCACGTCTTTGTAGTTCCTATTTACAATAGTCTCTTATCGTGCTAAGGCTGATACTTAATGTTTTTAATTTCAGTATAAACGTAGTGTCTCCTGTTTTAATTATTCATTTTACAATAAAACCAAACAACCCGCTAATTAAACACCTCTATCAATATGGCAGACGATATAAACAGAAAAATAACCGTCGATGTTGAAGTAAACACCGACGGCCAGCAGCAAATTAACCAATACAAGGCAGCATTCGACAATCTGCGGAACTCTATTTCCAACCTGTCAAACCCGGTTGCAACTCTTTCAAACAGCATTTCTTCGTTTGATAAGGATGTAGCTAAACTAACCGGTTCCATTGATAAACTGACAGACAAGAACAAGAAGTTTTCAGAATCAGGTGGTAAATTTAAAGACACCGTTAAAAATGTTTCGGAGACATTTGACACATTTTGTGGAGCAATCGAGATCGTAAAGAAGAGTGTGTCCTCCCTTGAGGGCGCCATTTCAGGCGGACTTACAGTTCTTATAACATGGGGTCCGGAATTATTAAAATTTATTGGCGCATTATTTAAAGGAAAGGATGCCATCGACCAAACAAAAATGAGTATGGACACCATGAACCGGGCATTGGAAAGCTCGGATTATTCAAACGCGATACAACAAATCAATGACCTCAAGATTAACATCGGACTGGCGAAAAAAGGATTTTTGGATAAAAAGCAAGTACTTCTGCAGTATAATGATACTGTTGGAAAAACCATGGGGGCCGCCGCTAATCTAAATATGGTCGAAAGCAAGATTATAAAAAATGGCGATGCATATATAAAAATGACCCTGTTAAAAGCTTCTGCACAATTGGCTTTAGAGGACGCTGCAAAAAAGGCCTATGAAGTCGAGCAGGATCGCTTGAAATCCGATAACGAAACCCTTTCTTTTATAGACAAAGCAGAAGTTTACATAAAAGATGGCGCCCTCGCCGGAGGCATCGGATTGATGAATGCAATTGGCCAGGCCCCGGCAGACTTAGCGGTAGAAGCCACAAAAAAACGGAAAGAGGAAATTGATGAGACCAGCAAGCAAAAAGACGCACTATTGTCTATTGCCCGTAAATTTAAAACTGAAGAAGCGGCAATAGCCCGTGAAGCCGGATTTGATATATTTAGCGGCCAAATAACTAAAAAAGCCGGGACGGAAAATAGCAACGTAGATGGCGGGCGGGCTGAGGCGTTGAATGAGGCTGAAAAAATGTTAAAGGACTCATTAACCAGGCAATTACAGACTACCTATGAATCTTACGGCAGGGAAACAACGGCATTAAACGATCATTACCAGGACGAGCTTAGCCGCTTAAATAAATTATTGGCAGATAAAAAAATCGCCCTCGGGGAATATCAAAAAGTGACAGCGCAACTTGAAAGCGAGTATCATGAAAAGCTAACGGCCATTGCAAGTAAATATAATCAGGAGGACAAAGACCGCATTCAACAGGCGCAGAATGAACTAGCTGAATTAACGATAAAAGGCATGCGGGAAGGCACCACTAAGCAGGTTGCTGAATTGCAGCAACAGCAAACCGAAAAAAATCAAGAATTGGAAAAACTCGACGCGGAAAGCATCGACCGTGTAACAAAGTTAAATACCGAAATAAGCGCCGTCCGCAGCAAAGACCCTAACGCAGACATAACCGAACTTCAGAAACAGTTAGATGCTGAATACCAGATTATGGCCATTAATTGTAAAAAGGAGGAGACGCTTGAAAAGCAAACTGCTGACGCTATAAAAAAGATAAAAGCCGTGGAGGGCCACAACAAATCGATACAAAATGATCAGGACGCAGTTGACGCAGCCAAAGATCCCGGGGCGAAACAAACAGCGGAAAAGAAATTGATTACCGACAAATATCAGTTTGAAATTGAACAGGCACAAGGCAACGCCACCCAAATAAAAGAAATACAAAACAAACTCGATAAAGAGATACTGACTTTAGATACCAGGGCTACCGAAGAGAAAAATCAAAAATCAAAAAAAGCAGCCGAAGATCTTGCAAAATTTGAGCAGGAACAGGAAAAAAAGATAGCCGATGCGGGGTTTAAAATTATAAGCGATAGTATAAAGCAAGCCAGCGAAGCAAAGATCGCGGGCCTCGAGAAGGATAAGGACGCGGAACTAAATAACAACAGCTTAACTTCGGCACAAAAACTCGCTATCGAACAAAAATATAAACAACAGGAGGCACAGGTAAAAGTAAAGGCATTTAAACAGGAGCAGGAAGCATCCATCGCGCAGGCAATTATAAACGGCGCCCTGGCCATAACAAAAGGCACATCACAAACTGGGGTACTTGCATCGTTATTTGTACCGGCAATAATTGCCGACACCGCAATCCAGGTGGCAACTATAGCTGCCCAAAAACCGCCGGCTTACGCAAAGGGAGGTTTGCATTACACCTCCGATGGCCGGGGCGGTGTACTGCCGGGTTACAGCCGAAGCGATAACACAAATGCATACCTTAGGTCGGGCGAAGGGATAGTGGTATCCGAAGCCATGCAGGTACCCTGGGCTCGCAACCTGGTTAGCGCCATAAATGTGGGCTTTGGCGGCCGGGATTTTTCGGTTATCAATCCTGGTCGCGGTTATGTGGTTGGTGGTATTTTTACCGATGGCGGAGATGCCAACCGTTATTATAACCAGCCGGTACACGATCAAAAGAACCTGGCCAACTCCATTGCCTACCAGATGATCAATAACTTCCCCCCTGTTTATGTGGATGTTAAGGACATTAATAATCAACAAAACATACTGGCACAAACCATAAACAGGGTTAATCTGTAACATTTATTCCCAGCACCGCTTTTGTTAGAATTTCAATTTCTGAAGCACCTCATGGTCCCAATCCAATTTGAGCCATATCCAATTGGTGCAATCATAAAATAAGCTGCTAAACTATAAGAATGACAATCAAACTTGCCAACACACTTTTCGACGACGGAATTTTTTCGGCTTTGTACAAGGCCGGCTTTATAACCGCCAAAGTATTTACTTACCGTGAAATTTACCTTTGGATACACGCACAGGTGAAAACGCGCTGCATTAGCAAAAACCAGGCAGTACTGGAAGCCGAAATAAAGTTCATGAAAGACGAACGCACCATCTGGCGGGCGCTGAACAGTTTTGAGGAAAAATAAATACCCTTTTCTGTAACTATTTTCAAATCCAAGTATCTAAGTGATAAACTCGTTTATCATGAGGTGGAACATATTCAGGAAAAAGGCAGCTGCTGACAAGCCTAAAAAAAGCAAAGCCCGCGAGTGGCTGGATGCTATCGTTTTTGCTGTAATTGCCGCAACTATTATTCGTGGTTTATTGTTTTCTGCTTATGCGATCCCTTCCGGCTCGATGGAAGGTACGGAATTAACCGGCGACTACCTTTTTGTCAGCAAGTTTAGCTATGGGGCCCGAATGCCCATAACCCTTTTGTCAATTCCATTTACCGAACCAAAAATGTTCGGTATTAAAACTTATTGGGACGCTATTCAGTTACCTTACTTCCGCTTGCCAGGATTTTCGGACGTAAAGAAAGGCGACATCGTAGTTTTTAATAAACCCGCCGAAGCAGACGACAACATCCCGGTTGACCAAAGGACTACGCTGATAAAACGTTGCCAGGCCACCCCAGGCGATTTGCTGACCATTGTTAACGCCCAGGTTTACATCAACGGCAAGGCTGCAAAAAATGCAGAAAGGGCACAAACCTCGTACACGGTTGTTACAGATGGCAGGGACTTAAACCCGCAGGTGTTACAGGATTTGAATATCACCATCAGGCAGCCACTTGGCACTAATACTTATGAGATGATCATTCCGGGTGAGAACATCTCAACTTTAAAAAGTTATTCAAATATAAAAAGCATTGTTCCGCTTATTACACCCGCTGGGAAGGTTGACCCTGAGATATTTCCGCATGACAATCGGTTCAAGTGGAACCTGGACAATTTTGGGCCTATGATATTACCTAAAAAAGGCTGGACCGTTCCCCTTAACGACTCCACACTCGTGCTATACCGCCGCGCCATCGAGATTTACGAGCACAACAAAGTGCAGATCGATGGAAAAGACATATTAATTAATGGTAAAAAGGTGAGTAACTATACCTTTAAAATGGATTATTACTGGATGATGGGCGATAATCGCCATGATTCGCTCGATTCTCGTTTTTGGGGTTATGTGCCCGAAGATCACATTATCGGAAAAGCCGGTATTACATTTATGAGTATTGATTCAACCCAGGACATTTTCCACAAAATACGCTGGAACAGGGTATTAAAACCTATAAATTGATCCGGGGTCAACGCAAGATAGTTTTAGTTTAGTTTAGATAGCCCTTCATATCCTTCTCCCCTGTGGAGAAGGAATTATGACGGGATTTAAATAAGGAACTGACAAAACAGCGCCACCATTTCAACCATATATTACCTTTACCTTTGATTCGTACCTGCTATTTGGATACGAAATCACATACTGACAAAACACTGTCACCATTTCATATCACAATTGTTCCGATCTTTGACTTATACCGCTCAACATATAAAATCACGGTAAAAATCGATTCTAATTTCTTTAAAAGAATTGTTCCACCGTTTAAAATATGCCAATCAGCATAAAAAACATTACTGACAAAACACTGTCACCATCACGTTAAAAATTTGTTCAGATATTTGTATAAGTCAACAGTCTGAACCCAAAACCAACTATTCACCTCCGTACTTTCGGCTTCTCCGAACATCGGATCACCTAAAAACCATGAGCTACAAAATTTATTTATACGACACTGATACGGATTGTATCGGCACCGGAAGTTTGTCATCGTCCTACATTCAATCACAATTGGAAGCGGCTGCCGGCCAGGATGTAGAGGTACATATCAGTTCAGTTGGCGGCAGCGCCTTTGATGCGATTGCTACTTACGACCTGTTTAAAAAATATCCCGGTAATATTACCACCTATATTGATGCACTGGCAGCCTCAGCAGCTTCGATTGTGGCAATGGGTGGCAAAAACGTTGTGATGAGCAAATACGCACTCCTCATGATCCATAAGCCGATGGTCGGCACCGGCGGCAATGCCGATGAACTGTTAAAAGATGTGCAGATGTTAAATATAGTGCAATCGCGCCTTGCGCAAATATATATGGACAAAACCGGGTTGGATGGCCTTACAGTTAATAGTTTGATCAACGCCGTCACCTGGTTATCTGCGGAACAGGCGCTTGATTTAGGCTTTATCGACCAGATCGAGGACTACGATACCGCCATAACCAATAGTGGTATTATTAAAAATTACGTTAGTGCGGCTCCGGTATTCTACCAGCGGTATATCAATAAAATCTTAACCAATAAAAGCAACATGAACATCGAAAACAAAGAACTTATCGAAAAAACCACATCGGTTTTGGATAAGATCATGAACTTCTTTAAGAAGGTAATCAACAAACAAACTATTACGGACAAAGGTATTCTTCATCATGCAGGAGAACTGGACGAAGGCGCGGAAGTTTACAACGACGACGACATGACGACACCAGCCGCCGCCGATTGTTATACAACCGCCGACGGCAGTAAGGTAACGGTACAGGACGGCCAGGTGCAAAAAATCACTCCTCCCGACAGTAACGCATATCCGGATGCGGATGATGATGACGACACTGTACCATCAGACAGGTTTAGTTCATCCAAAAAACCGATGGATGTTCAAAACCGGCTGCAGCAGGTAAAAGCAAAATTACATGCTCAAAATGCCTTGTTGACCGAAGCAAAAGATGCGCTGGAAGCAGCAACTGATCGTCTCAAAAAAACTCGCGAAGAAATAAAGAATGAGATCCGTTCAGATTTCACGCCGGAAGGTTCAAAACGCAGTGCAAAAGCAAAAACAGAACCTGTTCCCTTCTTTGCCCCACAAACCCAACTGGCACAAAATGCCGTTAAAAAAGCGGTTTCTAATTAGTATCCACATTCTGTCGCAGTAGCAGTTCTGTTATAACTGCTACTAAAACCTGCTACCGCTACTAACATTTCAACTTCAAAACTTTAAAACATTTTCAAACAAACACATGGCTCAATTCACATTTACAAACAATACCTATGCCGGCGAAGCGCTGGCCGGGTTTATGGCCAGCACGCTCCTGGAAGCCGATTCCGTAAAGCGGGGGCTGCTGACTGTTATTAACGACGTCAAATCGCGCAAAGTGATACTCGACGTAGATGACGACGTGGTTTTACAGGATCCATCGGGCATATTTAACGATCAGGGCACCACAGCGTTACAAAATGAAAGCTACCTTGATCCCGTGGTGTACGAATTTATGAAACAGGAACAATGGGATAAACTTATCCAATCCTGGGAAGCACAAAGCCTTAAACCCGGCGCATTTCTTGAGTATGAGGGCGTAGTCGATCTGTCGGACTTTATGGTTCAACGTTACCTCACCAAAATACAGATCGCCAACGAACGCTTATACTGGTTAGGAAAAGGCTCCACCAGGGAAGCAACTTTTACCGCTGCTTTTCCTGGCTTGTTGCCCTCAATTGCCGCCGCATCAGGCGTTTACAAAGTGGGTTTAGGGAAACCGTCTACTTCAATGGCTGCAACAGCGATAGATGCGACCGGTATAGTGACGGTATCCGATACCTCAACGCTGGCTGACGGCGATGTGGTAACTATTACCGCGGTAACCGGAACAAGTAAAGACACTACTAATGGCACGCCAGGTATTGTTTTACAAGGACAATCGTATTTTATCCAGATTGCGAGTGCAACTACCTTTAAACTGATTCGCAACTACAATGAAATAAACAGCCGGTTGGCCGCAACTTTCACAGGCACGTCCACCGCTGCAACCATTAGCTACATTAATGTAAGCAATGTGCTATCAGTATTGGGTGGTGTTTATGCACAACTCGACCCTGCCGATCGTATCCAGGATGATTTTAACCTGCAGGTTCCCCTACACATTGGTTACGCATTTGCGCAGGCACAGGCAAACAAAGCCCTAAACGTCATCAATGCGTTTACAGATATGAAAAAGATGGATTACCTGGGCATCCCGTTACAAATCATGAACCACTGGCAGGCCAACACCATTTTAGGCGCGCGTTCGTCAAACTTGTTTTTAGGGGTCGACCTTTTAGGCGATGCTTCAGAACTATCCACAGTTTACATGAAGCCTTATACCAACGATAACGTGGTACGCATGAAAGCCCGTATGAAGGCTGCGGTAAACTACAAGTTTGCCAACGAGCTTTTTTACTTATCAGCATAGCAAGCGGTTTCCCGATGGCTATCGGGTTGGTTGATTAAGTGAATGGTTTATTCCAAACTTAATCAACTCAACTTAATCAATCCAATCTAACTTTAATTAACTTAATCAACAAATCATGTCAATTTACAATAAAATTAACGCAGGCTTTAGCCTGGGGACTGCTTCGCCGGTCACTGCCGGCATTGAGGATGTGATATACATCTTTAACCAGGATGATATCACCCTAACCTACGATACTACAAACCCGCTTATCGTTACCGGCCTAACGGCGGTAACAGGAGCAAATATCTACAAGTTCGAAGGCACAAACAACAGTTTCAACACCTCATCGAAACTAGCGAAAACATCTGTTGGGCCGCGTTATACAGAGGAAATAGATTTCAACGTGGCGGGATTTTCCGTGGACATCAAAACGCAATTAATGGCTATGGGCTACGGCCGGGTTTGTGCAATCGCAGTGAACAATTATAATTCCAGCGATTCGGCAATCGAGTTATTCGGTGCCGTGAATGGCCTTATCCTTACCGATGCGGAACGAAGCGCAGCCGATGAAACTGTTGATGGCGGCTACAAACTAAAACTCACCAATCCCGATAAGTTAAGAGAGCCGTATCCTCCACGTGCAGTATCTATCGCTCCAACCAGCGGCACGGCGACGTATGCAAGCACCCTGGCAGCAATAGAGGCTTTGGTGACTTCGTAAAAGTAAAAGTTACCCGAAAATAAACTACGCGGCTCGATATCGACGGTACCGGCAATACAACCTACAACCAACCAGGGCCTGTGATCCTACGATTACAGATCCTGGTCTACCACAACCGTAAACACAATCGTAAAGCCGATGAGATCGTTAGCCATCATTTTCCACTATGAAAAAGAAACACATCCTAAAGCCAGGCAGACATCAGTTCACGCCCGGCTCACATCCCGTCCATACCGATGAGAACTTAACCGACGAAGAAGCAGAATGGTATATGGAAAAATACCCGCACATCGTGGCCCTGTTTATAACAACCGACCCGCCGTTTGAGTCAGAACCGGAAGCGGTTGAACAAACCGATGAGGTTTTTTTATCTGAACCAATCGACGAGTATATCACCTTTCTCAACCATTAATTCAAAAATCCTATAATTCCATTCCTATAATGAAAACTTATCTGCCACAAATTGAGCGCAGGATATTAGTAAGGCCGAATCAAACTTTTGGCATCCTGAACTACGATTTGGATAATGCTTATCCCCAGCGTATGCTTGAACTGGTGGGTGCTTCGCCAACAGCAAAAGATTGCTGGAACAAAAGGGCCAAGTTTATCGCCGGCAACGGTTTTGAACAACCCGGGCTTGCGAAGCAGACCATCAATCCGAAAGGACTAACACTTGCTAAATTGTTAAAGGCAATAGCAACAGATAAAGCGCTTTTTAGTGGATTTGGTATTCATGTAAACTACAACGCAAATTTCAAAATAACATCGGTTAACTATGTAAAGTTCGAAGATATTCGCATGGGCGATACCGATTGCCCCGACACTGCCGGTAAATACGCGCTTTACTCGGACTGGGGGCGCAAGACCTGGAAAAATATCATGCGCAGCAAGATCACTTTCCTGGATAAATATGCCCCCGACGAACAAACCATAAAAGAGCAGGTATTAGCTGCGGGCGGATGGGATAAATATAAAGGGCAGCTTTTTTATTTTAATCCTGAAGTAGACGACTATCCTTTAATTGAAGCCGATAGTGTGTGGGAGGATTTTGAAACCGAAGCCGGGATAAAAATATTTAACAACAGGGAAGTAACCACAGGATTTTTGCCTTCAACAATGCTGTTTATGCAATCAAGAAGGGAAGAAGCGGATAACAGCAGGCCTGGTAATGATGAATTGCCTTATGCCAATATGCCATCACAACTGGAGAAAGATTTGGGTTCATTCCAGGGTGCAAAAAGCGCACAAAAGATCATTGTAATTGAATATGAAGACGAAGCCTCGAAGCCAGTGTTTCAATCTTATGCCATCCAGAATAACGACAAGCTTTTTGAAACCACCGAAAAATCGGTTGAAGCGCGCATAATCAAAGGCTTTTCAATACCAAAAGAACTGATCAATTCAGATAATTCCTCGGGCTTAAGCAATGGCGGAGAAAAAAAAGAGGCTATCCGCGAGTTTAATGACAATACCGCGCCCGACAGGTTGGAACTATCCGAAACCTTAGCCGAAATATTCGGCCACTATTACCTGGATATTAACCCTGGTAATAATTGGAACATAATACCGGTGCCGGCAAATATTGCAGATGATATAGCAGGCATTAAGGCTGGGGCATATATCAACCAACTACTAACCACTGATCTGCCTTTAGAAAACAAAGTAGCTACGCTGGTTTATGCATACGGCTTTAAAATGGCAGAGGCCGAGGCGATGTGTCTTTCGGCGGTGAACAGCTAATCAAGGTAACCAACCAGTCAAAATCAACCTCTTCAACTAAGAATATGAACAGCATTTACTTAATTAACCAGGCCACCTTCCAGAACTACGAGGATATTTCGGTAAATATTAAACCCGAACGCTTGAATGTTTTCATAAAAAAAGCGCAGGACCTTGATCTCAAGCCCTTTTTGGGCCATGCCTTGTATTATGATTTCATTCAAAACTTCAATCCTGATGGTTCTATCCAGGACACTGCCCCTCAAGCCTACAAAGACTTGTTTAACGGCAGCGAGTACCTGGATAAATATGGTCACATTGTTTTGTATGAGGGATTGTTACCAACATTGGTTTACTTTACGTTTGCCCGGTTTATTGAGGCCGATGCAGTACATTATACAGCCACCGGGCCGGTGATAAAACACCATGACAATGGCGACGCTGTTGCACCAAAAGACATCGTAAAGCTGGTTCAGCAGCAACGCAGTGTGGCTAATGCTCACGCCAATGAAGTCGAAAAGTTTTTATGGGATAACAAAACCGAATTTCCGCTTTGGCACTACAACGGCAAAAACAAAAGCAGTAGACAATCCGGCCCACGCATCCGCAGCATCGATCGCACTAACTTCAATTATCCGTCAGGCTATGATCCGTCCGGCGCCGATAACTATTTGCCTATCACCGAATTTTTGAACTAATAATTTTTTTCAAATGCCAACCGATAAAAAAATAAGCGAACTACCTGTAGCATCGTCACTAAATTCGGCAGATGTCTCAGTGCTCGTCGATAACGACACAGACTACCAGTACACCTTTGCATTATTGCTTCAGTTTCTCGAGGCCAATTTAAGTATGGGTGCAAGCATTTCCTTCGGCATTGTATTGCCCCAAAATACAACCGGGAATGATGGTGACGTATTTGTCAATACTGCTGTAGGCACGTTTGCGCAAAAAATATCCGACACCTGGACCATTGTTTACACCCTCCCGGCAGCCAATGCCGCCGACGGCGCCATGCTGTATGGCGCCGGGCTGCCGGGATCATCAACCGGTAAAAATGCCGATAGTTATATCAATACGCTTACTGGCATATTCTATCAAAAATCATCGGGCTCCTGGTCCCAGGTGTTTTCAATGGCTACCGGGCCGCAGGGGCCACAAGGCACTCCCGGAACCAACGGTGCTAATGGCACGAACGGCAATACTATTCTGTTTGGGACCACCAATCCTTCAAATACCAGTACCGGCATTAATGGTAACTTCTACATCAATACCAATTTCTACACCTTATTTGGCCCAAAAACCGCTGGTATTTGGGGCGATGGCATACCGATGATTGGAACAGGTATAGCTGCGGGTGGTACTGCCGGCCAGTTTTTGGCGAAGGTTGATAACGCCGATTACAACACCATTTGGGAGGATAATTCCTTTGCTAACTTGTCAGGCCAACCGGGTGACAACGCAAACATGGCAACCGCGCTGGCAACAAAGCAGGATACGATAGGCTATACAGCCGAAAATGCAGCAAACAAGTCAACCAGTACATCTTTGGGCACAAGCGATGTGCTGTATCCGAGTCAAAATGCGGTAAAGGTTTATGTGGATAGCGTTGTAAGCGGCAGTATAGCGGGAGTAACAAGTTTCAATGGTCGCACCGGCGCAGTGGTACCAACCATCGGCGATTACGCGGCATTAACTGAATCCCTTACCAATAAAAATCTTGCTTCGGGCACAAATACCTTTCCAACATTTAACCAAAACACCAGCGGCAACGCAGCTTCCGCCACTGTTTTACAAACAGGAAGAAATATCCAGGGAATCCCATTCAACGGCAGTGCCGACATCAATATCATCAGCGGCACCGGCTTTGTTAAAGCAGCGGGCGCCACCTTAAGTTACGATAACAATACCTATTTAACCACGGCCGCCGCCACTTCAGCCTATCAACCCATTGGCTCGTATTTAACTGCTATAACCGGGATATCCGCGGGCGGAGATCTCACGGGTACCTATCCATCCCCAACGATAACTACAATCAATGGTATTACCAAAAGCTTTTATGATCCCACCAGTTCCATACAAACCCAATTAAACGGCAAGCAGGCGGCCATCACACTAACAACTACGGGTACCAGCGGCGCAGCAACGCTAACTGGCGGCACATTAAATATACCCCAGTACAGTAGTGGTGGTGGTTCGAGCATTTACTCTGCCGATGGCACCCTAACCGGGAATCGAACGGTAACTTTAAGCGGCAATACTTTCACTTTAAGCGACACAAACCCGGCTATTTTCTTTTCCAACCCCTCTTATTCAGGAAGTTACACTACTTCGTTAGGTGGTTGGGGCGGTTTTGGACATCTTGTTTTGGGTAACAACGGCACCAATTTTATTCAGGGCGGCACCTCGGCTACCGGTGGGAGTCTGAGTTTCTTTACCAACTGTACCAACGCCTTCGGTGTTACCCCGAACGGAAATTTGGCGCTTGCGCTGGCATCCAGCGGCAACGCATCGTTTGGCTATGACCTAACGGTTAGCGGAGCATTTTCTGTTACCGGATCCACAACTTTCGGGAATGTGCAATTCGGCACTTCGTCCGGGGGCGCAATTATTACCTCAACCAGCGCAGGCTCCAACGCCGTTTATCAAAAAATTTCAAATAGTGGGGGAGATGCTTATATAGGTTTATCAAACTCAGCAGGTGGCGGTTTATTAGGAACGGCCTCGGCTTATGCGTTAAATATTCAGACTGCTAGTGCGAGAGATATTGTGTTTGGAACGAACAACGCCGAAAATATGCGGCTTTTCAACAGCGGAAATTTTGTTATAGGGCAACATACCGATGTTTCGTCCTCAAAGTTTACCGTGGGTGGCTCCACTACCCAGGGCACTATCCCATGGACACAAATGACTACCTCCCAACGCACAGCAATTTCATCACCTGCCGAAAGCCTCGCCGTTTATGACCTAACACTTCACAAATTGTACGTGTACGACGGAACGACATGGCAGGCCGCATGGTAAAAAATATCAAATAAACATGAAAAAATTATTTAATAATCAGCAATTACAACTAGTAAGCCACTGTGCAGGCGTTTTGAGAGCCTGTACAGACATCCCATTTAGCCTTGCAAATAAGATCAATTCGTGCAAAATAACTGCCGATGCAGCATTAAAACTAATTGAAGATAAACTACAACTAATAGAGGAAAGAAAAACAGCGGATAACTTTATCCAGTCGCAAAAAGACATGGAACATGTTTTGAAGGAAAAAAGCGAAGTAGAAATTACAGACCTAAAAGAATCGGACTTTAGTTTACTGGATATTTCGGGGGACAAAGAAGTAGTTCAATTTGATGGCGCTGTAAAAAGATTTAGCTATCGCGATGCCTACTTTAATTTACTCGGTATTGTTATTAGTCAATAATATACAATTGTGATCACCAGGGCAAATCAATTTGGTTCAGTTGGATATTGTGTGACAAATGATGAAATAGGGCTAATTTAATACTGCTTCCTCCCGCATCGTGCGCAGCTTCTCGTATTACTCTCCCTGTTATACATCCATTTATGAAATCCAAACCAGCATAAATTTATCTTCATAAAACTAAATCTATTAAATAAACTCCCGGACCAAGTAATTGTTAAAATAGGTAGTGCGACACCACCAAAATGATCAAAGTTTAATCATCACACGACACCTTGCTCTCACTTTTAACAAAAACAGGTTATAATGGTTTCGTTCGTCTGATAATTTTTTTCTCGCTCATAAAAAACTATATGAAATTAAGTAACAATGGATTTAACCTGATAAAAGGGTTTGAAGGGCTATGTTTAACAGCTGCCCGCAATGCTGCCGGCATCTGGAGAATAGGTTATGGTTCAACCCGGTATCATGATGGCAAAGCCGTAAAGCCCGGCGATAAACTTGCCGCTGAATTACAAGCCGATGCCCTTCTTCGTAATACCATAAACGAATATGAAGACAATGTAGTTCGCCTGGTAAATGTACGGTTAACCCAAAATCAATTTGATGCGTTGGTTTCATTTGTATATGATGAAGGTGCCTGCGTATTCCAAAACTCTATCCTGTTGGCAAAGCTCAACGAAAAAAATTACTACGAGGCCGCCAATTGTTTTTTAGCCGGGGATAAGGTGACCGATTCAAAAACAGGCAAACAAACGGCACGTGACGCCATTTTACAGCGTCGCAGAAAAGAAAGAGCGCTGTTTATAGCAGCGGACGTTAAAAATTAATCCCTTGTTAAAATGACAGCTATTGAACACCAGGAACTAAAAGGTATAACACTAAAAAATTTGGTTGTTACCATAATAAGCACGGCAAGCATAGTAGCCTCGGTAATGACCACATATTTCGGCCTAAAAAGTGATATCAGCGCCATTAAAAGCAGCCAGGAGACGGAGACCAGGATATACAATATTCGTATAAAAATACTAGAAGATGATGTAGCGCTACTTCAAAAAAAAGTGGATGAAATTAAGGTTGAAAATGTGGGAAACCCATCATTGGCAAAGGTTAGTCAGCGGTAACCGGGGCCGGCCTTATTGCGCTTTGCGGGGCAGATTATTGACAGGTTAAATTACTGCAAAAGAAAAGTGGGCCACAATAAAGGGATATCATTACCGAAATAGCGCTACCGGATTGAATTTAAAAACCCTGCCCGCTTCATTTATGATTTGTAATTAGGGTTGTGCCCGGAACGAGATTCGAACTCGTACATCCTTACGAATGCCACCCCCTCAAGATGGTGCGTCTACCAATTTCGCCACCCGGGCTTTTAATGCTAAGTTTTGGGTACCAAAATCTTAGTGATTTACAAAATGATATTGGACATATATTTCCAGTTCTGGAAAAAAGTTTGCCCTACCAAAAATTCAAATTTCCCTATTAATGCCAGCGCAAAAAATAAAGGAACTTTAGTTGAATCTGGGGCGAATATACACTTTTACACAATTATTATATTAATCTGCAGCTTATTTTGGCCTGTAAAATTAAAGAACATTGCTACAGAACGCAAAACATTGATTAACTGTAATTAGGCTTTCATGGTCATATATTCCCAATCTTTATCAAATGGCAACACCCCATCCGATGCATAAAAATACAAATTGTGCCTTGCCGGATAAATCGTTTCAAAAACCTTGACATTTTTAAAATGAGGTTCAAAAAAACTTTTCAAATCTTCTTTCGATCTAAACTCTCGTTCATGGTGGCTTAAGCTTTTGCCATCCGGCCTTTCAACTAAAGTATAGCCTGTTAAAACGCCATTATATACTAAACGGCTTTTAATATTTTTCATGATAGCGTCTATTTCACTTTCCGTAAAATGTTCGATGGCTGCATCCCATATAATATTATTAAATATTCCTTCCGGCATTTCAGTACGGATATCACAAAGCCGAAATTCAACGTTTTCAGCCTGGTTATATTTTTTCGCATGGGGAATGGCATCTTTATCAAAATCAACCGCTATAATATGATTTGCGCGCACAGAATAAAAATGATAACTGTTAAATCCGTCGCCGCAGCAAATTTCCAGAACATTGGCGCCTTGTTTAATAGCAAGCAACCCAAATAAGCCCCTTTCGGCCCATAGTGGGGTTTGCGAAAGCCTGAAATTAAAAAATTGATCGCCGTAATGGTCAAACCATTCCGGCTCCGGCGCAACGGACCACTCATATCTTATCTGCACTTTATGAAAAAATGAAGCAAGTTGTCTCGACTTTAAAGAAAGATATTTCAGAACTGACAAAACCCTCGGTTTACCAAATAACTTGGTAAAAAGTATTTTTAGTTTTCTTTTCAAATGATTTTCTTATTTTCTTTGAAATAAACTCCTAAGCTTAAAGTGTATAGTAGATTTTACTTATAACTTTAGGCTTAAGAGTTTAATCTTTTTTGGGATGTGCCCGAAGAGAGACTCGAACTCTCAAGAGACAATTCTCAACGGCTTCTGAGACCGCAACGTTTACCAATTTCGCCATCCGGGCTGTTATTAAACTGTAATACACGAGACAATTTGATGCTTATCTATACCGCCTTACATTCTAACAAGGATGCAAATATAATCGTTTCAGGTAAAATGCCATTTATTAAATATAAAAAACTGTTGCTGATTGCACTTTGACGAAGTAAAAAATTAATTTCGGATAAATTATTAATTTGATATGCCCGCCATTATGAAAAATAAATGCCTGCTGCAAGCTTGTTTAGTCGTGTTAATCCTCCTGCTTGCTGTCAATTTACATGCTCAAAACATCGTTCAGCTTGACCAGGGTCAAAGGAGCAGCAAAAGGGGATTATCAGTGGTTAACGATAATGTGGCATGGGTAAGCGGAAGTGCAGGTTACATTGGTATAACCCATAACGGCGGCAAAAACTGGGATTGGAAAACAGTAAAAGGTTTTGAAAAAGCCGATTTCAGGGATATTGAGGCATTTTCGGACAAGGAAGCGATCATCATGAGTTCGGGCACACCGGCATTAATATTAAAAACCATAGATGGCGGTGCAAACTGGAAAGTAAAGTATCAAAATGCCGACACTACTTATTTTTTTGATGCGATGGATTTTGCAGATAACAAGCATGGCTACATCCTTGGCGACCCTATCAAAAATAAATTTCTATTAATGGAAACAACCGATGGCGGCGAATCCTGGCAAATGACAGACGGCCCCGACGCTTTGCCAAATGAAGCGGCGTTTGCAGCCAGCGGAACTTGTTTATGCGTTAATGGCGCATTAACCATCGTAACCGGCGGCGGAGCCAGCCGCGTGCTGGTTTCACCAATGAATAATAAAAATTGGGTATCAACACCAGTGCCACTAACTAATGGAAAACAAAGTCGCGGTGCGTTTTCGGTGGCTTATGGCAAAAATCAAACAATAGTTGTGGGCGGCGACTACGAAAAAAATAAGAAAACTGATTCAGTTGCTTATATCCTGCCGCAGGCAAGTGCTGCATACAAACAAAACATGCCCGTAAGCGGACCGGCTGGATATCAGTCGTGTGTAGAATACATTTCCGGCGATACCTTCCTCTCTACAGGTACTTCTGGCACCAATATCACTACCGATGGCGGCAAAACATGGACTAAAATAGACGATGCAAGCTATAACGTATGCCGCAAGGCAAAGCGCGGAAAACTTGTTTTACTGGCCGGCGACCTGGACAAAATAGCCGTTTTAAAACTGTAGCAAGTTGTGGATGAGTAGCTTAAAACGGCCAAAAAATAAATTAAAATAAGGCTTGCGGCACTCGTTGAATAGTCCTATATTTGCACCACTTTAAACGAAAGCGTTTAAAGTACGATTCCGTAGCTCAGCCGGTAGAGCATAACACTTTTAATGTTGGGGTCCTGGGTTCGAATCCCAGCGGGATCACAAAAGGGAACGAAAGCTTTTTCGTTCCCTTTTTTATTTCTGAAACACCTTACTATTTGATTTCTCCACGCACGTCATATCATATTTAAATCTATAGTGTTAAAAACAAAATTTATTTTAATACTATATACTTAAATATATTTTGTTTTTTAAGTCTATAGTGTTAAATTTGTTTATTACGTTTAAGATTATAATCTGATGAAAAATAAAAAACAGCGTTTATTAATAGAACAACTGGATCGAAAACTATCGGTTTTCAATCCAGCTGAAAATGTGATCATGCCTTCAAAAGGCTGGTTAAATGCCATAAGGGTATCTTTAAATATGACCTTACAGCAACTAGGACAAAGGCTGTCTATTACACCACAAAGCGTCAAGGACCTTGAAATGCGTGAAGCGGCAGGTAATATTTCAATAGGTCGTTTGCGAGAAGCAGCAAAAGCGATGAACATGAAATTGGTTTACGGCCTTGTGCCCGTAGATGGCTCTATTGAAAAGATGGTTGAAAAAAGAGCGATGGTGCTGGCGCGCGAAATTGTTTTGAGGACATCTAATTCAATGAAACTGGAGGACCAGCAAAACTCAAACGAAAGAATTGATAGGGCCATAAAGGAAAAAGCGATGGAAATAAAGGATGAACTACCTAAATATATATGGGAATAGATTTTGCGTACCAAGATGGGCAAACCCCTTTGGATGAAGAAGAAAAGGAGGGTTTGCTAATTTCTGCCATTACGACCAGGGGAGAATTGGATGAATTTGAGCAATTGAATATTCAAAAAGCCATGGAATGGACACTAAGACGAAAATTCAAGAAAGAAAAGATACTGACAGAAGAATTTATAAAAGACCTTCATAAAAGGATGTTGGGTGAGGTGTGGAGATGGGCGGGAACATTCAGAAACTCAAACAAAAACCTTGGCATTGACCGTTTCCAAATTGGGATAGAATTAAAAAAACTACTGGATGATACAAAATATTGGATCGAAAATCAATCCTATGATCAAGATGAAATTGCTATCCGCTTTAAACACCGTATTGTGTTTATACATTGTTTTGCCAATGGTAATGGCAGGCATTCCAGGTTAATTGCAGATATAATTGTTAATCATCTCTTTTCTATGCCTGTTTACACTTGGGGTAGTTCCGATTTAGTTAAACCAGGTGAGGCAAGAAAAAACTATTTAACTGCTATAAGGGCGGCAGACAAAGGTAACTTTGAATTATTAATAGCGTTTGCCCGTACCCTATCATAAAACTTTTCAATTCAAGAGTTTTTCGAAACTATTAATTGAGGAAACGAATTGTAAAAAATTGATTAATAACCCGATCAAATCGTTTAAAGCTATAAGTCAATCATTTTTGGTATATTAATAAATTGATTGCAAACATTCCAAGCCGGAGATTCTTTTTACCTCATCTATAAAACAGTTCGAGATTTGTACCACGGGGTTTACTAGAAAGTCTCTCAAGTAAATTTGAGGGACTTTTTCCTTTAAAGCCTCTTTAATCACACCCAAAAAACAACGGAATTTCCTCTTTTAAAATAAACAAATTTTAAAGCGTTTATATAAAATGGTATTTTGCAACATCGTAGATTAATATTGCCGAAAAGAGCTAAACTAAGTTAACCAATTTTGAACTCCATTGCATTTATCGATACTGAAATTGAACCGCGGAGTGGAAAAATCCTGGACATTGGCAGTATTTACGATGTTGGAGGTATTTTTCATAGTGCGTCGGTGACCGCTTTTGCCGGGTTTTTAAAAGGCGTCCGGTTTGTGTGTGGGCATAACATTTTTAATCACGATATAAAATATATCCGGCTTTTGCTTGATCAGGCCGGCATATATCCCGATAATATTATCGATACGTTATACCTCTCCCCTCTTTTATTTCCATCAAAACCATACCACGCGTTACTCAAAGATGACAAGCTGCAATATGATGAGGCAAATAACCCTTTGAATGACGCAATAAAAGCTAAAGACTTATTTTATGACGAGGTTGGAGCATTCAGGAAATTGGATGAGGCGCTTAGACAGATCTATTTTTCGTTGCTGAATGCCGATAAAAGATTTAAAGGATTTTTCAGGTTTCTCGGGTTTAAGAGTTCGGCTGCTGACACTTTAATACTTATCCGTGAGACGTTCAAGGATGAAATTTGCGAACAGGCCTTTCTTGAACAAATGATATCGGAAAGCCCGGTAGAACTTGCTTATTGTTTATCGCTCATTAACACAGGCAGTAATTATTCTATTACCCCGCCATGGGTATTAAAAAATTACCCTGATGTTGAACGGCTAATGTTTTTACTAAGGAATAGGCCCTGCATCAGCGGCTGTTCATATTGCAATCGGGCGTTGGACGCACACGTCGGGTTGAAAAAATTTTTCGGTTTCAGTACTTTCCGATCATACGGCGCCGAACCCCTGCAGGAAAAAGCAGTAAAGACCGCAATTAATAACAAATCATTTTTAGCAGTATTTCCTACAGGGGGCGGGAAGTCTATCACCTTCCAGGTGCCTGCATTAATGAGTGGCGAATGCTCACGAGGCCTTACTGTCGTAATATCGCCCCTCCAGTCTTTGATGAAAGATCAGGTGGATAATCTGGAGAAGACTGGCATAACCAGCGCTGTCACTATAAACGGCTTGCTGGATCCCATCGAAAGAGCTAAGTCTTTCGAACGTGTCGAAAACGGTTCTGCTGCTATACTTTACATTTCGCCGGAATCCTTACGCTCAAAAACAATTGAGCGATTGTTTTTGGGCAGAAAGATAGTGCGGTTTGTAATTGATGAAGCGCATTGCTTTTCTTCGTGGGGACAAAATTTCAGAGTCGATTACTTATACATAGGCGATTTTATACGCACACTTCAAGAAACGAAAAACCTCGCCGAAGGCATCCCGGTTTCCTGCTTTACTGCAACTGCCAAGCCACAGGTGATTGAAGATATATGTATTTATTTCAACCAAAAATTGGGTTTGGAACTTGAGGTTATCTCATCTAACGCGTCAAGAACTAATCTTCATTACCGTGTGCTTGCCAAAGGTGATGACGAGGAGAAATACCTGGCAACAAGAGATATAATAGAGGACAAAAACTGCCCTGTAATAGTTTATGTTTCCAGGACAAGTAAGACTATTTTACTTGCAAAAAGATTGACCGACGATGGCCTGCCGGCGAAACCGTTCAATGGTAAAATGGATGCCAATGAGAAAATCGCAAATCAAAATGCTTTCCTATCAGGGGAGGTTAAAATCATGGTTGCGACTTCGGCATTTGGAATGGGTGTCGACAAAAAAGACGTAGGTGCGGTTATTCATTACGACATTTCGGATTCACTTGAAAATTACGTACAGGAAGCGGGCCGGGCCGGGCGTGATGAAAGCATTACCGCCGATTGTTACGTATTGTTTAATGAAGAAGATTTGAGCAAACATTTTATCATGCTCAACCAAACCAAGTTATCGATTAAAGAAATTCAACAGGTTTGGAAAGCAATAAAAGATATTACCCGTTTTCGCCCCAAAGTTTCTAACTCAGCTTTGGAAATTGCACGCAAAGCGGGCTGGGACGATAGTGTGGCCGAAATTGAAACAAGGGTAACTACGGCAATTGCTGCGCTCGAGGATGCACAGTATTTGAAACGGGGGCAAAACTCCCCCAGGATTTTCGCAAATAGCATCCTTTCTAAGAACGCACAGGAGGCGATTGATAAAATAAATACATCTGAACGATTTACGGACAAACAAAAAGGAAAAGCCACCCGGATCATCAAAAAGCTATTTTCAAGCAAAAGCCGTAAGCATATTAATGACGAGGCAGCAGAAGCCAGGGTCGATTATATAAGCGATCATTTAGGGATAGTAAAAGAAGAAGTGATCAACATTATAAATCTGCTTCGGGGGGAGAAAATATTAGCAGATTTAAAAGATCTGACAGCATTTATAAAACAAGGAGAAAATAAAAATCGTTCCTTGAGTATCCTTGAAACTTTTGGCAAAATAGAAAAGTGCCTTCTTCCCCTTTTTACGCAAAACCCGACGACTTTACACGTCAAAGAACTAAACGAGCATATTGAAACCGCAGGATGTGCCGAGGTAACGCCTGCCAAAGTCAAAACAATTATCAATTTTTGGGCAATAAAAAACTGGATAAAACGAGAAAATCTATCGTATTCAAAAGACCACTTTAAGGCATATAGCCTGCTTTCACCTGAAATTTTAAAAGAGAAATTTGATAATCGGTTTCGGCTGGCAACATTTATTACAGCGTTTTTATTCGGCAAAATAGTCGGCCTGGCAACAAGCGTCAACGATCCGACCGAAATATTGGTTGAATTTTCGGTGCATGAGTTAAAGGAACTTTATAACCAAAGAGATGATCTTTTTAAAGTGGATATCGGTACCGAAGATGTTGAAGATGCGCTGTTCTATCTTTCAAAAATTGAGGCGATTAAAATTGAAGGCGGCTTCCTGGTTGTTTATAACCAGTTAACCATTGAAAGAACTGAACAAGATATTAAAAGGCGCTATAAAGTTGAAGATTATCAAAAGCTGAAACAGTTCTACGAAAATAAAATCCAGCAAATTCATATCGTGGGCGAGTATGCCCAAAAAATGATAGAAAACTACCGCGAGGCTTTGCAATTTGTTGACGATTATTTTCACTTAAATTACTCTTCATTCCTTAACAAATATTTTAAAGGTGATCGTAAAGAAGAAATCACCTTGAATATTACACCTGCAAAGTACAGGGAGCTATTTACTGAACTTTCGGATATGCGATTGAAAATTATAAAAGATAACGTTTCCAAATACATCGTAGTAGCGGCAGGGCCGGGTAGCGGTAAAACAAAGGTGCTTGTGCATAAATTGGCCTCATTACTACTGATGGAGGATGTGAAGCATGAACAATTGTTAATGCTCACCTTTTCCAGGGCTTCCGCAACCGAATTCAAAAAAAGATTAATCGGCTTAATTGGTAATGCGGCCAGCTTTGTGGAGATAAAAACATTTCATTCCTACTGTTTTGATTTAATGGGAAAGGTGGGAAGTGTGGATAAATCCGAAACGATTTTAAAGAAAACAGTTGAAAGAATCAGGAACAAAGAAATTGAAATAAACCGCATTACAAAAACAGTATTGGTAGTTGATGAGGCACAGGACATGAATGAAGATGATTTTAACCTGGTAAGCACATTGATACGGGTAAATGATGACATGAGGGTAATCGCTGTTGGAGATGACGATCAAAGCATCTATGAATTTCGTGGCGCAAACTCGAAATATCTCGAAAAGTTCACCGAACTTGATAGCGCTGCAAAATACGATTTGATTGTAAATTACCGTAGTAAAAGTAATCTTGTCGATTTTGCTAATCAGTTTGCAAAAAACATTTCACACCGTTTAAAGGAATCCCCGATTATAGCCAAACAAACCGAAAATGGAAAAATAAAGATAGTACGCTACCAAAATAATAATTTGATTGTTCCGCTTGTAAACGATATTTTAAATACTCCGCTCGCGGGCAATACCTGTATCCTTACAAAAACGAATGAGGAAGCATTACAAATTGCCGGTATGTTATTAAAAAACGGGCTGCCGGCTAAACTTATTCAAACCAATGATGGATTCAGTCTGTATAATTTAATGGAAGTTCGATTTTTCCTCGATCAACTGGAAAGTAGTGACAAATCTCCGGTTATAACTGACGACAGCTGGGCAAACGCAAAGCATTCACTTATTACAAGGTATAAAAAAAGTGCCAATTGGGAGATTTGTAAAAACCTGATAAAAGACTTTGAATCTACCAATATTAAAAAGAAATACAGATCAGACCTGGAAGTTTTTATCCGCGAATCTAAACTGGAAGATTTTTATACCAGCAATTCGGATACCGTTTTTGTTTCAACTATTCATAAAGCTAAAGGGAAAGAGTTTTATAACGTTTTCCTGATGCTGGAAAATATGCCTGTATCGAGCGATGAAATTATCCGTCAACTGTACGTAGCTATTACGCGGGCAAAACAAAACCTCACGATTCATCACAACACTCATCATTTCAATAAGATCAATACAGACAATATGGTTCTTGTTGAAGACCATAAAGTCTACTTGCCACCAATGGAATTGGCTATACATCTTACCTTAGCTGACGTTTGGCTCAACTATTTTTCAGGTGTGCAAAAGCATGTTTTAGCATTAACGGCTGGCGATGAATTAATAGTAAGTAATGATGGATGTTTAAACGCCAACGGACAAGCCGTGTTAAAGTTCTCAAAACCTTTTCTGGAAAAGTTAGGAACGATGGCCGCACGCAACTTCCTGTTAAAAAGCGCCAAAGTGAATTTTATTGTTTACTGGTATCGCGAGAGCACCAAACAAGAATTCGCCGTTTTGCTACCCAAACTTTACTTTGAGAAAAAATAAAAATTCGAAGAAAGTTTCTTCCATATAAAGTGATTTTTCTGATTTATGAGGCATGAAACGCGTCGAATTAAAAAATGCCCAACCTTCATCAGCTTACCGCCTTATTTTGCGCATAATATTTTAACCCCATGATATTGCCTGGTATCGGTTTACTATTCCATGATCTGTGAATGGCGAGCGCGGCGCCAATTGCCGACGCCTGCGCCATGGAGGCAGCGAATATCTCGATATCAGGGAAAGCGACCGACAACAAATTCATATAAACGGCATTTTTACTAAAACCGCCGTCTACGAAGATCCGCCTTACCGATGTGCCCGTTAACACCATATTTAGCGAATAAACCTGCTGGTGCATCATATCCATTATGAGTTGGTGGTATGCTTCGGTCTCATTTTCAAACTGGTTCAACTTGCGGTCTTTAAACATCGATTCCTTTTGAAATGGATCCGATGGCTTGGTTTGAATAACAGTTTGCTGAAGTTTGGTAACCAGCCCGCGGTCGAATGCGATTGCCCGGAACCTGATAGTATCCACTCCAAAATGTCCGGCTATTCTTTTTACCTGCTGCTCATGTTCATGACCCGAAAACAGCCTGGAGGCTTTTACCGGCTCACCGGTGTACTGCAGGTAGCACAGGCAATCGTTTTGTAATTCGCTGCTGCTTAGGGGTGAATGATTGAACGGGTTCATACTGATACACCAGGTTCCGGTTGAGATCAATATAAAAGGCTCTTTAAAACTAACGAGGTAAGGGATTAGCGCTGCCGAACTATCATGAAGCCCGATCCCAACCTTATAATCTTCGCTCGCCGAACCGACTTTAAGCGCTTCATCGCATTGTTTTATCGGCGCCAGTTTTGACTTAAGGCCTTCCATTTCTACCCAGTCGTGGTAGCGGTTGCGCTCGAAATCCCATAACGCCGTATGGCAGCCAATGCTGGTAATATCCGAACAAAACTGCCCCGATAATAAAAAGCTAAGGTATTGCGGTAAATGCAGCGCATATTTAACCGTTTTAAATATTTCCGGTTTTTCGCGCTTTAAACGCAGCAGTTGCATGCCCGAATTTAGGCTTCCTAAAATGGGCGAAGCGGTAGCGGCTGAAAACTCATCGCTTCCCCCAAAGTCATTGTAAATATCCTGGTTCAATGCATCGGGATAGGGTTTCAGGTAGTTATACAAGGGCGTAAGTGGCTTGCCGTTCTCATCTGCATACACCAGGCTTGCCCCATAGGCGCTAAAATTTACTGCTTTTATCTCGAATTCTTTTAACCTCGAAATTTCAGCCATCGAATCGAATACCGAAAGGCGCAAGCTTTCCAGGTTCTCGCAGGGAAAGCCATCCTCGTCTGTAGTTTCAATAAAACGGGCTGACCGTTCGTAAACTATCTGGTAATCTTCATCGAATAGAAATAATTTTTTATTCGTTTTCCCGACATCAAATATGGCGATTACCGGCGTCGGTTTCATTTTATAACCCGGTTGAAATAGTTTTCAAACCCCGCTCGCCTATTAGTTTTTTTCGCGCAGCATGATTCCTGAAAAGCGTTAACGGGCTCAGTGCACCGCCTCCCCGTAAACGCGCCTCGGCGAGCAAAGGCCTTACATCGGTGCGGTAGGCATTCTGCAAAATTTCCTGCGCTTGCACCACATCATTTTGTTGCTGGGCAGCCCTCAACGCCGGCTGGTCGATCAGCAAAGCCTGGGCATACGCTATTTTTATGGCCTCTACGGATTGCAGCAGATCTTCTATCGGATCTTTCACATTATGCGATGCATCTATCATCCAGCCTATGCTGGTGGCATGGTCCATTCCGCGGGCATCCATACCTTCTACCAGTTCGTTAAATATCAGGAACAATTGGTAGGGATTTATGCTTCCGACGGTAAGGTCGTCATCGCCATATTTTGAATCGTTAAAATGGAAACCGGCCAACTTGCCTTCCATCAATAAAAGCGACACGATCTGCTCGATATTGGTGCTGCCCATGTGGTGCCCCAGATCAACAAGGGTTTGCGCTTTTTGGCCTAATTTGGAGGATAAGAGATAAGACTGTCCCCAATCGCCAATTGTGGTTGAATAAAAATTAGGCTCGTAAGGTTTATATTCTATCCATACTTTCCAGTCAGCAGGTAAGGCCTCGTATATTTCCTGCAGGCTTTCCAGCGTACGTTCAAATGCACCGCGCATGTTTAGCTGCCCGGGGAAATTCGAGCCGTCTGCCAGCCATACCGAAAGCGCTTTTGAGTTTAACTGAACACCATATTTTATCACCTCGACATTGTGCGCAATAGCCTGCTGCCTTACAGCTTTATCCACATGATTTAACGAACCGTATTTATAACTCAATGCCTGATCGGGTTGATCCTGGAAGGTATTGGAGTTAACCGCATCAAAATGAATGCCATGCTGCGTAGCAAGGGCTATTATTTCTTCCGCATTTTTTGGGATATCCCAGGGGATATGTAGCGAAATGGAATTACTCGACCGGTTTAAGGCATGGATCAAACCAACATCGGCTATTTTTTCCTCCAGGCTGCGCGGCTCGCCACCGCCCGAAAACCGGCCGAAACGGGTACCACCAGTTCCTAACGCCCAACTAGGGATGGCGATGTTAAAGGCCGAAAGCTTCTGTATAACATCGTTTATATTGGAAATATCTTCCGCTACAAACTCAAAGCGGCGCTTATGCTTTTTTAAATGCGGGTTATTGAATTCATCTATTTGATATTTTTCTATCTGCATATCAGGTTTTTTGGCTATGATCTATGAACGATTAACTATGAACTAACGCACAAAAGCCATTGCAACCCCGCCATCAACATTCAATACATTCCCTGTCGATTTATCCAGCAAGCCGCCTACAAAGGCGAAACAGGCGTTGGCAATGTCCTGCGGTAATATCACCTGGTTAAGTAAGGTACGTTTGGCATAATAAGCCGGCAATTCTTCAACAGTAACGCCGTAGGCTTTGGCACGGCCTTCGGCCCAGCCGCCTGCCCATATATTGCTGTCGCTGATCACGGCATCGGGGTTTACTACGTTTACCTTAATGCCATCGGCTCCCAATTCTGCCGCATTTAACCTGCTTAAGTGCAATTGCGCAGCTTTTGCGCTGCCGTATCCGGCATTATTCGGCCCGCTCACCAGTGCGTTTTTGCTGGCTATGTTGATGATATTACCACCTATAGCTTGTTTTTGCATTACAGCGACGGCAGCCTGAGTTACAAAAAATTGGCCTTTTACCAATACATCATACAGCAGGTCCCAGTCTTTTTCGGTATGGTCGCCAATTGATTTTGAGATGGAAAGGCCCGCGTTATTCACCACTATATCTATCCCGCCAAAGGCGAGGGCGGCAGTGCTGAATGCTTCATCAATCTGTTCCTGTTTGGTAACATCCAGCATAGCGGTTGTATAGGCGTCTTTACCAAATTGCTTTTTAAATTCTTCTGCCGCGCCCTCCAGGCGTTCGGCATTCATGTCGTTAAGGATAACAACGGCCCCCTCTTCCACAAACTTTTTCGCAATTGCTTTCCCAATACCGCCGGCACTGCCTGTTATCAACGCAATTTTGCCCGACAATGCTTTGGGCTTTGGCATCCGTTGCAATTTAGCTTCCTCCAGTAGCCAGTATTCAATATCAAATGCTTCCTGGCGCGGTAAGGAGGTGTATTCCGATATCGCCTCGGCACCTTTCATTACATTGATGGCATTGGTATAAAATTCAGCCGCTACGCGGGTGGTTTGTTTGTCTTTAGAGAAAGAGAACATCCCTACCCCAGGATAAAGAATAATCACCGGGTTAGCATCACGCATCGGTGGACTATTGGGGTGTTTACACTTGTTGTAATAGTCGGCGTACATCTTCCGGTAAGCCTGAAAAACCGGCTGCAGTTTTTCCTTTATGGCGTTTACGTCCGACAGGTCTTCATCCGGCGCCAGCTCCAGCACCAGCGGACTAATCTTAGTGCGCAAAAAGTGATCGGGGCAACTGGTACCCATAGGCGCCAGGCGGTCCAGGTCATTGGAGTTGATAAACTCCAGTACACGGGCATCGTCCGTAAAATGCCCAACCATGTGCCGTTCGGATGAGCAAAAACCACGCAGTAAAGGCGCAATGCCTGCCGCCTGTTTTTTCCGTGCGCTATCGTCCAAACTGTCTATTTTCTGCCCGCCAAATATCGGACTCTTTTTATCATAATTTTCTTCCAGGTAGGTGGCACAACGCTCTATTACTTCAAGGGTATTGATATAACTTTCATACGCGGTATCGCCCCAGGTGAACAAGCCGTGCGAACCCAGCATAATACCCCTGATACCGGGGTTATTGTCGAGGCACTCTTTGAGTTTCAAACCTAAATCGAAACCCGGCCTTTGCCACTCCACCCAGCCTACGGTACCATTAAATAAGTCCTGAGTTATTTGCTTTCCGTCCTTTGCGGCCGCTATGGCTATTGCAGCGTCCGGGTGCAGGTGATCGATATGTTTAAATGGCAAAAACCCGTGTAAAGGCGTATCGATCGACGGTGCTTTTGAGTTCAGATCGTAAATGCAGTGGTTAAACAGCTCCACCATTTCATCCTCAAAAGCAAGTCCCCGGTAAACATTTTCCAGACTGCGTAACCGATCGACGTATAAAGCAGCAAGTCCGCTTTTTTTTAACGTGCCGATGTCCCCTCCCGATCCTTTTATCCACATTACTTCTGTTTGTTCACCTGTTAACGGGTCGCTTGCCATTGCTTTGCAGGAGGTATTGCCGCCGCCATAATTCGTGAGGCGCAAATCCGCTCCCAATAAATTAGAGCGATAAATTAATAAACCTACCTCATTGCCATCCAGTTTTTCAGCTTCGGCATCGTCCCACAGGTAACTAACATATTTAAAATCGGTCGTTGTTTTCATAACCAGGTATTATGGTAAACTTGCTGTAAAGGTATTGTGTTACCGGCAAAGTTATTAAATGTTTTGTTACCCGTATCCCAGATAATGAATGCTGTAAAGTGGGTAATGAAGGTGTTACGCGCCGGTGCACTAAAAGGCCAATATCCCCGATTTCCGTGTCGCCTGTCGTGCGTTCGTACTAAACTTCCATTTATCGTGCTAATAGGTAACATAGGTTTCATTGAACGCACTGTTGGCAAAACGATACATTAAGCGGGCAAAAAGGATTAGCATAACTTAACAGAATTTCGATTTTCTTATATATATATATATATTTGTTAATCAATAATTTAACAAGAAAAAGGAGTGAATATGCAGGGCAGACGCATTAAAAATTTAATACTTTAATGAGATACTCTCTGTCCCAACCGGCGCGCTTACGTTTGATCTTGGTGCTTCTGGTTGAGGACATGTCTCTTTTGAGCAATGTGAGTGCGATTTTATTGATGAGAGAGAAATTTTGAGCGGCATTGCCCGCTCTTTTTCTACTTTGATCCTCATGAAATATAACATCCAACATCCAGTGCAATTTATTCTCAATTCCCCAATGTGACCTGATATTCCGTTGAAAATAAGCTGCACTTTCATTTTTGCTGGATATATAATACCTGGTTTCTGTTTCTGTCTTTGCTGATACCTTGAAAAAACGCTCACTATCTATTCGTATTAAGGTTGTCAGTTTAGTCCATTCTTCTTTTTGAATAATATGCCCCAAATCTTTTATAACTGTACATTTTCGGGTTTCTATCCGGCCATGACCGATATCAGTATCGGTGACAATATCGTCCGGTTTGAAAAAACGGAAAGAATCAAGTACGCCTTCCTGTAGTGCACCCTGATTCCCTTTTACAGCTAATAAATAATCACATCCCTTATCTACGATGGCATCAGCAATAGTATGTTGACATCCCATCGCGTCAACAGACACCAGGCAATCCATTAGAAATAAGGACTTTAATAAATCAGGGATGGCCGTAATTTCATTCGATTTATCATAAACCCTTAACTGTCCTAATACCAGTTCGTTTTTATCCGCCCATGCACTAACCATGTGAACAGGCGACTTTTTGCCATTTTCTTTAGCCCCCCGGATTGTTTTTCCATCAATACTGACCAGTTGATCCTGCGTAATCCCTTCTAAAGAATTTATCCAATCCGTAAAGCAGCTTTCGAAAGTCGCAGGATTCATATTTGAAAAGAAGCGGTTAATGGTATCATGCGAGGGTATACCATTTTCCAGCGGTAAGAACGTTTTGAACCAAGATTCGTTAACTAGAGCAAATTCCTCAATTTCATACCAATCTTCGGCCCCGCACACCACAGCGGCAATGGTGATCGCGATAATATCAAGCATATCATGCTTTCGCTTTCGATCTAAACGATGATCTTTCATCGTGCTAAAATAAGTGGAAATTCCGGGCTTTTTATCCATATAAGTGTCTGATTGTCAGATAAATATACAAAATAAAACATTGGAAAACAAGAGATAATTGATTGAATATCAATTATTTATCGACTTATTTTACCGTTTTGATGAAAATTATTTTAATGCGTCTGCCCTGAGTGAATATGCGTTAACCTATCCAAAAAACTGGATTTTGTTAGTAAATTTCCTGGAAGCGACGGGACAACGGTACAATTTGCAGGTTTTTATGTACCCGCCGAAAAAAGCAAAATGCAGGCTACTATTGCATTATATCTGCAATTAATTAATTGTTGCATTATATTTGCAATTAATTAATTGTTGCATTATATTTGCAACATGAGAAAGCAATACATTTTGATGGCTGACATCATTGACAGCGGCAATGCAATTCAAAATAAACTAATGGAAGATTTCAAGGAATTGGTTTCTTTGATTAATACGCAAAACAAAACTGAATTGCTGTCACCTTTAACTATTACACTTGGAGATGAATTTCAAGGTGTTACAAAAGGATTATCGTCAACAATAAAGATTATGATAGCACTGGAGGAACGACTGATTAAAGAAGAGAAGGGTTTTAAGTTGAGGTATGTGATCGTACATGGTGAAATCGATACACCTATAAATAGCCAAATTGCATACGGCATGTTAGGCGAAGGCCTCACCCAAGCTCGGAATTACCTGCAAAATATTAAAAAGAAAAGCAGAAGGTTTTTCTTTAGTCTTTCCGACAAATTAAAAGGTGAGGCGCTTAACGATTTGTTTTTAGTGTATCAAAACATCATTGATGGTTGGAATCCAAACCGAGATTATGATTTGGCAAGTCGGTTTATTGACAACGGCTATTATAAATCTATCGCTTTTGAAATGGGGAAAGATCGTACGCTAATTTGGAAACGAAAAAAAAGCTTAAAAATAGATGAGTATAACGCATTAAAAAATTTAGCATACTATTTAGGAGGAAACCAACATGAGTGAACCAATTATAATATTGATTATCATGCTAATAAGCGAAGTATTTGTAGCCATGATATTTGCATTGATCGCTCAATTATTTTATAAAACAATTGGATTTGATTTTAAAGCCATTTTTAAGGGGTTTATAGAAAGGCTATTTCTTTTTATTGCTTTAGTAAACGGTTATTCACAAGCACTCACTTTTTTTAGTGCCCTAAAAGTAGCTACGCGATTAAAACATAATGAAGATTCTGCAAGTGTTGACCGCTTTAACGATTACTATTTGCTCGGAAATTTGATTTCGGTAGCAGTCGCAATAGGATACGTTTATCTATATATTCATTTCAAGGATATTCATTTTCTTGAGCAACTAACAAAATAATACGAAAACACCATCGCGAGGACAGATCGCCTTTGTAGTTATGTTATTCGTTCCTCACAGACACCAACGATAAACTATTACTTTCAGCTAGTTAACCCGAACTCACGTCATATAGCTTTAATCCGCTGCTGAACGAAAAATTCAGGATACCAGCCTAATCAATACTTAAGGACAATATAGCCCGTTTTAGATTTCGTATCACCCTTTACCTTGTACGTGAGCTCGTAAAAATAAGTGCCCGACCTTTGCATTGCACCGGTTTTACTGGAGTGGCCGTCAAAAGCTTTAGAAACATTATCGTAGCCCTTTGCCTCATAAACGACGTAGCCTTTGGGGTTCATTATTTTTACCATATTATCAGGGTAAGCGGTAATACCATCAATCAGCAGAACGTCGTTAAAACCATCACCATTAGGCGATAACGCAGGGTGCACTTTTATCTCATCGCCGGGCGTTTGCAGGCCTATGCTGCTTTGGTTTATCGAGCTTAAATTATTATCGCTGTGTGCTGTTGCTGCGGCATGGGTTATCAATATTCGGTTGCTGCGCCTGGTTACACCGTCGGCTGCCGTGATCGTCAAACTAATGGTAGTCGTATCACTGTTAAGTGTGATCAGCTGCGAATTGGTTCCCGACAGTACCGCCTGCCCGTCAACGGTGATGCTGGCGGTCGGGTCACTGGCTGTAGGTTTTACCGTAAGTGACGGTGTGCCTGCGGTTACCGATGCCGTATAGTAGTTCACCCTATCCAGGTTGTATAGATAGGCGATGCCTGAGCCTGTGCTCAGGGTTTCAGTCAACACTGCATTGCTCGATCCGTTTTGGCTTACCAGGATACGGCTGCTGCGCCTGGTTACGCCGTCGGCTGCCGTGATAGTCAAACTAATGGTAGTGGTGTCGCTGTTAAGCGTAATCAGCTGCGAATTTGTTCCTGACTGTACCGGCTGCCCATCCACGGTAATACTGGCAGTCGGGTCATTCGCTGTAGGTTTTACCGTAAGCGAGGGGGTGCCCTGGGTTACCGATGCTGTATAGTAGGCCACTCTGTCCAGGTTTTGGACATAGGTGATGCTGGAGCCAGTGCTCAGGGTTTCGGTCATGGCTGCATCGCTCGAGCCGTTTTGGCTTACCAAAATGCGGAAGCTGTGCTTTGTTACACCGTCGGCCGCTGTGACAGTCAAACTAATGGTGGTGGTATCGCTGTTAAGGGTGATCAGCTGTGAATTGGTTCCTGACTGCACCGCCTGCCCATCCACGGTAATGCTGGCGGCAGGGTCTGCGGCTATAGGTTTCACCGTAAGCGAAGGTGTGCCCTGGGTTACCGATGCCGTATAATAGTTCACGCCGTTCATGTTGTGGAGATAGGTGATGGTGGAACCCGTGCTCAGGGTTTCGCTCAGGGCCGCATTGCTCAAGGTCTGGCTAGTGAATTCCACATCATCGCCTGCGGTTACGTCATCATAGGAGGAGGCGTTGCCGGCGAGATCGGTCATCAACAGTGTAAAATGTACCCTGCCGAATGTGTCGTCGCCTGTCATGGTATAGCTGGCTTTAAAGGTGTTTTTGCCGGTGCTTACCGCCGTTACGCTATGTCCGGCTATTGTTACCACCGGGGCTTGAATTGTTTCGCTGGAACCAAAAACTAACGACACTGTATTATTGGTATTCGCTATTGCAGGGTTGGCATTATTGGACGAAAACGTCAACGGCGAGGCCGTTGGCGGGGTTTTATCAATGGTATAAGTCTCCCCGGCAAAAGGCAATGTGGTGCTTATTCCGGGCTGCATGTCCAGGTCATTGGCCATATTTAAAGTAATGGTACCATCGCCCGTACCCGTAAAGGCTACAACGGTGTAAGTATTGCCAGAGCCCGTTACACTATTTACGCTTGTCCCTGTTATTCCATTTGTCGCAGTAACCGAGAAATTGCTTGGGGTAAGGCCTGTAACTGCTCCGCCAAATACAACGGTATATCCTGCGTAAAAAGTATTAGTTAACGCGGCAGACTGGCGGGCAATGGACTTGATGGTAACCGGCGCAACTACACCCAGGTTTACTGTGGCCTTTACCCTGCCCGTAACGTTATAGGCCGTAATCGTATAATTCTTAGCCGGGCTTACAACCAAAGGCGTACCGCTGATAACGCCGGTGGCCCCGTTAAAGCTTAAACCGGCAGGTAAAGCTGTATTTAGGTAATAGCCGCCGTTTGGCGAAATCTTATACACTGTGCCTTTACCGGGGTCGGCTACATAAACATTCCCCGTGCCATTAACCGCCAGCCCCCCATTTGCTTTGAAACCGGAAGCAAGTGTACTTGTATTACCGTTAGCAGCCGAAATCAATTTTACCGACTTACTATCAAAATCAGATACGTAAACATTCCCGACGGCATCCACGGCAACGCCCTCTGGGGTGCTGAAGCCCGAACCGATGTTAACCGGGGAACCTCCGCCCGCAGGCAATTTCTTAACCGTGTTGTTAAAGGTAGCGGCAACATATACATTTCCGGCAGCATCCACGGCTACGGCGAATCCGTTACCCAAACCAGAGGCGAGTGTTACTGTATTACCGTTAGAGGCTAAAATTTCTTTAATAGCGTTGTTACCAATGTCCGCAACATAAACGTTGCCTGTTGCATCTACAGCCAAACCACCGGGGGAGTTAAACCCTGTACCGATCTGTTGCAGGGTACCACCGCCGGCGGGGAATTTGAACACGGCGTTATTACTTTGGTCCGACAGATAAAAATTGCCGGCCGGGTCTATAGCTATGCCGTAGAAACCCGGTCCGGTGTAGCCAGTTGGAATCGTAACCTGGCTGCCCCCTGCCGCCGGTATTTTTTTAATGGCCGTATTAAATTTATCTGCTACATAAACATTTCCGGCAGCGTCGATGGCAACCGACACATCCTGGTTATAACCTGTGCCTGCTGCTGCCGGGGTGCTGCTATAGCCCGGCGCGCCCACACCTGCACTTGACGGCCTTAACGCGAAAATAGCAGCCCCGGTAGTATAGGTTTGCGGCCCCTGGTAACTAATGGTAGGCACAGGCGGTGTACCAACGGTAATGTTAACTACAGCACTTGCGCTGCCGTTTGAATTATAGGCGGTAATGGTATAATCGGTAGGCGGTATTTTCACCGATGCAGTACCAATTATTATACCGGTGCTGTTACTAAAACTTAAGCCCGGCGGCACTGCGCTGATATAGTAACCGCCAACGGGCTTAATTTCCTGGACGGTGCCGGTAGTGGTATCCACAAAATAAACATTGCCGGCGCCGTCAACTGCTATTTGACCGGGATTGGTAAGACCCGAAACCAGCGTGATAGGTGTGCTGCTACCCACAGGTATTTCTTTTATAGCACCGTTCCCCTGGTCGGATACATAAACGTTGCCTACCGCATCAACAGCTACGCCCTGCGGATTGCTGAAGCCGGAGCCAAGGTCTATCGTATTTCCGTTTGACGCCAGTATCTCCTTTATAGCGTTGTGGGTGTCGGCAACGTATACGTTGCCCGCGGCATCAACTGCAACCGCTATGCAGTAATTGCTAAATCCAGTCCCTATTGGAACGGTGTTTCCGTTGCTTTTCAGGATTTCTTTTACCGGGTTATTGTTGCTAAAATCGGCAACATAAATATTTCCTGCAGCATCCACGGCAACATCCGAAAATTCGTTAAACCCGGTACCCGAGTTAACCGCGCTGCCATCAGTTTTTAATATTTCCGTAACATGGCCATTATAATCTCCTGCAGCATAAACATTGCCGCTGGCGTCAACAGTAATTCCCTCGGGGTGTGAGAATTCACCCGAGCCAATAATAATAGCAGGTCCGCCTCCGGCGGGAAACTCCTTTACTATTTGGGTGGCAAGGTCCGATACGTACAGATTGCCCGCAACATCGGTGGCCACGCCAAACGGGCTGCTGAGGCCTGTATTGATGGTGACCGGAGTTGTGCTGTAAGCCGGCGCTGCCACACCCGTACTGGTTGGCGCAAGCGGCGTTATAACAGCATTTGGCGAATATACCTGCGGACTGCTATAGCTTAGCGTCGGCGCTGATTGCGCATCAGCTCTTTTAATCGGCAAAGCAATGATGGCGATTGCCAGCAGAAGCGGCAAAAAAACCGCTTTAACCCGGGCAGGAGTTCGATCCTTTTTTCCGGCAAAGTTGAAGTTGTGATAATGACTTTTCATAAAGGGCATGTTCGTGGTAAAAGGTTGATTAGCGGCATGAAAAAACAATGCCTAACTGCAAGTAAATATAAAATATTTATTTTTTTTCGCTATTATTTTTGTGATAATAATTTGATTATCAATAATTAATCCGGGTCTATCCCGCCAGTTAAAACATGCTGCTAAAATTAATCAGATCATTTACAAATAATCTTTAAAGGTTTTCCGGGCTCGCGCTGCTGTAACAATATTATTGGTGACGCACACAAGCCCTCATCGCTTTAACATAACGTTTAGTTAATTTATAATTTCGTAATGGTTTAGTATAATTATAATGATTCCTGTTTTTATTAAATAATTTTTTCATTTATGAATTTTTATTATATACCTTTAATCTAACCAATTATTACTTTCCTACACCTTATACAATAACCTAAATGCTAAATAACTATAAAAATTCAACAATACAATTTGCACTAATTTCTTTTTAATTAAATAACAAATTTAACTAATGGATTAATACAATCCTGCTTATGGACAAATTATCGCGAGGGTAATTGTATCCTTTATGAACAGCGATAATATTGTGTTTCAACGAAAAGTGGCAAACGCAAGAATTTAAATTTCACATGGATAAGTAAAGTGCATGGCGAGAAACGACGAAGATTACCGTTGAGCCGGCATTGTTAACGGGCCGCTGTCTGCCGAAATGCGTCAACGGTTGGAACCAAAATATATGTTTGAATCAACATAAAATATTTCCCGGAAAGTAAAGAAGCATGCACTTTATAATACATGCCGCTAAGTTACCGGAGCGTGGTGACGGTAAATATCATAATTAAAATTACAAAGAAAATGAAATCCGAAAAACTAAGCTTGACAGGCATTAAAAATATGCTAAGCAGGGCTGAATTGAAGAGAATTATGGCTGGAAGTGCCGGCGGTGGCCCAACTTGTACGCAATGCGTCAACGGAATTGCTACGTGCTGTCAATGTATATTCAGTAATGGCCCATCAGGCGTTTATTTTTTGAGTAACCCCGACTCTTGTGAAGAATCTTGTATAGCCCTGAACTATTATGGTGGAATAGTGGGTAATCCATGCATCAGGTGTGGATGCTGATCGGGTAACCAATGATAAAATCCCGGTTCAAAAAGCCGGGTTTTTGTCGAGATACCCTTTACCGAGTTGCGATTATGCCATATGATAGGTTTACAACCTGTATTAGTAAGTGATGGCGACAGCAGACCCTTAGGTGTAAAATGGCAAAGTTTAACACTACTTCGGTATTACTCACGGGTATTCGCCTGCCAAAATTCCACCGGGTACCGGATTTAAAAGTTAGATGTTTGAAAGCATATAAAATACTTCCCGGAAAGTAAAGAAGCATGCACTTTACAATACATGCCGCTAAATTGCCGGAGCGTGGTGACGGTAAATATCATAATTAAAATTAGAAAAAATGAAATCCGAAAAACTAAGCTTGAAAGGCATTAAAAATGTGCTAAGCAGGGCTGAATTGAAGAAAATCATGGCTGGAAGCGGCGGCCCAACTTGCACTCAATGCTACAACGAAACCGCTACTTGCTGCGAATGTATATACAGTAATGGGCCGTCAGGCTTTTATCTTTTGACTTCCCCTGGCTTGTGTGTATCTGCATGTCAATCCCTGAACTACTATAGTGGAATACTGGGCAATGCTTGTAGTCATTGTGGATGTTGATCATTTAACGGTTAATGAAAACCCGGTTCAAATGGCGGGTTTGTAGAACCACATATGATCCATAAGGCTGTCGCCTTATGGATCATATTGCCAGTTCAAGCACATGGTTGCGCTTAATGCGTTGCCGTTGTTACCAGTTAGGAGCTCAATGAGTCCTGTTTATCAAGCAAGCGTTGAGAAAACAAACTCAATACTTCAATACTATAAACCCGGTTTTATGTTTGGCTACGCCATTAGCGGTATAGTCTAATGCGTAGTAATAGGTGCCCGGTAATTGCATCCTTCCATTTATATTGGAGTGCCCGTTAAACGACTTCGTGCTGTTATCGTAGCCCTTTACCTGGTAAACCAATGTTCCGCTGCGGTCGGTAATGGCTAAGTGGTTGTCGGGACTGGCCGTTATGCCATCTATGGTCAAAAAGTCGTTAATGCCATCGCCGTTTGGCGACAGGCCCTGGTGCACGGTGACCGCATCATTCTCAACGGTGCCGCCGCTTTGTAAATTGAAAGTATTTAATGGAGCGGCGGTCCGGGTTACCGTTATGGCAAAGGTCTTGGCTGAAATTCCATCCTGTGCGGTTACTATGGTTGTAATGATATTAGCACCCATATTCAATGCTATTGGCCCGGATGCCGAACCTGGCGCTACCGTTGTGCCATTTACTGTTACCGTAGCAACAGAACTGTTTGCGATAGGAGCCACCTCAATAGAAGACGCCGTTGTAGTTGCGGTATAATCCACGAAATCGGGGCCGGACGCTATTGTTAATGCAGCGTATGGTTTTGTAAGCACCAGTGAATTTAACAAATCATCGGTTAAAGGCCCGCGGATTACTGTTACAACAAATGCTTTGGTTGATCCATCCTGCGCAGTTACTATGGTTGTAATGGTATTGGGGCCCATATCCAAAGCTGTTGGCGCGGATACCGAACCTGAAGCTACCGTTGTGCCGTTTACCGTTACCATAGCCAACGGACTGCTTGTTACCGGAGCCACCGCTATGGTAGCAGCTGTAGTAGTTGCGGTATAATCCCGGAAATCAGGGCCCGCCACGGTGGTTAATGCCGCATACGGGTTTGCAAGCACCAGCGAGCTTAGTAAAGCATTTGACGATGCTTTAACCGTAATATTTACCTTAGCGGCTTTACCGCCGGAAGCGTTATAAGCTGTTACGGTATAATTTGTTGCTGCGTTTGCTACGGTTGGCGTGCCGCTTATTGTACCCGTATTGGTATCAAAACTTAAGCCTACGGGTAAAAACGGGCTTATGTAATAGCCGCCGAGCGGTTTAAATCGATCGACAACGCCAAAGCAGGCTGCATACACATTGCCTTTGCTATCAATGGCTGCGCCTTCCGGGTAGCTTAGTCCCGATGCGATTGTTACCGGGCTGCCGCCGCCTGCCGGAATCTCTGTTAAGGTGCTGTTGCTGGGGTCTGTTACGTATATGTTATCTGCAGCATCGACTGCTATACCGCAAGGTGCGCTGAAGCCGGTGCTTATAACAACTTTGGCGCCGCCGCCAGCCGGTACTTTGTACACCGTTTGCCTGGCAATATCAGCAACATACACATTGCCATCGGCATCCACAGCCAGGTCTTCGACCTGATTGAAGCCCGATACCAAAATAACTGGGGCGCCGCCGCCTGCCGGCATCTCTTCTATAACGGTACCTGCCTGATCGTCAAAATACAAATTGCCGGCGGCATCAACCGCTATGCTATGCGGATCATCGAAGCCTGAGCCGATGCTAATTATAGCGCCGCCGCCTGCGGGAATCTCCTTTATAGCATTGTTCTGATTATCGGCCACATACACATTGCCTGCGGCATCTACCGCAACACCCGTCGGCGCGTTGAAGCCCGAGCCAATGGCAAAGGCGCTGCCGCCGCCAGCCGGGATTTCGTGTATTGCATTATTGCCCGGGTCTGCAACATATACATTGCCCGCTGCGTCCACTGCAATGCCGAATGTATAACTGAAACCCGAGCCCAGCGCGTGGGGCGTACTGCTATAAGCTTGTTTTGCAACGCCACTGGCGGTGGGGGCCAGCGTAGTAATAGCCGTACCAAGCGCATAGGTATGCGGGCTGGTGTAACTGATGACCGGTGCTTGCGCTATGGCATTTGTAACAGTTAAACCTGTTACCGTAGAAAATAAAAGCAGCATTTTGGCAAGGGCGTACTTAAAAATTTTACTGTGATTAAAGTTTGCGGGCATAAATAAGTTAGTGGCTGAAGGTGGGGTTGTATTCATATTTTATTTTTATAGTGAGTTTATATCAAATCAATTGCAGGCCCCGGCCGGGCAAAAACCGGGCATTTGTGTTAAAATTTCGGCATGTAAAAACAAGCCGTTTAAAAAACCTCATGAAATATCCAGATGTATTGTAGCCGGCGCGCAAAATGCCGGGCAATAAAAAAAGAATGGTGTTCACCTGCAGAAATGCAAGTTTTTGTGATGCCTGATTAGGGACAATCAAGCAATTGATTGACAGGGACTAAGATAATTAATAAACTTGGAAAATAAACTCCGCTTTATTATTATTTGAAGACAATGAGTAAATTAATTAATAGGAAATATCGCGCTGGTAGCAGTTACAGTAAATATAATTTATAACTAATCATTTTAGTGGGGAGAATTATTATATCTTATAATTTAATATGAAGGAATTGGAAAAGTTAAACCTGGCGGAGCGCCAACGGCGAAATTACAGGTCTTAATGCTTCGTTTGAATTGTGTTTGAGCGTGCCCGCCCGGCCAGGCGGTAAAAGCCACACGACCAAAAATACCAAATAAATTAGCATTTGATATTTGTAATACGTTTTGTATCTTTGTATTGTACTCATAATAAAACGAAATCAATTATCCATTCTTCATTGTTATGAATGTCTAATCTCTAACTATGACATCATTCAAATTTAAAAAAGCAGTTCAAGCATTAAATTACTTTGCCCGAAACGAAGGGCATAAGATAAATTACATGAAGGCTGGTAAACTTGTTTACTTAGCTGACAAAATCCATTTAAGAATATACGGTAGAACTATAACAAATGACAACTACGTTGCAATGAAAAACGGGCCGGTTCCTTCAAGAACCAAGGACATTATTTTAAAATCAGAATGGTGGGGGCACGATATAGTTGAATATTCCGATCAATACTTAACTGCGCCTAAGGGATATGATATATCTTCCATTGGCGAAATTGACGGATCTGTTTTTTCAAAGACAGATTTAAAGATCATGGAATTGGTGCATGACAACTACGGCGGGTTAAAAGAATTTGAGCTTAGCGATTATACCCATACTTTCCCCGAATGGCTTCAATATGAAAAAGAATTGCATTCCGACCCTCACCGTGCGTTCCCTATCGACATTGATAAATTATTTTATAGCAGGCCGAACGACAGGCCATTTTCCCAGAGCGATGAACTGTTATCGTTAAGTAAAAAGCAATTCCAGCATATTCTTTGAAAATGCCCCCGATAGAAGATTTTATTCGAAACATGTCTATCGGAGATATTTACTGGTTTGTAAATCCACAGATAAATTCCCCTGATCCGCATCCACATATATGTTTAGGGATTTACGAAGATGATTGCGTTTTCATGCTTTGCGGAACTTCCCGTTTTGAAACCAAAAGAAGGTACTTTGAATTGAACGGCTTGCCATTTGAAACTTTGGTTAGAATTCAGGCAAACGCAACAAATACCATAGTTAGAGATACGTTTGTAGACTGTAATGATGTTCAATCACATGATGTAGGTGATCTGTATTATAATGAAACTTTATCTCAAAGAGGTATGGTTAGTGACGCTGAACTGTTGCAAATACGGGAAGGATTGCAATTAAGTGAATTATTAGAAGAATCTATTAAAACACAAATATTAAAGGCTTTCCCCGATTTGTAATTAAGAGATCGATAATATTACCAATAGGCGAACTCCTCGATAATTCTAATGCGCCCCCTCTATTCTCCGTGTCACTCCGTACCTCCTCAGCGTCCTTTGTGTTAAAACTTCAAAAATATCACTATACCCCATTCACATCACTACTTAGCACTTCACTCATATAATCAAAAAATGGCCGCATATTTTTAAAGGTATCAACCGCATCCTGCAGAAAGCCGTTGCCTGTAACCGTTTCATCCGGGAAATGCCTTATCAATAAAAATTGTTTATAGCGTAACAGGTCTATCGCTTCGTGCCCGGCATCAAAGCCTTTTGGGGTGGTTTTTACCTGTTCGCCTCTTAGCTTTTCAAATGTGGTTATAAATGCTTTGCTTCCGAGGATGGCCCGCAACGGTCGTGCATCAAAAGCGATATCTTCCCGAATCCGCTTCAGGTCTGCCGGTTCGGGGTTCCAGAAGCCGCCGGCGATAAAACTGTTGCATGGTTCCAGGTGAAAATAGTAACCGCCCCTCCGTTCTTTGCCGGCGCGTTTAAAGCTGCCGCTCCAATGCGTTTTATAGGGCGTTTTATCGTTCGAAAATCGTGTATCCCGGTAAATACGGTAAAGGCTTTTTTTGCCCGAGGCTGTTTCTATCACATCATAGCGGTTAAGTTCGCGCAATAAGGCATCGGCAAAGTGTTCCAACAAGACCAGCTCGGTTTGATATCGCTCTTTATTCGCGGCAAACCATTCCCTGTTATTGTTTATTTTTAAATCTGCTAAGAAATCAAAACCGGATACGGTGACCATAGGCTATTCAATTGATTTTATATTATCTACAACCATTAAATTTAGTCCCTGGAACGTTATCATCCCTTTCTGTATGGTTTTTCCCAACGCTTCGGACAGTGTCTGCTTCATTTCGTCCGTCACCCGTGCAAACCCAAGCTGTTTAGCCACAAGCGGTATGGCGGCTTCTTCGGTTATGGCAATGGCACCCGTAACGGTTTGCTGTATGGCCAGGTAAATTTCCTCGGGGGCTATAAGGCTTAATTTTTTAAACGCTGCGGGCAGTTTACTGCGGTCGCGCACCGTGGGTTGTTCCATCGCCGGGTCCCAAATAAAATCGCCTTCTGTTCTTACAAGCCCTGCTTCTTCGGCGTATCGAAGCGCCTGGGTAAGGGTATATTTAATGCGCGAACCTGATTTGGACAGCCCGGCCGCGTCAACAATACGTTTGGTCACCTCGTCAAAATGGACCGGCCCCTCCACCTTAACAACCTCCTCTATCCACCCTGCCAGTTGCGGAAAAGTATACAAGTTTAATTCCTGCTTAGGGTCGTCAATGTGGATTTCGGATAGTATATATTCCGGGGTTTCGGATTCATGTTCCGCCGGCTGGTTTCGTGTAAATTCTTCCGGGGAGGTTTCCGGTTCCGGCTCGTCCGTTTCTACTATGCTTTTTGCCTGTTCGATGGCGGCAACCAGTCGTTTAAGTTCACGTTCGGGGTTGCGGTACCAGTCGGTGCTCCATACCCTGTAAATATTCCAGCCAAATAGCTCCAGTATCTGGGTGCGCAGCCGGTCGCGGTCGGTGGCCGATTTAGCGCTTGCATAAACCTTACCGTCGCATTCAATACCCAGGATATATTTCCCGGGATTTTCGGGATCAACAACAGCCAGATCCAAATAAAAACCTGCCGAACCTACTTTATTCCGCACGGTATAACCGGCTTTGGTGAGCTGGCGGGTTACTTCCTCCTCAAATGGCCTCACCTGGTCGGGAATAATGTCATCGGGTGTATCAAAGCGCGCAAACTGGGCGAAATACAAAAAGCTTTTCAGGGCGCGTACGCCAAACCTGGAACCTTCAGTCACTTTTATATCTTCGGAAGTAATGTTTGTAAACACCTCACAACGCATTTTTGCGCGGGTGATGAGCACATTCAGGCGACGTTCGCCGCCTTCGTTATTCAGCGGACCAAAACTCATCGGCACTTTGCCATCCTCTATCCTGCCGTAACCGATGCTGATCATGATCACGTCTCGTTCGTCGCCTTGTACATTTTCCAGGTTTTTTATGAAAAAGGGCTCGTGGCTGTGTGCAGCAAAAAAAGTCTCGGTGCCGGGGTTTGCTTTTCGCTGTACCTCCAGCGCGAGTTGGATGGCCTGCATTTGCGAACTGCTGAAAGCAACCACACCCAGGCTTAAATTCGGCGATTTTTGCGCATGCGCGATAACTGCTTTCGCGACTGCTTCAGCCTCCAAAGGATTGGTACGGGTTTTACCACGATCATAAACAGCGTCGGGCAAATAATGGAACCGCAGGCCCATGCCTTGTTTGGAACCGGGACTGGGGAAGATCACCAGCTTATCCTCATAAAACTCATGATTGGACAGCGTAATGAGCGATTCATGGCGGCTGCGGTAATGCCATTGCAGCATGCGGTTCGGCGCCCCCTGCCCGTCGCACATACCCAGGATGCTCTGCATATCAGCCGTTACATTTTCTTCATCCTCGGTTTCCGTATTTAGTTTATCAAAAAAACTGGTAGGCGGCAATTGTTTGGTGTCCCCAACCACCACCAACTGTTTACCGCGGGCAATAGCGCCAATGGCATCTACCGGCCGTACCTGGCTGGCTTCGTCAAATATTACCAGGTCAAACTCGATGGCACCGGGTGGCAAAAAGTTAGCGATAGACATCGGGCTCATCATCCATACCGGCTTAATCGCCTGTATGGCCATGCCCGCCTCCTGCACCAGTTTGCGGATAGGCATATGCCGCGCTTTTTTATTGAACTCCGTGCGCAACACATTCACCTGTCCGCCGGCATTTTGCTTTGGCAGGCCCTCCCAGTGCTTTAAAGCAACACGGGCACGGTTATAAAACAGGTTAAGCTGATCGAGCTTTTTAAATTTTTCAATGATCTCCTCGTGGCTGGTACGTTCAAAACGGGACAGCTCCAGGTTAAAGTTGAATGCCTGGCCAATGAGGTATTCGTACCATGTTCTTTGCAGGCTGATCTTCAGCAGGCCGGTTGCATCTTCCCATTCGTTGGCGGCTTTTATTAAAAATAAAAAACCGGCGCCGGTTGCCTGCGCTTCCAGGTTATTCCAGTCAATAATGCGCTGTATTTCCGGGAAAGTATCTATCCAATTTGCCCATTGCGCGGCTTCCGCCTCGTACGGCTTTTCGGGAGAAACTATTTTTAACGCGGCGAGGCCCAGGTCTCTTTGCGCCTCAAAGGCTTCCAGTTTTTGGTTTAGTTCGACCAAATATTTGCTTGCAACAGCAGGTTCCTCATGCTTTGTTAAATAATTAAGCAATGCAACGTCGTGTACCGACGCAAGGTAGGCCACCGCTTGCTGCAGCGCGCCCCAATCAGAACGCTGTTTCAGCCACCGTTTGCCAAATAACCCGGATGTGAACGGTTCCAAATGTTCCAGCAACTTTTCCAGCCGCCTCGCCTCCGAAATGGCATCAACCAACCGTAATTTGCCCTGGGCGTCGGGCGGCAGGGTGACTTTTAAAAACGAGGCCAGTTGCTGTTTGCTTTTGCGGTAACTGCCAATGGTGTTGCGGTACCATTTATCGCCATAAGTAACTATTTGCTGGCGGATCTGTAGAATATCCTGCGACCATGCTTCATTAACAAAAATATCTTTATAGTTCCGGTAAATGGTCTCCAGTTGTGCACCGGTTTCGAGCAGTTCTTTTATATCATCTGCCTTATTTTGCCATGCCGGGTTTTTCACGTCCAATTCAGCGAGGTTTGGCGCCGCCGAAGCTTTCTCCAATAAGGCGGCTAAATGCGGTATTTCCGCTGCGCCCAAAGGGTTTTCAAAGCCTGTATTGGAACTTATAGTATGCAACAATTGCTGTAACCCGGTTAATGCCAGTTGGGTAGCTTTTAGTTGTTGCAGCATCGGCTCGCGGTCGTGCGGCAGCAAAATCATCAGTTTACTGCCCCAAAACGACAGCTTTGCCGGCGGGCCTATATCTTTCAGCCGGGCTTGAATGCGGTCGGCCATTTCTTCGGCTAACCTTATTTTTTCGGCGTTCCAGTCGTGAATATTCTCGATGGCCAACTTTACCAGCTTACGGTCGCCGCAGCGGCGGTCTATATCCAGTAAAAAGCCGATCACCTGCTGGGCGCTTAAGCCACTCCCGGCTATGCATGCGTTTATGGCGTTGCAGTAACCATTCAATTCCTCGCGGTAAGCAGCCAGGAGGGTAGCCTCCTGCTCCAGCAACACGGTGGCCGGTTTACCCAGCTCCATTACGCGTTTCAGTTCGGCATGCAGTTCACGCTTGTTCGATTTATGGCTATGCAGCTCCAGGCAGGCTTCTCCTAACTGCAAATTGTCTAGCCGGCGTTTTACTACTTCCAGCGCTGCCATTTTCTCGGCAACAAACAATACTTTTTTCCCCTGCCCCAGGGCGTTGGCTATAATGTTGGTTATGGTTTGTGATTTACCGGTCCCTGGCGGCCCCTGTATCACCAGGTTGCCGCCGTCGTTCACCGCCAGCATGGCCATTACCTGCGAACTGTCGGCATCCACCACCCGGTACAATTCATTTGCTTTTGTATCGGCGTCAAGGTCGTCTTCTTCAACCAATATATCCTCATGGAAACCAGTTTCGAACAGCGAAACCAGGTTTGGGTTATTCTCTAATTTAACCGCCTTTGGCCATTGGTCAGCATCGAGATCGTTATAGATGAGGAACTTGCCGAATGAAAAGAAGCCCAGTTCTACCGCATCCGCATCGAGCGACCATGTACTATTAATATGCGATTGTATTTTTGCGAAATAGGCTTGCAGGTGAAATTCCTCGGCTTCGGGCACATCGGGGATGGTGATGTTGAAATCCGTTTTCATTTTGGCCTGCAGCGACAGGTTAGCACCGATCTCGATACCCGAATAACGTAACCGGAACCGCTCCTGGGCACTCGACCGTTCCAAAAAAACCGGAACGAGCAACAGAGGCGCTGCCCGTTCGGCTTCGCCATCGTTCCAATGCAAAAAACCCAGGGCCAGGTAAAGAATATTCACCCCCTGTTCTTCCACGCTCGTGCGCGCAAAGTAGTAGGTATTTAAAAGCCTGCTTTGCAGTTTGTCTTCCTCCTCTTCGGTTTGAAGCCGGGTATCCGTAAAGTTTTCCGAATTGTCTATTGCCGCAAGAAAGGTCATCGCCTTGCCCTGCCTTACCAAAATATCGTAGATATTCGCCGACCGCTCGCGAACGATCTTCAATCCTTTTCCTTTTGGTGTTTTGTAATTTAGTAGCGGGTTACGTAGTCCCAGGTCCAGCAACTCTTTCCGCGACGCCTCTAATTTGGCCTGTATTGATTCCTGCATTATTAGCCAAAGCTAATAAATTCTAATTATCTGTGGTTTATTTCGGGCTCATTTTCAGGGCAGACGCTTTAAAATAGTTTTAAGTTTATGGAGGTTGAACTGGGGAAAGCAGGGCATTTGAAGAATATTTTTTTGCCCCGGGCGCTAAAAACGTTCCAGGTGTTCCATTTTTTCACGCGGAACACCCGGTACATTGTGAAACACGCTCATTATCAGCAACATCCATTTTTAACAAAATCCTGAACATCGCTAAACAACTGATAATCAATCGTTCCAAAAAACCAGTTCTTTGGAACGGCCTGTCTTTTCCTGGAAAAAAGTTTACTTTTTAACGAGCGGAACACCCGGCATATTGTGAAACACGGTCATTATCAGCTATATCCATTTTTAACAAAATACCACACCTCGCTAAACGACTGATAATCAACCATTCTAACAAACCAGTTTTGGAACGGTCACATCTAACAGACCAGCCGGACTTATTTTTGTTTAAGAGTTGAATTAAGAGATCAGGCCCGCCTGATAACCCCCAAAAGAAACGCAATAACCGCGATGACCAATAAAAGGTGGATGAGCGAGCCAACAATGTGAAAAGCCAAACCAACCGCCCAGCCAATAACCAGGATAATAGCTACGATATATAAAATGGATCTCATTAAGCAGGATTTAGACAGCTAAGCTAAAAATAAATAATCACTTTTGAAGAACGCCACTATTGCAACTCAGGGAAATTGCTTTAAAAAACAAAACGACATTTCTCATAGCCGACGGGTTTCAAACTCGCCGCTATACTATACTGCCACCCATTAGTGCTCTTGTTTGTTAAGTTTTGATTGTATCGTTAACACTATTTCTAGAATTGACGCAGGCTTTTTCTATAGCGATGGGTTTTTAAACCCATCGCTATCCGGTAATTGGTTCGCTATTTTTTTGAAAACGATTTCTCTGGATCACAACTGCTTTTTCTGCGTAGAAGCCCTGATCAACAGCTTCGGTTTTATGCTGATAATTTTGGGGACAACTTCGGTATCATCATTATTTTCCATTTCCTGGAAATACAGGTTGGCCACCGTTTTACCCATATAAACGCTAAACTGATCGATGGTAGTAATGGAAGGACTGGTGATCTCGGTAAACGCTTCATTCGAATAGCCGCAGATACCCAGCTCCGAAGGCACTTTTATCCCCATTGCCAATGCAACCTCCAGAACGCCAAGCGCCGAAAAATCGGACGTGGATGCAAATATGGCGTCGGGGGGGTGGGGCAAACTTAAAAGTTTCCGGGTTGCGCTGGCGCCCAGCTCCTTGGTCCAGGCGTTTTCAATGATCAGTTCATCAATAACCGGAATATTATATTTTTTCAGGGCATTCAAATAACCTGTTTTTCTTTGTCTGAATATATGAAGGTTTTGCGGGCCTTCCAGCAGGGCTATGCGCTTATAGCCTTGTTCTATAATATGCGATACCGCTTCAAACGATGCCTGTTCGTTATCATTTATTACTTTCAGTGTCTCCAGTTCGTCAACCACCCGGTCAAACTGTATCAGTTCAATACCATTGTCTATCACATTCTGCAAGTGCTTATAATCGAAAGTATCAACTGATATGGATATCACGATGCAATCCACATGCTGGTTAATGAGCGTATTGACGCATTTTATCTCTTTGCTGTGCAACTCGTTCGACTGGCAAATAATGAGGTTATAGCCTTTTTGATACGAAGCTTCTTCGATACCGGCAATTACGTTTGCAAAAAAGTTTTGATTAATAAAAGGAACCACCACGCCAATAGTCTTCGATTCGCCTTTGCGTAAATTGGATGCCATGCTATTCCGCTTATAGTTTAGCTCATCGGCGGTTTTCAGCACCAGTTTCCTGGTGGCCTCGTTTACATGGCCGCTGTTACTAAGGGCCCTGGAAACGGAAGACGCCGCAATATTCAGCTTTTCGGCTATGTCGTAAATGGTTGTTCTCTTTTTATTTCTCATTCTCAAACAAAAATGATAAAAAATTTTGCGCAATCGATTGCGGTTTGAAAAAATAATTTAAATTCGTTGCTGAAATAATTAACCTGTTATAAACACAGTTATTCATTATTAGTACCGCCTAAAATAAATAATTCATGCTGCATATTAATCCCGTTGCAAATGCTCCGCGAATTCCTATTTTAGCAATTCTGTTTTCAGACAATCGATTGTCTCTCAAATATTTCATAAAATAAAATTTTAAATCATAAAAAACAAAACCTGATAAACTCACCAAAGATTATGAATTCACTCACGTCGCTCGATATTACCGTATTCGTTATCTACTTCATAATAGTAGCCAGCTACGGGATATGGGTTTACCAACGAAAAAAGAATGTAAACGCCACATCCAAAGATTATTTTTTAGCTGAAGGGTCGTTAACCTGGTGGGCGATAGGTGCATCGCTTATTGCATCCAATATCTCGGCCGAGCAAATGATCGGGATGAGCGGCAATGGTTTTAAAATGGGGCTGGCCATATCCACCTATGAGTGGATGGCGGCAGCAACACTGGTAATCGTGGCTGTGTTTTTTATTCCCGTGTATCTAAAAAATAAGATCTTCACCATGCCGCAGTTCCTGGCGACCAGGTACAACGGCACGGTTGCGGTTATAATGGCGATCTTCTGGCTGCTGTTGTACATTATTGTTAACCTTACATCAATCCTGTTTTTGGGTGCGCTCGCGGTTCATACCATTTCGGGTATCGATACCAACTATTGTATATTGGGACTAGCCTTATTTGCGGTTTTAATTACGCTGGGCGGTATGAAGGTGATTGGCTATACCGATGTGATACAGGTATTCTTTTTGATACTCGGCGGGCTGGTTACCACTTATATTGCCATTAACCTGGTATCTACCCATTACCACACTACAGGCATTATCAACGGGTTAAAAATTATGGGCAGCCAGGCGAGCGACCACTTTCACATGATCCTGAAAAAGGATAACCCAAGTTATCCCTCATTGCCTGGTATAACCGTGCTGATAGGCGGTATGTGGATCGTTAACCTGAATTACTGGGGATGCAACCAATACATTACCCAGCGCGCTTTAGGCGCCGATTTAAAAACGGCGCGAAGCGGCATTCTTTTTGCTGCTTTTTTAAAGTTACTGATGCCGGTTATCGTTGTTCTGCCGGGTATTGCCGCTTATATTCTTTATAAAGACAATGTTTTTAACACCCAATTAATGCAAAACGGCGAATTAAACCCCGATCGTTCATACCCCGTCCTGCTCAACTTGTTACAACCGGGTTTAAAGGGTCTGTCGTTTGCGGCGCTTACCGCCGCCGTTGTGGCTTCGCTTGCAGGTAAAGCGAATAGTATTGCCACCATTTTTACAATGGATATCTACAAAAAGATAAAAACCAACCTGAGTGAGAAAAACACCGTTGTTGTTGGCAAAATAGCGGTAGTGGTAGCCATGATAGTGGGTTGCCTTATTTGCCAGCATTTGGGCATCGACAAAAAGGGCGGCTTTGATTTTATCCAGGAATATACAGGCTTCATGTCTCCGGGTATTTTTGCCATGTTTATCATGGGTTTCTTTTGGAAATACACCACCTCAACCGCTGCTGCTTTTGGTGCCGTAGGAGGATTTGTTTTGTCGGTTATATTTAAAGTAATGCCGCAGTTTACCAACCTCGAATTCCTTAAAAATTATGGATTTTCAACCCTGGTTACCCAGAACGATGGCGTTACCAAACTATGGGAGATTCCGTTCCTCGACCGTATGGGCTTTGTGTTCGTGATCTGTGTAGCCGGGATGGTTGTTATCAGTTTAATTCAAAATCCTAAAGGCGATAAGGCGCATGCCATGGAGATCGATAAATCGATGTTCAAAACTTCAAAACCGTTTGCTATCGGGGCAATTGTGATATGCACCATTTTAACGGTGCTTTATACCATATTTTGGTAAGATAAATGCACATAAAAAAAGCGATGAATTTTTGGTTCATCGCTTTTTTTATGGTGTTAACTTTTTTAGAAACCAATTGAATTTCCGCCGTCAACCGGCAAAACCACGCCGGTTACATATTTGGCAGCATCTGATGATAAATAATAAATGGCTTCCGCTATATCATCAGGAAAGCCCAATTTGCCCATGGGTGTGCGAGAGAGTACTTTTTGTTTCCGCTGGGGGTCGTCATCCAGCGCCTTTGCCGACATATTGGTGGCGATGAAACCCGGCGCAACGCAATTAACCCTAATGCCGCCCGGCGATAATTCAACAGCCATAGCCTTGGTCATCCCCTCGATGGCGCTTTTGGCAGCGGTATAAGCTATCACGTAAGGCAAACCATATTGCGCCGCCATTGAGCTGATGTTAATAATGGAGCCGCTTTGGTTAAGCAGCATGTGTTTGCAAACTTCCCTGCTCAAAACAAATACCGAAGTTAAGTTAGTTAATATCACCTGCTGAAATTCATCGTCGGTAACATCAGTAAAGGGCTTTTTCTGGTTGATGCCGGCATTATTCACTAAAATATCTATTGGGCCGTGTTGTTTTACCAGGCCTTCAACCAGCCGGGGGATTTCTTTTAAATTATTAAGATCGAACACCTCGTAAACACAAAGGTCGCCCAAACTTTCTGCAGTGGCCGCCAGGTTCTTTTCATTTCTGCCGATGATGATCGTCTTGATATTGCTTTCAACAAATTTCTTAGCGGCAGCCAGTCCAAGTCCCGACGCGCCTCCGGTAATTATTGCTGTTTTGGGGTTAGAATTCATTAAGGTAAGTTTTTATAGACGGGGCTCAATTTTTTGTTGCTTTTTTAAGGGATGATTCACGGATAATTAATTCAGACCTGAGGATGAGGCTGTGTGTTTGCTGTAAATCGTTATTATTATCTAAATGTCCTATCAAAATTTTGGCGGCAACCTCACCCATTTCATATCCCTTATAATCAATGGTGGTTAAATTCGGCTCAATAACACACGATGTCGGGTCGTTGTTAAAACCTGCAAAAGCAATGTCCTGCGGTATTTTTATGCCTTCCCGTTTTAATGCCTGCATACAACTGATGGCGCAGGTATCATTGGCAGCGAAAACGCCATCGGGCTTTTCGGCCATTTTCAATATCTGCTGTGCAGTTTCAGCGCCTTTGGTTGCGCTAAGGTCGTTAACTATAAGCAGTTCACTGTCAAACGGTATTTGATGATCAGCCAGTGCTTGTTTATAGCCGTTAAAACGGTCGATATAAACATTGCGTAACTGGTTACCGCCAATGTGCAGTATCCGTTTGCAGCCTTGTTCAATTAAATGGCTGGTAATATTATAGGCCGCTTTGTAATTATCAATAAAAATACTGGGGCATTGCAGGTGTTCCTGCACACGATCGAAGAAAATTACGGGGATCCCCCGGGCAACAAAAGGTTCAAAATGTTCAATATTAGTGGTATCATAAGCCAATGAAACCAGCAAACCATCTACGCGGTTGTTAAACATGGCCTTTGCATTGGCGGCTTCCTTTTTCATGGTTTCCAGCGACTGGCTGATGAAAAGGTTATAGTTGGCTTCGTTCACCACCTTCTCAATGCCGGCTATGACGTCCGACATAAAATTACTATTGAGCCTGGGTACAATCACACCGATGATATTGCTGTGCTTTTTGCGGAGGCTGCTTGCAAAAGAGTTTGAACGGTAACCCATTTCGGCGGCGGCCTGTAGTATTTTTTTCTTCGTATTTTTGTTTATCCCCGGATGGTCTTTTAATCCCCGGCTTACTGTTGCTGCCGAAATATTCAGTTTTTTGGCTATATCATAAATAGTAACTTCTTTTTCGGGTTCGTTCATAATTACTGATTATCGCTGTAAATATACAATCGGTTGCAATAAATTTAAGAGAAAAAATCGAATAAAAAAATCATTTTTATGAATTAAAATCATCATTTTAAAAATGCGATCTCACAAAAATTTAAAATATATTAGCAATCGATTGCTATCGTAATTTTTTATTTTATATCTTCAAGCCCATAAACCACAATGCGTTTATAAAGCCAATTAACAAATCGTTTAAAATTAACTTTTTCAGGTGATTATACACCATCATCATACCCTGATTTATTTGCCCATAAAACACCCTTACCCATGAATAAATTTAAATTACTTTTCTTTTTAGTTGGCGCTTGTCTCTTAAATGTTGCAAAAGCGCAAAATATTTATCTAGATGCTTCAAAGCCTATCGACGAGCGGGTTCACGACCTGGTATCTAAACTTACCCTCGACGAAAAAGTTCACCAGATGATGAACTCCAGTCCGGCTATACCGCGATTGAATATTCCGGCATATGATTGGTGGAATGAAGCGCTGCACGGTGTTGCCCGCTCGGGTGTGGCAACAGTTTTCCCCCAGGCGATAGCTTTTGGGGCCACTTTTGATGATAAGCTGATACACCAGGTATCAACTGCCATCTCTGATGAGGCGCGCGCCATGTACAATGCCGCCGAAGCGGACGATTATCACCAGCGTTTCGGAGGACTTACCTTCTGGACGCCGAACATTAATATCTTCAGGGACCCAAGGTGGGGCCGCGGACAGGAAACTTATGGCGAAGATCCGTTTTTAACGGCAACCATTGGTGTTTCTTTTGTAACCGGCATGCAGGGCGATGACCCCGATCACCTGAAAGTTGCCGCCTGCGCCAAACACTTCGCCGTACATAGCGGACCCGAGCGTTTGCGTCATACTTTTAATGCGATAGCCTCGCCAAAAGACCTTTATGAAACCTATTTGCCCGCATTTAAAGCGCTGGTAAATGCACATGTTGAAGCCGTAATGTGCGCCTACAACCGCACCAATAACGAGCCTTGCTGCGGGAGTAATTTATTGCTGGACGATATACTGCGAAACGAATGGCATTTTAAAGGCCACGTGGTATCGGACTGCGGCGCCATTGCCGATTTTTATATGGGGCACAAGGTTGTTCCCGGTCAGCCGGAAGCGGTTGCCCTGGCGGTTAAACATGGTGTTGATTTAAATTGCGGCGATGAATATCCAGCGTTGGTGGAGGCGGTAAAACGCGGACTCATTACCGAAAAAGAAATCGATGCCGCGCTGTCAACGTTATTAAAAACCCGCTTTAAACTCGGCATGTTCGATCCTAAGGGAACGGGGCCTTATGACCATATTTCCCAGGATGTGATCAACAGTCCCGAACATCGCCAACTGGCAAAGCAGGTAGCGCTGGAATCAATGGTATTGGTGAAAAACAATGGGGTGCTGCCGTTAAGGAACGACCTGGCCAAATATTATGTAACCGGCCCTACAGCCGATGGTGTTAATGCCTTAATGGGGAATTATTACGGGGTAAACCCGCAAATGACCACCATACTGGAAGGCCTTGCGTCGGGAATTTCGCACGCCAGCCAGATGCAATACAAACCGGGCATTATATTGGACCGGCCCAACGCAAACCCAATTGACTGGACGACAGGCGATGCCAAAGCATCTGATGTCACCTTTGTTTGCCTTGGTATTACCGGTTTATTAGAGGGCGAAGAAGGAGAAGCAATCGCTTCGCCCAATTTTGGCGACCGGCTGGATTATAATCTGCCCCAAAACCAGATAGATTTTTTGAAAAAGCTGAAAGATGGCAACAAAAACAAGATAGTGGCTATTATAACCGGGGGCAGCCCGATGAACCTGGCCGAAGTACAGGAACTGGCCGATGCCGTTTTGCTGGTGTGGTATCCCGGCGAAGAAGGCGGCCACGCTATCGCGGATGTCGTTTTTGGAAAAACCTCTCCTTCGGGGCGCATTCCGGTTACCTTTCCAAAATCTTTTGACCAGTTGCCCGCTTATACAGACTACTCAATGAAGGGCCGTACTTACCGCTATATGACCGCCGAACCGCTATATCCGTTTGGCTTTGGCTTGAGTTATACTACATTTAGCTACTCTGGGATAAAACTTTCCACCGCCCAGGCAACTGCCGAGGCGACGGTTACCAATACCGGCAAAATGGCATCGGAGGAGGTGGTGCAATTGTACATTACCGCGCCGCAAACCGGGGATAATCCTTTGTATTCCCTAAAAGGATTTAAACGCATTTCGCTAAATCCGGGAGAATCGAAAACGGTAACATTTGCGTTTACACCGGAGGTTTTACAAACTATCAATGATAACGGCCAAACAGTAAAGTTGCCCGGCGACTACCACATATATATCGGCGGCTCGTTACCTACAAAAAGAAGCGAAGAGTTGGGTATGGCTAAATGCGCTGAAACGGTTCTTCATATAAAGTGATACCGGGTGAGGCAGTGAGCCTAACCAAAATGTCATGCTGAACTTGTTTCAGCACCCCATCAGCAGAGCCGCTGTTAAGTTTTCCGGTGTACCTGGCGCTTACTTGCCTGCGGGTTACCTACCTGTGGGTCACCTGTCACCGCAGACCTATCCGTGGGATGCCGAAACAAGTTCGGCAGGACATAGGGGACAAACGTCAACAAATTCCAAAAAAAAAAGCAAAGGCTGCCGAAGCAGCCTTTGCAACAAATCAAATATATAATCAACTATTAATAGCCAGGGTTTTGCGGCATTGCAGGGCCGGAAAGAATGGCGTTGAGCTCATCCTGCGGTATCGGCCTTAAAACATCAAACGGTTGTATGTATTGGGCGGCCTGCGGGTTGTACATGGCTACCCTGCGCAAAAGCGACTGTGTACGTACCAGGTCATTCCAGCGGCGGGGTTCGTTATAAAACTCGCGCGAATATTCGTCCAGCAGAAAATCAAGCGTTACCTGGCCCGGCGTAACATCCATAGCAAGGGCATCACTCGCGTTTTGACCGGAGCTTTTCGATGGATCGTAAGCAGCTCTCTCCCTGATAATATTCAGATACTTTGCTGCATTGGTTTGATCTCCCAATTTCAGTTATGCCTCGGCAGCTACAAAATAAGCTTCAGCAAAACGGATAAGGCAACGCGGCCTTGTCGATGGATCATTCGGTCCTGTCCTGGTCGGGTCGTCAAACTTTTTGGTGGTAGGGAAAATTACCGGGCTGTACTGGCTTGGTGTTACAATAACCCCTTTAAATTTCGCCCTTTGGTCGTCTGTTACTTCATGGCCCGGCATCCAGATAGCGGTATCAACGCCGCAAATTAAAGTTCCGCGGGGCGTGGTAACGCTGGGTGAACCAATAACGGTGTTGGTAGTGCCGCCAGGCGTAGTATTGGCGATCCATGCAACCTGAAAAGTTTTATTGTAACGAGTGTCCATTACCCTTTCGGCAAAGGCCTGGGTAAAGGTATAAGTTGAAGGCTGAGCCCGGCTATAGGGACGGCCATTGGCAACATCCCTGAACATCATTGAAACGCCGCCGCCGGTATTGAGGTTAACCGGAACGGTCTCTTCATTGTCCGATGCTGCAGAGGTAAGCGTTACATAGTTCCACCTGAAAAGATTGGGCAAAACGTTCTGCGCATTACCGCCGGAGGCGCCTGCCATATATTCGCCGTAGGTAGTATTGTTATCATGGTCGCTCACTAAAAGCACTTCTTTACCATAGTCATTGGCAACGGCAAAGGCATCGGCATAATTTTGCCAGATGTCAACGCCGTAATTACCCTTATTTGTTATCAGGGTGGATGCTATGGTCGCTGCCTGGGTAAAATCGTTTGCTTGTGCAGCGGTCGACCATCCCCGGGTAAGGTAGGCCTTAGCCAGCATAAACAAAGCGGTTGGCTGCGTAGCGGTTTTGCCCAGGAACGGAGCGGTTACCGTAGCCGGCAGTTCGGTGCTGGCATCGGTGAGGTCCTGGATGATCAGGTTGTACACATCGGCAATGGGTGCGCGGGTATCAGCGCTGCTTGCTTGTGTATTAAAAGTAGTGTGCAACGGCACGGCGCCAAAGGTGGTTACCAGGTAATAGTAGCAATACGCCCTTAAAAACTTGGCTTGCCCCAGGTAAATATTCAGCGTGGAAGCAGGCAGGCCCGATGCCGGGCCGAATTTTAAAATACCGTTAAGGGTATTAATGTCCTGGTACCAGGTGTTCCATGCGCCGGCAAAAGTAGCGCCGTTTATGCCATTGTAAGTACTGAAAACCCCGTTCTCCTGGGCACTCACGCCCGCAAAATTTTCGTCGGTGCCTCCATATTGGGTCAGCTCAAAACCTTCTGTGCCGTAGTTGCTCCTCAAATCGTTATAAACACCAGCAATACCATCCGCAAGGCCGGCAGGGGTACTTAAAAATGATGGAACAATGGACGATTTGGGATTCTCCGTTAATAATTTTTTACAACCGGTTACACCTGTCATAAAAGCAACCACTGTAATAATGATCGATATTTTTTTATATTTTTTCATAACTGTAAATTATAATCGGTTAAAATTTTACACTTAAGCCAAGGTTAAAGTTGCGCACCGACGGGTTATCGGCATTAACCGTTATTTGCCTCCCAAGACCGGCACCGCCTGCAGCGGCGATGGTAGTCTGACCTTGTGGTGTTGATGCGCCGCCATATCCGTTTCCTTCAGGGTCGGGACCAAAACCGTCCTTAACAAATGGGGAGTACAGGATAAAAGGATTTTCGGCAGTAAAATATATCCTTAACGAACTTATACCAGCACGTTGCAGTAACTTTGAGGGGAAAGTATAACCAAAGTTTATGGTGCGAACTTTAATGAACGAACCGTTAACATAGCTCAGCGTTGAGCCATATAGTGGCGCTGCAGCACTTGCATCGGGTTTCGGGAACGCATTTGTCGGGTTGGTTGGCGTCCAGTAATCAACCTTTAACTGGTTGTTACGGCCCTGTTCAAAAAACGAATAACCACCGTTGCCGGGGTCGGCGCCAAGATAAGGCACTTCCACCATCATCCCCATACGTGCGTCTAACGCTACTGAAAGATCGAAACGTTTGAAGGAAAACCTGTTTGTTAAGCCAGCCGTATATTGCGGCTGGAAATCGCCGATAATTTGTTCATCGGCAGAAGTTATCTTGCCATCTCCATCCACATCCTTCACCCTTATCTGGCCGGGTAGCTGTACCGGCGCTGTTTGCGCGGTAAGGCCGGGGTCGCCGGTCTGCCAGATGCCTATCTTTTTGAAATCGTAAATTACAGTCGACGGGAAACCTACAAACCAGCCATCGTTAATATCAGCCAGGCTGCCATTAGGGAGTCCCGTAACTTTATTCCTGTCAAACGCTATATTAAAGCTCGTTGTCCAGGTGAAGCCGTTGGTGCTTTGAATGTTAACACTGTTGATGTTAATTTCGAGGCCTTTATCGTTTGTTTTAGCCAGATTTGATATCTGGCTGGTGGCCCCGTTACTTGGCGGCAAAATGTTGTTTACTATAATATTCTTTGTATTTTGATTATAAACATCAATAGTACCAGTTATACGGTCTCTCAAAATACCAAAATCAAGTCCGATGTTTGTTTCAGCGGTGGACTGCCAGGTTAGTGTAGGGTCGGCAAGAGTTGATACCACATACGCCGGCGACTGCCCTGCAGTTGAAGTACCGAAATTGTAATAATTAGCAGAAAGTGCGCCTAATGTTTGGTAAGGGGCCGTGCCCTGGTTACCGGCAACACCGTAGCTGGCCCTTAATTTAAGGTTATCAATAGTGTTTACGTTTTTCATCCATTGCTCGTTCATAATATTCCAGCCTAATGCAACAGCAGGATAAGTAAGGTATTGATGGCCGGGCGCCAATTCCGATGAACCGTCACGGCGTACAGTTGCGGTAAACAGGTAACGGTCGTCATAAGCGTAGTTTACACGCGCCATTTCCGATACCAGTCCGTGCTCGTTGAAAAAGTTGCCGGTTGGCGAAGCGTTAATACTTCCGGCCAGGGCAAGGTTGGTATTTTGAATATAATCGGCAGGTAAACCTATGCCGTTAAACTGCGACTGTTGGGCATGGTCCTTTTGCGTGCTGAATAAGCCGGTAAAAGTAACATGGTGTTTTTTTGCGAATACCTTATCATAGGTAAGCAAGTTTTCAATGGTATAGGTGTAGGCCTCGGCATTGGTAACCTGCGTGGTCGCCTGCCCAAGGGTGGTAATATTGCTGTTGGCATAGGTATTAGGGCCGGTATAACTACCACCGGCCACCTGCGTAAAATCCAACCCAACATTAATACGGTATTTTAAATCTTTAAGGATATTTACCTCACCGTACAGGCTGTTAAATGTCCGTAGTTCCCTGCTGTCCGCATAGATAGCTGTCGGATCTGTCTTTAGCGTTAAGGGGTTAATGGTTGACGCATCGGTTGAGCCTGCCTGCGGTAACAGGTTTAAGGATCCATCCGCGTTATAAGGCGCAGTTAATGGGCTTAACCTTAATAAACCGCTGGTAATACCGGTACCGCCCGGGTTATTGTTGTAACTTAAGGTAGTTAAACTGTTAAGGCCTACCTTCAAAGTTTTATTTATGGTATGATCGATGGTGGTACGCAGCGAATACCTGGTGAAGTTTTGGTTAGGCACGGTGGCGGTTTGATAAAGATAACCGGCGGCCATTCCGTACTGGGTATTATCATCACCACCTGACAGCGTAATATTCTGGTTCATATTGTGCCCTGTCTGGTAAATTAGTTTTTGCCAGTCGGTCGAGGTACCGTTGGCTTCGCCCGCAAGTTCGGCAGGGGTTAACGGGTAGCCGCTTGTGCCGGGGCTTAACGTATTCAATTGTGCCGAATACGTTTTAAACTGTGCATATTCGGGCCCGTTAAACTCTTTTAACTCGCCTAAAATATTCGAATTGCCGTAGTACATATTGTAACTAACCACAGCCTTGCCTTTTGTACCTCTTTTAGTGGTGATCAGCACAACACCATTGGAGCCCCTGGAACCATATATAGCCGTTGCCGAGGCATCTTTCAAAATGTCGAGGCTTTGGATATTGTCCTGGTCAAGGTCATTGATATTTCCGCCGAAAGGGATACCATCCACAACGATCAGCGGACCATCCAGGTTGTTAAGTGTACTTGAGTTAACCGAAAGCGAACGGCTGCCGCGGATACGGATCTGGTCCGAGCTGCCCAAACCTGCCGCGTTACTTACTACATCGACACCGGCGGTAGCGCCTTTTAATTGGTCGATAACGTTGGTTGACGGCGTTTCCTCTAAAGTTGAAGAACTAACGGTGGCAATTGCACCGGTAACGTCTCTTTTCTTTTGCGCACCGTAGCCCACTACAATTACCTCGTTAAGGTTATTGGGGTTTGGGACCAGCACCACGAGAATGTTCCTGGTGGTTGCTTTAACGGCTACATCTTTTGGATAATAACCCAGGAAGCTTACCGTTATGGTACTCGCATCAGACGGGAGCGGCAACGAGAAATTACCATTAATATCTGTAGTGGTAGCGCCCTGCCCGGTTTTTAATTTAACCGTTGCGCCGGTAAGTGCAAGCCCTTTTTCATCAACCACCTTGCCTGTAACGGTGGGAGTTTGGGCAAATAAAGGGCCCGAAAACATGCTTATGCCTATTAATAACATTAATGTTTTCCAGCATTTGATAAGTTTAAGTTTTTCCATAATTAAATTGGGATAATTGGTTTGACGAAAATTTGTTATGCATTGAACAATAAGATTTGCCCGCTTTTAAAAAAGCCTTCAATGATTAACAGGCCCCCTGAGCCGCAGTCGGGTTGAGTTTCCTTCATAATTTTTGAGTGTTTGGTTGATTATTATTTGAAAGTGAATGATGAGCAGAAATTAAAAGCCGGCCTCTCCCATTTTTTGAATGGAATAAATGCGAATTGAGGCTGCCGCGTAACGGTTCAATAGGATGCATGATGTGGCCGGTATAAGAAATTTATAATTGGTAATTATGTTGGAATAAAAGTAAAAAGAAAAAATTTAAAATTGCAATCGATTGCAATAATTTTTTTATCTTTTTTTGTGAAGGCCTGTAGGTGAATTTAGCGCTGAAATATTCTTATCAAAATCGCTTTGATAATTAATTATTCCCAATAAAAGCATTATTATATTGCTAATTTCCTAATAATGAAATCACATTAGATGATTTAGTCGTGGGCAGCGATCTCCTTTCGGCAAGACAAACAGGTCAGGATGGGCAATTAAGGGCAGAGAGTGTGGTGGGTAAAATGCTTGTTATAATCGATTTTTTATCGTTTTTTATCAATATGTTCGTATATATTTGTAATCGATTGCTTAATTATATTTTAATAAGCAAACTATACTAATTTATAAACCGGTTCCTCTGTTTAAACACTTAAATTTATCAGCTAAATCAATCTACTATGCCAAGGTTATTATTACTGCGAATATTTTTGATGCTTCCGTTGACTGTTATAGTAAATGCAAACGCTCAAACAGGACCATCGAAAGGATTAAAAGATTATTACAAAGATTACTTCCCCGTCGGCGTGGCCGTTTCCGCCCGCGATTTAAAAGACCCAGCCGAAGCTGCACTGATACTTAGCCAGTTTAACAGCCTCACACCAGAGAACGCCATGAAAATGGGCCCTATCCATCCCGAAGAAAACCGTTACAACTGGACGGATGCCGATTCAATAGTGGCATTTGCACAGGCGCATGGCCTTAGGGTAAGGGGACATAACCTCTGCTGGCACGAGCAAACACCCCAGTGGCTGTTTAAAGACGCCGCCGGGAACCAGGTGACCAAAGAAGTATTGCTTAAACGGTTAAAAGACCATATCACTACCGTAGTAAACCGGTACAAAGGAAAAATATACGCATGGGACGTTGTTAACGAGGCGATAGACGATGACAGCACCAGGTTTTTACGCAATTCGTTATGGTACCAGATATGCGGCGAGGATTTTATTGTAAAAGCATTTGAGTATGCACATGAAGCCGACCCCAATGCTGTTTTATTTTATAACGATTACAATACCGAACGCCCCGAAAAACGGGAGCGGGTTTACCAACTATTAAAAAAACTGGTTGATGCGAAAGTGCCTATAAACGGTGTTGGCTTGCAGGCGCATTGGTCCATTTATGAACCAGACCAAAAAGACCTGGTAGAAACCATAAAAAGGTTTTCGTCGCTTGGCTTAAAGGTGCAGATAACCGAGCTGGATATCTCTATATACCCCTGGGAAAAGAACAGGCGCGCATTGCGGCCGGGAGAAACCGGCGTGTACACGGATGAACTTAAAAAGAAGCAGGAAGACCAATATGAGGAGATATTTAAGATCTTCCGCCAGTACCGCAACGTAATTACCGGCGTAACCTTCTGGAATATATCCGACAAGCACACCTGGCTGGATGAATACCCGGTTGCGGGAAGAAAAAACTATCCGCTATTGTTTGACCAGGATCTTCAGCCCAAAAGCGTATATGGTAAGGTGGTTGATTTTTAAGGATGAAATAAGTGTAAATTACTGAAAATATGAACGTTACAAAAATCCCCTCTCGAGAGGGGGTGCGCAGGAATGTGCAGTGGCGGGGGTGCGTTGACCACCATATCCGTTAACATGCACGTTGTTCAGGAGTCTTGAATGCATCATTTTTCAATTGCTAAACCAATTAATATGAAGTTTCATTTATGAAAAAGCAGTTTTGTTTCATCGCCGGCATTGCCCTTATCCTGTCAACCACCACTATTGTTTTGCACGCACAATCACCGGGCGACAAGTCGTATATCTCTGCCAAAAACGGCAATGGCTATTTTCCACTTTGTCTAAGCGGTAAGGCGGTTCCCCTCTATACGGATACTGCGGAATACCCCGGCGTTAAAATTGCCGTGAAAAATCTGCAGACCGACATTACGACCGTTACCAAAACTTCTCCCGCATTGCTCAATGGCAATATTAAAGGCTTTACACAACTGGTGATCATCGGTTCTATCGGTAAAAGTCCGGTGATCGATCAGCTTATCCGTTCGGGGAAACTCAACGTAGGTACTATTAAAGGCAAATGGGAGGCGCACATCAACCAGGTAATCAACAATCCCCTTCCCGGAATTAAACAAGCGCTGGTTATAGCCGGGAGCGACAAAAGAGGCACTATATATGGTATATATGAGCTTTCGGCACAAATTGGGGTATCGCCCTGGTATTGGTGGGCCGATGTTCCCGTCAAACATCAAAAAAATCTTTATGTACTGCCGGGGAAATATATAGACAGCGGCCCTGCGGTGAAATACCGTGGAATTTTTATAAACGACGAGGCGCCCTCATTTTCGGGCTGGGCAAAAGAGAAGTTTGGAGGGATAAACCACCTGGCGTATGAAAAAATGTTCGAGCTTATTTTGCGCTTAAAGGGAAATTATTTATGGCCGGCCATGTGGGGAAATGCTTTTAATGATGATGATAAGCTTGATCCGGTACTGGCTGATGAATATGGTATTGTAATGGGCACCTCGCACCACGAGCCAATGGACAGGGCGCAGCAGGAATGGAAACGCTACGGCACAGGCCCCTGGAATTATGAAACGAACGGCGCTGTTTTGCGCGATTTCTGGAAAAAAGGCATCGAAAACATGGGCAGCAAGGAAACCATTGTTACCGTTGGGATGCGTGGCGATGGCGATATGCCGATGACGGAGGGAAGCAACATTGCCTTGTTAGAGAAAATTGTGGACGACCAGCGTAAAATAATAACAGATGTTACCGGCAAAGATGCATCGCAAACGCCGCAGATGTGGGCCTTATATAAAGAGGTACAGGATTATTACGACAAAGGAATGCGGGTGCCTGATGATGTAACCCTTTTATTGTGCGATGACAACTGGGGTAATATACGCAAATTGCCCAAGCCCGGCGAAAAACCGAGAAAGGGCGGCTACGGTATTTATTATCATTTCGACTATGTGGGCGGTCCGCGAAACTATAAGTGGTTAAACACAAACCCGATAAGCAAAACCTGGGAACAGATGCACCTGGCTTACGAATATAATGCCCGGCAGGTATGGGTTGTAAATGTGGGCGATTTAAAACCGATGGAGTTCCCGATCAGTTTTTTTCTTGACTATGCCTGGTCGCCCGACAAATGGCCGGCCAAACGGTTGGATGAATATACCCGGTTATGGGCAACCCAGCAATTCGGTCCAAAACATGCTGCCGAAATTGCGGATATACTCACCCTATATACCAAATATAACGGCAGGCGCAAACCCGAGCTGCTGGATGAAAACACTTACAGCCTGGCGAATTATAACGAATTTGAAACCGTAGCAGCCGATTACCAAAAGCTGCACGATAAAGCAAAAAGCTTGTATGGAATTATGCCCGCCCAATATAAGGATGCCTATTACCAGCTGGTATTGCACCCGGTTGAGGCCTGTTCCAATTTGAATGCGCTTTACCTCGCGGCAGCAAAAAATAAATTGTACGCCGCACAGGGCAGGGCATTAACCAATATCGAGGCTGCTGAAGTGAAAAAACTATTCGAAAAAGATGCCGAAATATCACACTATTATAATACAGTACTGGCAAACGGCAAATGGGACCACATGATGGACCAAACCCATATCGGTTACACCTACTGGCAACAACCACCCGTTGATAAAATGCCCGATGTAAAGACCATTGAATTACCGGCGGCCCCGCAAATGGGCGTTGCTGCCGAAGGGTCGGCACATTGGTGGCCGGAGGAAAAATCGGCGCTTGTTTTACCTGCTTTTTATAAAAACGATAGCAAGGGGCATTATATAGAATTATTTAACAGGGGAAAGGGATCATTCAGTTTTGAAGCGAAGAGTTCAGCGCCTTATGTTACTGTAATACCCAACAATGGAGATGTGAGGGATCAGGGGGTAATTTGGGTAAAGGTCGACTGGTCAAAAGCGCCGCGGGGTGTGCAGCACGTGCCAATAACGATCAATAGTAAAAATGACAAAGTAACCGTTGAAGCAGTTATAAATAATACGCCTATGAGCGGAGGTCACGGCTTTTTTGAAAGTGACGGATACATCAGCATGGAGGCCGCGCATTATACAAAAGCAGTTGGCAATGCGGATGCTAACTGGCTAACTATCTCCGATTATGGCAAAACACTATCAGGCGTAATGCCTACTCCGGTTACAGCTAAAAGGCAGCAGCCCGGTGGAAACAGTCCGCATCTTGAATATGAGTTCAATTTAACCGACACCGGCACGATGAAAGTTGAGACCTATATCTCCCCCACTATCGACTTCACCAACACTGACGGCTTGCATTACGCCGTTTCCATAGATGATGAACAACCGCAGATCATTAATATCGATGCCGACAAATCAGAGGCCGCATGGAATAAAGATGTAGCCGGTAACATAAAAATATTAACCAGCATCCACTATATCAGCAAGCCGGGAAAGCATACCCTGAAATATTGGATGGTTGACCCTGCCGTGGTGCTTCAGAAAATAGTTATCAATGCCGACGGAGAAAAACCGAGTTATCTGGGGCCCCCGGAAAGCTTAAGAGAAAAATAACGATAAAATATTAATAATAAGGTAATTACAATACTCCCCTCTTGAGAGGGGGCGCGCCGGAATGTGTAGTGGCGGGGGTGTGTTCGCCGGTATGTTCGTTAACATACCCTCCACCCCTCTCAGGGGTATTAACATATCAAAATACACCAAATCGAATGAAAGCCTTTTTGTGCGTTTACAACAAAAAGCAAATCAAATATCTTTTTTAAATTTATGCAACTCCTAATTTATACTGATAAGAGCCTAACCAAACGGTATTATGATAAAAATGAATTTAAAGATATTCGAATAATTAAACACTATCCGGGGGATTATGTCGAATTTGAAAATGAGGGTGTAAAAATTCTACGTCAGTATCATTTCGGTAAGCAAAATTGATATATTCACAATCATACCATAAATCACGGTTGATACCTATAATATTATAGAAAAAACCATCTCCAAAATCTACCCTCAAGCACAACTCTTTTTCTAAGTTTGAATAAAGAATTATCCTAAAAGGATTTGAGGCGAAAATTTGTCTTACATCAGACGCTTTGTGTCTATTAGAGCAAACGAAATAAAGAATTGTATTGCCTGATTCATTTGGCCGCAAGACAATAGCATTAATTTCAATACTCTTAAAAACAATCTCATCCATACCCAAAGTTACTCAAACGAAAGCATAAACAACATCTCAAATTTTGTACATTTAAGTCATATTTAATGACTTATGAAAGAGTTAACTGCATTACAAAAATTGGATAAGGTTTTAGATATTCTTTCAGGTACAGAAGGTAAAAATAAGATTGGCTTGAAAGCCTATTTGAGTAATCCCATTGGGATTGAATGGACTGAAAACTATATAAAAAGATTAATTAAGCATTTAGAGGAAGATAAATATATTGAAGATGATAAGGGAATTTATAGATTAACATTTAGGGGTGAAATTTTTCAAAAAGACGGTGGATATGTAGCTAATGCAATAAAGAGCCAAACCTTGTTAGAGCTCCAAGATGCTGAAAAAGATCGTATTGAGGCTCAATCCGCGGCACTTTTGGAATTAAATCAGCAAGCGGTAACACATTCAAAGCATCTGAATCGCTTAACTTTTTATATAGCAGTAGGTACTATTGTAGCGTCTGTGATAGCTGTACTTCTTTTGGTTTTACAATGGTATTTCGATTTACATCCGATTGCGCCGAAATAGATTTTTGTTTGGATTTAGTGTATCTATATATGAGTGCCGTCCCAAGAGGGGAATCGCATAGGCGCGGCTTTAAAAGCACCTTCCTTGACTTTTTTTAACCCAACACCTACTACTAATTGCCTTTATTTCCCCACCTGGTACACCTTAATTTTTTCAGCCACATCCACCATCGGCGCTATCCAAATGTCCTGCTCATGGTCTTTTAAATAATGGAGGAGCTGGCTGTGTGCGCTAAGGCTTACGTTGATATTGTGGCCCCCGCCGACACCATGAAACAGAAATACCAGCAAAGTATGCGATGCCTGTGCTTTTTTCACCAGGTCGATCATATATTCCGCCGACTGGCCGTTGATTGCGTAACAATCAATATTCGTCAAATCAACCTGTGCGGCGGTTTGCAGGCCGCCGCTAACGCCCCTTGCGCCGGCAAAGTCATTTTTTAGTTCATTATAAAAAAAAACACCGCCGATTTTCAGGTCGCCGCAGGGATATGCAAAGGTTCTTATGTCCTTGCCGTCTATAGCTTTCAGTAAAGTATTATTGGCCCTGATCTCGTTTACAGCCCTCGCTACCGAATATTTGCTAAGGTCGTTGTCAGGCGTTACAAAGCTGCGCCCGGGTAAACTGCCGTCGCAGGGATGAAACAGCGAATGATTACCCAGTTCGTGCCCATTTTTGGCGATCCTGCGCCATTCCTCCATCCGTTTGCTTACAACAGGCGAAGACCCTATCAGGTAAAATGTGCCTTTGAACCCCATTGAATCCAATGCAGGGACAACATTATCCAGGTCGATATCTATCGCATCGTCATAGGTGAGTACCACTGCGCACGATTTATTGTTCCATGTTTTATTATCCTGGGCATAACAGGCGCACAGGCCGGCCAAAAAAAGAAGGGCTGTTATAAACGTAATTTTATGTTTGATCATGGCTTTTAACCTGTTTTATGAGCTATTTATGGCGTTTCAGTTGTAAATGGCGATGCGGGCAGGCCCTCTTTGTTACATAAATTGGCTCCTTCCGGATTGTCGGCCCAGGCATAACGTACATAAGCCGGGTCCCGGACTTCATCGCTGGACACGATCACTTTATTGCCTTCAATTACCGCATCGGCCCATACAAATTTTTTATCGGCGCCTGCTATGGCAAACTGGGTGAGCTTGCCACCACCTTTTGCCACCAGGCCACTGCCAACACTGTTAAAAGTAATAATAATTTTGCCGTCTTTCACTTGCGCTGATTGGTAAACCGGCCCCGATGCCACGACAGTGTTATCGTCATAAGCTATTTTTTCGGCCAGCAAAGCCAGTCGTTCGCCAACATCCTTTTTATCAAGCGGATGAATATCGTTCCACTCACCTGCATCAATCGCTACGGCCATGCCTGTATTGGGTACCGATAGTGTTTTCAATTGCGCCTCCCGCAATTCGGCCCACTGGCTTTCCGAGGGTGAATATTGCACCTCCATAAACCCCGGGAGCTGCACATATAAAAACGGCAATTGCTCATTGTTCCAGCGGGTGCGCCAATCGGCAATCAAAGCCTTCATCAGTTGGAAATATTCATTGGGCTTATTGGCGTTCGCCTCGGCCTGGTACCATAAAACGCCTTTTATAGCGTAGTCTACAGCGGGGGCAACCATTGTGTTATACAAGCCAGCCGGCTCGTTTTGGGCCGAAAAAGGCATCATAGGTTTTTGTGGTGCAAACACTTCGCCAACCTGGTATTGCCAATCGCCACGCAGGTCGATCGTTTGCCCGTCCGATGTTAGGTAATAAGGCTTATCGGGCACGAAGCCGCCTTTACCGGAGTTACTGATCACCCTGACAACGATTATATTTTTGCCCGGCTTAAGGATACCTGCTTTCACTTCGTACCTTCTTGGCGGATATTGATAAGTGGTTGAACCGCAAAGCACGCCGTTTACATACAAAAAATCTGCATCCACGATGCGGCCCATAAATAATTTAGCGGGTTGGCCGGCCATTGCCGGCGGTATGTTTATTTCCCTGCGGAACCAAACAACGCCGTTCAAACCTTTCACGCCCTGGTCGGCCCAGTAGCCGGGCAGCCAAAAGGGATGCCACGCATGAGGCGTGTATGTAGTATCGTACCAGGGTATTGCATCAGTTAGTCCGGCATCATGCTTTGGGGTAGGTTGCATACCGGTATTTTGGGCCGTGTGAATCAATTTGTCCAAATACACGGTATCCTTAAGCTGCGTTATCCTTGCTGTATATTGGGGTGCAGACTTCAGCCCTTCTTCGCTTATCCAGGCCTGTATAGGCGTACCGCCAACGCTGGAATTAATAAGGCCGATGGGCACCTTATATTTGTTATACAGCTGTTTTGCAAAAAAATACGATGCGGCGCCAAAGCTCAATACCCCTTTACCATCGGCCTTTACCCATTTGCCGGGCGGAAGATCGGCATGAACCTTACTCACGTCGGACAATGTGGGCACAAAGAAATTTCGTATTTCGGGGTAGTTTGCGTTTGCAGTCTCATCGGGATATTTTTCCTTAACCCGTTCCATCGGCAATACCATGTTTGATTGACCAGAACAAAACCACACATCGCCAACCAATATATCGTTTAAAACAAGGTGATTACTTGCGCTAATATCCATCACATACGGTCCGCCTGCCTTCAATGGCGGCAGTACGATATTCCATTTTCCATCGGCATCGGTGTTAGCAGAATACTGTTTCCCATTAAACTTTATGCTTACCTTTTCCCCAGCCGCCGCCCATCCCCATATTTTCACTTTCGCATCGCGCTGCAATACCATACCATCGCTTACCAGTTGCGGCAAACGCACTTGCGCGACGGCAGCAAAAGTCCCCGCAAAAAATAAAAAATAAATGATTATAAACTTTAACAAGGGTTTCATTGGTCGCGGCATTTGGCAAAATTGGTGTCGGGAGCGTAAATATAATTACTTTCGATAGCTTTGCAATCGATTGCAATTTAATTTTTACAATTGGTTTTCGCCGAAAATACAGTCGTTAGTTTCTTTCGTGGATCGGCGCGTGGCGACGTTTTAAAAAACCGCCTTCTCTTTTCGAAAAAACAGTTTTTATTTCGGCGATGATGGATAAAGCTATTTCTTCAGGAGTTAAGGCGCCAATATCCAACCCGGCGGGCGAATAAATACATTCCATCCGTTCGTCGCTTACCGGCCGGCCTTCTTGTGCCAACTCCCTGAACATTTTCTCCGACCGTACACGGGGGCCCAGCATGCCGATATAGGAAACTCCCGTGTGTAATGCTTTTATCAAATTTTGTTTATCTGTTTTGTAATCGTGCGCCATCAGCACAGCAGCAGTATGGTCATCTATCAATGCATCATTAAATTGGTCGTATCCCAAAATTGCATCAACAGTACCGGTAAGCTTTGAATTTACTTTCAGCGGATTGGAAACCATTGTAACGTAGCAACCCATTTCTTTGGCGAGCCGGGCAAGGGGATAAACATCGTACTGGTGCCCCATTAAAACCAGGTTGATCTCGGGCAGTAATATCTCCACGAAAACCAACAGCTTTTTATTATTTCCTAATTCCAGTTGAACGGGCGCAGACTTGTTATTTTCAGATTGAGCCGCTATTTTTTTGGCCAGGTGCTCCAGGACCTCAGCGTCATCAAAAACTGCGAGTTTTTGCGGACCATCGTACCGAATAACGCCCCCTGCTTTTACTTTTGCCCAATCGCCTTCAAGGCCGGTAACCGTTATCAATATATTCGTTTGCCGGGCGCCGTAAACACAACTTCTCAATACCTCTACCGGGTTATTGCCATCATGAAAATCAAGCGGGGTAAATAATACGTCGATAATGCCATTGCAGCCTAAGCCGACACCTATCTGGTAGGCATCGTCCTCGGTAGTATCGTAAGTTATTAATGATGATTCGGATTTGGCAATAGCCAGGCGCGCACGCTTTAATGCATCGCCCTCTAGGCAGCCACCGCTGATCCCGCCAACCCAAACGCCATCGTCCATCACCAGCATCCTTGCACCTGTACGGCGATACGATGAGCCTTCCACCCTCACCACCGTTGCCAGGGCAGCCTGCGTGGTGGTATCTTTTATGTTATCGTAAGCAGCTATTATGGCTTTTATTTCCTTCATTGTTACAAGAATCAATGCGAAAATACAAATAGCAAGCCGGAAACTGTTGGATTAATGAGTGACAAATTTGGAATGACGGCTTAACTCCCTTTTACGCCCCTTGTGGCTTGGGCCACCATATCCCACATCTGGTCGGTCACCATTTCAAGGCCGCTGAACTGACCGGCGCCCTGCAGCCATTCGCCGCCATCTATGGTGATCACTTCCCCGTTTATATAGGCCGAAAAATCGGAGACCAGGAACGCGGCAAGATTAGCCAATTCCTGGTGAGCGCCTACGCGTTTGAGCGGAATGCGGTTTTTAGGGTCGAATTTCTCGGCCATATTACCCGGTAACAAACGCTCCCATGCACCCTTGGTTGGGAACGGCCCAGGCGCTATGGCATTGCAGCGGATACCGTGCCTGCCCCATTCCACAGCCAGCGACCTGGTCATGGCCAATACGCCTCCCTTTGCGCAAGCAGATGGCACCACGTAGGCAGAACCGGTGAAGGCATAGGTGGTTACAATATTCAGTATGTTACCTGCTAAGCCCTCTTTTATCCAATATTTTCCTAAGGCCAGCGAACAATTAACCGAGCCTTTTAAAACGATATCGATAACAGTAGAAAAAGCGTTTGCCGAAAGCCGTTCGGTTGGCGATATAAAATTTCCGGCGGCATTGTTCAATAAAATATCAACGTTGCCAAAAGCAGCTATGGCTTCTTTAAGCACATTTTCAACTTCCTCGTAATTGCGTACATCACATGCCACCGCCAAAACTTTACCACCGGTTTGTGCCTCCATTTCGGCAGCGGTTTTTTGCAGCACGTCCAGCTTACGGCTGGTGATTACCAGGTTGGCGCCCAATTGCAAAAAATAAGTACCCATTGCTTTGCCAAGGCCTGTGCCCCCGCCGGTAATAATAATTGTTTTGCCCTTGAGGGCATCATCCTTTAACATGCCGCTTAAGGCCGCCGAGGGAGTAATAGGAGCTATCGACATGGTGAATTCAGGCCTTTTTAGGGGCTGGGGATTTTAAATTTTGTATAATAAACTGCAATGTCTGCCGCGTTTCGGGCGACCACCATTGTTTTAACATGATATCCAGTGTTTCGGACTGGTCAGCGCCCAGCTGGTCTATCAGCTCCTTGCGTAAATTCATTTTGCTTTGGCTCCAGGTAGCCGGGTTTAGTTTCATGTAGGTGCGAACCTTCTTTTCCGCAGCGGCCATCACATCGGCGGCATCGCATGTTTCATCAATCAAACCATCGCTTAACGCCTCATCTACCGATAGCAGCTTGCCTTCCAACAGGTATTGATAAGCTTTGCGTTTACCGATCCAGAAGGAATAAATATTAAAAATGCTGGCGGGCACTATAATGCCGACAGGCACCTCGTTCAGCCCGATGATGAATTTCCCGGAGGCCATTACCCTATAATCGCAGCAGATAGCGAATACGCAGCCGCCCGCAGGGCTATGCCCGCTGATTGCCGCTACAAGCGGCTTTTTAAAACTGACGAGCTCGGTCTGTAAACTCAAAAAATCTATCCAGAAAGCTTTTATCTTTTCTTCATCATAATCGTAAACCTCTATCAGGTCTAACCCGGCCGAGAAGAAATTCTCCTTGCCTGTCAATATCACTCCGCCAACCTGGTTATCTGCCGCCAGTTCTTTTATAAGCGACCTTAACTCGCCAATCATTTCGGCATTTATCGGGTTAGAGCGACCACGATCAAGCGTTATAACCGCCAGTTTGTCTTTTATCGTTACTTGTAATGTGTTCATTTTTATTAAGCGGTTATGGCAGGCTGGCCCGAATATAGTTCCTCTATCTGCTGATCGTATTTTTCCATAATTACCCGCCGTTTTATTTTGCTGGTTGGTGTAAGTTCGCCACTTTCTATCGACCACTCGGCCGGAAGCAAAGTAAACTTCTTTACCTGCTCCACATGGTTAAATTCGGGGTTATAGCCATCAACAATCGACTGAAAAAATGCGTTCACCTTTTCATCCTTCACTACCTGGCTGTTTGAAAGCACTTCTATTTTGTTTTGTGCACACCATACTTTCAGGTTCACAAACGACGGAACGATTAACGCTGCTGTAAACTTTTTATTTGCACCTATCACCATCATCTGCTCAATAAAAGGGCTTTCTTTCATCCTGTTTTCAATAGGCAGCGGGGCAACGTATTTACCGCCGGAGGTTTTAAATATCTCTTTCTTCCGGTCGGTTATTTTAAGAAAATTATCTTCATCGAGTAAGCCGATATCGCCGGTATGAAACCATCCGTCCACCAGTACCTCGGCAGTAAGCTCGGGGTTTTTGTAATAGCCGGCCATTACATTTGGCCCTTTGCAAAGGATCTCGCCGTCGGCGGCTATTTTTACCTGCACATCTTTTATCAGCGGACCTACGGTTCCAAACCTGCGGCCATTGGGGCCATAATTATTTACAGAGATCACCGGCGATGTTTCGGTAAGGCCATAGCCCTCAAAAATATTTATCCCGGCTGCAGTGAATATTTTTTCCAGCCGGATCGGTGTCGCAGAGCTGCCAACCACCACTGCCTTTACGTTGCCGCCTACCGCCGCACGCCATTTGCTGAAAACCAATTTATCTGCCAATGCCAGTTGCAGTTTGTACCAGGGGCCCTTACCCGCCAGTTCAAACTCTTCGCCCAGTTTGATCGACCATAAAAATATTTTTCTTTTGATGCCGGTAAGCTGTTGCCCGGCCATCATTATTTTTTCAAATATTTTTTCGAGCAGCCTTGGTACCGTACTAAACATAGATGGCTTTACGTCCCGCAGGTCAGCGCCGATAGTATCCATGCTTTCCGCATAGTAAATGGTGAAGCCATAAAACAGGTAAATGTAGCTCGTCATCTTCTCGAAGATGTGGTTCAGCGGCAAAAAGCTTAATGCACGTCTATCGGCAAATGGCGCCAGCATAAGCAATTCGCCGGAAGCCATCACGTTGCTCACAATGTTACGATGCGTTAACATTACCCCCTTTGGCCGGCCGGTTGTTCCTGAGGTATAAATAATGGTGGTGATATTATCAGTGGTAATCTTATCGCAAATGCTTTTTATCTTGTCTTTATCGGCCTGGCTTACCGGCTGTAACAGCGTTTGCCAGTTCGGCAATCCTTCTATCACATCATAAGTGTAGATATTTTTTAATGAAGGTACATTTTGTTTGATCGAGTCTACCTTATCATACAATTCGCGGGTGCTTACAAAAATGTATTTTACTTCGGCCTCAATAAGAATTTGTTCCACCTCTTTTGCAGAAGTATTGGGATATAAAGGCACCAATATGGCCCCGGTTAATTGCACCGCCAGATCAGTGATCAGCCATTCCGGGCGGCCACTGCTGATCAAACCTACTTTGTCGCGCCCTTCGGTTGTCCCGTCATTTACCGACACGCCCATATCAAGCAATGCCTTTGCCAACTGGTGCGCCTTGTCGTTTACCTGCGAGGTGCTATAATGCACCCAGGCGCCGTTAACCTTTCCGTTTAAAAGATCAGGCACTGGTTTTTGGGCCTGCATGTCCAGGCAATCAAATAATCGTTTTGGTTCGGTCATTGGTTCATTGGTTCATTAGTTCACTGGTTCATTAGTTGTCCAGGCGCTTATTGGCACACCATCGCGCTTACCAATAAACAAATGAACTAATGAGCCAATAAACCACATCAGAAACAGTATTTATTTTCTTCTATTAATTTAGCGGCAATTCTTCTCCTTGCTGCGGTGGTATTCAGGTCTTCTGTTTTGGTGAACCGTTTAAGGCCAACCATCATCATTTTTCTTTCATCGCCTTCGGCAAACGAATTTAATGCTTCTTTTCCTGCTTTAAAAATTAAATCGCCGGCATCGCGGATGTAGACCTGCATCATATCCATTTGCTCCTTCACCTTCTCTTCTCCACGCTGCCCTGCCAGTTTCTCTACCCTCAATACTATTGATTCACTTACATAGGTTTCTATCAGCATATCGGCTATGTACATTAATACTTCCTGCTCTTTGGCCAGGTTCATCATCAGCTTCTGAACGGCAGCACCCGCTACCATTAAAACGGCTTTTTTAAAGTTATTGATATATTTCTTTTCCGTGGTAAAAAAGTCTTGTTCGTCTAAATTAAAATCCGGGATGCTCATCAACTCCGAAGCTACTTTTTGCGCCGGCCCCATCAGGTCCAGTTCGCCTTTCATGGCGCGTTTGAGCATCATATCAACGGTTAGCATCCTGTTGATCTCGTTGGTGCCCTCAAATATGCGGTTGATACGGCTATCGCGATAAGCCCTGTCCATCGGCGCTTCAGCACTGTAGCCCATGCCACCGTATATCTGTACGCCCTCATCTACTATATAATCCAAAGCTTCGGACGCGTGTACCTTTATGATGGCGGCCTCAATGGCAAATAATTCCGTTCCTTTTAGTTTTGCCTTCCCCTCATCCATTCCACCTTCAATAAGGCTATGCGTGGCATCTTCAATGTTCTGGCTTGCCCGGTACATTGCAGCTTCGGTTGCATAAGCGCGGATAGCCTGTTCGGCTATTTTGTAACGGATAGCGCCATATTTTGATATCGGGCGACCAAATTGTTCGCGTTCGTTGGCGTAGCGGATGGACTGTGTGATCACCGCCTTCGCGCCGCCCAATGCTGCCCCACCTAATTTAATACGGCCAAGATTCAGGATATTTACCGCGATCTTAAATCCATTACCGCGTTCGGAAAGTAAATTTTCAACCGGTACGTGGCAATCGTTAAAAAATACCTGCCGGGTGGAACTGCCTTTTATGCCCATTTTGTGTTCCTCTGGGTTTAAGGTGATGCCGCCAAAAGCTTTTTCAACGATGAAAGCGCTTAGGTTTTCGTCATTATCAATTTTGGCAAACACCGTAAAAATATCCGCAAAACCAGCATTGGTGATCCACATTTTCTGTCCATTCAGGATATAATGTTTCCCATCGGCCGAAAGTGTCGCCCTTGATTTGCCTGAATTTGCATCGGAGCCAGAGCTTGGTTCCGTTAAGCAATAAGCACCCTTCCATTCGCCGGTGGTGAGTTTAGGGATATACTTGTCCTTTTGCGCATCGTTGCCATAATATAAAATGGGCAAAGTGCCAATGCCGGTGTGTGCCATAACAGCAACCGAAAAGGAAGCGCCGGGACCGGTTTTTTCGCTGATCAGCATGGCGGTAGTAAAATCCTTGCCGAAACCGCCATATTGCTCGGGTATGGCTACGCCGATAATACCCAGTTCGCCGGCCTGGTTAAACAGGTCGACCAGCAGGCCTTCTTCCTGCGCGTCAATACGGCTTAAAACAGGAATTACCTTTTGTTCGATAAAATCCTCGCAGGTTTGTGCGATCATCAGTTGTTCTTCATCCCAGTTTTCGGGAATAAATACATCTTCGGCGGCGGTTTCCTTTATCAAAAATTCACCGCCTTTTAAATGCGTTCTTTCTGCTACAGTGCTCATGGTTATGTCTCTTTTTTTAATATTTTAACTTTTACTCCCCGGTGTCTGTGTCCTCACAGACACCCTTTTTCTCTTGTTATGTTGTCCGTGGGGACACGGACAACTGAGGGATTTTTACAACAATTCAAATATCCCCGCTGCTCCCTGCCCGGTGCCTACGCACATGGTAACCATGCCGTATTTAGCATTCCGTTTTTCCAGTTCATCAAACAGCTGAACCGAAAGCTTTGCGCCGGTACAGCCCAATGGATGACCAAGGGCAATTGCACCGCCGTTAACGTTGATTATATCCGTATTAAGACTCAATTCTTTAATAATGGCAAGCGATTGCGATGCAAAGGCTTCATTCAGCTCAATCAATTCAATATCCTGCTGTTTCATGCCTGCCATTTTCAACACCTTGGGTATGGCTTCAATGGGGCCTATACCCATTATCCGTGGCGGAACGCCGGCTACGGCATAATTAACCAGCCTGGCTATCGGTTCCAGGTTATTGGCCTTCATAAAACGCTCGCTTACCACCATCACAAAAGCGGCCCCATCGCTGGTTTGCGATGAGTTGCCTGCCGTTACTACGCCTTTGGCATTAAATACCGGCTTTAGTTTTGCAAGGGCTTCTATCGATGTATCGGCACGCGGACCTTCATCAGTTTCAATTTTAAACTCCCTCTTTTTCTTTTTGCCGCTTTCGTCCACATAAGTTTCCTCTACGTTAACCGGCACTATCTGGTCCTTAAATCTGCCCCCATTTATGGCGCTGATGGCCTTTTGGTGCGATTGATAAGCAAAATGGTCCTGCTCATCGCGGCTTATTTTATATTCTTTTGCTACTGCTTCGGCAGTTAAACCCATGCCCCAGTAATAATCCGGATGGGTTAAGGCGATATCCGCATTGGGGATGATACGCCAGCCGCCCATAGGCAACAGGCTCATACTTTCAACGCCGCCGGCGATAATACAATCGGCAATACCGGCATGTATTTTTGCTGACGCGATGGCTATGGTCTCCAACCCCGAAGCGCAATAACGGTTAACCGTCATCCCGGGGACTTTATCCGTATCCAGCGCCATCAGCGATATGAGCCGGGCAACATTCAAACCCTGTTCCGCTTCGGGCGTAGCATTGCCGACGATAACATCATCAACCTGCTCTTTATCCACATTGGGGACCATTGCCATCAGGCTTTTTATAACTTCGGCAGCCAATGTATCGGGCCGGGTAAAACGGAAACCACCGCGGGTTGCTTTACCAACTGCACTACGACGGGCCGCTACTATATATGCATTCATTTTTTTGAGATTTGAGACGTGAGATTTGAGACAGCTGCAATCAGTTGCCTTTCCAAATCTTAATCTTTAATATAAGTTTTTTCTTTCGGACCTCCGGACTTTGCGGACTTCCGGACTCAACTAAAATTAATTCCTAAGTACTTTTCCGCCTGTTAAAACCGACTGTATCCTTTCGAGCGTCTTTTTTTCTGCGCAAAGCGATACAAATGCTTCCCGTTCAAGCGCGAGCAAATAATCTTCGCTAACGAGCGTGGGTTGCGATAGATCGCCACCGGCCAGCACATAGCCCAGCTTCTGCGATATTTTTACATCGTGCTCGCTGATGTAATTGCCGCTAAACATGGAGTTTGCGCCAATGTAGGCCAGCCCGAGCGCCTGTTTGCCCAAAACCCTGATATCTTTTCTTGGTGTTGGCTGGGTATAGCCTTCATTGGCGATGGCAAGGCACTGCGCCTTCGCTTCCGAAAGCAACCTGTTGCGTGAAACTACTACCAGGTCCCTGCCTTTTTTCAGGTAACCGAGTTCAAACGCCTCGGCAGCTGAGGTTGATACCCTTGCCTGCCCGATAGTTAAAAACCGGTCACGGAAATTATTCAACTCCACATCGCCTTCCTGCAACTCGTCCGACAAACGGAGCGCAAACTCTTTGGTGCCGCCGCCGCCGGGTATAACGCCGACACCAAATTCAACCAGGCCCATATATAACTCGGCATGGGCAACTACCTTGTCGGCATGCAGGCATATTTCGCAGCCGCCGCCGAGCGCCATCTGGTGCGGTGCAGCCACAACCGGGATAGAGGAATAACGAATACGCATCATGGTATTCTGGAATGCCTTCACCACCATATTCAGTTCCTCAAACTCCTGCTCCACCGCCATCATAAATATCATCCCTATATTGGCCCCGGCGCTAAAATTTGCGCCTTCGTTGGAGATCACCAGTCCTTTGTAACCTTGCTCGGCAAGGGTAATGGCCTTGTTAATCCCCTCTATCACTTCGCTGCCAATGGTGTTCATTTTGGTGTGGAACTCCAGGTTTAAAATACCATCACCAATATCGGTAATAGTGGTACCGCTGTTTTTCCATACGGTTTTTGAGACACGGATATTATCCAGCAGGATAAAGGCATCGGTACCGGGAATTACTTTGTAAGTTTTGGATGGGATATCATAATAAAGGCGTTTCCCGTCCTCAACCTTATAAAAAGTTGCAGCGCCGCTTTCTACCATTTCATAAACCCATTGTGCGGGTTTAACACCAGCGGCCTCCATGTCTTTAACCGTATTTTCAATGCCGATGGCATCCCACTTTTCAAAGGGGCCCATTTCCCAGCCGAAGCCGGCTTTCATGGCATCGTCTATCTTAAATAACTCGTCCGAAATTTCGGGGATGCGGTTGCTCGAATAAGCAAAAAGCTGGTAAAAAGTATCACGGTAAAACTCACCGGCTTTGTCTTTTGCTGCTATTAATATTTTGAGCCGCTCCTTTAAGCTGTCGACTGTTTTGGTTGTTTCGAGCGAGGGGAATTTAACTTTTTGCGAAGGCTTGTATTCGAGGGTTTTGAGGTCTATCGCATAAAAAGTACTTACCCCATCTACCTTTTCCTTTTTGTAAAAGCCCTGGCCAGTTTTACTGCCCAGCCAGTTGTTTTTCACCATTTCGGTGACAAACCCGGGTATGGTGAACAAAGCGTTCGCCTCATCATCGGGCGCATTCTCCTTTAAACCATTGGCTACATGCACCATGGTATCCAACCCTACCACATCATTGGTGCGAAAGGTTGCGGATTTTGGATGACCAATAACCGGGCCGGTAAGTTTATCTACTTCCTCAACGGTTAAGCCCTTTTTATCTACGTAGTGCAGCAAACTCATAATGCTGAATACGCCTATACGGTTGCCAATAAATGCAGGGGTATCTTTCGCCAATACGGTGGTTTTACCCAGGTATTTTTCGCCGTATTCCATTAAAAAACCTGCCACTTCGGGCGAGGTATCTTTTGTCGGGATGATCTCCAGCAGTTTTAAATAGCGGGGGGGGTTAAAAAAGTGGCTTCCGCAAAAGAATTTCTTAAAATCTTCACTCCTGCCTTCGGTCATTAAATGGATAGGGATACCCGAAGTATTGGAGGTGATGAGCGTACCGGCTTTGCGGAATTTTTCAACATTTTCAAATACTTTTTGCTTAATGTCGAGGCGTTCAACTACCACTTCAATTACCCAGTCGCAGTCGGCAATTTTTGGCATGTCGTCCTCAAAATTCCCGGTGGTAATACGTTTGGCGAATGATTTAAGGTAAATGGGCGATGGGGTTGATTTCAAAGCGAAATCAAGCGCATCGTCCACTATTTTGTTCCTCGATTTTTTATCGGCAGCGGCATCTTTAGGTACAATATCCAGCAATAAAACCTGCACGCCTATGTTGGCAAAATGACAGGCAATCCTGCTCCCCATTACACCCGAACCGAGTACGGCAACCTTTTTTATATTTCGTTTGTTCATATATAAATACTTCGTCAGCCAACGCTATCATTAAGCTTAAAGCTTTTTTTAAAGAAATTTCAATTTATTCTGCCCGCGACCATACCGTAGTACGCCCGAAAAGGGATATCCCGATGTAACCGCGTATATCCAGCGTGTTGCCTTTGTAGGTTATTTTACAGCTGTAGGTTTTGCCATTCAGCGGGTCGTATATGGTTCCGCCGGTGTACTTCTCGTCGCCATCTTTCTCAAAACCTGTTAGTACCTGCAGGCCTAACCGCGGCCGGTTGCGGAGCTTCGGGTCCTCGTTCATCTTATCCACCTTTGGCTTGCCGTTTTCCAACGGTTCTTTCAGCCATACCACCTTACCGTTAAATTTACCGTCGGCGCCCCGGGTGATCAAAATTTTCCCGCTTTTAATATCATTATACCATAACCCCTCCAACCTGTCGGTCTGCGCTTTGGCAACCTGACCAAACAAAAACATCCCTATAAATAAAACAGAAAAGTTTAGCAGTAATTTTTTCATACGTCGCATAGGTTTATTTGGTTTAATGTTTATAAACTATATTATCACCACGGTCTATAACAGATTGTATGGCTAAGATGAACGGTGTATATTTTAACACGGAGATACAGAGCAAGCACGGAGTTCACGGAGTTTTTTATGCTAACAGCTTATTAACTAAAAGCGTTGATTTTTAAAATCTCCTCTTTTCTCAGTGCTCTTTGCGCCTTCTTTGTGTCCTTTGTGTTAAAAATTCAGCTATACAAACACCATAGGGCCGTTTTAATTTAGTAAATCGATAAAAAGATTTGTATTGGTTTTTACTTTAACAAATATCTTATAGTTAGGTCAGTTTTAAAGGGCTATAGCACGGAAACATTTGTCAAAAGTTCGGTTATTACCCGGGAGGCGGGATGCATTGCCCCTTTACCCGTGTCTCAGCCTGGTTACCAGGCCGGCATATTGCGCCATGGCAGCTTCTTTTGATGTTCCGTTAAGTGCCGACCAGGCATCATATTTTGCTTTGGCCACAAAATCAAACATTGCCGGCTTAGGGTTTTCATCGGTCATATCGCCTTCAGTTGCCTGTTTGTACAAACTGTATAATTGAAGCAGCGTTTCGTTGTCCGGGCGTGATGTTAGCTCCTTGCTTTCTTTAACTGCTTTTTCAAATGCTGTTGTGTTGTTCATGGGTATAATAGCTGTGTATCTTAAAAACCTTAATCTTTCCCTTCGGGGATATCCTATCGAGTGTTCAAAACCTACCTTTTTGAAAAAGTGGTGGCCTGTGCGATTCCTTCCCTAGGGAAGGAGGAGGTAGGGGTTCGACGTAAATGCATTAACGTAAATGCCCGGCGCAGAAACCCCTCCCTGCCATTACGCGCAGGCTTACACGCCCCTCCCAAGGGAGGGATTTTGCCACAACACTAATCTTTCGCTTTAGGGATATCCTCCACATAATCGGCAGTGCGGGGTGCTGCCATGTATATTTTCACCCACTCTTCGGGCAGGGTGGTCAGCTTGCGTTTTTCCAGGTCCATCCAGGCGCCATCCACAATCACAATTGCGGCCTTTACGCCATCGGCGCGATATAACTCATGCTTTATGGTCCACCGCGAGCCATCTGGGCGCGACCGCATCAGTTCCCAGGTAACTTTCAGGTAATCGTTTAAGCCTACTTCGCGCAGGTAAAACAGTTCTTCCCTAAACATTATCGGCCCAATATTCAATTGATAAAGTACCGAAGGGCCCAGGCCGATCTTCTCCATCATCGCCAGCCTCGCCTGTGCGGCAAAATCGGCATATGCCGAGTGGCGCATGTGCCGGTTGGCATCAATCTGCGACCAAAGCACCTGTCCTTCATAAGCTATATTCATACCCTAAATTAATGATGTTGCGCTTTATATTTTCTTACCGCTTCGGTTAATGCCGGCAATACTTCCAGTACGTCGCCCACTACTCCGTATGTAGCGGCTTTAAAAAACGGCGCTTCGGGGTCTTTGTTTATTACCACTATGGTTTTTGAACCGCTTACGCCTGCCAGGTGCTGTATAGCGCCCGAGATACCTGCCGCGATATATAAATTAGGCCTGATGGTACCACCGGTTTGCCCCACGTGTTCGTGGTGAGGGCGCCAGTGCGCGTCGGCCACCGGGCGCGAGCAAGCGGTTGCTGCCCCGAGTTCCTTTGCCAGGTTTTCGATCAGTGCCCAGTTTTCGGGACCTCTCATACCGCGACCGCCGGAAACCACCAGTTCGGCATCAGCTAACGCGATCTCGCCAGATACTTTACTAACCTCTTTTATTTTTATGCCGAAGTCTTTTTCTCCAAACGCTACCTCCAATTTCTCCACCACAGCACTGCCGTTGGTTTTTACCACCGGGAAGGAATTTGCCATCAGCATGATCACCTTTTTGTCGCTCAGCACATCTACAAAAGCAAAAGCCTTGCCGGCAAATACCGCTTTTTTTATGGTGAAACCTTTATCTGTGTCGGGATAGGATAGTGCGCCGGCCACCAATCCGGCCTTTAGCTGTACAGCAACACGCGGCGCAACAGCCCGGCCATTATTATCGTGCAGGGTTATAATTACCTTGGCTTCTTCTTTTTGCGCGGCAGTTACCAATGCGCGGGTGTAAGCACGCGCTTCCAGGTTGTCCAGCCGGCTATCATCAGCATGCAATACCTTTTGAGCGCCATACTGGCCCAGGGCGCGCATTTCGGTTTCCGAAATGGTGCCCAGGGCAACCGCAGCTGTAGTTGTACCCAATTGTTTTGCGATATGGGCGGCATACTGAACCGCCTCAAAGCTTTTCTTTTTAACTACGCCGCCGTTATGTTCAACTAATACGATTACTGACATTTTGATTTGTGATTTAAATGAGAAATTGTTGTTAAATAACCTTGGCTTCGGTATGAAGGAGGTTTACCAATTCATCCATATTGCCGGGCGCTATTAATTTTACGCCTGCCTTTGCGGGCGGCATTTCGTAGGAAACAATGCTGGTTAAGGCGGTCACCGCCGATGGCGCAACAACCTTTAACGGTTTGGTACGCGCCGACATGATGCCACGCATATTGGGTATCCTGGCCTCGGCAACGCCTTTCTGGCACGAGATCACCAATGGCATAGCGCAAGTATCTGTTTCTTCGCCACCTTCAATCTCGCGTTTAACAATAGCCTGGTTGCCCTCAATAGCTATAGAGGTTGCAAAGCCTATAAAATCCTGGTCGAGCATTTCGGCCAGCATTGGACCAACGGAGCCGCTGTGGTAGTCGATAGATTCTTTTCCGCATAAAACCAGGTCGTAACCCGCATCTTTTGCATAACCGGCTATGTGAGCGGCAACTTCGTAAGGGTCGGTACTGGCCGCATCTATGCGCACAGCTTCATCGCCGCCTAAAGCAAGCGCTTTCCGGATCACCGGTTCTGTGTTGGCTTTACCAACGGTAATTAAATGGATATCGGTAGCAATGCCACTTTCCTTCAATTCAATTGCGCGCACAAGCGCATACCATTCATCGTAAGGGTTTATAATAAAGGTTACGCCCTGTTCTTCAACGGCGGTATTACCGTCCTTTAACACAATTTTGGTAACAGTGTCGGGCACCTGGCTTATGCAGACTAATATTTTCATTCCTGTAAGTTTATAATCGAATTGGCTGATGGCAGCACACAACCGGCTGTTGTGTTTGCTGACCGGGGGTAAAATTAGAACGAATAATACGGCACAAAAAGGGCTGGAATGCGGAGATATTGGTCAAAATTTCGGGAGAAACGTTTTGTTTGCGGCTTGGCCTTAAAACTTTCGCTATATGGTAACGTAAAGTTTAAAGATAGTGGTTACCTTAAATCTTAGTGACGCTTTGTGGCCCTAGTGGTTTAAATTTTACCACGAAGGTAACGAAGGAGGCACGAGGTACACTAAGACCAAATATCATTTTGTCTGCTTTTATAAAGGCTGATTTTGATATGGCTCAGCTATTCGCCTCTATCCGATACTCCGTAGGCGAAAAACCCGTATGCTTTTTAAAGTATTTCCCAAAGGTGGATTGATCCGGAAAGTGGATATCCTCGGCTATTTGCGCTATGCTGATGTCGTGGTTTCGTAGTAAAACCTTAGCCTCCAGCACCACCGCATCATCTATCCATTCCCCGGCGGTTTTACCGGTAACATCCTTTATGGTTTCGGTGAGGTGTTTGGGCGATACATACAGGGAATCGGCATAAAACTGCACATTCCGGTGCTCTTTGTAGTGATGGAAAACCATATTCTGGAACAACATATTCAGTTCCTGCTTACGGGTTTGTTTGCTTTTTATGATGACATGCTGCTGCTCATATACCGCCGCCACTTCGTACAATAATATGGTTAATATGCTCCGCGATATTTCAGCCCGGTAGGGATGCTCTTCGCGCTGCAGTTTTTGTTGAATGAGGGCATAAATATCCATCACTATTTTAGCATTTTCGTGACCGGGATAAATAACCGGGGCGGATGTATTTTTGAAATAACTGAAAGTTTCCAAAAAATGACTGTTCACATTCTTTTCGGTTAAAAATGCCCGCGAAAAAACCACGAAACGGCATAAAAAATCTTCGCTGGCGTTGTATATCCGCAGCACATGAAAAGGGGTTGCCAGCAGCATGGCGTCGGGTTTTGCTCCATAAACCTGCAGGTTAACTTCAACCTGGGCAGTGCCGCGGGTACATATGCCGATGATATAGCCGTCTGAACGATAGGGATATTCGCTAAGTTCCAGCAATTGCTTTTCTTCCGTTATAAAAAAATCAGCCCCCACCGATTTATCAGCATAGAGGTCTACAAACTTCGGAAAGCTCAGCTGGGCTATTTTTTTACGCATAGATGTTTCAATAATACGGAAATTAGTTGGGGTTAGAGATTAGTTAATTGGAGATTAGAGATTAGTTCACTGTCTTCGGTATTTCCGACTTCAGGGTTCTTTTTACTAATCTCTAATTAACCAATCTCTAATCAACTAAACCCCAATTCCGACTTTTTGACCAATATCCCCGCATTCCAGCCCTTTTTTATCGACCCGACGAACCTACTTTTACACTATTGTGTGTATGCTTGAAATCCAATTATAATCGACCTTATACACGCTTCAAATTTATTTAATTCAATATGAGAAAACTTTTACTTGTGGTGCTTGCGCTTACACCGGTATTTGCATTTGCACAAGGTTTCCAGGTAAACCTTGAAGGCGTAAAGCAAATTGGTATGGGCAGCACCGGAACCGGAACTTTGCAGGACGGAGCGTCGGTATTTTTTAACCCCGGCGCCGTTGCCATGCTGCCGCAAAATTACATACAAGGCGGTTTTACTCCCCTTGTTTTCGATTCGGAATTTAACCCATCGGGCACCAATGCTACTTACCGTACTGCCAACAAAATTGCGCCGCCATTTACCTTTTATGGTGTTTGGGGCCCAAAATCATCCATTTGGAAGCTTGGATTAGGCGTTTACAACCCCTTCGGCGGTTTAACCGACTGGGGCAGCACCTGGCCAGGGAAATACGCGCTGGAAAGCCTCAACCTAAAAACCTTTTACATTCAGCCAACACTAAGTGTTAAGGTAACCAGCTTTATGAGCATTGGCGCCGGCTTTGTTTTTAACCATGCTACCATCGGCCTTACACAGGCTATCCCTTTGGCCAATACTGCCGGCCAGGACGGGCAGGCGGCGCTTAACGGAACGGGCAAAGGCTACGGCTGGAATGCGGGCGTATTTTTTAAAACTGAATCGGGCGCTACCATCGGCTTTACACACCGCAGCAGTGTTTCTACCGATTTTAACGGCGGCGCTATATTTTCGGTGGCGCCTACAGTACAAGCCAACTTTGCATCGCCAAATACCTTTACCTCAACCGTTAAACTTCCCGGTACCAACAGCGTAGGTATCGGCCTGTACCCCTCACCAAAGTGGACAGTTGCCTTCGACGCCAATTTGGTTGGATGGAATGTTTTTAAATCACTGAATTTTGCTTACAAAGTGCAAGCGCCCGAAACAACTGTTAGCGCGTTCCCTCAAAACTACGAGGATGCCGTTAGCTTCAGGGGTGGTGCACAATACCAGTGCACCGACATGTTTGCCATCCGTTTCGGCGGCGGCTTTGCCAGTACGGCAATTCCCGATGGCTATGTGTCGCCGCAAGTGCCCGATGCCAACCGTTTTTATTTTACCGGCGGCCTTGGTGTAAAACTGGCGCATCACCTTGATCTTGATGCCTCATTTGAATTTGAGCACCTTATTCCGCGTACACAAACTACTATACAAACACAGCTATCCGGCACATATGAAACCAACGTTTACATACCCGGCATTGCACTGGCTTATCATTGGTAATCCTAAAACTTAAGTAAATGAAAAATTTTAAACATTATATCTATATCGTTGCAGGCCTGGTTTGGTTAACCTCCTGCAAGCCCGAAATAAATACGCCAAAGCCGCAGCATGCCAATGTTGATTTTAGCAGGTATATATCCATCGGTAATTCGTTAACTGCCGGCTATGCCGATGGTGGCTTATACCTGGCCGGCCAGCTAAACTCGTATCCAAGCATTATTGCGCAGCAAATGAAGGCTGTTGGCGGCGGTACATTCACGCAGCCCCTGTTCAGCGCCGACCAGGCAAATGGCTCGGGTTATATAAAGCTGACCGGTTTCACTGCCGGCGGTTCGCCAATAACCACTCCGGTAACTAATAACCTGGCTGTAAGAGGCGAGATAAACGTTCCGGGATTTGGCCCTGTGGTACTTTATACCAAATACACCGGCGACATAAACAATTACGGTGTACCCGGAATAAAGCTGCTCAACATTACCTATGCTCCCTATGGCGACCTGAACGGTTATTTTGAACGCCTGTTACCAGGTGATGCGCCAACCAATAATACTGATTATCTTGATTTTGTTACTGCAAAGCCGTTTACCTTTTTCTCCAACTGGCTGGGCAATAACGATGCTTTAAGCTACGCAACATCAGGCGGTGCAGGTGATGTTTTAACCGATAAAACCACTTTCGCCGAATTGTACACCTTGCTAATAAGCAAAATGACAGCCGGTGGAGCAAAGGGTGTTGTGGCGACTGTGCCCGATGTAACTTCCATACCCTATTTTAATACCGTAACCTACGCTGCTATTTTAGCGGGCGTGCAGCAAGCGGCGCCATCCGTTAAGGCTATTTATATTAATGCGCTGGTTTCAGGTAAAACATATGCACCACGGCCCGCTACCGCAAACGACCTGTTTGTATTAACGTTCCCTACCAGCATGATAGGTCAGCCGGTTTCAACGCCATTTGGTATGCTTCCTTACGGCCTTACGCCTGCTACGCCGATTGACAGCCAGTATGTGCTTGATGAAAAAGAAATTGGGTTAACACTCGATTATATTAAATCGTATAACACCACTATTAAATCAGTAGCGGCAGCGCATGGCCTTGCCGTTTTTGATGCTTACACGTTCCTTGAAAATGTTCAGCGCTTCGGGCTGGTTGTTGATGGCATTGGGTTAAACTCCAACTATATCAGCGGCGGCCTATTCTCGTTAGATGGCGTGCATTTAACCCCACGCGGATATGCAATCGTTGCCAACCAGTTTATCGATGCAATCAATGCCCAATACGGATCATCGATCCCCGAGGCAGATGTGGCAAATTACCATGGTATTTTGTTCCCGTAATTTACACGTTTCACGAAAAGAGTAACTGATCTTATATATCTTTCAAGGCCTTCGAATCGGATGATTCGGAGGCCTTTTTGGTTGGGAGGAGATGGGATGGCTTAGCTAGCTTTGACTGTAGGAGACCATCTCTATCCCCACCCATCTTATACTATTCATGCAAATCTCTGTACTATATTAACATAATTTTTCGATCCGGTAATTTCGATTTAAATTGTGTTAAAAATACACTTAGCAGATAAGCTTTTATCATTACTTTTACCCATATAAACCAATTTTCCTATCATCATGAAAACTATTTTTTCAAGATACCTTGTGTGCGGTTTACTTTTGGCTGCAACAGCAGCACAGGTAAACGCACAATCGAAAACCGATAAATTAACAGAGGCAAAGATAAACGCCACCATAAAAAAGTTAACGCTGGAGGAAAAGATCTCCATGCTGCATGCCAATGGCATATTTTCTGCCGGCGGTATAAAACGTTTGGGCATCCCGCAAATAATGACCGACGACGGCCCTTTGGGCGTACGCGAAGATGTTAAGGAAGGCTGGGGCTCGGCTAACCTAACCACCGATTCGGCTACGTTTTTCCCTAACGGCTCGGCATTGGCCGCTACCTGGAACCCCGACCTGGCCTACCGTTACGGGCACGATATGGGCGAAGAAGCCCGCGTACGCGGAAAAAACGTGATGCTGGCCCCGGCATTCAATATATGCCGTACACCGCTTTGCGGCCGCACGTACGAATATTATTCTGAAGACCCGTTCCTCAATTCGCGCCTGGCGGTACAATCTGTTAAAGGCATACAAAGTCAGCACGTGGCGGCTTGTGTAAAGCACTTTGCTGTGAATAACCAGGAAGTGGAACGCGGACGTGTAAGTGTGACTGTTGATGAACGCGCCCTGCGCGAAATATACATGCCTGCATTTAAGGCAACCATTACTGAAGGTAATGCCTGGACCATTATGTCGGCTTATAATAAGCTGCGTGGCGTTTACTGCTCCGAAAATGATTACCTGCTTAACCAGGTTTTAAAAGGCGAGTGGAAGTTTAAGGGAATGGTGATCAGCGACTGGGGCGGCACACATAGCACAGTCAATGCTGCAAACAAGGGACTGGACCTCGAAATGGGTTCAAGGCCACCGTATAACACCTACTATTTTGCGGATAAACTGCTCGATTCGGTAAAGGCTGGTAAAGTAAGCGTAAAAGTGATCGATGAAAAAGTGCACCGTATTTTATGGGTATTGTATCATACCGATATGAGCGCCAACCTGCCGGCAGGCGCCATCAACACCCCTGCCCATAGCAAAACGGTTTATGATATCGCTTCCGAATCTATCGTATTGTTAAAAAACGACCAACACTTATTGCCTTTAAATACAGCTTCTATAAAAAGCATAGCCGTTATTGGCGATAATGCTACCCGCACCTTCCATTTAGGCGGCTTTGGCGCAGGAGTAAAAGCTAAGTACGAGATTACAGCACTTGCGGGACTGCAAAACAGGCTTGGCAAAACTATCGACATAAAATATGCGCAGGGTTACTCGGGCGTTTACAGGCCTTCAAATAGCAGGGTTCCTAAAACAGCACCCGCTAAACCTGATTCGGGGATGATGGCACAGGCTGTAGCTACAGCCAAAAGCGCAGATATGGCGATCCTGTTCATTGGCGGAAACCGCGATTACGAAAGCGAAAGCCGCGACCGCGCAGACCTTAGCCTGCCATTTAACGAACAGGCTTTGGTTGACGCCGTTACAGCCGTAAATCCCAATACTATTGTGGTGGTGGTTGGCGGTGCGCCTTATGATATCGGCCAGATAAAAAAGAACAATTCCACCATTGTATGGTCGTGGTATAACGGCTCCGAAAACGGTAATGCTTTGGCCGATGTATTAACCGGTAAAACAAACCCATCGGGCAAGATGCCATTTACCTTCCCGGCTGACCTGAAGGATTCGCCTGCACATGCCTTAAATGCTTATCCCGGCGAAAACCTGCAGGTTGATTATAAAGAAGGTATTCTTGTTGGCTACCGCTGGTTCGATACCAAAAAGATAGAGCCAATGTATTGCTTTGGTTACGGCCTTTCTTATACCGATTTTAAATATTCGGGCCTGTTCACTAATAAGAAAGCTTACAAGGCTACCGACGTGATAAAGGCTACCCTAAAAGTAAAAAACACCGGAAAATATGCCGGCAAAGAAACGGTACAGATTTATGTAAGCAAAAACGGCTCGGTGGTTGAGCGCGCGGATAAAGAGTTAAAAGCTTTTAAAAAAGTACAAATAGCTGCCGGCGAAACCGCCAGTGTAGCGTTGGACATCCCCGTAAAAGACCTTGCCTATTACGATGTTAAAACCAGCAAATGGGTAGTGGAACCCGGCAAATACAAACTGCTGGTGGGTACCTCATCGAGGGATATTGCGCAAAGCGGAACGGTTACGGTGAATTGATGTCGGATTTCGGAATTTCGATTTCGGATTTTAAGTGGGATATAATCATCGCATTCTCAACAATTGGGCGATGATAAAAAATTATGTCATTCGAAGGGCAAGCGAGAAATCTTCGCAACTATGCGCGGCGGTTATGCAGGGCGTAAAAGGTTTCTCACTGCGTTCGAAAAGACACAAAGAGGAAAAATAAATATTCAAATTCCAAAATGGAAATTCCGAAATCCGAAATCACCCACTACACTTTCGGCAATTTATACCCATTGTGATACTCCTTCATCAGGTATTCTTTGTTTACTGCCTTATCGGTAAACTCATGAGTATCGTTATTCCATTCCAGTTTTTTGCCGCTGCGATAGG
>Ga0206878_10004_pt1 | contig 125524 bp, 113 predicted proteins | sample Alteio_BWOrgCont_8_FD_152621 | JGI IMG/M metagenome (GOLD analysis project Ga0206878, IMG submission 152621) | Enriched cells from forest soil in Barre Woods Harvard Forest LTER site, Petersham, Massachusetts, United States -... | ecosystem: Environmental > Terrestrial > Soil > Temperate forest... | reverse complement strand
AGCTTCACACGAATAATCGCGTGAACCGCCTTTGTTTTCTCGGAACAAAGTTTATCGCCTAATTTACGCTCGCAGTTAGCCACTTGATGAACAGTATCAATAGGACTGCTATCCTTTGCTATCAATTGCTGTGTATTAGCATCATAAATTTCGAGTGATAAATGGCTTAATCTCCATTCAGTGTTATCTGAGTTATGTCCAACACGGCGCTCATGTACTAGTGTAACCTTACCACCAATCGGCAGATCAACTTGATATTCTTTAATTGTTTCGTTCAGGGTTAATTGATCTTCGATGATATTCAATCGTTGCTCAAATGCCGTCTGCATATTTAAATAACCCCAGCCATAAGTTGGATTCCACTCCGATCCCATCACTGCATAATGGCCACCTGTATAAACATGAACGGGGTCATCAGGCCCAGGTTTGCTACTATCCGTCCATGCATCGGCACTATTAAGCAACAATGCTTTTTCTGCCATTGGGTTTTTAATGCCAGCATCCTGTAGCAATAAAATAGCCGCACCAACATGGGGCGCTGCAGAACTGGTGCCCCCCATTAAACGGTAACCATCATGGAAATCCATGCCGGGAGTATAGAAGAGTTTATATGTTTCAGCGTCAGGTGCGCACGTGCGGGTATCATTTCCGGGGGCTGTAATATCGGGTTTTCGTCGACCATTTAATGTCGGACCGCGGCTACTTGTATAACGAATAGCTTGTTGATTGCGATCCGGTGTTTGCTGAGCGACGCCATTTACAATGATGGTGGGATTCATATTGGCGACTGTGATTGCGTTGTAGTTATCGGCGGGGGAGGTCATGGTTGATTTGCTGCCTGGTTCAGCTATCCCCTGATTTCCAGCAGATTTAACCCACAGGATTTTTTCATGGTTAACCACATGATCCACTATTTTTGCAAGTCCACTCCAATCTGTGCAATTAGCACAACTCACTACTCCATTGCCATAACTGTAATTGATGACGGTAGGCCTTCCCGAAGCTCGGGTGAGCATCCAGTCCAGTGTTGATGCAGTCAGTAATAATTTCTCTATTTCACTTCCGGTTTCACCAGCAAGACCCGTTAAAATAGTCGGTACGCCATAGGCTAGACCTGATTCATGCGGAAATGCTGCACTGCCAACGCCTGCGTAAATACAGGCAATCCCCGTGGCGTGCGCCGAGCGTACACCGTGATTATAGTTGGAATATTCCGAACCGGGTTCCTGGCGTACAATGATCGTGGTGTTGGCTAATCCAGGGTGTTCAACTGCAACGCCCGAATCAATTAATCCAACGACACCATTATGGCCTGTGTAACCATGTTGCCACCAATTATTCACCTCAGGATATATGTTTGACGGGGCCAGCAATATAGACTGGGCACCTACCTCCATTTCCTCTGAGCCTCTTTTATTTAATGAAATTTGTGCGGCGGAATTATTATTGGCAATCTGCTTCACAACCGTTTGATTGTTTGGGATGTCCGCAATAACTACCGGCATAAAATGCAATGATTGTGCGACTACATCAGGAATTTGGTTCATATCATGTAAAAATGAAGCCACTTGAGACGGTGCTTTTAGAAAAATCATAACGGAAATGGATTCGGGTTTTCTTGTACCCTTGTCATGTTGATTAACACTCGCTAAAACGTCGATGTCAATTAAAGCTTCGCTATACGCGATGGAGCTCAATGTTAGCATGAGTATACTGATCAATAGTTTTTGCATGTGTTTTATCGTATTTAAAGAGGTAGAATATGCGTTATTATACCTCTTTTTTGTTGATAATAGATCATCCTTCATCGTCGTAGTATTCCAACAGTTTATCCTGTGCACAATAGTTACCCTTTCGAATTGATTTGTAAGTACCATCGCGTTGCATTTCCCATGTATTGCGATTGTCTTTCAGGTAATTTCTAAAAATCTCCTGTTTAATGCGTTTGCGGCATTCCTCATCCAAAATAGGAAACATGACTTCAATGCGGTGATATAAATTACGTTCCATGAGATCTGCGCTGGAACAAAAATATAGTTCTTGATTGCCACTATGAAAATAATACACGCGATGATGTTCAAGAAATCGCCCGACAATGGAAAGAACTCGAATGTTCTCTGATACGTCCTTAATGCCTGGTCTGAGGCAACATACGCCTCGAACGACCAAGGTAATTTTGACGCCTTTTTGGGATGCCGCATATAACGCCTGGATCATCAAGATATCAGTTAGTCCATTTACCTTCAGCATGATTTCAGCCGGTTGGCCGTTAGTCGCCGCAATTTCACATTGTTCAATAAGATGGAATAAATTTTTCTGCAAGGTAAAGGGAGCATGCCCCAGCTCTTTCAATTTAACCGCTTTACCAAGACCGGTTAATTGCTGGAAAATACTCTGGGTATCAGCTGTAATCGCAGGACGAGCCGTTAGTAGACCCAAATCCGTGTAACGTTTGGCTGTTTCCTCATGGTAATTCCCAGTACCTAAATGGACATAGAGTTTTAATTTTCCATGTACACGACGCACGACTATGGTCATTTTGGCATGCGTTTTATATCCAACGACACCATAAAGAACCAACACTCCGGCATCCTGCAAGCGATTTGCAAGAAGCAGGTTAGATTCTTCATCAAACCGGGCTCGCAATTCAATGACGGCGGTCACTTCCTTGCCAGAGCGGGCAGCCTCTACCAGAGCTTGAACCATGATTGAATCGGCATGGGTTCGGTACAGAGTTTGCTTAATTGAGAGTACAGCTGGATCGCTTGCTGCCTGGAGAACAAAATCAATGACCACGTCAAAACTTTCATAAGGATGGTGAAGAAGAATATCGTTTTCGTCGAGAACGCTGAACAGGTTGTTTTTATGTTTAGTGAACGTTGGATATTTTGCTGTAAATGCAGGGTAATTCAAATCGGGCCGCTTGATTCGATCAATAACGCTTGAATAGCGTTGTAAATTGACAGGGCCGTCACATTGGTACAGATCGTCATGCCGTAACTGATATTTCTGTAACAGGAACTCAACAATGGAATCAGGGCAGTTTTTGTCAATTTCAAGACGCACGACATGGCCAAAATGGCGTGAGGATAGTTCATGCTGAACTGCGACCGCCAAATCTTCTATTTCTTCGTCACGTAAATACAAATCACTGTTACGTGTGAGTCGAAAGGCATAGCAGCCATTTGTTTCCATGCCTGGAAAGCAGCGATGAATATGTGTTTTTATTATGGATGCCAAGTGAACAAAGTGGCTTCCTTCACCACATAATTCAGAGGGAAGATGAATCATTCGTGGCAGTGACCGCGGAGCGTGTACTACACCATAATTAATATTACGATCAAACGCGTCTTTGCCACTCAGCGCAACAATAAAATTCAGACTTTTATTAAATAATCGTGGAAAAGGGTGTGCCAAGTCCAAGGCTATTGGGCTGACAATGGGTAGAATTTCATTTTTGAAATAGTGTTTTGCCCACAAATGGATATCATCGGTCCAATCTTCAATTTTATAAAAATGGATGTTTTCTTTTTGCATGGCAGGCAATAATTGGTTATTAAAGGTTGCATAAATTTTATCAACGAGGTGGTGCGTGTTTTTGCTGATTTGAGTTAATATTTCATCACCATGAAGTCCATCGATGCTTAATTTGTTGGATCCGACAGCAATGGTTTCTTTGAGCGTGGCAACACGTACTTCAAAAAACTCATCCAGATTGCTACAGCAGATGCACAGATAACGCATTCTCTCCAACAGGGGTATGCGCTCGTCATTAGAAAGCTCTAATACGCGCTCGTTAAATGCCAAGGCTGAAAACTCACGATTTATATAATATGCTGGGTTATCCAGAGAAACTGTCACACATGGCTCCTTATTTACTCTAGCGCACTAGAACAGAACAAATCCCGATAAATGCAATAAATCCCCAAAAAGGCGATAGCTGCAAAAACGCCAAGGCCAAAAAAAACAACCCACAGGCGATAGCGATCGGCAACGAATAATTCATCTCAATCACGCCTTGTAAAATGGAGAACGTGGCTGCTGCAAGCAGGGCTACGGATCCATATTGTACGGAGATCATGATTTTACGTATGATGGGTCCATCATTATTACTTAACCATCCATAACCCAGTAGTGCCAGAACCAGGCCTGGCAGGTTCAGACAAGTCACGGCAAGCACCAAGCCTGAAAAGCCCGCTGCCTTATAGCCAATGAGGGCTGCTAATTTAACGCCGGTTAAGCCTGGAAATAAAAAACTGCTGCTCACCATGTGAATAAACTCTTCTCGCCCCATCCACTGACGGTATGTAACAGCCTCGTATTCCAGTAACTTGAGCATGGCATTGCCTCCGCCCAGTGAAATGAGCCCGATTTTGCCGAAACTGACAATTATGGTGAGTAATGTATTCATGTTATAGACCTTTCAAAAACGTAACATAATCACAAGACGCTTGCCCATCAAACATCTGTTGCCTGAGGGAATCCACCAAACGTCTTGAACGTGATTCGATATTTACACTAAACCAAGTCGTGTCGGCGACATAAAGTCTTGCTAATTCGAGTTTTAACGTCGGCACAGTTTCAAATCGATAGACCAACGCTTCTTTTTCAACATGAATTCGCTGACCTTCACGCTGAACCTGTATCAGCAAGGCCGATGCATCGGCATCGCCTGCGCCTGGCAAACTGGTGGTGGGTTGCAGTTCTTCAAGGTTAATCTTTTTTCCATAAGCCACAGCGTGTCGGGTTTTCATCATAATGGGTTTATACATTAGCTGGTTGCGACGAATTTTAAGATTGTAGTCCGTATCGGGCAACAGGCAGTATACATCCTCCCTATGCTTGGCCTGATAGCGAGATAAGGCAAGAAAACTGGCATCAAGCCCATTCAAAACAATAATCTCTCGTTCAGGCCAGAAAAAACGCGATTCCCAGCGTTCAGTTTGCTCATCTTCATTGCAAGTTTCTGGTATGGTTAATGAACTCTCACTGTTGATTTCAAAATTCCATATCAAACGTTTATTCATGATGAGACTTGATATTGTGGTAATGGTTGTTTATTAGGAAATATTTCTGCCAGTGACACGGAAAATCCATCCGCTGTTACAATGCGGGCATGTTTTCGTTGCAGATCGCGCGGATCTTCCACACCACACGAGTGGGCGAGAATAGCGACTTCATGCATCATGTTGTTCGCATAGTTATATACTCGCTCAGCCTTGTCTGCAACGACCAAGCCCCGCTGAAAGCGGGGATCGTGGGTCGTAATGCCGGTAGGGCATGTGTTTTCGTGGCATTTCATGGCTTGTATGCAACCCAGCGCCAGCATGAAACCTCGCGCGGAATTAACAAAATCAGCGCCACTACACAATGCCCAAGTTACTTCAGAGGGTGTGATGCATTTGCCACTGGTGATAACCTTGATCCTGTCGCGTAAATTGTAGGTTATGAGTATATCGATAAGTTTTGGCAGAGACTCTGATATGGGTATGCCCATATAATCCATAAGGCCTTGTGGCGATGCACCTGTACCTCCATCGGCACTGTCAAGTGTAATAAAATCAGGCGCAAAAACAACGCCTCTTGCATGAATAGCAAGGCATAATTCATGTACCCAATCATAACTGCCCAACACGAATTTACAACCGGTAGGCTTGCCGGTTACTTGACGAATATGCTCAATAACATCCAGAAGTTCTTCAACGTTACTGATATCAATATGGCGATTGGGGCTAATGGAATCGACATGCTCAGGGATCCCGCGAATTTCTGCTACTTCTTTTGATACTTTGACCGCGGGTAAAATGCCACCCTTTCCAGGTTTTGCTCCCTGACTTAGCTTGATTTCAAACATTTTAATGGAATCGTACTCAGCCAGTGCCTTCAAGCGTTCATTGGATAGTTGGCCATTTGCATCACGTACGCCATATTTTGCTGTACCAATTTGTGCAATCACATCACATCCGGATTCTAAATGATAAGGTGCGACCCCTCCTTCGCCGGTATTCAACCAGCACCCGGCTTTTTTTGCACCACGACCAAGTGCCAGAATGGCATTTTTGGATATGGAGCCATAGCTCATGGCTGAAATATTGAAAATATGAGTGGATGTGTAAGGTTGTCTGCAGTAAGGACCAATGGTCACTGGCCTGGTTTTCGCCTCGTTGGTGCCGAGAGGGGGGAACGGGGCGCTGACAAAATAAACTGTTCCAGGTTCATGCAGGGGACGAGTGGAGCCAAACCCAATGGTAGTATCCACGTTTTTGGCTGCGCGATAGACCCAACTACGCTCCGCGCGATTAAAAGGTAATTCTTCACGATCATTAGTGAATAAATACTGGCGAAGAAATTCGCCTATGTATTCGGCAACGTATCGAAAATGACCGACAATTGGATAATTTCGAAGAATGGCGTGTTTTTTTTGGTTTCTATCCCAAAAATACAGGCAAAGTATGGCAATCACCAGAAGCAGGCTAAAGACGATGAATAGAAATTGATCAAAAAATATCGATCGAGTTAAAAAAGCTCTTCTTGCCTCGGCGGATAGCATCACAGATCTCCCTGTAAGTGATTAAATACCATCATATAACCACTTTCAGGTGAATTCCATAGGCATGGTCTATAATGAAGTAAAAGAGCATTCAGGCTCGCCATGGTTCAGGAGGATTTCATTATGTCGAAGATGTCGCTGACAAATCATTTATTGGTTGCAACACCCTCGATCCAGAATCCTGATTTTACGCATTCAGTCATTTATATCTGCGAGCATCATGCACATGGAACGGTTGGCTTGATCATTAATCGTCCGATGAAGCACTCTCTCGGTCTTGTTTTTGAGCAATTGAATATCGTACCAACTTATACTGAAAAAAATCAGATGCCATTGTTATTTGGTGGACCTATACAACCGGAGCGAGGATTTGTCATTCATCGTCCGTTTGGACACTGGCATTCTAGTCTTGTTTTGTTGCCGAATGATGTGGCGATCACTACGTCGAACGATATTGTTCGAGCAATTGCCAACGGTGAAGGCCCTAAGGATGTTTTGGTGACTCTGGGTTATGTTGCGTGGCTTGAAAATCAATTGGAAGAAGAAATTATTAAACAAGGTTCTTGGCTGGTTGTCCCGTTTAAGCCCGAATTGTTGTATGATGTGCCTTTTGAAGACCGGTGGGAAGCTACCGCTTTGAGCATTGGGGTACATATGAATGAATTAATATTGGGTGCAGGTCATGCCTGATGGTATTTATCTTGGATTTGATTTTGGCTATAAACGAATTGGTGTGGCTGTGGGGCAACAGCTAACGTGCAGCGCATCTCCTCTCACTACACTGGATGCAAAGCTGGGCGTGCCAAATTGGGATAATATTCAAAAATTGGTTGAGCAATGGCGACCTATCGAGATGATTGTTGGTTTGCCGACCTGCATTGATGGTACTGAACAATACACCACTGCCGCCTCGAAGGGTTTTGCGCGCCAATTACGCAAGCGTTTTTTGTTGCCTGTGCATCTGGTAGATGAACGATTATCTACGATGGAGGCGCGCGCTTATTTGTTTGATAACGGTGGGTATCGTAAAATAAAACAGACCGAAGTTGACAGTATTGCTGCTTGCGTTATTTTGGAACAATGGTTGAGAGGGTTTTCATGAAACATCTACTGGACATTAGTCAATTGTCTTATCGTGATATCACCAGTCTGATTCAGCGTGCTTTGCATTTCAAACACAATCCTGTCTATCCACGTTACCCGCATTGCAAGCTGGCCAATCTGTTTTATGAAAACAGCACACGAACCCGTGTCAGTTTTGAATTGGCTGCTAATGCGCTCAGTATTCCTGCGGTAAACATTGATCTGCAGCACTCATCGGAAAGCAAAGGCGAGGTCATTGAGGATACGATTAAAACGCTGGCTGCGATGGGGATTAACTTGTTTGTGATTCGACATACAGAAAATGGTTTACCCCAAATGCTGTCTGCAAATTGTGACGATGATGTACACATCATCAATGCGGGTGATGGCCAGCATGCACATCCCAGCCAAGCGCTTCTGGATTTGATGACGATTATTGAGCATAAACCTGATTTGAAACACTTAAAAATAGCCCTTGTCGGCGACCTGCGTCACTCACGCGTAGCCAATTCTTTGCAGTGTATATCCGCGACATTGGGGGTGGGTGAGTTAACACTGGTGGCCCCCACCATTTGGCACCCACAAAGGGTGCATTACGGTCATGTGACCACATCGTTACAAGATGGTCTTACCGGCGCAGACGTTGTGATTTGCTTACGCGTGCAACAGGAGCGCCTGAATGCTGCCGAACAAATAGACCTTGCCACCTACCGCCGCGATTACGCAATAACCCGCACCAGCCTGGCTTTGTCCAAACCCGATGCCATGGTAATGCACCCGGGGCCCATAAACCGCGGTGTTGAAATCGACAGTGACGTTGCGGATGGCCCACAATCCTTTATTCTGCGCCAGGTAAGCAATGGGGTATACATGAGAATGGCGATTTTAGAAGCACTGATTTCTTGATTAGGGCGAGGAAGGGCGAACGCCGCTCGCCCTAGTCCGTCTAGTTCGCCACTATTTCGGCGCATTCAATGTCTGCTTAAACGACAACGCCTGCTGCAAATCCGACAAATCCATAGTGTCCATCTGCCGCATATCAGCAATAGTCCGAGCCACTTTTAACAGTCGATGGAACGCACGAGCAGATAGTTGAAGACGTTGTAAAACTTTGTTTAAAAACGCCTGTTCAGTCTCTCCCAAAATACACACTGTTTCACAATCTTTCGCACTGAGGTTAGCATTAACACACCCTTGGCGATCCATCTGACGTAATCGAGTTTCCTGAACGATTTGTCTGATTCTCACACTCTCACCTGTCGGCGCCTGGTTCGGTTTAACCAGCTCCTCTTCAGTCAACGCCTGTACAGTAATCTGCATGTCAATGCGATCAAGCAGGGGTGCAGACAGTTTCGCCAGATAGCGGCTGATTCGTTCAGAGGAACATAAACAATTCGCTTTTGGATTACCCCATTGTCCGCATGGGCACGGATTCATCGCTGCCAATAATTGAAATTGAGCAGGAAATTCAGTTTGAATGGCGGCTCTTGAGATGCAAATATAACCCGACTCCAGAGGTTCCCGCAGCGTTTCGAGCACACTACGATTAAACTCAGGCAATTCATCCAGGAATAAAATTCCATGATGTGACAGTGAAATTTCACCAGGCTTTGGCGGATTACCACCACCGACCAATGCCACAGTGGAGGCGGTATGATGAGGAGCGCGAAAAGGAGGTTGACGCCAGTTTTCAAAATTGGGTGAACGACCACGGATGGAATTAATCGCGGCGCATTCCAGAGCCTGCATTTCTGTTAACTCAGGCAGCAACGTACTGAAACGTTTGGCCAGCATGGTTTTGCCACTGCCAGGCGGACCACTTAACAGGATGCTATGCCCCCCGCAGGCAGCAATTTGCATGGCGTATTTGGCATGTTGTTGACCTTTGACATCAGACCAATCCAGTGCATGATCAGTTCGCCCGATGATTGGACGCTCAGGCAAAGTCTGCAAGGGTGTATCCTGACACAGGTAGCTGCATACTTCTCGCAAATTATCGGCTGCATAAATACCCTCGTGTCCGGCAATCGATGCCTCCTCAGCATTCGCGCTGGCAATAATTAACAACAGATTTTCACGATGCGCGGCTAGCACAACAGGGATAATCGCAGATACACCACGCAGAGTGCCGTCGAGTGCCAATTCGCCAATAAATTCGTGTGATGCCAGTTTTTGCGAAGGAATTTGGCCAGATGCTGCAAGAATACCAATGGCAATGGGTAAATCAAATCCACTACCCACTTTGGGTACGTCAGCTGGTGCCAGATTGACTGTGATGCGACGACAGGGAAATTCAAATTGACTATTAATGATGGCGCTGCGCACTCGATCTTTGCTTTCCTTGACGGCAGTTTCAGCCAGTCCAACAATAGCAAAAGATGGCAAACCATTAGATAAGTGGACTTCAACAGATACAGATTGCGCATGAATGCCAATGGCACTGCGCGTTTTGCTAATTGCAAGATTCATAGTTGGACTCTATTTTGAGGTTGGATTGTATACTGTGCGCCCGCACAGTACTGGGTTTTATCTAGGTTGGACCAAGGCCCAACCTACTAATTGGATTTGCTGTTTTTTTCCTGCAGCAAAGCATCAACCTGGTTTTGCAAGGCATCAATTTTTTCACGTGTCCGTGCCAGTACCTTGATTTGCACGTCAAACTCCTCGCGGGTGACTAAATCCATACGCGTAAAGGTTGCATGCAAAATTTCTTTAAATTGCTGTTGAATATCGGTTTCCAGACTTTGCAGACTGGAGGGCAAGGCTGCAAATAGTTTTTTAGCCAGATCCTCAAGCTGTTTTGGAGCAAACATACGGTATTCCTTAAGCATTTAACAGTGCTACAGTGTATCAAAATATAAAAAGAAGGGAAGACGTAACTGCTCACGGCAATCATCAAGCCATCAAGACAAACCCAGAATAAACTCCCACTCCGCCTCTCCCACTGGCATAACCGACAAGCGATTTCCCTTGCGAACCATTGCCATTTTCTCCAGTTCAGGATAATGTTTTAACGTGTCTAGCGGAATGATATGCGTAAATTTTTCCTTAAAGCGCACATCAACCATAAACCAGCGTGGCTTATCGGGGGTGCTGCTGGCATCAGGGTGATCACTATTGGGATCAAACGCGGTGTAATCCGGGTATGCTTCACTGACTACCTCTGCAATACCGACAATGCCGGGTGGATTACAATTGGAATGATAAAAAAACAACTGATCACCCACGCGCATGCCATCACGCATGAAATTGCGTGCTTGATAATTACGTACCCCATCCCAAGGGCTGGTTTGTTCGGGCGACTTGCGTAAATCGTCGATGCTAAAACAGGACGGCTCAGATTTTATTAGCCAGTAATTTGTCATGGTTTACTCCAATATGTGTTGCATTCTGTAATGACTACGGCCAGTGGCACATCCCAAGGCTGGCGTTCAATAAATGCCTGACGTTGAAATTCATGAGCCACACCAATTAACAGGGTAGAGCGATTATGAGCCAGCGTTCGGTCATAATAACCCCCACCCATGCCAAGACGTGTTCCGTGCTCATCAAATGCGACTAGCGGCAGGAAAATAATATCCAGTTGTTCTGACCTGATTGCAAGCTCGTGTTTCACATCAGGTTCTGCAATACCGAAACGATTTTTATAAAACACAGTGCTAGCTGTTACCGGTAAAAACGACAAGGTCTGATCAACATTCATGACAGGATAATAACACGTGGATGAGGGGTTATTTCCGCGAAGTTCTTCTAAATTAATTTCACCCTGAACCGCATGATAAATCGCGATGCGTTTAGCGGTCTGATATTGATTTAGTTCATGAATCCGTTCACAAACACGAGCTGATGCTGCTGCCAGCTCAGCTGGCGACAGGTGATTACGGATTTCCTGGCAACGGATACGAAGCGCTTGTTTGAATGGGTCATCGTTCATGGAGGCGTTTCCTCAAGGCTTGCAATGAATCTTCATCCAGATTGATTAAAGGCAGCGTTGCCAATGCTGCAGCTCGATACAGCGCGTCAATATGAGGTGTTGTTATGGCGTGCAAATGCTGATGGATGGTATTTAGGTCACCACGCACCAACGGACCAGTCAGGGCTTCAGCCACATGGGTGGTATCCTGCAAGTTCGTCAGACTACTCTGCATCAGTCGTTGTGTCATCCCCTTTGCCTGTATTTCAGATAGTCCCGCATCCATCAATAACTCAACCGCACAACCTGCTAATGTGACTATATAATTGGATGCCATGACCGCTGCAGCATGATATGTGTTTTTTTTCACAGGATTAATGGGCATCACTCGCGCGCCCATTCTGGTAAACAGCGTTGTTAATAATTCGACAGCACGAAGGTCCCCCTCAACAACACAATCACAATCCTGCAAAGCATTGGCTTGTAAATTATTTTTCCGAAAGGCCCTGAGCGGATGAATGCTGGCAATCAAACAGCCATACTTTTTTAACGGCACTAACACATCAGAACCCAATACACCGCTACAATGCACAACAATACCGCTAGAGATGACCAACTCAGCAGCAATGCCTGCAATGCGATCATCTGGTGTAGTAATGAATGTAAAATCAACAGCAGGTAGAGCAGCTAGCGTTTCTACTGCTATCCCCGAGCCTAGCTCAGAAACCGCCGCTACGGCACGGTTCAAACGACGATTACAAACGGCAACCAATTCACAGCCACCCCGAGACATTAAGGATAGCGCCAGATTTTTACCTAATCGACCGGCACCAATGATATTGAATCTCAAGTAAGCCTCGTTTTAAAAAACTGTGAAATCGAGTAAAAAGGAAAATAATTGTAACATAACGACCATCGGCCGCAAAAATTTGCTGATATTTGACATTTCACGGTATCATCCCATACTCATTATTTTACACATGTGTCCTATGACCAACGATTATTTAAAAACAGCCCCTCAATACATCATTCCAACGCGCGCTTTAAACGCTTATGCAAGGTTCATGGCCAGCGTCAAAATACCCGTTGTTAAAAATCGTTTAATACGCAACTTTATTAAAGATTATGGCGTTAACATGAGCGAAGCACGTGAAGAATCCATTGACAGTTATGCATGTTTCAATGACTTCTTCATTCGCCATTTGAAACCAGAATGCCGCCCCATCGCCGAAGCAGGGATTGTATCCCCCGTTGATGGTGCTATCAGTGAAATCGGTTCCATTACTGCTGGAAAATTGCTGCAGGCAAAAGGGCGGGAGTACACCGTGAGCGAGCTATTAGCTTGTGAAGATACCCTGAGTTCGCAATTTAATAACGGCCGTTTTGCAACACTTTACCTATCGCCAAAGGATTACCATCGAGTGCACATGCCCATTGAGGCCACGCTGAAAGAAATGATCTATGTCCCCGGAAAACTGTTTTCCGTGCAACCCACAACCGCACGCGTTATCCCCAATCTGTTTGCCCGCAACGAACGGCTGGTGGTATTTTTTGATACCCCGGTTGGTTTAATGGCCATGGTGCTGGTAGGTGCCATGATTGTTGGTGCAATCGGTACCAGCTGGCACGGCGACATCCGTCGCGGCCGCAAACCTGAGCGTTTTTCATATCATGATGCAAATACAGTCTTGCTAAAATCCGCTGAAATGGGTTACTTTAAATTAGGATCGACGGTTATTCTATTGTTCGCTGATAGCGAACATATGCAATGGAACAGTGACTTGCACGCCGGGGATAAAATTCGTCTGGGTGAAGCCATGGCGGAGACTAAGTAAACAATCAAGAGGGAGCTTGACGTGATCGAATATATATATCGTGGATTTAAAATTTCTTACAACATTGAACAGGAAAAACAGGAAGAAACTCTTTATACAGCTACCGGTCACGTAACGTATTTACTCAGCGTACCCAAGTCATTTATCCCTGCAAACTTTCATACGGAATACGATACCCATGCTGGCGCCGAACATGAAATCAGAATATTACTTGAAAATTACATTAATTTTGAATTGAAGAATTTTTATGATAGGAAGAATGATGAAGTAGCTCTGTTTTGATTTAACAATAACGCTCACTTAAAATGTTTGGTTGCCATAAAGGTCGAGTGGGTTCGACACTTCATTTTTTTTCGAGGCGGTGGGCCGATCAGTATGTTACTCAAGTTGGCAATGCTATTTGTCATTTTTATCACGTGGACGGTCAAGATCGTCTTGATAGAAGGTTTCATACTGTAGAATTTATTTTGGCAAGAGTTAAACAAGAAATGGCTAATACGCCTCTGGATTCAAATGATAATCTAGCTAAAATTTTAGAAGTGATACGTGAAAAAACAACTGTTGATTATGCAAGCTTAGATGCTGATGTGATAGTCAGTAATTATGAAAACAGGCCAAATGGAGGACGGATAGAGACGGTTGATGCTTTACCTGTAAGACTAGATATGATAGATCCCAACGTACCTGTAGTGCCCGTGATTCGGTTTTAATTTCTGGAGACTATATTAATTCTTCTGCAATAATTTCTCCATCCTCATTATTTGAAAAACTAATATAATCAAAATCCCACTGCTGTAACTCTAGGAAACGGTGTGCAGAGATATCATCCATTGATTGCACTTGCGATCCCTCAATTACTTCTATTCCATCTATTTTGTAAAATAGGGTTATTATTTGATTAAAACCTTCCTCTATCCTTAGTAAAGCCTGTTCATTATCAAATGTAGCTTTTGATACCAACATTTTAATAAGAATCTTATATGTTTGATTATTATGCAGTTCTTCTTTTGACGCAAGGCGAACAAATAAACCGAGAGATTCTTTTGCTTCATTTCCAAGTATTTGTTTAATGCGTTTAATGTTTTTTGTACTAATTCTACGATTAAAGGAATCTGGAAAAGCTGCTCTAACAGTTCGTTTAAAAATCCATCTGGTAAGAATTTTTAATTGTGAACCTTCGATTTTAATTTCTGATGCAGGAATAATTTCTAGGTAATGACGTGAGATAAAAAGTCTTTTATATGGGAAAAATTCTAAAGCATAATTTTCACCTCCTAAATGTAATTGTCTTGGATTTTTTCCAGAACTAACTTCAGGATTACATTGTTGCATTGGTCTTGCTTCGATTATCTCAATAACAGGCTCTTTTTCTAGGCAGTTATTTACAATGTCACAATCTTGGCTAAGAATAATGTAAGTACCATCTTTCAGCCTCAGTTGTTGATCACCATATTGAGTCCTGACGTAGATATCTTTAGTGGAATCAATAAAAAGACTAGCTCCTTGTTGCCAATTATTTTGTGATATTTTAGTCGAATCAAGAATTTTTGGTGACAACATTATTTAATCCAAAAAATGAATGTCATTTAATCTATTATCCATGTCTTTTTTATCTACTGGCTCAAAATAATGTTTTTTTAATAAATCTTCATAAGCTTCGTCATCCTGTTTTTTCTGTAAAATGGCTTGAGCAATGGTATCTATATATCTACCTATTTCTTTTTGATTTAACACTTCGTTTTTTAATAAATCAAACAGAGACATATTATTTTCGCCAATTTTCTTATGTAGAAAACTGCCTAAACGGTGCAATCCTTTAGATTTCCATTTCTTACATACTTCATAAAGAACATCTATTCTTGTTTGGTTGTTGTTTCGGATTGTGTTTGTAGATACAAACCAATCATAAATTGTAGGACGGCTAACGTGTAATATCGCGGCCATTTCAATAATATTAAATCCCATGTTTTGTTTAATTTCTGCTAACTGTTGAGAAGAAGAGATAATGAAATCTTTGGTAGATAAACTATAAGCCCATTCTTGTCGAAGTTCAGACACAGTAAAAATGGTTTCTTTTTCATCAGGTGCTCGGAAAAATTGAGTAGATCCTGTTTCCAATAGTAGTAAAAAGCCAAGCCCTGCTACTGACAAGGCTTTGTTTTGTATTATTCCTGTACCTGAAGCTCGGACATTTTCATCATAGGAAAAATTTGTGGATGCTTGATTACCATACATCATTGCTCTCCTTATGCCCAATTGCTCAAATTATCTTCTCCTACGGCTTTATAAAAACCTTGATAAATAATTTCATGGAACTTATTAAAATTATCTAAAATTGTAGAAACAAGGAAGTCTTCTTGTTTATCACTAAAATGATCTATATCTAAAATTAAAAAAGCGTCTTGAGGTTTTGTAAAGTGCTCAAAAGAAAGAGGTCTTGCTGTATCTATTAAATCTGGTGGAACAAAAATATTTTCTCCGCTGTTAATAATAGCTTTATTTTCAATGTGTATTGATTTTGTTTTTATTATTCCTTCAAAAGTAGGTTGTGTAGCCTCTATCTTGGCCATAAAATTATTAGGTGGAAACTTATCACCTAACAATCTAAAACCTTGCAAACGAGGATCTATCTTACTTACACCATCTTTAATAAGGTTAATATAACGCAATCCCAATCGAGTAAACAATGAAAATTTTAATTCGTCATGAAGCTTTGATATTACTTCTTCAATGGTATCTATAAACGGCTGAAATCGATCGTACTGATTGCTATGAATAGTTACACTATGCTTATCTAAAATAATTCCCGTTTGTTTTTTCTTATCCATAAAATGCCACTGAGTGAACACAATAGGATGGGGTTTTTCTCCCTCACGTAATTGAATTGCTTGAATATTGACTTGCTCAAAATGAGGAAATACATCACGAATTTTGTTCTGCAATTGAGGAATATAACTTGCCATGTCTTCAATACTAGTAAAGTTAACTTGTGCTAGCACGTACGTGAGTGGTTGTTTAGATAATTTTGGGTGCATGGCATTTCCTCAGTGTTACCAATAGTAAAGTATAACTTTACATGTAAGTTTACACTTCAAGAAGCAATAATTCCAGCTAAGTAATCAAAATGTTCTTAAGGCTTGCTCACCGTAACCGATTCCACTCCTCGATGATGCATTGTACATAAATACACGCCATTTGCTATGCTAAGTAATCAAAACCAACCCAATATAGGAAGAGCCTACTTAAAAATTTCTGTGAAATCATCCCATTTTAAGTGACTTAGAAAATCAGGATTGGTTTTACCTATGGCGCCAGCTAATGCGCTTTTATTTTGCTTTAATATTTCCATCTTGTCTTCAATGGAATTCTCAGAAATCAGTCGTAAAACGGAGACGGTTTTTTTCTGACCAAAACGATGCAAGCGATCGATGGCTTGCTGTTCAACGGCCTCATTCCACCAAGGATCAACAAGAATACACACATCAGTATGGGTTAAATCAATCCCAACGCCTCCCACGCGTAAACTAATCAGGAGTACCTTGATGGCTGTATTGGATTGAAATATATCCATTTCCCGTTCTCGATCTATGGTTTCTCCATCGACATAACTATAACGAATATTCAACTCCCGCATTACTTCAGACAGGCCTCTCAACGTCCCTAAAAATTGAGAAAACACAACGATGCGGTGACCTTTTTCAATGAGGACAGGAATGTGTTGAGATAAATAAATTAATTTATTAGACGAGCAGAGTTGGAACTTGTCTCCTAATAATTGCTGAGGATGTGTGGCCACTTGGCGTAAGCGTAATAAACCTTCCAGAAAAAAAGCCTTGTCCGCTTCAGTGGGTAAATCATGAGCCGCTTGATGCTTGACTATTTCATTGCGATATACGGCTAACAATTCCTGATATAACCGCCCTTGCTCTGGCGTCATGGGCAAAGCAATTTTTTCCACCTGTTTGGGGGGTAAATCGGTCAATACATCTTCTTTCAATCGTCGCAACACAAAAGGATGCAGCGCACGTTGCACTAAATCGCGTACCGCTTCGGGTGTTGACGACGCGGCATTTAAGCTCAGTGGGGCATGCGGGTTTAAGAATGAGAAAATAGATACCAATTCTTCAAAGCGATTTTCAATGGGAGTGCCTGTTAATGCAAATCGTTGTGTTGCATTCAACTGTTTAATGGCTTGCGTGGTTTGGCTAAGCTCATTTTTGATCATTTGGGCTTCATCTAACACCAATAGGTCAAATCGCCAAGTTGACAGCGCTTCGATATGATGACGTATCAAACCATATGAGGCCAATAACAGCCGGTGTTGGGTTGGCTGACTCTCTCCAGCAAATACATCGCGTGGATGAAGAATACGACAAGGCAGGCGCGGTACTAAATTAGTCACTTGCGAAAGCCAGTGACTTTGTACTGATTTAGGACAAATCACCAAGACAGTTTGCGGTGTTATATGGGGTTGGTTCACCCATCGATGTTGTAGCAATGCTAACATTTGTACGGTTTTACCAAGCCCCATGTCATCAGCCAAAATCCCGCCAACATGGACATCGCATAATAAGTTGAGCCAGGTTAATCCTTCCAACTGGTAGGGTCTGAGTATGGCACGTAAACCCTCAGGCTGTGTTAAAGGGATGACCTTATCAAACGAACGCATTTTTTCTACCGTGGAATGAAAGGCTTCATCGGCTTCAAATGCCGGCTCATCGCCAATGACGCTGTCTACTTCGGGAGCATATATGGATGAAAAGCACCAGCCTTTATCATCCTTAGGTTGACCCATCTCCAAAAAATGCGTTAAATGCCTGATCCAACGTTCCGGTAACACGCCAATCCTACGCTGTCCTAGTTGAATAAATAGTGATTTTCGCTTGAGGTATTTAATGAGTTGCAATGGATCAATCACTTGTCTGGTTTGTGTATCCCATGATTGCAGTTCAAACCAGCCAATTCCTGATTTTATGTGGGCGCCGTAAGACGATAATTCCTCAATTTTGTGTTTTTCAGCCCAAACTTCCCATTTTTTTTTGAGTAAATCATGAATCAATTGCCATAATGTGGATACGTTCGCAGTCCATGCGCGTTTGTTGGCAATAAAGGTGATATTGGCTTCCTGCTTCATGAATAATTCAGCGTCGCTTTCGCTTGCAGTATCTCGAAAATACACAATACAGGTTTCACTATTTGGTTCAAAACCAATAGGCATCGTCGCCTCATCCTGGTTATGCCATACCGAAAACACTTCGCATGCATCATATCGATACGCAAGATACAGAGTTACCGGCGCTTGTTTATCAAATTGCTTGGCTCTTAGATATACCACAGGCAAGGGAGTTTTTTGTACGCACTGTACGCCTTCTGTGTCGTGTAAAAAGTCACCATCCTGAATGCGATGCGCTAATTGATACAGTGCTTCCCCTAAATAGTCTTTAGCAATAAACCAAGCGCCGCTCGCTAACAGTTGCCCTATCCAAGCCGCACCTTTGGGTAAAGGGAAGAGCGTTCCATCATAGACGGCAAGTCCTGAAGGTGTGATGAAGTCTAAATACTCCGGCGTGATGATTTCGCCTGTATGAGTGATTAATTCGGCATCCAATGCCCATAAGGCCCATTCTTCGGCGTACCGTAGCCGTGCTTTTAATTGGAGAGGCTGCCCTGGCTGAATGAGGGTTGTGTCAGATCGCAAGCGCAGGCGTTTTGCACTAGCCAATGCCCACAGAATGGCATTGATGATGTCTCCTGACTCCAAGACTACTGTGGCATCGTCATCATGATACACGTGCTCTGAAAAAAAATTTACCCACGCCCTGTCAAAACCACTCAGTGTGACATGACTTAATAAGTGACTCAACGAGGGAACTTGGTAGGTCGTTATGCCATCGACAAAATAGGGCACTAAGATAACCGATGTTGAATGCCCCTCGTCTGCGAGGCACCATTCCAGGTGCGCTGCGTTATCATGATCCTCAGGTAGGGTGGGTATGTTCAGGAGCAAGGGCGATGTGTGTCGACTGGGTGTTGGTCCGACAGCCGCGTCAGACAGTAGAGCCAGCGCCTCTCGCCAATTTTCTCGTTGGGTTACGGTCTCGTGTGCTCCACTGAAACTGAGGCGATCTCGAAAGGTGTTATCCATTACGTTCCGTCGCCAGTTCCGTCGCCAGAGACGGTGCTGCTGCTGTTGTTGTTTTGATAATGCCTAATTGTGAACGATGCTGATTTCGGGGGATTTGGGTTACAAAAATTCGGTGTACATAAGGCCTTATGATGCCTAATTTATCTAATGGTGTAACAACCAGCAACTGCAAACCTAACTGCCGAAACAGGTCTAAAGCATACTGGGCGTTACTATCGTCTGATTTACTAAACGCTTCATCGATCACCACAAAGCGAAATGATTTTTCCACGGTTGTATCGCCATGGAGTCCATATTGATACGCCAAGGCAGAGGCCAAAATGGTAAAGGCTAATTTTGCTTTTTGCCCGCCGGATAAACCCGCAGAGTCTGAGTAAAAACTGATTTCTTCATCACCTTCTTGTGCAAGTTCCACCACAAAAAAATCAGTCCAGTTACGTACATCCGTGACCCGCTCACTCCATTTTATATCGCTTTTTAATCGAGAAATCATGCTGCTAATGCGTTGGAAGCTTTCTTCCAAATCCAATTCGTCTTGTGCTGAACCTTTCATTTGAATGGCATGACGCAACAAGGCTTGAAACTCTCGTATGTCAGTGTCTTTTGTCTTGAGCATGCGAATTTGCACATAAGTGGTGTCGCTGTAGGCAATGTTTTTTAAAGATGTATTCAGATGTTCAATGCTTTCTTTGATATGTTCTGCATTCAATTCTAATGTTGATTTGAACGCTGTTAAATCCGTAACAACACTTTTGCTAATCAGTTTTTTAAAGCGAGCTTCATGGGTCGGCAAGTCGTCTTGTTTAAGGATTTGATATTTTTGCAAGAAGGCGGGTAAATCATCCAGCGATGCGTCCATATCGATACTGACTTCAGGATATTTCGCTTTGAATGCGGTCATTTTACGCACTAAACTAATGCCTAAGTGATTCTTGGTTTCAGCCAATTTCGCTAAATTTGCGCGCAATATTTCAGCCAATCGTCCCTCTAATTCAAGCGATGAGGTTTGTTTGTCTTTGTCTGATATTTTAGCAATAAGACGGCTAATTTCGGTATTCAACGCCTCAGAGGGAGTAAAGGCATTTAATAATAGATTGAGTCTATTTATTTGATCCGGTATTTTTTCCAAATCATTTCGGATCACAGCGCCTTGTGCCAAGGCGTCGTCGCGATCGGTTGCTAATTGTTTGAGTTGTTGCTGCAGCGTGCTCATTTCGTTTGTTTCGGGTTGCTTCATCAGTGATTTACACTGTGCCTCAAGCGTTTTGATCTTTTTTTCCCACAAAAGGGTATTGACGGTATCGAACGAGTCGAATAACTGCCGCTGGGCCAATAATGACAGACGCTGCTCTCCTTGCAGTTCACTCGCGTCCAAGCGTTGTAATGTTTGCTGAACCTCCTGCAATTGAGCTCGCAGCGCTTTGCTTTCTTCTGTCAGACGCTGTACTTTGTCTTCATGGGACCAGCCGAGCAGGTACTGAGCCTGGGACATAGCCCTATCATCTTTTTCACTCACATGAATATGACGCTTAATCAACCCTTCGACGGTGATAGCCCGTGATGATGCTTGAAAAACAAGCATGTCTTCCACGCATTGGTAGTGAAATTGATCGCGAATATGCCGTTTTAACCAAGCGACTTGTTTTGCTTTGGGAAGAAAATCTAATTTGGCAATTAAAAAATCATCATCTGAAGCCAATGACGTCACGGGATGAGCTTGCTCCAGATCAATCCTTTGTAAGACCACTTTCATGCCTATATTTTGCGACCGAAGGATTTGATTGGCTTGCATAAAATGTGTGTCTGGCACTAATAATTTTAACGCCAAGGGACGCAATACTTTTTCCACAGCCAGTCGCCATTTTGCCTCGCCGTCTTTAACCGACATTAACTCGGCGGCATAAGGCAAATCACTGGGAGATAAGTTTAACTTTGTACACAACATGCGTCGCAGTTCAAGGTATTGATACGGCACCAAGGTTTTATTTTTCTGTGTAGCCAACAAGTCTTCACTGAGCGCTTGCAGTTGTTGTTGTATTGTATGTTCGGTTTGTCTGAGTGAAAAGACTTGGGGCGAGGTTGTTGATTTATGGGTTTCTATCTCGCTTTTCATCGCGGTTAAACGGAGCTGTTCCTGGGTGAATGTTTCCAATGTTAACGAGGTAGTAAATCCCAATGCGGCACGAACACCGTCTAATTTTTTGCGCTCACTTCGACACTGTTCATGCATGAGCTTCGTGTCATGTAGCTCGCGATGAAAGATTTTTAAACGCTCGTCTCGATCTTTGCCATCAGCACTTTGAGTTAAGGAGGATAATGTCTCTTGAGCATGATCAATGTTGTGCTCAATGGCTTGAACTGTCTCCTGATGCCTGGCTAATGCATGAGTTAGCTCATGGTGTTGTTGCTGGAGTGTCTCATATTGTTTCGCTGAAAAATAACGAGGCAGATAGGTTTGCAACTGTGTCGTTTGTTCTAACTTAAGCGTTGTGTCGCTGAATTTTCGAGCATCCTTATCAAGGCCGTCCAAATGTTCAATTTGTTCTCGTGCATTAATAATGGCTTGATGGGCGAAGGTTAAATCGTCAAAGGTGTGAAAAAACTCATCCAGGAGTGACTCCATGTTCGTTTCTTCCAGCATATTTTGCCGAACAAATTCGTTGAGATTACCAATTTGTTTAATGGTTGAGACCTGGTTGAATAAATCCATTCCTTTATTCGAGCGCAATCCCATGTATCGGACGAAATAGTCTTGGTATTCACTGAAGCTGGGAAAAATTGTAGTATGGGGTAATTGTCTTAAGTTGTACCGTAAATCAGCAGGTGCTTTCACCTGATCCAATACGACTTTCAATGAGAAAACATCATGGGAAATCACCAGACATTTTCGTAAGTCGCCCGATTCAAACCAGAAAAATTGCGCGAGTGTGATTCTGTCTTTTGTGATGGGGTTTTCAAAATGGGCTGCCAACGCGCTCAGTGATTGTTCATCTCGAAGGTATTTGACTTGAATTTGATCCCAGCGCGTTTTTTCTCGCTGATAAGCACCACGGACATACGTGGTTTCATTACGCTCGCGTCGCGCACTGCCGGAAGACATGTTATAGCTTCGTCGTTTATTCGGAACAAAGAGGGATAAAAAAGCATCAATCAACGTTGATTTTCCTGTCCCATTTTCTCCTGTTAACAAGCAACCTTGTCCATCTAAGGGCATGTGATATATGGAACCATCAAAGGTACCCCAGTTAAAGACATCCAGATCTACTAAACGATATCCACCATTCATTAATTCACTCTCTCTGCTTTTTGTTCGACATAAGCGAGCATGGTTCGCTTCATTTCACTGATTCGTTCGGCATCTATCATCGCTTTAATAATGCGTAATACTTCTATGCGCGAGGTATCTGATTTTAATTCTCGGATAAAGCCCAGCTCGATCAGTTTATTGATAATGCTGTCCCAGCGCTTGATTAATTTTGTTTCATCGTGCTTGCCGGGAAAGTATAGCTTGAGTAGATCATAAATATCCGATTTTGTCATAACCAGGCGGTGATCATCGTGAACCGTGGCATCGAATTGATCGAGCGCCTCTCTCAGCAATATACATAACAGTGATACTTCAAAACTCAATGGCATTTTTCGCATTAAAGTCAGTTTTTTCTTGTCGGCCATGTCTTCCTGTTGCCGATTCCCAATGGCGGATTCGTCTGTTACCTTGCCATCTTCATTCTCGTCCATGGGGGTGGTTCGTAAAAACGCATAACCATCCTGTTCATCCAAATGAAGATGTAAGCCCAGGGTTGTAAAATACTCACGGACGACAGTTTGTTGGCATTGCAACGTTTCCCATGCTTGTTTATCTTCTTGAAGTAAAAAACCCTGTAATAGTTTGATAAGCACCACGGAGAGTGCCGAGCCTTCTTTTTTTGTTCGTGATTTAGACATCGCTTATTCCTAAGATGGGGGTAGCCGTAGGGCGGCGAAAGGTAATGTGTGGCACCAGGAATTCTTCGTGTTTGACGGATTCAGACGTATCTACGTGGTGCTGCGGATGTTTCATTCCAACCGACAGATAGCCAACCAACTCGTCCAATGCAAACTCAAGTGGATAGACGTCTACCAATTCAGGCAAGGTGAATGACGTGTGCTCATGAAGCAGGGTAGTCACGCGTTCTTCAAGCTGCCAACAGGCTAATGCGGAGCGATCTTTGAGATAAATATCTGCTTCATCCGCTGACAAATCATCCAGCACATCCCCAAAATCCAGCTGTGTACCGATAGGTTCTGACCAAAGCGGGCGTTCTAGTGGCAAATGAACCAGCGGTTTGTGTTCTATCTCAATCAACGTTTCTCCTGCCAGATTTGCGAAACGCTCGCGATCGGCAATACACCAAGCCTTGATATCTGAAATAGCGGCTTGAATAGCTCGGGCATCGTGACGGGAACTTTGCACTAATAACGTGCGAATTTCACGCGTCAGGCGATTCTGGCTCGCCAATACTTTACGGCCTCTTTGAAGCAGATCGCCTTTAAAGCCCTTTAATCGGATCACATATTCTCTGTACTGCAAGCCTTTTAGATAGGGCTTTTCAGATAAATCCTGAAGAATTTTTTCAAGCCACTGACTCAATGCACCTTGTTTTGTTGGGGATATTAAAAAATCCCAAAAAGCATGAAAACTTTTACCCTGATCCGATTCCTCCAAGGCGTCATGCATATCCAGTACTTGTGCCAACAGCTCACCTTTGGATAATTGCGAGGCCACCATGTTTTCTTTTAGTTGCCGTGCGTGGTCTTTGAAAATATCTTCAATCAACGCAAAATCAGCCAACAGTCGCCGAGAGTCTTCCATGATGTGTGATAGGTATTCACGCTTACGCAAATCATCCCAACCCAATACTGTGCCTGTTTTTTTGATGAGATTTATTTCTTGATCAATGGTTTCACGTTCTTGCTTTAGTTTTGAAATGCGCGCTTTAGGATCTGTATCACTGTGGCAGCTAAGTTTATCAATCATTTGAAATAAAGCCGAGACACGTGATTCTGTTCCCACAAAATCTTGCGCGCCTTGGCTATGCAACCAAGACATCATGGATGATACTTCGTGAGACAGCTCGGTTTGGGGTTCATCGTGACCATCGACATAATACTTTCGTAAAAATCGATGTTTTTCATCGGCCCAAGTTTCAATGTAATCGCTTGGCTTACGCGTCAGAGGTTTTTCATGCGACTCATTATATTGAGCCAAAGAGGCAACCAACTCGTTATACCCAATTTGAAAGCGTTGTGTTCCAGTAAAGACAGATTGAAAAAAACTGATGATAAATCCAGCATTGTCGCTGCGCAGCAACAGAACAGCGGGTGATTGCTCTATCTGGAATTTTAAATAATCGTCCAAAAAATAGACTCTTAATGCTAAATTTGCCGTTATTTTAGCATGATTGCTTTTAGGTTCCCAGCCTTTCTTAATGTATTATACTTCATTCGTTTGTATCCCTCGCTGCAGTGCTAACAAATTGGTCAAAATCACTTTGAAATAACTTATCCTGTACAATACGGGGCCCAATAGGGTTTGTTTTGAACAGCAGAAAAAAACGCTTTGTCGCCGAGGACGTTACATCATAATCGGAAGAAGAAGTCTGTGTTATTGCAATAATAATCAATGTGTTACGAACGATTTTGAACCATTGAGAACTGTTAAGAAGTTGCTCAATGGTACGAGAAGAGGACTCGAACCTCTTTGTAATGCCTTGATTTTATTGAGTTAAAATAATCTGGACTCGAAACTTACCCAAGATCTTACCCAACGTTGTGTATGATACCCGATTTGAATGATTACGAAAAGATGCGAATGGTTACATAATTGCGTGTTACAAATGTTCGTCAAATATTTGGAATTGACGTAAGTTTGTAACATTTAACTTAGTAATAAAACCCGGTTGACTTATGTGGGTGTTATTGCTAAGTTAAATAGATGAAACTTAAAAATGCTCTAGAAAAAATAGAGAGCTTGCTTTCAGCTGCCAATTTCACAAGCAAAGAAGCTAAACAATGTGGAGTTAGTACTGAGACTTTAGCTTATTATGTAAAAGCTGGCGAACTTGAACGATTAGGTCGAGGATTGTATCGCGGCATCCATGCGCCTACCCTACAAAGTTTTCAGTGGGAAGATTTAGTTACTGCTGTTAGAGGCGTAGAAAATGGGGTAATTTGTCTTACTTCCGCTTTGGCATTTTATGAGTTAACGGATGAAATTCCCAGGCAACATTGGATAGCTATCAGCCACGGCACATCTCATCATGCAAGCCCTATGGTGAAAATTATCCGCATGCGTAATCATTCACTAGGAAAAACAACAATTGATATTGATAGTACGGTCGTTTCTATTTTTGATAGAGAACGCACTATTCTTGATGCCTTTCGCTATTTAAGCAAAGAAACAGCATTAAAAGCATTAAAAACTGGTTTGGAGCAAACACGCGAAAAAAGAATTGATGTCAACAAACTCCGCTCGTATGCAAAAAAAATGAAAGTTATTATTGACCCTTATTTATTGGCGTTAACAGTATGAATGAAGCAGCGTTAAAAGCGAGATTGAAAATCATCGCTCAGGAAAAACTAAAAACCTTTAATGAAGTATGGAAGCAGCTTCTATTGGAACGCTTCTTAGCAAGGTTATCTCATTCGGCATACCGCGAGCAGTTTATCTTTAAGGGTGGCTTGTTGTTGGCCCAATATATCGAACTTGGGCGAGAAACAACGGATATCGATTTTTCGATGACAAAAATGAAAAGTGAGTTTTCCGCAATAGAGCACGCGCTTTGCGAAATCATCGCCGTTAATATTGATGACTCATTTCGCTTTGAATGGGATGGCATGCAAATACTGTCTCAGCCTTATATGGAATATACGGGTTTTCGTGCAACGATACAGGCTTATTTTGGTAACATGAAGGATAAAATCCACATTGATATTGGTGTGGGAGATGTGGTAATTCCAAATGAAAAAGACTACCGCCCTTTTGAATACAATGGCAAGCCTTTGTTTGTGGGCGAAATTACCATGTTAGTCTATCCGGTAGAATCCATTTTTGCAGAAAAGTTAGAAACTATTGTATCCAAAGGCTCCAATAACAGCCGCATGAAAGATTATCATGATGTCATGTTGATGATAAAGGAACCCGGACTTTTAACACCAGAAATACTTTCGGAAAATCTACAAACTACATTCAAACATAGAAATACTAAATTGAGTGTGCCTATTGAGTTTGATACTCAGGAACTCTACCAATTGCAGAATTTGTGGTCTAATCATTTGCGTGGTTTGGGGGATGTTCGAAACAGACTGGATTTACCTGAGGAAATTAGTACGGTTTTAGCCGAAATTAATATTTGGCTAAGGGCTAAAATATTATCAGCTACTATCTAAGTAGCTTTAAACTCCTTCATATATCAACCGCTCGCCTCCTGATTTTTATTTATAGAATCAGGGTTGGATGGAATTTTTAAATTCACTATGGTATATTTGTGCGCACGATTTTTATTATAGTAGGGGAATAGAGATGCCAGGAATTATTATTGCAATTACAGGGGCTTCTGGGTCGGGGAAAAGTACCCTAAGCCAGTCTTTATGTGGCCTATTTGACGATACAGCCGTTTGTCTTTCAACGGATTTTTACTATAAGGGGCGTGAGCCAGAAACATTAATAGAAGATTATTTAAAAAGAAATTTTGATCATCCTGATGCATTATTATTGGATCGATTTGCTCATGATGTAGGGACCCTCTTGGAAGGTAACAACATAAGACGCCCCCAAATGGATTTTAGTGGTGGTACATTTATACGTACCGACGATGCGGTCGAGGTAGAAGCCAAACCAGTAATTATTCTTGAGGGGATTTTTTGTTTACATCATCCTAAAATCCGCGAGCTTGTGAAGGAACATGGATATAGCATTTATACTCATGCTCCCTCCGCTGTTGTTTTAAAACGTGTTGCACTAAGGGACGCTACAGATCGTCATTTACCATATGAACATACGTTAAAAACTTATACCGGTAATGTATTTCGTGGATATTTTGACTTTATAAAACCGTTAAAAACAACCTGTAATTTATATCTTCCTACTTGGAACAGAGAAGAGAATGATGTTTCTATCGAGAAGCTAACACAAACAGCGGTTGAGGGATTCTTACCTAGGCTTCCTACGCCTCTCATGGCCACGCTTTTGTTATCGAGTTCTATCAGCATAACGTTGCGAGATATGTTGGAAGAGCAGCGAATTAAAAACGAAAGTCAGTGCACGTTAGAAGCGGTATGAGTACAATTAATCAGCCATTTTTATAACTTTTGTTAACTGTAAGATTAGATTTGATCTTAGTTATCAGGTGATTGCAGCGCACATATTTAAATATGCTGCAACCGCCTTTCTTATATCTTTTGCATCTTTAGTTGTTAATCCATGTTTTAAAGCGTTCTGTGTACCAACTGGAGCGCCACTACCTTTAGAGCCGCCATGCATGCGGCAACGTTTTTTGTTCTTAATAGCTGGAGCGCAGCACGCCGTGTTGCGTCTTGTTTTAGCACCACATCGAGGCGAGTTAAGAAATGGATAGCTACTTAACCTCCTTTGCATGGGGTTAATTTCATTTTTCATTGCTTGCCCCTCCTTTTAACGGCATGTACTTGCCCTACGATAGCTTGTCCACCTTCATTAATATGTAGGTGCTCTACTACAACTTTTTGCTGGCAGCCACTTTGAAGTTTTTGTAGTGTATTAGCCTGCTGGATAAATACATTTGATAGTTTTGTAATAGCATTCAGGTAATACTGACCATATTGCGGATCATGCAGGGACTTATTTGCATACAGCATTAGTGTTTGTTGTAATTCATGTACCCCTAGCATTTGTACTGCCAGCATGTTTTGTAATAAATCTTGAGCACCAAGCGCATGAGTTAGTTTTTTAACCACTTGCTCTAAATCGCGTTCTTTTTTTGCTTTCTCCTCTTTGCTTAAGTTAGATAGATCCACCCATTTTGTTGCATAATTAGCCAGCATAACCGAGATCAACTTTTCATTTTTGGAATTAGGATCATTTTGTTGTAGCTCAGTTGTTTTATTATCAATTGTCATTGCTTCTCTCCTTTGTTTGAGCACCTAGCAACACTTCATGTAACCAACTATTTGCGGCATTCCTTCCTATGTTTTGCTTCTTGTGGGATAACGGCTCCAGGTTCATTGCATTATGCCAACATTCAACATATTTGATTATCAAAACGTCTAATATTGAAGTTGAAATCCCAAAACAAACTATTTTTATCCAACGTTTATCCTCTGGTAGCAATTCTATTCCTAAGGTGGATGCAATGGAAAAAAATTGCTCAATAATGCCGGATGATTTACTGTTAACAACGAAACTGATAGGGATGTTTTTTAGCGCAAAAGTTTCCTCTGGAATCAGCGCAGGTTTCCTATTAGTTTCCATATTGGTTTCCACTGTTTCGCCAATACTGTATTGATTTTCATTAGAGATGTTTTTATTCAAGTTTCTCTGACAGTTTCCATTTTTACGCGAAAAGTTTCCTGTTTCCTTTGCTAGGGCTAAGAAACTGGAAACTTTTTCAGAATTATAATTGTTCTTCGCAAGCACCTTCTCAGCCAATTCTTGAAAATTACCCATTGTTTTTTACCTCTCCAAGTCCTTTGGCCTTTTTGACTAATTTACTTACCTGGCTTTTAGATATTTCCAACTCGGCTGCAATGTCTTTTTGCGAAAGTCCCTCATTTACAAGCCCAACGACACGTTGATAATTGTTCTGTTCAAGTGATTCAAATTTCCAGCCTTCATCAGTCAGCCAGCACCGAATAGGATTCACGCAATCACCGACCATACCTCGTGCCTTCTCAAAATGAAGTTCAAAACATGCGCCATCAGATGGTTCATAATCGGAGGGGTGCTTTAATGCTATAACCGTATCAAGAACATCCTCACGTTTACTGGTTCCTCGTTGCGTACCACTTTTTCCCGCATGATGAATGAACAAGACGCTTTTACCTTGCTTTCTAAGAGCCAAAGCCCACTGCTGGAGTGGAATCCAACTTTCAGCTTCATTTTCCTTCCCTGATCCACCTAAGGTTGAAATATTATCAACGACAACTAAATCTGCCCAATCAGTGTATTGGCGAATGGATTCTTGGCCTGCCATAGTACTCAAATCTGGCATGAAATCGCCTTGTAAGTCTGGAGTAATAATGAGGGGTTGAATCATCTCTTTATTAACAGCCATTCTCTTTTCAATTTCAGCCAAGCGCTTTTGCATTGTGTTTGCTGGCATTTCTCCATCTATATAGAGCACTTTAACGGCCGTAGGAGCATTGAATGACAGAAACTTAGCGCCATAAGCAACAGACATCGCTACCTCAAGGGCAAAGAACGTTTTCCCAACGCCGCGTTTAGCATAAACCATACACAACCCGGATTTTGGTAACCACGGCTCTAATAAATTTTCGCGGGGTGGTAAATTCATGCTTAGAAATTCGCTTAGACTAATTGCTGTAGCCTGGAGTTCTTCGCGTTCAATACATGCCCGCATTGCATCTAATGCAGGAGTAATCATACTACGAATCCTCCCAAATCAAACCAGCAGAATAAGTCATTAAAATCAGATAATTTTTTGCTAGCCTCTAATGGGAAGTTTGGCTTTATAAGGTTTGCTTTAGCTGCAATGGCTGCTTCTCTTGCTTTAACTATACCGACCTGATCAATGTCAGCACATATGACAAGTTCTACTTTTGGTAAGTGTATCCGAGCATTTATAGCAACAGGTTTTAGATTATTCGCATTGCAGGTAGCGATTACGCAAAATTCTGGATAGACATCCGCCAATGTTGCGCCTGTTGCAAATCCCTCACAAATTAAAATTTTTAGTGATTGCGTACACTCATAGCGAATGGGTATAAAATGATTCGCTATGACTCCTTTGGGTAAAAATCGTTTCTCACTATCCGGCGCAATATATTGCAAACTCCAGTAATTGCCTGAAAAATCAATGATAGGTAAAACAAGCTGTTTGCCTATTTGGCGAGCACTAAACGGTTTAATCCGTTTAGTTACTAAATAAGGGTGGTTTGAATTGGCAATACGACAATTGTTATAAATATAACCGGCTCTTTTTGCTGCGGTTGATTGCTCTTTAACGCGCACTTCTTCACGTTTATGTTTAGCATCAAACATTTGTTTTTGGAATAGTTCATATTCCGATTTGTTCATACATTCTGGTTTCTTAGCACACCACTTATAACTATTTCCTGCTTTCCAACTCCCATATACACCACAGGGTACATTATCTATGAAAATCATATACCAGCCATTCTTAGACCCTCGTTTATCACCTTGAACATAAAAGCGGTGTAACTGACCATCAGCAATAATATGTCCTGGGGGTGTAATTCCTTGTGCAAACATTGCTGCTTGGAAATTTTGAATAACTTGATTAAAATCCATTTCGGTTACCCCCATGTAACTTTTTTCCTAATATTTCCAATTGGTGGCGAGCTTCATTCAATTGGCCTTGAATGTATTCTTGGTTCGCCCCTTGCTGTTTGCTGATGCAAACTATCCTATGCTGAAACAGTTCAAACATCCGGTTTAGATGTATTGTGCACATAGCGTCCCCCCGTTCCTTTTTTAACCTCTGTTTTTGCAAGATCGTTTGCCCATGCTTCAATCTCCTTACGCAGGTAAACAGAACGTTTACCAAGAAGATTTCGTGGTTTAGGAAAATTTGGAAGCTTCACCAGCTCATAAAACTTAGTGGAGCCAATTCCCAATAATTTCTGAACATGATTAGGATAAAGCAGAATTGGTAGTTCTTTCATAATTGCATTCCTTTCAAAAAAATGACTTCTCTTCTGAATCTTTCTCAAGGATTCAGAAGGAATTATGAAAGGATTTAAAAATATACGCACGTGAGGGTGAGACTCATAAAAATTAGTAAAGTGTCAGCGTTATGAGGGGACAGAGATATGCGAATAAATATGGTCTTGAAATAACTCTAGAAAAAAACACCATCGTTTTTTATCAGAAGGGTCCTGTTTACCTTCTTTTATCAAAGAGCCTATTACAGGCGTTACTTTTTTAATTTTTTCATAATCTTGATAATGAGCAGAAATATTGGACCTAGTGGTATTCGTTTGCCTCGTCATAATTTCAGCAAATGTAATTAAATCATTAGGCTTATAGTTTTGAGTAGGTGGTTTTAATCCTAATAGTTCAGCTATAAAGAACAGTTCAAAATAAGCTCTTTTGGTCAAAGAGTTTTCGTCACCTTTCCTTCCCCTTGAACGGAAAAGCTCTTCTCTTATTTGTTTTAGGATTACCAGTTGGTCCACGTGCACCGAAATCACATCCTGTATATTTCCGTAACCTATGATAGGAGATAAGAAGTTTATGGCTTTAGCAAGGTATTTTTGTTCGGCTAAATTGTCTTCTATTTGTGCAATGAACTTATCTATTTTATTTCTTAATAAAGCAAAATCATATTGATCGCACCTCCCAACTAATATGTCACGATAATGCCAAGCCTGCAGGGCGCTGTTGAATTGTTCATCTGATATTTTAAATTCCAACAACTGCTCAATTTCATATCGGATAATAATCTCTTGCTCTGCGTAATATGGATCAAGCTTAACATGATCGATTGGGGTCTCTTTGAGAAATCGGTTTAGCCATGTCTCATTTTCACTCATGATCTATCCTCCATAATTAATTTCAAAGCCAATGTTGGATGAGCATAACCAATCGCTATACCAATCCATTAATTGTCGGCGCTCTTGTTTAAAATCGGCCCGTAAATAAACACCGCGCACCCCCTGAACTTTATGTGCCAGTTGCGCCTCGATTGCATCGCTTCTAAAATGGCTTTGTTCATGGAGTACTGTTGACGCTAATGCACGAAAACCGTGTAGGGTATGGCGATCTTTGTAGCCCGTATTGTGAATTAACTTACGTGCACTAGTTTCACTGATGGGTTGTGGTTTTTCAGAGGATGGAGAGGTGAATAGATAGGGTGTAAGGCCTGTCAGTATCCTAAGCTCTTTCAGTAATTTGACAACGTAAAGTGAAAGAGGAACCCAGTGTGGGGCCGCCATTTTCATTCTTTCTACCGGGATATGCCATTCGGCTTGCTGTAAGTTGAATTCGGACCACTGAGCTAATCGTAGTTCTGACGGTCTCGTGAAAAGGTGGGCTAACAATTCAGTGTATATTTTGACTATTTTTCTACCATTAGTATTTTTAATAATGGTCAGCATTTCATGGGCTTCATCTGGACGGACAGCAGGCTGACTAATTACTCTTGGTTTTGGGGCCAATACAGTTTTTAATCCAATGAAAGGATAGTTATCTGTGAGTGACTTGCCAACTGCAAAGTCAAAAATAGCTTTCAATCTGGAATGAAGTCGATGAGTTACTTCATGATGGCCTTGTGCTTCGTGAGGGTAAATGATTATTAAAAGTTCAGCTTTGGTTATTTCATTAATAGGCTTATCACCAATGAATGGATAAATATCACGAGTAAGGCTTTTATAGTGCCGATTGCCAGTAACTGGTTTCCATCGATGCGTGTTTTTTTGATGCCATTGTTCTGCTACTTCACGAAAGGTGAGTTTGCTTTGCTCGTTAATCTCGCCCTCCCTGGGATCAATTCCTTTATTGAGTAGATCACGATGTGAGGTTGCTTTGATTCGGGCATCTGCCACACTTAGGCAATTGGATAATTGCCTAAGGTGATTGTCTGCGGTTTCTTTTCCCATTGAAAGCGAAAAAGGAAGACCTTTTTTCCACTTGGCCTTATCTCCAAGACTAATCCATCCCGATCAGCATGGCGTTTGCCGTCTTCTATCTTTAATGATCTGACTTTTGCATCTGAAAGCATTTGTAATTCCCTCAACTAAGCAGCAACTTTGGATAGAAGGGGATAAAAAATCTTACCCAAGATCTTACCCAAAGTGCTCGCGGTTATATACGAAAAATAACGAATAGTTGAGAAAGATTTGAGAGAGAGAAGTCAGTATTATTTCAATAATAATCAATGTATTACGTATGTTTGCGAACCATTGAGGATTGTTGTAAAATCCATCAATGGTACCGAGAAGAGGACTCGAACCTCCACGGGGTTACCCCCACTAGCACCTGAAGCTAGCGTGTCTACCAATTCCACCACCTCGGCAATCGGTGCTAAGGTACTCAAATTTTCGTCGTATGTCAATGTTTAAAGAACAAAACGTTCTCCGTTGATTTAAATTGGACGATGCTACACCTTGATAACTATGGTAAATATTTTTACAGTAATATTTACTGCGACTGAAGGTGCGTTGATAGAGTTGCATGATGAGTAAAAGCAATATTATCGATGCGCTGTTGGAGACAGCCAAAGATCTCAGATTAAGCCTGATCACGAACAAGGAAATTGATTCTTTAAATCTCCACTGTACTGCATTATCGTTACTTATAGTGATCAAGGACAATCCTAATCAGTTGTTTTTTCGGCAATCAATAGTAAATTTTTTCCAAATATAAAACGACAACCCAGTAGATCAAGTGCTTTACTAATAGGCCATAAAATTTGATCAAAAAATGCCAGGCTATTGTTTGAAGCAGATAGATCTCCTTGCTTGTATCTCTTCATGCTCAAGTAAAGCCAAGCAAAAAAACCAATAGAATCGACATAATGGCACGACAAAATTTTGAAACCAGCCAAGGCTACTTTGGAGCGAAGTTCTTTTCGACTGTATCTTCTATAGTGGCCCACCAAAGAATCCATTTGATTATACAAACACATCAATGCTGGAACATAAATGGCAACTCGGCCTCCTTTAATCAGGTGATCATGTAGCTGATTTATTGCCGAAACGTCATCTTCTATATGTTCCAGTACATTGGAGGTATAAATGGCATCATATTTTTTTGAAAGTTTAGTTAGAGATGGAACGCATATATATCCTCGATCTTTAATTATTTGTATTTGCACAGGGTCTATTTCTACGCAGTCAGGACTTATTCCGTACATCGATGTGTATTCAGATGCAAGCGTACCAATGCCTGCGCCAAATTCACACACAGTGGCTTTTGAATGGTTTATGAGATTATTCAAAGAGTTCTTATATGAATTTGATAGCCCTTTATTAATTTTTTTTATAATATCCATATTATAATTTTTCAGGGATCTTTCGTTTGCGAGTAGCTTATCTCGTCCCATATACGCTACCTTCGTACTGGTTTGTAGATTTATTCTCTCAACAATCATTTTGTCTAGCCCCCTAATGTTTATTATCCTCTTTTTCTATTGCTGTTACTGGAAATCGCCCAAGTAAGCCATAGCCCTTATGATTAACCGATGGTTGCTCCCCATAAAGATCAAAGGTAAACATTTTTTTAATCTTGTTATACAGGATTGGATTACATGATTCGAGCATATTAAAATATCCAGTCAAGCTGGTGGAAATTGCAATTAACGCGCCAAGCATAACAGGCAAAACAAAACTCACCTTGCTAATGGTCTGGCCCGGATAAGAGGAACTGAACACCATGTCTCTGGAAACAAGAAATAATGAAAGCGTTGCCAACAAAATCATGGGCGTGAAATCAACCAAATAGCGCATCGTTGCTCCAGATATAATGGATACAGCTAATAACGAACAAACCCCGGCGGCAAGCATAAAAGCTGAAACAATCATTAAAACAGGAGCGCGTTGCCATATATACCGTATGCAACATAAAGGGATTATTATTAACCAATAAACGGGAAAGTTGATCAATCCAAGAACCGGTTCAAAGGAATATGGCCAAGGAAAAGGATTGTAATCCAATCCCCCCATTGATTGTGTATGAAAAAAAGGAAAGGTCAAATTAAAACGGACAGGCTGAAAAATATAATTGTAGACGTCAAGCGGAATACATAATACTGACATTATAACAGCTCGACGGGCATGTACAGCACTAAGCATATACGAAGTACCAAATTCAAAAATCGATCCAAATCGGGTATAATTATACCAGCACATAACGATTCCAATCATTAAAAGGGGAGCAATTAATACTACAAAGTAGGGTATTAGCATTCTTATTTTTTCACGAAAGAAAAAAATGCGCACCACAAAAAATGCAAGAACAAGAAGCCCGCATGCGAATAATTGCACGGGTCTTGACCACATCCCAAAACCCAACAAAAAACCGGCAAAACCAAGTTGTAATAGCTGCATCTTTTTTTTTCGCTGAGACTCAGGGAGTAATACCCGGAGTAAAAAATAAGTCCCCATCATCATAAAAGCATAAGCGGAAGCAATAGATAGCTCATAAACAGCAATCCGACGAAGCAAAAAAGGTACTGTAGTTGCAGTTGCCAACGAAAGTGCTGCAACAAGCATTGTTCCTGCTGATGGTTCAGGGATACTTAATCGTAATAATCTTTGAAGCGCCAAAAAACTGAACAAAAAACCAACAAAACAAAGCATAGCCGTTAACAAATCTTCCTGAAAAAAAACTCCAAAAACAAACTTGATTGGTACCATGAATAAAAGGGCTGGAACAGGGGTAAAGTATAGATAATAATGACCATTATACAGGCTCATATCATGCACAACCTGATTTATGTTCAATCTATATCGCTCATTTTGGACAGGGTCATAAGGATCAGGTAATGCTAGCATTTCAGCTGGCGGGTTGAACATCAAATGTAGCTGTCCATGAATAAAAGCATCCGCTAAAAGCTGGTGATATTGACGTGAGTGTGCTTCTTTGTAAAATTTAAAGCGGAATGGTTCCCCATCTGAAGATGCCGTCCATATAAAGAAAATAAAAACAGAAGCAAAAAATAGCATCAAAATGCATTGGTTTATATTGGGTTTTTTACAAAAAGACATCAAACTATCCTAATAAGGTTTAATGAAAGTCATCAGACAGGGAATTATATTTTGAAAAGCTGTCTATTGATTTGATTTGATTTGATTTGATATGGATTCAATCTATGAATCAATTGAATCCATATTTGAATCAATTGAATCCATATTTTCTTTTTTATGGCAATACTACCTCAATCACGACGGATTAACCATCTTCTCAGGCCGTACATACTCCGCAAATTGTTCCGCAGTCAAATAACCCAGATTAACAGCCGCTTCCTGCAATGAAATATTGTCATGATGTGCTGTTTTGGCAATTTTCGCGGCCTTGTCATAACCAATATGCTGATTCAGGGCTGTGACCAGCATCAGTGAGTTTTGTACATAATGGTCAATCATGGGTTTGTTGACTGCCAGGCCTTCCACACAAAACTCCTGGAATGAGACGCAAGTGTCTGCTAATAAATTCAGTGAATGCAGTACATTGAAAATGATTACCGGCTTGAACACATTCAACTCGAAATTACCTTGACTATCCGCAATGGCAACCGTGGTGTCATTGCCAATTACTTGTGCACACACCATGGTCATGGCTTCTGCCTGTGTTGGGTTGACTTTACCTGGCATGATTGACGAACCCGGTTCATTTTCCGGTAAAATCAATTCACCAATCCCACAGCGAGGTCCTGAACCCAACCAACGCAGATCATTGGCAATTTTCATGAGGGCGCAAGCCAGTGTTTTTAATACACTGTGTGCCATCACCAACGGTTCATGCGATGCAAGCGCTGCAAATTTATTCGGTGCGCTGACGAAGGGCAATGCCGTGATTTCAGCAATATGAGCGGCAGATTTTACTGCAAATTGAGGATGTGTGTTTAATCCCGTTCCGACTGCTGTTCCACCCAATGCAAGCTCATATAATTCAGGCATGACTTGCGTCATGCGCATCAGGCATGCATCCAGCTGGGCAACATAACCAGAAAACTCCTGTCCCATGGTTAACGGAACGGCATCTTGCAAATGGGTGCGGCCTATTTTAACGATATCTTGAAACGCATTCATTTTTGCAGCCAACCCATCGCGTAATGTGCGTACCGCAGGGATTAGTTTTTTCTGAAAGGCTAGGGCGGCAGCAATGTGCATCGCAGTTGGGAAGGTGTCATTGGATGATTGAGACATATTGACATCATCATTGGGATGAATCGGAGATTTGCTGCCCATCTTGCCGCTAGCGATGTCAATGGCTCGATTGGAAATCACTTCATTGGCATTCATATTAGATTGTGTACCGCTGCCTGTTTGCCAGACATGCAGGGGAAAATGGGCGTCAAGAACACCGCTGCTCACTTCGTTGGCAGCCTGAACAATCAAGTCCGCTTTAGTTTGTGACAATTTACCTAACTCAAGGTTGGTCAGGGCTGCTGCCTTTTTTAATATCCCAAAAGCATGTGTTACCTCGCGAGGCATAATGTCTTTACCAATATTAAAATGATGCAACGAACGCTCGGTTTGTGCACCCCAATATTTGTTCGCTGGAACTTTAATTTCGCCCATGCTATCTGTTTCAATGCGTGTTGTGGTCATGCTCTATTCATTTCCCTAGCCGTAAAAATGGTTATTTTAACACAAGCTTTAACGTTTATTGGTATACTTACGAACACAATATTTCAACGAGAGTTTTGGTGAGAACAATACGGATTTACCAGCCAGGTGATTATGCAGTGGGTGAATCGCTCGAGCTATCGGCAACGGCCAGTCAACACGTAGGCGTGGTGCTACGTATGCAGCCGGATGATGAATTAACTCTGTTTTGTGGCGATAATCGTGAATTTTCCGCTAGCATAACCTGCGTACATAAAAAAAAGGTCATGGTGACCATCACCGCCGAGAAAAATGTTAACCGCGAATCGCCACGGCATATCCACCTGGCACAAGCCATCTCCAAAGGCGATCGTATGGAGTGGGTCATCCAAAAAGCGGTAGAATTAGGTGTTACTAGCATCACACCACTATTCACCACACATTGCGTGGTCAAGCTGGATGCAGCACGTCTCGCTAAAAAACAATTACAATGGCAGGCCATTGCAATTGCAGCATGCGAACAGTCTGGCCGAAATCAATTACCAATTGTACATTCTGCTTGTTCTCTGGGTGAATATTTGAATACCTGCGAGTCAACCATGAAACTGGTTCTTCATCCACTTGCGGCTAAATCCTGGCGTGATTACACGTTTTCTACAGCGAACATAGCCTTGCTTATTGGTCCTGAAGGTGGATTAAGTGATGAAGAAGTCAGCCAGGCACAAACGCATGATTTTCAGTCGTTGTGCTTGGGCCCGCGGATTTTACGCACTGAAACAGCAGCAATCGCAGCGTTAAGTGTGTTGCAAGCAATTGCAGGTGATCTATAATAGAATGACACTATCATATAGGGGCATGTAGTGGCGAGCGGCTGCTCACCCTATCATCAAATTAGGAAGATCCGTGTGGTTTGGGAGGAGGGCGAACAGCCGCTCGCCCCTACAGGTTTAATTTTTCATTCATTCAATCAATAGAGAGAGGGTTTTTTATGAGTAACCATACCAAAGCAGTAACTGACGCGAGTTTTGAACAGGATGTTTTAAACTCAACAAAACCAGTTCTAGTCGATTTTTGGGCCGAATGGTGCGGTCCCTGCCGCGCACTAACCCCCGTATTTAATGACGTAGCTGAAAGTCACCACGAAAAAGTCACGTTTGTTAAAATCAACATCGACGAAAACCCAAAAACACCTTCAAAGTACGGAGTAATGAGTATTCCTACGTTAATTCTGTTTAAAAACGGACTGGTAGAAGCCACAAAAATGGGATTGCAGACCAAGTCAGAATTAAGCGCATTTGTGGATGGCAACATTTAAAAACAAGTAGAGTCTGTTGACATCTCAGATCTCGACGTCCCGCGGCTTGTCCTCGGGACGTCGGGCTTCGACAGGGCAAATGTCAACAGCCCCTAAGATAGATGGCCGCTATGAAGCATCCGCTCGAGAATTAAAACTTTTTATGTCAGGACAAGCGTTAGCGAAACAAAGTATCAGAGTTGAGATCGATTGGTTGCTTGCTTTGATCAATGAGTCTGTTATTTCAGTCACATTAACCACGGACGAGATTCAACAATTAAAAAAATTATATGAAACATTTTCTGATGAAGATTTTCTAGCACTTGAACAAGCAGAACAAACGATCAAGCATGACGTGCGTGCATTAGCTGCATACATACAACAGAAATTAAGTCCAGAACTCAGCGCAAAAGTAGGTCCTTATATTCATTACACACTAACGTCAGAAGACATAAATAATGTTGCTTATGCGTTAATGTTTGATTCTGGATGCTGTCGTCCCGGACATTAAGTGTTCCTAAGCGGCTACGCTCGCTAAGGAACACTTAATGTCCGGGACGACAGTCTAAAATATAAAATAAAAGACGTAAAATTCGTTAATGTGTCTTACCGCTTTTGAGCTTCTTTTTCATGCTCGACCCATGCAAGATTGTTTTTAGCTAACTGATAATCGGGTGCTATCCGCACTGCATTTACACACGCCGAAACAGCCTCTGTGTAATTTTTTTTCATACCATATGCTACACAAAGATTGTTATATAGATCTGCATTATCAGGGTTTACGATAATGGATTCATTAAGCAAAGTAATTGCACGGTTAAAATCATTGCCCCGCAAGTATGCGTTAGAACGTTCCAAGATACTTTGTGTCGACTCTGTGCGAAATACCTGGCTAAAATCATAGCCGATGAAAGAAAAATAAAGGATCGCGGCTGCCACAAACACGGCAATACCGGTAAGACACGTAGCCAAATTATACTGTTTTTTTATCATGTTCATCCTGAATGACTACCTCGTAATCCCATATTCTGGCTATTAATGACAAAATCGGCCAGTGATGGATAGTTAATTAATATGTTCCTATTACTGCTGATCCAGAATCTAACCAAAGCAATGGTGGCAAAACACGGAGCCAAATACCAGCCTAGTTTAATGGCTATCTCAAGACCTGTCAAAATAAAATAAAGATTTATGTAGGGTCTTCCATAGATACATTCTCTATATGCCGGAATAAAATACACTGGTACTGATGTGGCTTCAGCCCCGGTTGCCTTCTGTATTTATTGCTTTTGAAAAGACTATTGTAACTTGGCGTTGGCAACCACCAAATCGAACCAAAAAAAGTGAAAATGCTGGTTGCCAATCCAAAAGCGATGCTATATAAGTAAAACGATGAGCAATGCATGGTCAGTTCATCACGGGAAAAAATATAACGTAACAATTGAACACATAATACCCAAGACAATCCCAGCATAATGAGCATGTCTGACTGCCGAAGCAGCACAAGATTCTTACCTAATAGTTGATATAACGGATGATAAATATAACCGAATTGTGTAGCAGAGATTTTATAAAGCCCTGGATTTGAAATCCAGTTTAGGTAAAAGCCTTCATCGGTAAGATCAATGCCTCTGTAGCACTGTTGAAGCAACGTAAAAACAAAATACAAACTGATCACCGCCACAGTTATTACAGTATGTTCGCACGATGCTACCGTGGTTTTACTCATGTACAATGATTTTTTCATACTTCCTGTCATCCTGTTTATAATAGCAAATTAATAATCGATGCTGTATTAGCAAGCCGACGGAAAATATAGTGCCAATGATTGCAGTGAATGACAGGAATTATTTAAGCTGAATAAAGCTAGTGATCAAACAAACAATTACTTCTCGTTAAAGTTTTCATATACAATCTACTGCAAATTTTAGGTAATGATTTTACGTAATGGAGTATAGAGTGACAATGTCAGAAAAAAATTTCCTTTCAATTAAAGCCATTATTTTATCTATAGACAGCATGTCGGTCATAAAGTTGAATATTTGTTTAATTTTGACAAGCCTTGGAATAGCCCTCGGTCTTTTTTATTACGGTATTAATCTTCCGCTTCAGTTTCGAATGAGAGGGGATGCTTATACTTATCTGATGATAGCTCAACATTTTACATCGTTCAGTGAAGCGTTGAATTATATGGGTGATAGAACACTGGGATTTCCTCTTTTTGATTACTTATTTGTATATTTGGATTCTAACAGAAGTTCATTGTCGCAAATCAATCATATCTGCTGGACCTTGTTCATCATGCATGAACTTATCTCGCTATGGATATGTTTTATTTGCGTAAAATGCCGATTATTTAAAATATCCTCGATTTATTTTGGTTTATTATTTTTAATGCTTGCGGCATACCCTGCCATAGTGATGCATGCCACGACACCTTTAACTGACGTGCTTGGAATGGATTTGTTATTAATTGGCTTTTCAATATTTGCTTGGGCTACCCATACAGTCAATAGTGACAGAGTATCGTTCGCATTAATTTTTTTAGGGTTGATCAGTGGTTTTTGTTTAGGTTATGCAATATTGGTGCGACCAGCGTATTGGCTTGGGATAGTTGGGTTTCTAACGGTCTATATACTGATGACTGGAGTAAATCGCCTGGTATTCCATTTGAATGGTCGTCGTTCGATGGTGATGTGTATTGTGACTATACTCACATTGGCTGCAGTACTATTGCCAGTGATTGATCATTGCAAGGCCCGATATCATACATTGTGTCTTCAAGATCCGCGAACATTTAATTACCTAGAGCATATGAAAGTAGGTCTAGGCAGTGCTCGAACTCCCTGGAACTACGCTTCAAGTCCTTCAGGAGTAGTACCATCTTATCCTGATGCCTTTCTGGTTAAGCATTTCCATGATCGATGTCCTGTTACATCTGTGTTTGGTAGCTTAAACAGTAACAACTCAAACTTATTAAGTTGTATGTACAATGCTCCACACTTGGCAGTCGTATATTTCATTAAAAAAGTAACTGGTCTTTTTGACACGTTTCGTATGACGCCATACACTGAGCTTGTAACGCCGACTTGGTATCTTTGGGTTGCCCGATTTTTTTCCAGCGTTGCTTTCGTTGGGTTCTGGATCCTGTTGTGGGAGGGGATTAAAGGAATATATCAATTAGCTGTCTATCGCAAGCCAGTTTCCATATTAAAGGCAGCAGTATGGAGTTTTTGTATCATTCAGGTGTCAGTACACTCAATTTTGCATGTCGAAGAAAGGTTTGCCCTAGCGTGGATTCCCTTTTGTATCATTGCTTTTTTTCTTAAAATTAAAGCAATTCAGGAGAAAAGTTACTCATCCAAACTACGCTGGATGTGGTTTATCTTTGGAGCATTGCTCATGCTAGGTTATTTCATTCAAGTATCGATATGGGATTATGGGATGAGCCACAATATTATATTATGAGCCTGACAGTTCTTGCTCGACCCATGCAAGGTTGTTTTTAGCCAACTGAAAATCAGGAGCTATTCGTAATGCACTTGAGCAAGCAGAAATTGCATCAGTGTATTTTTTTTTCAAACCGTATGCCACACAAAGATTGTTATACAAATTCGCATCATTAGGATGTATGAGAATACCATCTTTAAGTAATGCAATAGCACGATTAAATTTATTTGCACTCAGGTATACGGCCGATTGATTTATGAAATTTTGCATAGATAATACTGATGCCTTATGACTATAGCCGGCTTTTTGCATAATTTGCTCACTCGTCAATCCACTCAGGTTGACATTGGTTTTTGGCGTTATAGGAAAAAACACGATCTCATTGTCTGCCCGAATTAACGTTGGTGGTCCAATTAAAGCAGTCAGGTGGCCGATTAAGTCCTGCGCATTGTCAGCATAACCACGACGATCAATGTATACACCTGAAAATCCAAGACGGCGAATAACCTCAAGTTGTTTCTCAATCGATTCCTGCGATAGAGCACGGTAAAATAGATCACCTTCACGACCCTTCATTCCGGCATAGCTCCAATGTAGATTTTTGGAGTGCAAAAATCCTACCGTCAATCCATACGTTTCTAATCGATTTAATTGTTCGGTTTCAGGGAAGACCATGTATGGCAGCTGGTAGATTGCACTGTCTTTTGGCAATGAATGCTCAATGTTCTGGATAAATTTTTTGTCCATATTAAATTCAGATTTTGTATGTGCATTACACGATTTACATGCGTCTACAGTTTGGTCATATAACCCAAGGCTCATTACTATTAATGCAACAAACAAAAAAACAGAATTTATTCTGGATGGAGAACAATACTTGTTGATTAGCATCTGTACCGCAAGAAAAAATAGTGCGATTGCACCAAAACCAATAAAAATACTGATTCGGTTCCAGCTTCTGACTAGAGGTGTAATGAGAGTTGAAAAAACGGCACTTAACCCTCCCATGGTACCAAACAAAAAAAGTACTATTACAATTAATGTGAGAAGCGAAAGCGTTGACTCAACACGACGTCCCGATAAACTAATCAACAAAATTATACCTGCCATTAAAAACCCTGTTGTGCCAACAATACCTAGGGTTGCACTGGTATTTTCGTTCACAAAAGGGAATGTTCTATTATAATATTCTTTTATATCAGCGAGCGATTTTATGCGGTGGTTATCGCGTGGAAAAATCATTTGTATCATTTTTAAACCACAAATTTCTGTTTCCATAGGTGATCTGGTTAGGACCTCTGGATTTTTACCATTCAAATATTGATTGATTAAACTAGGGGCTGTGGTGATCGCCATGCCTAAAAGCACAATTACTACAGCTGCCAGTGCCAACGTGGAATTAGTATGGTGTTTGTTTTTAACACATCCTGCGAGACCACAAAGAAGCAGAAGAATCATTCCAAAAAATGCATAATACACCCCGGAAGATGAGAGTATCAGGCAAAAAATAAACCACGAAATCCAACGTGTTACGTTTCGGCCGCTTTTCTTTTCAGGCCGATAATAATATAAATAAAACGCCGCATAGAAAAACAAGGGTACTACAAAATACCATGTGAAAGAAACATGCCCCATATGCATTCGTTGAAAATGAAAAGGTAAAAATACAAATAAAGCTGTAGCAGCGAAACTAAACCATACATTAAGTTTGAGGACCCTTAATACAATGTACGATACAATAAATGTAATGGAAAAACTGAGCAGGAAATACAGGTTTGTAGCTGAATAAAATGTCCTTGAGGCAAACGCGGACAGTTTCATAAAAAGAATGCTTCCGGAGTCAGTTATTGGGAAATCCAATAAAGTTGAACCAAACGGAAAACCACTACGTGGGTTGTTAAAAAACCATCCTTCGTTCAGGCGTTGAACAAACCACAACGTGAATAAACTGTCACCGTTATATGCATATGGGTAGGATAAATCAGGTATGAGTCCCTCCGGCCATCCTGAAACCAATATGCTGGCCAGGAAAAATGAGAGTACCGATCCTGTCAGCCACAGCGACCATTCTTGACGGAAAAATTTCATCAGAAGTTTTGGTTCGTAATATTCGGATGAGCCAACATTGTCTGAAACAGAAGCATCCATTTTAGCAGGTTGCGAATTTTTTATTGTGCTAATCATTTGCATGAAACCTCTTTAACTTGCATATTATTTGTGACCGCCATAAAGATGAACAAGGTTGCTTTCTTCATTGTAACAAGGTGTAACAATACTAACGTTTCGCATAAACAAAACTCCGGTTTAACACATATCCCAAACTGGCAATGAAGACAATCGTTATTGCATATGCCACATATACATTCTCTATGTACATCATTAATACAAACACACAGCCGATATTCACAACGTATAGAAACCCATAAACAGTAATAAACCGCCAGATCAAACGCGAATCTGATTGACCAAATACGAATCGCCCAAATGTTCTGAAATTAAATAAAACGCCAGCGACAGTAGCACAAAACATAGTTAGTGCATAATGCAATCCTGAGTAAGTTAGTAAAGCAAATATCGAATAGCCAAATGCGGTGTTAATAACTCCAACCACAAAATAACGAAAGAGTGTTGTATTCAATTGCATATAGTCTCCTGTACTATTCCTGAAAACCTCCCGCAAGATATCCTCCATCCGCGATAATAATTTGCCCATTGATATAACTGTTTTCCTCACTCGCAAAAAAATAAGCTGCTTTTGCAATATCATCTGTACAAGCCATGTGTCCTAAAGGAATGGAGCTTTCAAGGCGATCAATTATTTCCTGAGTATTGTTCCTTCGCGTTAATTTTGTATCAACAAATCCCGGAGCGAGCCCATTAACTTTGATTTGTTTTGAGCCTAGCTCTAAGGCTAAATTCTTAATCATACCATTCATGCAATATTTTGCTGCAGTATAGGAAAACCGACCTTTACGAGAAATATCTCCATAGATAGATGAAATTCCAAGTATGTGACCTTTTTTATTCAATTTATTCTGATTGATCAACGACTGCGCGATTTTGTAAAAAGCTAACGCATTGATCATCAGCGTTTTTTCCAAATCTTCAATTTCAATGTCAATAAACAGTTTGGGCTGGTTTATCCCGGCACAATGAATGAAAGCATCGACCGCGGGTAATGTTTGAATATAACCTTCAATATTATTCAAATTACCCAGATCGAGACAGTCGCTATCCGGAGCAATAACTTCATAGTGCTGCTGTCTAAATTTCGCAACAATGGCATGCCCAATATCACCTCGGCCACCGGTAATAAATAATGTTTTCATGTTGTTCCGAAGGAGTTGATAATTAAATGGCATTATATCTGATTTAATCTCGGACTTCATTGACATTCATGAACATGAATAGTAATTTTGCGTTGATTGTCAGCCTTAGCCTAAGCGATGACCAAACTTTTTATCCAGGACATGATTAAACAAAATGTTATCTGCTATTGAAGAGACAGATTTAGCTCATATATGGCAACAAGCCGCGAGATGTATCACGGAACTTGATTCTGCCCGGTTGTTTATTACGGGAGGAACTGGTTTTTTTGGTTGTTGGTTGCTGGAGAGTTTACGTTACGCCAAAGCCCATCTGGGGCTTCGAACAGAATTGGTTGTTTTAACACGGGATCCTGCTGCATTTATGAAAAAAATGCCGCATTTGGCTAAGATGCCAGGACTCCAGTTACTGAGAGGTGATGTAACTACTTTTACCTACCCACCGGGTGAGTTTACCCATGTGATTCATGCGGCAACTGAAGCGAGTGCAACCCTGAATCAAGAAAAGCCACTCACCATGCTGGATACCATCACCGAAGGGACCCGACATACATTAAATTTTGCAGCGCAAGCACATGTCCGGAAATTTTTATTTACCAGTTCTGGTGCAGTCTATGGTGTTCAACCGCCAACCCTGTCTCATATTAATGAAACCTATTTAGGTGCCCCTGATTCTCTGGAAGCGAGCTCGGCTTACGGTTTGGGGAAACGGCTGGCTGAACATTTGTGTGTTGTGCATTCTAGACAGTATGGGTTTGAAGTCAAAATTGCCCGTTGTTTTGCCTTTGTAGGACCTTATTTGCCGCTAATGTCGCATTTTGCCATAGGTAATTTTATTAATAATGTACGACAACAAAATCCAATTCAAATATTGGGAGATGGATCACCCTATCGCTCTTATTTATATGCAGCTGATCTGGTGGTGTGGTTGTGGATAATTTTGTGTCAAGGTGAAACGGGGCGGGCCTATAATGTCGGTTCAGAAGAAGCAACTAACTTGGCTGATTTGGCAAGTCTGGTCGCTCAATCAACCCATCTTAATTTACCCGTTTTAATTGCTAAAAAGCGAGATCAAAATGCTTTGCCCGCCCGTTATGTACCGCAGACACAGCGCGCACAAAAAGAACTGCAATTAAGTCAGTGCGTGAGCTTGGAAGACAGTATTCAACGAACCTTGCGATGGAGTTTAAATCAATGAAAAAACAAAAAGTCAGTGAGTTTATTGCGCAATTTTTAGTAGAACAGGGCTTGCGCCATGTGTTCATGTTAACTGGCGGTGGCGCAATGCACTTAAATGATGCATTCGGAAAACACACGGCTTTGGAAAAAATTTATAATCATCATGAGCAAGCCTCAGCCATGGCCGCAGAAAGCTATGCGCGTTTGACGCGACAAATCCCGATTGTCAATGTCACCACAGGGCCTGGAGGCATTAATACATTGAACGGTGTATTTGGTGCATGGGTCGATTCTTTACCCATGCTGATCGTATCAGGTCAGGTAAAATATGAAACAACCGCGGGCAGCACGTCATTGCCATTGCGCCAACTCGGTGACCAGGAATGTAATATCATTGACATGGTAAAAGGCATCACAAAATATGCCTTGATGGTTACTGAACCAGAGGATATAAAATACCATTTACAAAAAGCACTATATTTGGCAGCAAGTGGGCGTTCTGGTCCTGTATGGTTGGATATTCCGATGAATGTTCAAGGTGCATACATTAATCCGAATAACTTGAAAGAATTTTCATTTAAAGAAGAAATTTTTGCCGAGTTGCCTGATAAGTTGGATGACAGCGCTTTATCGACAATATTGAAAAAACTAAGTCAGGCAAAACGGCCTGTGATTTTTGCCGGGTCAGGTGTGCGGTTGTCTGGTGTTCATGATGAATTCATGCAGTTGGTTGATGCATTAAACATACCAACCACATCGGGTTGGAACGCCTACGACACCATTCATAACGATCACCCATGTTATGCAGGTAGGCCGGGAAGTATTGGTGATCGTGCCGGTAATTTCACAGTACAAAATGCAGATGTATTGTTGGTGTTAGGTTCTCGGTTGAATATTCGCCAAATAAGCTACAACTGGAACTCTTTTGCTCGCGATGCTGACGTGATTATGGTTGATATTGATTTGGCCGAATTAAAAAAACCCACATTAAATATAAACATGCCTATCCATGCCGATTTAGCCGATTTTATTCCAAGATTATTGGTGATGGCCAAACAAAACCCCTTGTCAGAAAAATCTGAATGGGTAAGTTGGTGTCGTGCGCGAGTGCAAAAATATCCCGTTGTTTTAAAAGAATATTGGGAGACTAAAAATACAGTCAATCCCTATTGTTTTATGCAACGATTAAGTGAGCATCTGCCTGAAGGTCAAATTATCGTCAGTGGTGATGGCACGGCGTGTGTTGCTTCTTTCCAAGCCATGAAGATAAAGCCAGGCCAACGGCTTTACACCAACTCGGGCTGTGCTTCCATGGGTTATGATTTACCGGGCGCGATTGGTGCGTGCATTGGTTCAGGTAATCAAGAGATTATTTGTCTCGCAGGAGACGGAAGCATTATGCAAAATATTCAGGAACTAGCGACGATTGTATTTAATCGTTATCCAATTAAATTATTTGTACTAAATAATAATGGCTATCACTCGATCCGGCAAACACAGCAAAGTTTTTTTGGAGAGACTTTGGTGGGGGTGGGTCCTGATAGTGGCTTGGGGTTCCCCAGCTTTGAAAAACTGGCATCCGGTTTTGATTTGCCTTACGTCGCTTGCAAAAATCATGATGAGTTAGATGCCACAATTCAAAAAACACTAGCATACACGGGACCAGTTCTTTGTGAGGTATTTCTGGATTTAAATCAACAGTTTTCTCCAAAATTAAGCTCGCGTCGTTTGGAAGATGGGACGATGGTCACCAGTCCAATGGAAGATATGGCGCCATTTTTAACCCGCGAGGAATTACAGGAAAATATGCTGATTGATCCTTAAAACATATCATCCCTGCAGGAGGCTTAAAAAATGAAATTTATTATTGATAATAAAGAACTTAACGTATCACTGGATTGCTTGAATAGCGCTTCATTTACCGTGTCTTCAATTCCAGTACCGTATCGAGTTACGTGGGACTCAACGGAAAACCCCTGTGATACGATTAATGAGATACTAATAAAAAATCCTAAAAATTTATTATTTATTGATGAAAAAGTATTTGAATTGTATGGGAAAGACATCAAGCATCCAGCTAATAAAATATTTAAAGCCCCAGCCAGCGAATCCTTTAAAACACTGGATGGGGTAACGCAATTATGTGATTTTTTATACCAACATGATTTTACCAAGGGCGAAACGTTGGTGGTTGTAGGGGGTGGCATCATTCAAGACATCGGCGCCTTCGTTGGCGCCAGTTATAAGCGAGGAATAAACTGGGTGCATTTCCCAACCACATTACTGGCTATGTCTGATAGCTGTATTGGTGGAAAAGCCGGGGTTAACTATAAAGGTGTAAAAAATCAGCTAGCCTTGTTCTCAGCTCCCCGAGAAGTAATAATCAACCCCGCCTTTTTAAATACACTTGAAAAAAGGGATATTCAATCTGGACTGGGTGAAATACTTAAGTTGTATATCACCGGTGGTCAAATGTTGTTGAATACATATGATAAATACATAAAAAACGGCATGATTGCCAATAAAAAAGATGTGAAAGCACTTGTTTTGGGAGCTTTGGCCGTTAAAAAAGCGGTTATTGAAGAAGATGAGTTTGAACTTAACCTCAGAAAAGCGCTCAATTATGGGCATACACTCGGTCATGCAATTGAATCAATCAGCAACTATGACATTCCACATGGAATAGCCGTTGTTGTGGGCATGATGCTGGTTAATCGGATGAGTTGTGAACGGGGGCTCTTGGCTCGAACAGATTGTACTGCAATCAACAATCTATGTTTTCGGTTATTGGATGATGATCTGTTAGCAACATTGAAAAAAATAGACATGCATGCAATGATGCAATGCTTAAAACAGGATAAAAAAGTGATTGGGAATTCTGTTACATTTGTTATGTTAAGCTCACCCGGAAATCTAAATTTTGTTAAGGTGAAGCTGGATGAAGAATTGACCGATCAAATTAAAGATACATTTAATCAACTTTTTGTATATTGAAGAATTTATGGAGAAATCTGGACTATGAATACGTTAGAACTACAAATGATTACTTTGCTGAAAGACTTGAAAAAAAATCATAATGTCACCGGTATCAAAGCAGAGTTTGAATCCGAAGGTACCCGAATTGAAGAAGCCATGCGCCTGAAAGATGTCACGGCAGCAGTTGGATTGGGGCTTAATATAAAAATTGGCGGATGCGAAGCCATAAAAGATATGTTGGATTCAGTCAGTCTTGGCGCTCAACGTATTATTGCCCCCATGGTTGAAACACCTTATGCATTACAAAAATTTATCCGCGCAGCACAGCTTGTATATGGCGATAATTTAGAGCACGTTGAGCTCCTAGTAAATATCGAGACATATGTTGCTTATCAAAGTTTTGGGAACATGCTAAAAATACCTGAAATTCAACTTATAAATGGCATCGTGATTGGCCGGGTGGACATGGTTGGGTCTATGGGTTTGAGCCGAAACGAAATTAACAGTAAGCAAGTATTAGAGCTCTCGATTGATCTTGCAAAACAGGCAAAAGATAACAATCTAAAAGTAATTGTAGGCGGTGGTGTTTCCGTTGATTCAATTCCTTTTTTCAAAGCCTTTCCTACGAATCATCTGGATCGTTTTGAAACAAGAAAAGTTATTTTTAATTGCCCGGAAGCCATTCATAATGGTGAAGAAGCGTTTATTAAAGCCGTTCAATTTGAATTGATGTGGTTAAAAAATAAAAGGGATTATTATAGTGCCATTGCAAGGGAAGATGCAGAACGGATTCATATGATGGAGAATCGTTATCAGTCGTCCCTTGCTAAAATACAACAAATAAGTGAAGTGGCGTAAGTGCTTAAGATTAATATATGTACAAAATGAAACCGCCAGTCAAAAATGAAGCCCTCTTCATTTTTGACTGGCGGTTAGCAATATTTTTTTTAATCAATCAATCAAACAGGCAGATGCACTAAGCGTAGAGTCAACCGTGTTTTTTAAAAAAATGTTTAAAGTATCATTTATATAAGTAATTTTATGAAATTTTGTGGCACTTGATTGAGGCTCATTGTTTTTCAGTTGAAATGTAGCAAGAGGTGAAACCAGTTTTCCATGCCAAGGGCATTGTATTTTATCATTTTTACAGGGTTGTGCGTCTAAACTGGCGCCTTCATGATGGCACATTCTTGCAAATAATTTGAGAGTATTATCTACTCGCACCAGCCTAAGTCCCCACGCGTCATCTCGACCCCACGTATACTCACCATTTCCAGGCAAAATCGCATCTATAATGAACTCAGTAGTGTCACTATGAAGTGGGGCAACTGGTGGAGTAACATTGGTACCACTAATATTGATGGATTTAACATAACTATAAGTTGGAGTCGTTTTTTGAAATTCATATCCCCATGAACGAAGTTGCCCTCTTCTTTCTCGCATCGGAATGTCTGTTGACATTAAATCGCGATAATTTCTTTTAATAAGCCATTTAAGAATAGGGAAGGTCCATGTAAATAGCTTGGAAGAGCCGATACAATACGTTGTCGTTACTCTTGTTCGGTTGGGAGCTATTTCGTCATAAACAGACTCCATAATGAGTACACTAAAGAAGCTGGCAGTATAATAAACCTGTGAGGTAGGTGAGTTTTCATAAATATATACAGCCAGAGGGATTTTCACACCAAGAATTTTTTGAATGACAATATTGGCAATGGTGCCATCGTCAGCATAACTTTGTACAGCTTCAGCCAACTGATGAACATGATGAAGATGAGGAATATCTTTGTAATTCCAATCAGCATCTGATGCCGAGTAATTACCCTCATGGCACAAGCTAAACTCATTGAATTTTAAATTTTCTTTTTTAAGTCCATCTACTAATTGTTTTTTTGTTTTTTTAATAACCATTATTACTCCCTAAGTCGATGCAACTGTAATAATATTACCCAGTTTAAGTGGGATTTGTAAGGAATTCATACTTGGAAACGTCATTTTTCGAATACCTGCCGCCCATAATAAGTGATTTAAAAGATAACCTAATGGGAAGTGATTATAGGATTTTTTAATCTCAAGTACGTTAAAACCTGCTTTTTTTAATAAATAGTTTATTGATGTCGGGTTATATAGCTGTGGATGCTGCAGACAATACGCTGGCCAACGATGATTCAGGGCCTTTGCCAATAAAGAAGACTCGTCATGTGTAACCGTCAATAAAATGGCATTTTTTTTCATTTTACTACGTAGATGGCAAAGCGTTTCTAATGGATCCAACAGGTGATCAAGCACGTGTATCATTACAGCCGCACCTACCGTGTTAGTCGTGATGGGGTCATCTATTAATAAATCTGAGAAAATATAATGTGGCTGCGTATTTAGTTTTTCTTTTAAAGTAGTCCAGACTGCTTTATTTGGTTCCGCAAGCCAAAAATGGTCAAATTTCTTAGCATCCCGGACATTTTCTGTGAATAATCCGATGTCTGGACCCATTTCAAAATAGTCTCCGCCCACTGCTTGGAGGTGTTTATTTAAACACTGAAAATAACCGCGCTGAGTCTTTTTCAATAATTGCAATTCCACATTGGCTGTGTTGTCAGCCATATTTTCATATAAGCTACTGAGCTGCTCGCCTGAAAAAAAAGTTGGACAAAAAAGGACTTGGCAATTAGAGCATCGATGATATGAAAAGAAAGCCTTGGTTTTTACTTCATCGTTAAAAAAACCATTCCATTGGGCTTTTAATTGATCAAAGGATAAAAGCTCAGCAGGTAGGGGTGCGCAGACTTCAGAGCCTTTAAATGACTTATACTCACAAATAAAACAACTCCGATTTATATATTCCATCTGGTAATAGTCCGTATTAATTATTTAAACAAATGCCGAGTATACATCCATAGAGCTTCACTTGTCTTTGACTGTGGAACACAAACATAATGCCCAACATGAATAGCATATTTTTTATTCCCATCATCAGGCAAATAAAATTGTTTATCATCTAATATTATTCCACCCATTTGATATTTGTCTAATAAAGCGGATAACATTTGCCGTTGATTAGACGCACCAAAAAACAAATAAGTAATAGCAAAGGGGTATTTACTCCGCTGAAAATGTAAATAAGTTGAATCATCTAAAATTAGATTTTCTGCTGTCGCCACATCAATATTACATTTTTTTTCAATTTCTTTTAAGTCTTCTTCCTCTTTTTTATAATTATAACTGGAAAGATCAACTAGACTTGGACCAACAAAACCTTTCAAAAAATAAGGCTTAAACGTGTCTGTGAATATATACATTGAGTATGAGCTTACGCAAAAAAGATAACCCATGATAATGAGTGTTATTTTTTTCTTTGAAAGATAATTTGCCCGATCTGCAATCATAAAAATAAAAACAACGATAATAATCGACCAAAAATAACCCGCATCATACCAATGTTTGTTTTTGTTGACGACTTGACTTAAAATAGCGCACGCAAGTAAACTTAGCGCTAACAAATGACCGGTGACGAGCTTCCTTTTTAAAATGTCACCTACATTTAATCCGATAACGTATAGTAATAAACCTATAAATACCGCGATGTAATTAATCCTTAATAGCAGATTTGCCATTTTTATTTTAATGGTTTGATCAATATCAGGTAGATAATTAACTTCAGCGTGAGTTTGAAAACTAATATGTTGTATTTCCTTATTAAAGTCCAGCAAACTGCTTTTTATCTCCGAAAAAAATAATCTTGGATTTGTTTTAATATTGCCAAGATTAATATTAAAACTTTTCAATACTTCATCTGCACTCGGAATGTTTTTGCAATCATAGAAATGTGACCATGCAGCATAATTAGCAACTAGTATTATCATTAATAGAAAAAATCCAAGGAAATAATACAATTTAGAATTAAAATCTGAAAATAACTTGTGAGCAACAATAAGAAATATCGGCGTTAAAAATAATGTTTTCGGATGCGAATGCAATATCATTAGAAGCGATATGAAATAAATAATAGTCAACATTGCTTTTTTGCCAGTCGCATAGCTTGATTCAGATCGAATGGAGAAAATTATTAGCATAATCACCAACCAAATAAGTATCATTTGTTCTGGACGAGTTACTATCAACGCAAAAGGCATAACACCTATTTCAAGGCATGCAACAACAAAACACAAACTTAAAAAAATAAAAGCCACTTTTTTCCCTAGAGAAGCCAGCTTATGCAAATTCATGTAACACAATTGCATTGTTAACAAAATAAGCATAATTATGTTTGTACTTATTCCTACAACACGAAGGGATCTCAAATTATAAATATGACCATGAATAATCCAGTCTATTGTGCCCGGAATATACCAAATTAATGGTAAGGACAGCATTGATGATTTACATAGTCGCAGAGTAGAAGATATAACTGGGAAGTCATACCAACTTCTCGATAAGATAGCGCGTTCAGCTATTTCATCAGGGTAGATTGGAAACAAATATAGTGTGCATATAACATTCATAAAAAAATACAAAACAAGAGCCCCTAGTAAAAGCAACACTACTGTTTTAAGATCCGCATGTTTTCTCATCATGGTTTTTTTCTCTCTCTATGATATTGGCATCCACAATATACCAGTTTAACTACTACAGATAAGTCTCGCGATTTTATGCTATTTTTTTGTTTCTATAATAATATATACATATAGATGGGTAGTTTTTTAATATAAATTCCTTTATAACAGCAGACAGAATGGTGGTCTTTAGGTGTTCTTTATATATAAAATGGATCATTTGCTAAGGGAATATGATTTTCCTTGCCTCCCAACCAATGACCAGTACTGCGCCAATGTACTCCTGCAGTATGAATGTTCATTGGTCGTTAGATTTTCAAAGACAACGTAATATGCCTTGCCCTAATGCTGCACCAACACCTGTTACGAGAACATTAATTTTCATGATTATTTACCACTTTGAAATTATAGACCTGAGTATCTAATTTATTTCTCGTTTAATCAAGAATATATTGATGAACACGGTAAATTTGTTCTAACGCAATTATCTGCTTTTCGTGCCCGTTCTCTTGTCCGGACTCTTATCTGACAAGGGCACGGGCTTTATTCACGGACTCATAATTGACAACACATGATAAAGCTCCACCTCACGAAGACTGTTTAGAATACTAATCCAAGGCTAAAAAAATAAAACACTCGCGCAGCGCTCATCTGTGCGATTGGTGAGACCAAATGCTATTTCTAACGTTATTTCTCCAGTTTTTTTATGGGTCACCTCTCGCTTGAAAACATTTTAAAACTGCCTAATGGGATCCCGTCTCATGACACAATCGGCACGCTATTTTCACGGTTAGACTCACAACAATTTCAAGAATGCTTTTTACGTTGGATAAATGAGTTATTTCATTTTAGTGGTGGAGAGATTATAGCCATTGATGGGAAAACATTAAGACGCTCGTATGATACAGCATCAAGCCGCCCTGCGATTCACATGGTGAGTGCATGGGCTTGCAAAAACAGACTGGTGCTAGGTCAGGTAAAAACGGACACCAAATCGAATGAGGTTACGGCGATTCCTGAGTTATTAAAAAGGCTTGATTTGGTAGGCAGTGTGGTAACGATTGACGCCATGGGTTGTCAGAAGAAAATAGCAAAACAAATCATTAGCTAAGGCGGTGACTACGTTTTTAATCTTAAAGGAAATCAAAGTACATTACATAAAGATGTAAGTCTTTTTTTGGAATCGTATGTTGATAAACAGCAGTGCCAAAAGACGTTAGTCAATAAGATTGAAGTAATTGACGGCGATCATGGTCGTATTGAAACACGTCGGTACTAGGTCACTGAAGATATTAAGTGGTTAGAACAATATAATGCTTGGGCAGGATTGAAAAGCATTGGAATGGTCGAATATGAATGCATTATAAAGTTGACCGGTGAACGGATCATTGAACGGCGCTTCTTCATCAACTCAATCTCTGCAGATGCAAAACGATTTGCTGAGGCAGTAAGACATCATTGGGGTATTGAGAACGGCCTACATTGGTGCCTTGATGTTGGCTTTAATGAAGATAGCTCTCGAGTCAGAAAAGACAATGCTCCGGAAAACTTTGCTGTTATACGTCACATCGCTTTAAATTTGTTAAAACAGGAAACAACAGCAAAAATAGGGATAAAAAACAAACGTCTTATGGCTGGATGGGATCATGCCTATTTGGCTAAATTACTGGCTGGAGGTGCTAATGCGTAAGTTTTGGCCCGATTCCCGTGGGGTTTCAAGTAACAGTAAAGGTTGCGAAAAATACGTTTGCCAATCAGAGACAATTCGTTTTTGACATAACGCCAGTATCTTTGAGGCCAAATTAGGGTAATGCCACTCCAGTAAAATAAGAAAACGACTGTTGTTGGCAATCAGCTTGAGTCGACCATATTGATTGCGAAAATCCCAACCAATCCATTGATCACGTACCCCGCACTTCAAAGCTGAAGCAGAAAAACTTAATAAGGCTACCCACGTTTTTTCATAGGTAGCAACGTACCATAGCGTATGACTAATTTTAGATAGAACCCCCAAATAATGATGTTCTGCCATCAGCGATCGATAGCGCAATTCATCACCTTTTTGTATGGGGCAGACTTTAAGCGCGGATAAATTTATGTTCATCCCGACTTTATACACGAAATTTATAGAAATAATCAGAATTAATTGCTTGCACCCTTATCTACATAGAATGTGCCTATAGAACAAATTCACCCTGTATTGATGAATCTAACACTTGACTACTGGTATTTTCTTCCTTTACTATCATTCGCCTCTACTCTTGTTAGCACAACTATATGTTCAAGTATATTTTTATGTTTGAAAAAGGGAGTAAAAAAAAATGAACTTTTTACTAAAGGCCTCTTAATGACAAAAAAAAGAATAGATAGATCTGGCGAGGATTGTATTGTTCACGGAATGGACTGGATGGCTGATGAATTGAAAGATTTTGAACTTTCTAACTACAGAAAATACCAATTTGATTTAATAAGTAAGCATATCGGTAAAAATATCTTAGAAGTTGGTAGTGGCGACAGAGGTTTTACCAATCAAATAATAACTAATACACAAAATATTGAACGTATTGTTTCAATTGAGCCTTCTCAAACATTGATGGAAGTTTATAAAGATAAATATAAGCTCCCTGATTATGTGATCTTATCCGATGATAATCTATTTGATCTCACCCCTGATTCTTATGGTTTATTCGATACCATCATTTTAATTCATGTATTGGAACATATAGAAAAAGACAGGGAAGCATTGACCCATTTGCATTCATTATTAAAACCAGGAGGGAAAGTTTTAATTGAAGTACCTGCAATGCCATCGCTTTTTTCTGTGCATGATAAAATGCTGGGGCATTACAGGCGTTATAATAAAACTAATTTCAGAGCAATGGTGGATCCTCATTTATACAAAACCAACGATTTATGGTTCCAAGATGCAATTGGCATGATAGGGTCTTTCATTTTTTTTAAATTTAAAAAAATAGAGCTTAAATCTGATAAGGGTGTTGATCTGGTAAAAAACCAAGGGAAACTATATGACAGATATTTAATTCCCTTAGAAAAATTTTACGAGAAATTCATTCGATTACCTTTTGGACTAAGTATTACAGGAGTGCTAGAAAAAAAATAATAATATTTGTACTTATGGGGTTACTATCTAATTCATGGCTGTTTCTGGATAACTGTAACTGGAAGGGCTTAAATTATAAGTATGGCTCCAGAAATATACCAATTAATGGTAAGGACAGCATTGATGACTTACATAGGGATCCATTTCTAGCATGGCATGGTACTATTTTGATGAACGGATCCCCGCCTACGCGGGGACGACATTGCCTATATCAGAGTTGCACCCGTTACATAGTCGCAGAGTAGACGATATAAAAGGAAGGTCATACCAACTTCTCGATTCAAAAGCATTCTCTAATCGATTTCAAGGAAAAAATTTTAAAATGAATGAAATTCATATTGAAAATTTACAAAAGCGTGGTTTCTGTATAGTTAATAGTCTGGTAAGTCCAGAATGGCTTCTGCAATTAACGGACGCATTGGAAGATGCTTTTAATGCACATCGAAAAATACAGATACAAAATGCCAATGATATAAATACCGATGGTGTTGCTTTACATGTAGTTTTAAGTAATCCAATATTTATTGAGTTTCTTAATGAATTAATAAATATCGGTTTTATTAAAAATATAAAAGAATATTACTTTGGGTCAAATTTTATTCTTAACTCTTTCAGTGCGCTAAACAATAAGCCCAATCAGCTAAATTTTTCTTCTATTATACATCGAGATCTTAGATTTTATACCGGAGAAATTCCTGTAATGCTTAATGTTTTAGTCATGTTAGATGATTTCACAGAAGATAACGGGGCAACTTTATTATTACCTTATTCTCATAAAACTGAGGGAAAGCCAAGTGATGATTTCTTTTTTGAAAACGCAGTTAAAGCGTTAGGAAAAAAAGGAGATGTTCTTGTCTTTAATTCGAACGTTTGGCATGCATCAAGCTTGAACAAATCTCAAGATAATAGAAGAGCCCTCCCTTTGACTTTTACAAAATCATTAATAAAACAGTTAATCGATTATCCAAGAGCTTTAGGTTATGATAAAAAGGAATCCTTTAATGACGATTTGAGGCAGCTTTTGGGATATCATGCGAGAGTCCCTGCTAATTTGGAGGAATGGTACCAGCCTTATGAATCTCGATTTTATAAGAAGAATCAAGATTAGAGCCTTGGGATCGCGCCAGAATTAACGTCCTATTTTACGAAAAATAGAACGTTAATTCTGGCGCGATCCTTGTTTCTTAAGCCATGCAGAGAATTACTTTATGAAGAAGAGGATAGTTTTATTTGGCGGTGGTAATCAAGTCCAATATTCAATTGATATTATTCAAAAAGAAAGGAAGTATAAAATTGTTGGGATTATCGATTCTATGAAACCGATAGGTGAGGTGGTTTTTGGATATTCGGTTATTGGCAGGCAGGAAGAAATTGTAGAGCTAATAAAAAAATATCGAATAGACAGTGGCATTATTACAGTAGGTGACAATTGGACAAGAAAATATATTTATGATGCGATCACATTAAGAGCCCCTGATTTTATTTTTATAAATGCTATTCATCCCTCTGTAATAATTGGTAATAACGTGAAGATGGGGAAAGGTGTTATTGCAATGGCTGGCTGTATATTTAATCCTGGGGCCTACATCGGAAATTTTACTTTTTTTGCGACTGGAGCACAAATTGAGCACGATTGTGATATTGGAAACTTTGCAAGCATTTCAGCAGGTTCTGTCACTGGAGGGCACGTAAAAATTGGAAAATATACGGCGGTAACACTTGGCGTGATTATAATCGATCGATTGGTCATAGGTGAAAATACGGTGGTTGGAGCCGGCTCTTTGGTGATCAAATCTTTACCAGATAACGTGTTAGCATATGGTAATCCGGCTCAGATTATCAGAGAAAGGGAGCCAGGTGAAAGGTTTTTAAAGTGAAAAATAACGCTATCTATATGACTCAACCATCGTTACGACAAGAATGACTCTCTAATGATGTAATTCGGTCTCTTTCGTCCTTCTTCATAAATACGCCACACATACTCCCCAATCACACCCAACATCACCATGATCATTCCTCCCATTAAAAGGATAAGCATCATGATGGGAGGCCATCCGGAAAACGGCGTTTTTCCCTGCCACCAACTGAAAACAATGTTAATACTATAGAGCACGCCAAGCATTGAGATTATAACGCCAATTAACGAAATGAATCGAATTGGAAAATAGGACAAATCAAACAGTGCATCAATTAAAAATTTTAATTTTTTTCCAAATGTATATTGTGACTTACCAATTGTTCTTTTTAAACGAGTATACGGAATTAAGCTTGTTGTATAACCCATCCAGAGGAGTTTTCCTTGAAAAAATCGATGCTTAACATCCATCGAATTAAACGTATCCAATACCTTCCTATCCATTAATACATAATCGAAGCCACCAGTTGGTATTTGCGGCAAAGAAATACGCAATAACCTATATGCAATACTTGATAAAATTTTTACAGCTAACCTATCCTCTCGATTGGCTCGATAACAAATTACAGTTTCAGCCCCACCAAGCCATTTATCAACCATCTGTGGAATCAATTCAACCGGATCTTGCAAATCGGCTGAGATATTAATAATTGCATCACCAGCGGCCTCTTCAAATCCCGCTAACATCGCCTCCCTCTGGCCAAAATTTCGAGTAAACGTAATCACTTTGACTCGCGAATCTTTCTTTCGCAAAGAGAGTAATTCTGGAAGTGAACCATCTTTTGAGCCATCATCCACACAAATAATTTCATACTCATGTTCGGCAAGTTCGCTTAAAAAAATTGAATGAATATTCTCACACGTTTTAGAAATAGCACCTTCATTATTATAAACTGCCACAACAATTGAGATTTTCATGATACTTTTTTTCCAATTATTAAAATTTAATACCATCAAAACCGACGGCACATTCGTCTGACGCATAACAGTGGCTGGTCATTGAGCAGCGATAAAATGAGTAATTTCACTCACGATAGACATATCCAAATCAGCGTATAGTGGCAAGCAAAGCACCTGCAAAGATGCCGCCGATGCTACAGGAAGGTTCTCTCTGTTAGCAGAACCTAATGGACGATACATGGAAAATTCTGATATTAACGGATAAAAATAGCGGCGAGGATGAATACCACGGGCCTTGAGTCGATGATAAAGATCATCGCGGCTGATAGGATAGTCAGGACCAACCAAGATCGGAAAATATGCGTAGTTGGATACTGTTTCATCTAAATCACCCAGACAGTGAATGCCTTTCACGCCTAATAGCTGTTGGCGGTATATGGCGTCAATCTCTTTACGTTGTATAAGACCTTGATCTATATATTTCAGCTGTAATAGACCCATTGCTGCATTTAATTCACTCATTTTTCCATTTATTCCGGAAGTCGTCACGGTTACTTCATCCACATGCCCGAAATTCTTCAACTGATCAATATGTCTTTTTGTTTCTGCATCCGAACATATGATAGCTCCTCCCTCAAATGTGTTAAAAACTTTGGTCGCATGAAAACTCAATACAGATAGATCGCCATAATTGAGTATGCTGGTACCATGATATTTAACACCAAAAGCATGTGCTGCGTCGTAAATTACCTTCAGATTATAGTTGTCTGCAATTTTTTTTATCGCTTTAACATCACATGAATATCCATAACAATGCACCGGCATAATCGCAGTAGTCTGCGGAGTAATAGCCGCTTCGATCTTTGCAGGATCAAGATTAAGCGAGCTTGAATCAACATCCACGAACACAGGCTTTATACCATTCCATAGCAACGAATGCGACGTTGCAACAAATGAGTAGGGGGTGGTAATCACTTCGCCTGTAATGCGTAAAGCTTGAAGTGCTGTGATCAACGCGATGGTGCCATTGGTAAAAAGAGAAATAAAATCAACACCTAGATATTCGCAAAGGGAATCTTCCAGCTGCTGATGAAACGGGCCTCCATTAGTTAATATTTTACTATTCCATATCTTCTCTAGATACGGAATAAACTCATTCAATGGCGGGAGATATGGTTGCGTTACAAAAATATCTTTATCCATAATAAATATCCAAACTTGTCTCCATAAACGTTAGAAACTCACACCAAAAAATTCTTCGAATTTTTCAATCATAAAATCAAGGTGGGGGCGATCCAGGCCCGGGTAAACGCCCACCCAAAACGTATGATTCATGATGATATCCGTATTGGTCAGTTCACCATGAACTCGGTAATTCACCTGTTCAAAATAGGGTTGACGCGTTAAATTCCCCGCAAACAGCAGGCGTGTTCCAATTTTGTTTTGTGTCATAAATCTTAGTAAATCAACTCGATTGATTTTACTCTCGGGCTTGATGGTAATAGGAAAACCAAACCAGGATGGCTCTGAGTTTAATGTCGCTTTCGGTAAAATAATAAATTCTTCACAAGACATTAATCCTTCGCTCAAATACTTGAAGTTTTCTTTACGCCGTTCAACAAAATGCTCAATACTATCCATTTGCGCAAGACCACAGGCTGCCTGCATATCGGTAATCTTCAGGTTATAGCCGATATGTGAGTAGGTGTATTTGTGATCATATCCCTGTGGCAGCGATCCAAACTGTTGATCAAAGCGCTTGCCACAGGTGTTATCACATCCCGGTGCGCAATAACAATCACGACCCCAATCACGAAACGATTCAATGATGGTGTGTAATGTTTTTGATGCGGTGAATACCGCGCCACCTTCGCCCATGGTAATGTGATGTGCCGGGTAGAAGCTTACTGTTGCGATATCACCGAATGTACCCACCATTTTTCCGTCATATGTCGACCCCAGAGCATCACAACAATCTTCAATTAACCACAGGTTATATTGGGTGGCAATCCGCCTGACTTCAGCCAAATTAAACGTATTCCCCAATGTATGGGCAATCATGATAGCTTTAGTTTTCTCGGTAATTGCGCCTTCAATCAGGCTTGCATTGATATTATAGGTGGGGATCTCAACGTCAACGAATACAGGGATTAAACCATTTTGTATGATTGGATTGACTGTGGTTGGAAATCCCGCAGCCACTGTAATGACTTCATCACCTGGTTTTAGCTGACGCGAACCTAGTTTGGGCGAAGTTAATGCAGTTAATGCCAGTAGATTGGCTGATGATCCGGATGTTGTGGTTAAGACATGCTGCACGCCAATATATTCGCCTAAACGTTTTTCAAAAGCTGTATTAAATCGACCTGTAGTTAGCCAACCATCCAAAGATGCCTCAACCATCATTTGTAACTCAGTTACACCCAATACTTTTCCAGATGGTGGCACAATCGTTTCACCCGCCTCAAAAGGGCGCGGTGCATATTCAAGTGCTGCATATTGCGCTACCAAGGAGGCTATTTCCTGACGTATTGTGTTCTTTGACATATTCATCACCTGTATGTGTATTTCGATAATTCAGTTTTTGTGAGGCACTCATAAAATCACTGATTTCAGTGACGGTGTAATCATAGATATCAGCACCCGCAAGCCATTCTTTATGCCAATCTACGATTCGATTCAAAGTATGTTCCAATTCCCATGTTGGTTGCCATTTTAATTTCATTCTTGCTTTTGAACAATCCAGTTTAAGGTAATGTGCCTCATGCGGATGAGATCGCTCATCATTGCACCAGTGTGCTCCATCTCCCCATTGAGAAACCAGTTTGTCGACTATCCACTGTACTGGTTGTGCTTCGTTTTCCCGAGGACCAAAATTCCATCCTTCAGAAAATTCAATACCATGCGTATAGAGTTTTTCTGCTAACAACAAATAGCCAGACAACGGCTCTAGGACATGTTGCCAAGGTCTAATCGCATTCGGATTACGGATATTAACGACTTGCCTGTTTGAAAATGCGTTGAGTATATCAGGAATTAACCGGTCTGATGCCCAATCCCCACCACCGATGACATTGCCTGCGCGAGCTGATGCTATGGCGCAGCCATGTTCGTGATAATTTGCAGCATTAAAGAATGATTGACGATAAGAGGAAGTGATTAATTCGGCACAACCTTTGCTGCTGCTATACGGGTCAAATCCACCCATCGCCTCATCTTCACGATAACCCCAAAGCCACTCACGATTTTCATAGCATTTGTCACTGGTCACATTAACGACGGCTTTAACCCCCTCGGTGTGCCGGACAGCCTCAAATAATGATACGGTACCGATTACATTAGTTGTATACGTTTCCATAGGCAAATCATAGGACAAGCGAACCAGAGGCTGTGCGGCCAAATGAAAAACAATCTCCGGTTTAAAATGTTGCATGCATGCGAGGAGATGGGCTGAATCTCGAATATCACCTTGCTCGGAGCGGAATTTTTTATCCAGGTTGGCCTCATTGAACAGGCTTGGGGTAGTGGGGACTGATAAAGAATATCCCTGCACAATCGCGCCCAGTTCGTGTAACCATATGCAAAGCCAACTACCTTTGAAGCCGGTATGACCTGTAATAAACACACGTTTACCTTGCCAAAACGCAGTATTGATCATTCCCATATTTTCCACGGCGCTTTCCCTTCATCCCAAAGATTTTCCAGATACATTTTGTCTCGTAGTGTATCCATCGGTTGCCAAAAACCATCGTGTTCGTAGGCCATCAACTGCCCTTCACTGGCCAATTGCATTAGTGGCGTTTGCTCCCACAGACAATCATCACCATCAATGTAATTTAGCACCTCGGGTGACAAGACAAAAAAACCACCATTGATCAATCCGCCATCGCCTTTAGGTTTCTCTCTGAATTGACTAACTCGGCCGTTTTCAATATCCAGCGCACCAAAACGACCGGGTGGGTATGTTGCCGTGATAGTAGCTAATTTTTGGTGACTCCGATGAAACTGGATTGATTCAGCAATATCAACATCCCCAACCCCATCCCCATACGTAAGACAAAATGATTCCTCATCTTTGATGTGATCAAATATACGCAATAAACGTCCACCCGTCATTGAATCATCCCCTGTATCAACCAAGGTAACTTTCCAATTTTCCGCGCGTTTGTTGTGAACCTGCATGGTATTTTCACGCATATCAAAGGTCACATCAGACATATGCAAAAAATAGTTGGCGAAATATTCTTTAATTATATAACCTTTATAACCACAGCAAATAACAAAATCATGAACACCATGGGCTGAGTATTGCTTCATAATATGCCAAAGAATAGGCTTCCCACCAATTTCAACCATGGGTTTTGGTTTAATGGAGGTTTCTTCACTCAACCTGGTTCCCAAACCGCCCGCCAAAATTACTGCTTTCATATTGAATTCCCTATAACTAGACATGGAACAAAAGAACATGAAAAAAGACTCATATCCTTCTGTCCATGCGGGTGGTTCACTCCAACTATAACTAACGAATCATTTTGATGGCACAAATGCATCCGAATAAAAATGTGCTTCATTAAGCCCTTTTGCAATAAATGCACTTTTGGCGGCATTAATCATGAGTGGTGATCCGCAGGCATAAACGTGATACTCACTTAAATCGGAAAAATCATCGAGAACTGCTTGATGAACAAAACCAATACGCCCCTGCCAGTTAGTGTCCTCAGAGGAAATCACCGGCACATAATGCAGGTGATTAAATTCTATTTCCCATGATTTTGCAATACCTGTATACAAAGATGTTGAATGAGGCATCCCCCAGTAAATATAAATGTCACGCCGTGACTGACTTGCTAATAAGCTTTCAACCATCGCTTTGACAGGTGCAAATCCAGTACCACCGGCAAGAAATATAATGGGATTATCCGCGTTTCTAATAAAAAAAGTACCTTTTGGGCCTTCAATACGCATCAATTGATTAAGCGCGCTCTGCTTTAATATTTGACTGAATTCACCATCCTGAAGAAGCCGTATATGTAACTCAATGCCTGCCATAGTCGACTGTGCATTGGCGATGGAATAACTGCGCCGTGTGTCGTCATGGATCAAATCGATATATTGCCCTGGAAGATAACGGAATGTTGTTGTGGGTGGAAGACGAAGTGTGATCACCACAATATCATCGGTGACAAAATGCTGAGTCGCAATTTTGCATGGCACAGTCAAGCATTCAATGGTCGCTAACTCAGGGTAATAATTTGCTTTTAAAATAACATCACTCTGCGCATATGAACTGCACGTCAACACAGCACCAGAATTTACCACCTCGCCATGTTCATTTTTAATCCATCCGTTGACAACGTCAGCGACACAAATGCCGCAAGAGGCTTTCTTACAGCTGTATTGCAAAGGAAATTTATTAGCCAAAGCAGCGTCTAACAAACTGATATCGGCTGACGCTTGGTAGTGAATGTTAGCGGGCTTGATAGTGACTTCATATGTGCTCATATTAAGTGGCACGTCCTTAAAAAATTTTGAAATATAGCAAATATTTAATCCTATGGGAAACGGTATACGTAATAACTGCCGCACTCGAACGCAACATGATTCGTTGTGGTCTTCGTCCATGGTATGTTGTCCTCATCCCATCAAAACGCCACCATATAAGACTCCAGTTTTTCCTTATTCATTTTTTTAATTAACTCTTGACTCAGTCCTGTAGCACCCTGAATCATGCCAACACTAAAGTGCTGTACACCATTCATTAATGTAATTTCACTAATATCATCAACACGATTAAAGGCTTCATATATTTCCAGATCGTCTTGACCTATATTCAGGAAGCTATGAAAATTTCCAATAGGAATTGAAATCACATCACCCCGGCTAATGATCGTATGGTACACTTTTCCCTCATCGTTCATCATGGTAAAAAATGCATTTCCTTTTAATACGAATAAAAGCACATCTCCAGACGTATACCAATGTGGGATGCGTAATACATTAGGTTTCATGATGGTTTTCTGTAAAGCCATCATTTTCATCCGCGGATTAATTTTAGAATCGATGCGTGTGATAGAGCCCAGTGGTGATTGATACAGTGGTTTTACCGACATAAAGTTGTTCGATAACGTACTGGATTCATCGGCTTTCATATACGATGCTGCAGGGTCAAATTTACTCAATCGGTCAACCGTTGTTTCTCTAATGCCGGCAACGTCCTGTTCAGAAAGACCAACGGCACGTGCTAACACAGCATCAGGTAAGGAGGTCCATGCAGTTAAAAAATCTTTATCAGCGGCGATAGGCGAATCATAGGCAACGATAAATTTCATCTCATCTTTTCCAACATTTTCAAGAGCATGCAGTTTTGCCTTGGGAATGATCCATGTACCATTTTTCTCTACAGTAAATATTTTCGTGTTACCAGAACCTTCCCAAATTGTGATGCGCATCTTACCATTGAGAACGGTGCCGATCTCTGTTGCATTGGCATGCCAATGTGGAACTCGCATGGCATTATTAACCAGCTCATAATAAAAAAGGAGACCAGAGGTATCTGATAAGAATTGTTTTGCAGTTTCTGAAAAGCGTGTCCCTGCTTTGCTTTTATTAATCTGACCGTCAGTAAATAAATTGACACGATAAGGAAACTCTGCGGATATATTTTGATCTTCCTGCTGTAACAATTTTTGTATGTTGGGTTCTGTACTGTAATTAGTGGTTTCAGCATCGGGTGAAACAGTTGCTTCTGGGGTCGGCAATGCGTGTACCTGTATAGGGATGAATACAAAGAAAATCATGGCCCTGATCATTAATAATAAATAATCCCTCATCATTTTTCTCCTTTAATAGACTTCGATACTCTACATAGTTGTTCGCTTTGAGTCTACTCTCATGTAAAGAAGGAAAAATGTTGACTTGCTTGAGTACCATTGTTAAATTTCGCCTACAAAATGTGAAATGGAATGATTGTATAATGATAAAATACACACTGAATTTTTTAAACTCACATAAATTACAACTAACAATATTCGTCATTGTTGGACTGGTTACGTTCTGTATTAATTTTGGTTCATTTCATGTTTTTTATGCCATTGCTCACTTGGATTATAAACTGGCAGCCTCGATTGCTTACATCATTACAGTGATAACCCATTTTCTTCTGCATCGTACATTTACATTTGGTGCTGCAGATCAAAAGATGGTTCATAGCCTATGGAAGTACCTGTTCATGCTGGGGTTAAATTACACAATCCTGTTAATAGTGATGTGGTTCTTCGTTGATATCATCAATTGCTCACCCTACATTGGCTTGATTGCTTCAACAGGATTCACTGCATTTATCAATTTTTTCATGATGAAATATTTTGTGTTTCATTCAAAATTGGAGTTTGAACAAAGCCACATGCAAAAACACGCATTCATGGACAGAAGGACATGAGTCTTTTTTCATGTTCTTTTGTCCAATGCCCAACTTAGGATAAATACTATGCGTTACCTGATAACAGGATGTGCCGGATTTATTGGCAGTAGCCTGACTGATCGATTATTACAAGCAGGACATGAAGTAGTTGGTATTGATAACTTCTCTACCGGCCAATCAGAATTTCTGATTGCGGCAAATCAATCTAGCAAATTCACCCTGGTAAAAATGGATCTGTTGGACAAAGATGCGATTCAGCCTGCCTTCGAAGGCATTGATGCGGTGTTTCACCTTGCGGCAAATGCTGATGTACGATTTGGTACCGATCATACTCATAAAGATTTGGAGCAAAACACGATTGCAACGTTTCATGTACTGGAAGCGATGCGAACACACAATGTGAAACGCATTGCTTTTTCATCCACAGGCTCTATTTATGGTGAAGCCGAGTTGATTCCAACACCTGAAAATGTGGATTTTCCAATACAAACATCACTGTATGGTGCCTCCAAACTGGCAGCGGAAGGATTAATTCAGGCCTATGCAGAGGGATTTGGATTCCAAGCCTATATTTTTCGTTTTGTGTCTATTTTGGGTGAACGATACACGCATGGCCATGTTTATGATTTTTATAAACAATTGCTTAAAAATCCAGACGAGCTATACATCTTGGGTGATGGGCAACAACGTAAATCGTATCTTTATATTCAAGATTGCATCGATGCCATTTTGCATGCAATGCAACATGCTAATGACAAAGTAAATATTTTTAATCTGGGTACTGATGAATATTGCCAGGTCAATGATTCCATTGGTTTGATCAGTGAATTTCTTGGTTTGAATCCAAAACGCGTTTATGAAGGCGGAGAGCGCGGATGGATTGGTGATAACCCATTTATATTTCTTGATACAAAAAAAATTCGTGCATTGGGCTGGAGCCCGAAGCTATCCATTCATGAGGGTATCGTGCAGACCATTAAATACCTGAGTGAAAATAACTGGGTTTTGGAGCAAAGAACATGACAGTAGCCGTTGTTGGATTATGGCATTTAGGGTCCGTCACCGCAGCCTGCCTTGCAAATGCGGGCCATGATGTGATTGCATTTGATCCGAATCAGGAGACTATCCAGTCATTAAAACAGGGAAAAGCGCCTGTCTTTGAACCCGGCTTGGATGATTTGATTAAACATGGACAAGAACTCAACACACTACAGTTCACTTCAAACCGGGAAGACATCGCTGCGGCGGACATTGTATGGATTACATTTGACACCCCGGTAGACGATCAGGATGTAGCTGATGTGGATTCTGTTTTGACCGAGGTCACTCAGCTTTTCCCACATATAAAACCCCATGCAGTGGTTCTCGTTTCTTCACAAGTACCTGTTGGAACAACCCGTAAATTATTACAACGTTATCAGGAAACATATCCTGACAAACAGGTCTCTTTCGCGTGCAGTCCAGAAAACCTGCGTCTAGGCAAGGCCTTACAGGTATTTCAGACGCCTGATCGCGTGATTATTGGTTTGTCTTCAGATGCAGACAAGCCAAAACTGGCGGCATTATTCCAACCATTTACAGATAATTTGGTATGGATGTCGATTGAATCAGCTGAAATGACAAAACACGCTTTAAACGCATTTTTTGCAACGTCAGTTGTGTTCATTAATGAGCTGGCAACGTTGTGTGAACAGGTTGGGGCAGATGCAAGAGATGTTGAACGAGGCCTTAAATCAGAAGAACGTATCGGAACAAAGGCCTACTTACGGCCAGGGACTGCGATTGCTGGCGGCACATTGGCGCGCGATGTGAACTTTCTTACGCAAATGGGCGAGCAGCATACAGTGAAAACGCCACTTTTCTCTTCTCTGTTGAACAGTAATCATTATCACAAGCAATGGTCGTGCCGGCGGGTGAAGGATATATTGCAAGATTTGCGCGCTAAAACGGTCACCACATTAGGATTAACCTATAAAATGGGTACGGATACCCTGCGACGATCTACAGCAGTAGAAACCTGCACCTGGCTGCGAGAGCAGGGTGTCAATGTGGTCGCGTATGATCCCATGATACAGACGCTTCCCAGTCACTTATGCGATATCATTGAGCTAAAATCATCACTTCTGGCCGCACTTGAAAATTCAGATGCCGTAATTATTGCTACAGAATGGCCTGAGTTTCTTGACATCACCAGTGAGCAATTACTGGCATCGATGAAGCAGCCACGCGTATTTGATGCGGGTGGTTTTCTCCTCAAAACATTAGGCAATCATCAACACATTCACTATTACACAGTGGGCGGGAGTCAAGCATGACACTAACAGGTCGTAACGCCATTATCACCGGCGCAAGTCAGGGATTGGGATTTGAAATTGCTAGGCATTTTTTACAAGCCGGTGCAAACGTGGCCATCTGTGCACGAAATGCTGAACAATTAGAAGAGTCTAGGCAGGCACTCTTACCTTATGTGACTAATCATGCACAATTACTGGCTTGCGCCGCGGATGTCTCCAGTCCTGAGCAAGTGAATCATTTTGTCAACACAGCACGTGAAGCATTCGGTAATATCGATATTTTAGTCGCCAATGCAGGTGTGTATGGCACGAAAGGTCCTATTGATGAAATCGACTGGGACGATTGGTCACAGGCAATTGACATAAACTTGAAAGGCACGGTACTTCAATGCCGTGCTGTATTACCTCTGATGAAGAAACAGCAACACGGTAAGATTATTATTCTCTCCGGTGGCGGGGCAACCAAACCCATGCCCAACCTGAGTGCCTATGCTACTTCAAAGGCCGCTGTGGTGCGATTTGCTGAAACACTGGCTGAAGAAGTGAAGTCCTATCATATTGATGTGAATACGGTCGCACCGGGTGCGTTAAATACCCGTTTACTGGATGAAATTCTGGAAGCAGGTCCTGCGAAAGTCGGTGAGGCATTTTATGCACAATCACTAAAACAAAAAGAAACCGGTGGTACATCGCTTGATGTGGGCGCGCAGTTTTGCGTATTTCTGGCATCGAATGAAAGCGATGGAATTACCGGCCGGCTACTCAGCGCGGTTTGGGATCCTTGGCAAAAGCTTCCATCCATGCTTGAAGAGCTCAAACAATCAGATATTTACACCTTGCGACGTATAGTGCCAGAAGATCGCGGCTTAAAATGGGAGTAGTTCTTCCTTATTCCCTTCTTCCCGGAAACGGGGAGAAGGTGCCCGAAGGGCGGATGAGGGGCTGCCTGTTCGAAGCTCAATTTGTGGCTTAAAAAATTGTGGTAAATAAATACAATTAGGAATGATCTAAAATGAACGTAGTTATTATCGGCTGTGGGTTAATCGGACAAAAGCGTGCAAAAACCCTAGGTCAGTGCAAATTGGTTGCGTGCGTAGATCAAGTAAAAGAACGGGCAGAAAGCCTGGCACAACAATATCCGGGATCGGTAGCATTGACTGACTGGTGTGATGCTGTTGAATTGCTAGGCGTTAATATTGTTATTGTCGCCACGCTGCATGCTTCGCTTGCGGAAATTACTGGTGCTGCTGTAAGACAAGGCATCCATGTGCTAGTTGAAAAACCGGGAGCCCGCAAGGCCGATGAATTACTACCCATCATGGATGAAGCATCAAAAACAGGCTCGCTAGTCCGCGTTGGATTTAATCATCGATATCATAGAGCTTTTCGTAAAGCGCGTTCATTGGTCGATGCCGGCATGCTAGGTGACTTGATGTTTGTTCGAGCACGTTATGGACATGGCGGCAGAATTGGATATGACAAGGAATGGCGCGCTCAACCTGAATTATCAGGGGGTGGTGAATTAATTGATCAAGGGGTTCACTTAATTGATCTTGCGCAATGGTTTCTGGGTGAGTTCACTGACATCCAAGGGTTTGCACATACCTACTTTTGGGACATGCCAGTCGATGATAATGGCTTTTTAATTCTCAAAACACCCAAAAAACAAGTGGCCCATCTACATGCCAGTTGCACAGAATGGAAAAACACATTTTCTTTCGAACTTTACGGACGCAATGGCAAGCTCGAAATAAACGGACTAGGGGGCAGCTATGGTACAGAGCGGCTTGCCTTTTATAAGATGTTACCGGAAATGGGTCCGCCCGAAACACAAATTTGGGAGTACCCCATGGCAGATAACTCCTGGCAGGTAGAGTTTGATGAATTTATCGAAGACATAGAAAAACAGCGCCAACCCGCAGCCGGCTTGACTCAAGCTTACGCGGCTTTACGGATTGTGGAAGAAATTTATAGGATATCAACGCTATGATTATTGTACGAAGCCCATTACGTATTTCTTTAGGAGGAGGCGGTACCGATTTGCCTTCGTATTACCGCGAGCATGAGGGGTTTTTGATTGCCGCGGCCATTGATAAGTATGTTTATATCACGCTGCATGAGACCTTTGTTGAAGAATTAATTATTAAATACTCCAAACTTGAACGCGTGGCGTCTGCTGATGAAGTAGAGCATCCTATTATTCGAGAATCCTTAAAGCACCTTGGTGTGTCTGGTTCGTATCTGGAAATCACCAGCATGGCAGACATCCCATCCGGCACAGGATTGGGATCATCAGGAAGCTTTACCACAGCATTGTTAAAAGCCCTGCATTGCTATCAAAAGAACCTAGTTCATCCGCAACGCCTTGCAGAAGAAGCATGTCATATTGAATTAAATCTGTTGAAGGAACCGATTGGAAAACAGGATCAATACATTGCAGCTTACGGCGGCCTCACCTGTTTCCGTTTTTCACCCGATGATCAGGTTGAAGCCTGGCCACTTAAGATTAGCCAGGAAACCTTATTTAATCTGGAAGATAATTTATTGTTATTTTTTACAGGATACTCACGTTCGGCGTCCAATATTCTTAAAGAGCAGGATGTGAAGAGCAAAGAAAAAAATCAAAGTATGATCGACAACCTGCATTTTATTAAAGAGCTGGGATTAAAAAGCAAAGACGCACTTGAACAAAATAATTTACATGAATTTGCAAGTCTTATGAATGTACACTGGGAGCATAAAAAACAACGATCGTCCAACATGAGCAACACCGATATTGACGATTGGTATGCATTAGCTCAAAAAAACGGTGCACTGGGTGGCAAGGTGATTGGAGCAGGAGGCGGAGGCTTCCTCATGTTTTATGCGGATGATAAAGCTCGTCTAAGACATGCCATGCGTGAAGCGGGATTGCAGGAAGTCCGGTTCAGATTTGATTTTCACGGTACTCAAGTGATAGCGCAATCGTAATGGAAACACTGTATCCGGTAATCATACTAGCAGGCGGGCTTGCGACTCGACTGCGCCCCATGACTGAAACTATTCCCAAGGCACTTGTTTCAGTCAATGGTGAGCCCTTTATCCATCATCAACTACGGCTTTTGCATCGTCAGGGAATTCGCGATGTGGTGTTGTGCTTAGGCTATTTGGGTGAGATGGTTGAGGAAGTGATAGGAAATGGTCATCAATTTGGTGTTAACGTTCAATATTCTTATGATGGCCCCAAGTTACTGGGTACAGCTGGAGCGATTAAAAAAGCATTACCCTTGATTGGTGATATTTTTTTCGTGCTCTATGGCGACTCCTACCTGACTTGTGATTACGCTGCTGTCCAGGCGACTTTTTTAGCCTCAAATAAACAGGGATTGATGACTGTATTCAATAATAAAAATCAATGGGATACCAGCAATGTAGAGTATCAACACGGCTGCCTTCTGGATTATAACAAACGGAATCGCACTGATCGCATGCATCATATTGATTATGGCCTTGGGATGTTTAACCGCAGTGCATTTGATCATATTGATGACGCGCGCGAATATGATTTGTCAGTTGTACAAGAGCATTTGTTAAAAAAGGGTCAGTTGGCAGGCGCGGAAGTTAGTGAGCGCTTTTATGAAGTTGGATCATTCGCAGGCATCAATGAACTCGAGTCTGTATTGTAGACAGCAAGCATTGCGGGATCATATCCGATCCCGCGATTATTTGGACAAGCTACATGCGTGTTTTTGCATGTGGCTTTGTCCAAACTCCAAATACAAGTAAATATATACCCAATAAAAATAGTCCAAGAAATGATATTATTGCTAAGGGCAAACCAAATCGAACTGTCCACGGTTGATATTTAAATACCACCTCATTTTCTCCAGCATCCAGTTTAACCGCACGAAATGCATAGTTTGCCTGATAAATAGTTCCTTCGTGTGCATTAATATATACTTTCCAGCCAGGATAAAACATATCAGCCAAGACAAGAAATCCTTGGCACGACGTAGTGACCTGTACCCGAATTTGATCCGGATCATCCTCAATATAACGAATTTTATTTGATGGCGTTACACAGGGTTCCAATCCCCCTTTATATCCCTTTAAATACACAGAGTCTTTAAGGGTGTTTTTTAGGGTAACAGGACTAAATTCACTGGACTCGGGAGCGATTTTTGTGACAAACCGTGCTCGTGGCAAGGCCGCTTTGTTTTCGAAAATGGTAATATCCGGATCTTCATAAACCATTGGAAATTGCATTGATAATGATTTGATCGTTGAAAATGTAGCATCACCGTGGGTTGGCACAACTACATATTTTACCGCTGCCAAGTCCAATAGTGGGTCATTGAAAGTTTTCCATGCAGAATGATAGAGCTCGTATACATTATTTCTCGCTCCAGGCCAAATGGCTTCAACCATGTCTACATAAAGAGAAGGATACATGGCATCAGTATGGCGAACATCTCGAATGCGGTATTGATTAAGTGTATTGGAAGGATACACGCCCTCCATTCCCAACATTCTTTCATGACCAACATTTTTTACAAGCCATTGAAGTGAGGCGGGTTGTTCTATGGCTTCCTTTTGATAAAAATGCAGGTAGTTTAGTAAACCATTACACCTATACATTTCAGCAACCACTACTGACAATAAAATGGCACTACCGACATAAGGATATTTCCGAATTAAATACACTGCCAAAATGAATATGGAAATGACTACAATTGGAGTAAGAACCATTCTCTTGAGTGACATATATAACGTGAAGTCAAAATAACTCCATAAAACTATGAGTGATACTATGTAGAACAAAATAGGAAATACCATTCGACGACCGCCTTCATTCAGCAGCGCATGCAATCCAAACCCAGCCATTACTGACACACAGAAGGGAATAACAAAAACATTCCAAGCAGTACTCATGCGCTCAAATAAAGGAAGATACCCAATATTTTTAAGTAGTGGGAAGCCAAAGTCATATCCAACAAAAATAATCAACAAACTCAAAAAGAAAAACAGGTATTTTTTGTTAGTGGATTCTTTTTTAGATATTACAGAAAAAAACGCAAGAAGAAGAGTTGATATACCACAAAATAATGAAAGATACATATGATCCAAGGCCAACCCGGAATGAAATGGTGTACCAAAAAAATTAGATATTAACAGGGGCATCAAATATTGGGGCGCTTTAACAACATGACCATACCATGTCTCATGTACGTGTGTTGAATGAGGTAAATACAGAGCGAATTCGCCAAGCTGGAAACCACTTATTGCAAGCGTTAGGGCAGTTGCTAATAAACCCAGAAGGATTCCAGTTTTTAATACACTCCGATCTCCACGATACAAAATTAATATCCAACAGAAAAACAAGATCGTTATCAAACTAAAAATAAAAGAAGTTTCAGGAAAACCAGCCAAAAATTGAGTTCCTCCAATGAGTCCCGCTAATAACGCATATTTAACATTTTTTAACTTCACCATATTGTTGATGGAAAACAGCATCATGGGTAACAGACATTCGATTTGAAATGTTGGCATATTTACAAAAACAAAAAGATGTTCGCATAACATGTAGCTTACACCTGAGAAAAGCGCACCGATCTTCATTACCCCCATCGATCTAAGTAATAAATAATTGCCCGTACCGGCTAACAAAAAAAGGACAATTCGTAGAATATCACTGCCCATCCAATAATTAGGCCATAGATATGATATAAGTTTTAAAGGGGAGTATGGGGCTGTTTGCATCGCAGCTGGTACGGGTGCACCAAATCCCTCATATGGATTCCATGTAAATGATTTCTTTTCTTTTAGCAGACTTATATTTAAAAGGTCAGCTGGGTTTAGAAGAAATATTGGAGTTGCATCAATAGTAAGACTGCGGTACCAGTTTTTAGGTACATGCTGGTTGTATGGTGAGACTGCATATGTATCACTGAAATTTGTTAATGTTTTATCTTTAAAAACAGGATAGACAAATATAAGAAGGGCAAAACATAAAATAAAAAAAGGAAGAATTTTATACGCAACAAACTTCATCTGGTCAAACGTCATTTTTTTCTCCATTGCTTTTTTAAACTAAACTTAATTGTTTTGACGAATTCTTTTCAAATAAAACGCATTAACACGATCATGCAGGCTAATCCAATCTAATGGAGGAACACTGATCGCGATCATAGCACGGCCAGCATAATAACATAGTTGATTATCAACATTCATAATATCTACATCGACTTATGCTGACTTTAAAATGTCTCGTTGTGGCTTGGTTTAGTTCAATGGTTGATTTAATTGCATTGCGGGCATCTTTGAACTCTAGTATTATCCTCGTAAAATCGGCATAACTGCCGAAACGAAAGCTAGGTAATCCATTGTTTGTAAAAGGAGTTAACATGCAGTTTATAAAACAATTTTTAAATGAAAGCACTCAAATTATCAATCAACTAGATACTGCCCAAATTGAAAAAGCAGTTGAATTGTTATGTGAGACTCGCCGCACTGAAGGCCGACTGTTTATTCTGGGCGTTGGTGGCAGTGCTGCAAATGCATCTCATGCGGTTAACGACTTTCGAAAAATAGCGGGTATTGAAGCCTACGCGCCAACCGATAATGTGTCTGAATTAACTGCGCGTACGAACGATGAGGGCTGGGCAACCGTTTTTGTTAAATGGCTGGAAACCAGTAAACTGAAAGCCAACGATACACTGTTTATTTTATCTGTCGGTGGTGGCAATCTGGAAAAGAATGTCAGTCCAAATCTGGTTGCGGCATTGCAGTATGCAAAACAGGTCGGATCAAAAGTGCTGGGTATTGTAGGCCGTGATGGCGGGTATACGAAGCAGGTTGCTGATGCATGTGTACTGATCCCAACACTCAATGCAGATAACATTACGCCTCATGCAGAAGCGTTTCAAGCGGTGATTTGGCATTTGTGTGTATCACATCCAAAACTCAAAAATGCCCAGACAAAATGGGAATCCGTAATGTAATGCAACATAAAGCAGTATTTTTAGATCGTGACGGGGTATTGAATGCCGCTATTATTAAAGATGGCAAACCATACCCTCCAGCATCAATACAGGAATTGGTCATCCCATTAGGTGTTCTTGATGCCTTAACTAAACTTAAGGCAGCAGGTTTTCTGCTCATCGGAGCGACCAATCAACCTGATGTTGCGCGCGGCACTGTAGCGCGCGCATGGGTTGAAAATATTAATAATACATTAATGTCACAACTTCCTCTGGATGATCTTCGTGTTTGTTTTCATGATGACGCAGAACATTGTGCTTGCAGAAAACCCGCCCCAGGGCTTTTACTGGCAGCCGCCATTGATCATAATATAAATTTAAAAAACAGCTTTATGATTGGTGATCGTTGGAAAGATGTAGAAGCAGGCCAACGCGCTGCCTGCAAGACAATTTGGTTGAATCATCACTATGCTGAAAAATCACCAGACCCAGCACCAGACTACACTACCTCGACACTAACCGAGGCAGCAAACTGGATTATCATAAACACGCCCGTTTTATAAAAATACAACAAGGAGTAGTAAATATGCAAAGAATCACTAATCTAAAAGTAAAAATTTTTGCAGATGGTGCTGACAAAAATGGTATTCTGGAAATGCAGCAGGATCCATATATCAAGGGCTTTACAACGAATCCAACGCTGATGCGAAAAGCAGGAATTACTAATTATGAAGGCTTTGCCCGCGAGATTTTAACACATATACAAGATGAGCCGATTTCATTTGAAGTATTTTCGGATGATTTTGATGAGATGCATGATCAAGCCTTGCAAATTGCAAGCTGGGGAAAAAATGTTTATGTTAAAATTCCCGTGACCAATACACAGGGAAAGTCTGCAGCAAAATTAATTAAAAAACTGGCATGTGCCGGTGTAAAGCAAAACGTAACTGCTCTCATGACACTGGATCAAGTCAAGGAAGTCGCGGATGCGTTGGCTGACGGCCCAGAAGCTTGCATATCTGTTTTTGCAGGTCGTATTGCTGATACTGGATGCGATCCACTACCCCTCATGATAGAGTCGTTACGCGTCATGAAGCCTCACGCGCAATTGGAACTAATTTGGGCAAGCCCGCGCGAATTACTCAATATTTTCCAAGCAGATGATATAGGCTGTCATATCATAACGGTGACGAATGATATTTTAAAAAAACTGTATTTAGTTAACAAAAATTTGAATGAATTCTCGCTTGAGACAGTTAAAATGTTTTATGAAGATGCTACGAAAGCAGGATTTAGCTTAACAGCAGCTATTCCAGCGTAACGAATATTTCGTAGGTTGGGCCTTTGGACCCAACCTACTATACAGTTGAATCTCAACCCAAATGGAACAACCATGCAGTCTGCAAAAACATTGCCAAAATTTAATCTTTATTTGGGTACATTTATTATCATTTGTTTGCTTGTTTATATCAGTAAACAGGCTTTTTTTCCTGATCACAAAGACCTGATTATCGCACTCTTTACATTAACATTATTTTGGACTGGAATAATTGGGTTTCTCTATTTCATACCTAGGTTTCTCATACAGAAGGAATGGTTTAAACAATGTTTACTGAGGCCAACACTAATCATTTGGCTGGTTGCAGTGTTAGCCACAGTGCTTACTACCATTCCGGTTGTTTTTCAACACAAGTCTTTTGTTTCTCCAAATAATGGCGGAGCACTGCTTTTTTATGATCATACCCCTACTTTGCCAACCTATACCAGTACTCATATTGGGCTAGCCCGTGGATCTGATACAGGTTCCATGATGTGGAATTTTTTTCCATCAGTCGTGGCACAGGAACGATCCGTTAAGGAGTTTAGGGAGTTTCCCTTATGGAATCGTTATCATTCTTCAGGATCAACCATGATTGGTCAGGGACAGCTGATGGTGGGTGATCCAGCAACTTGGCTTACTTGGTTAGTAGGTGCTAATGCCCTTACCTTTGATATCAAATTCATACTCCTGCGCATAATTTTTTCAGCAGCGTTGGGTATGTCAGCATGGGTTCTTACACGTAAATTAATACCGGCTTCCATGGTTGCTTTTCTGTCTCCTTTTATTGGTTTTCTTCCATTTCGTATTAATCATCCGGAAATATTCACCTTATGTTACTCGCCATTGATTATGCTGGCATGGTTAAAAATCATTTATCTTGAAAAAAATACAGGCCGGTTTGGGTGGGTTGTATTTTTATTGGTTGCGAATTGGCTGGTGCTTAATAGTGGTACAGGTAAAGAAGCCTACATGTCGATTGTTTGTTTAAATCTATTGGGTATTACTAATTTTTTACTGGAGAAAAAGCGTTTTGGTATACAGTTTTGGCATTGGCTTTCATTTATAGGGATGACAGGATTATGTTTTTTGATGATTGCCACTCCCATTTGGGCCACTTTTTTTCACGAAATTCAGAATGGAGCCTCCCTATACGATTCAGGAGGAGTAACACAGTTACCTTTTTGGCAATTGTCAGGATTCGTCGATAACTTATATTATTGGCTGATAAATGGATATTATTACCCCGGGATTAATGTTTGTCTATTCGCGGGCATGGTTTTGGGCATGGTCAATGCTCTGCTATGTAAACAGACAGAATATAAGATGGCTTCTATTACGCTTTCCTGTGGAATTGGAGCTCTGATAGCTTTGGTTTATGGAGTCATTCCCGCATCTTTATTGATTCATATTCCATTTATTAAAAATATTTATCATATCCATACAACTTTTTCCATTATTTTGATAGTCCCTGCCTGTATTTTATCTGGAGTTGGTTTTGATTGGTTAGAAAAGCATGAAAATCAGAAATTTATTCCCATGATTTTGTTTTTTATACTGATTACAATTTATTTGTGGAGTGCTTATAGCTTGAAAATAGCAAGTTATAAGAGTTTTGCAATATATACTGGAATTTTATTGATTTCAGCAGGATTTCTACCCACTCTTATTATAAGACTGCTTAAATCTCAATTGAATATTCTCGATACAAGTATTTGTTTATTATTGTCTTTGCTTGCATTTGGAACCATTGCCATGTTTCCAAATGTCGTCCAATCTTTTGCAGCTAAACCCGTATTTAATCCACAAAAAAGAGTTAACATGCGGGTTCAGCCAGAACTCATAACTCAATTATTACCGCGAATAAATAAAGCGCCGCAAAGAGTGCTTGGATTGGGAAATGCTTTTTTTCCTGGATTCAATGCAGTTTATGGTTTGGAGCATATTAATAGCCCGCAAGCAATGTTCAATAAAAGATACCAAGCGTTAACCATAGCATTAAAAATGCCATTTACATCTTGGGGTTGGCGAATGATGTTTGAGGATAAGCAGTTAGCTGTCTATAAAAATAGTTTGGATTTTTTAAATGTTGGGGTAATTTTATCACCTGTAAAACTAAATAATGCATCTGATATGCAATATATAGCAGATGATAGCTCTCTCTATGCCTATTCACGTAATAATGTTTGGCCTCGTGCTTTTTATACGAATCATATTATTTCATATGATTCGTTAAAAGAATTGGTGCAACGTATCAATGAGAGTAATGCTCATCCATTTGTTGCTATGGAAAATGAGGCTTTTAAACAAAATTCATTGTTACAGACGATTCGAGATGATTCCACCAGTCAAAAAAATGTTATTACTAATGCAACGCATTATATCCTTACCAATAACACAACCAGTTTTACAATAAATGCGAAATCAGCCCCGGGAGTGGTCTACCTTGGAGAAGCAGGAGATCCGAGTGATTTCATCGTGACAGTCAATAACAAGACGGTGCCCTGCTTGGCTGCAAATTATGCTTTTAAAGGTATTTTGATTGAAAAATCAGGACTATACCAAATCACCTTTCGATATTGGCCAGCACATTTTACTCAATATTTAGAGATATGTATTTTTGGCTTGTTATTGTGGTGTTTAATTTTGTTTGTTTTTTGGATAAGAAATGTTAAATATAATAGGTAACTATTCACCATTCTTTTAAGCCTCTATAATCAGTTATAATTTTAGGAAGGATATTTGATGAGCTCGGGAACAACGTTAAATAATTGCTGCCTTGTATGCTATGGAAAAAAAATTCATTATGATTTTTCAGTTAATAAATTTCGTGTGGAAGAGTGTACCAGTTGCGGATTAATGCGATTGAATCCTCAACCAACGGATCATGAGCTAGCTCAAATTTATAATTCAAATTATTTTATAGCATTCGATGATGGTGATGAACAATCACATACTGCTGTATTGAAATCAGGCACAGCAGAACAATATTTAAATTTTCTTGAATCTTATAGCAAAGCTCCTTTAAGCGGACGTTTGTTGGAAATTGGGTGCGGCCAAGGTGATTTTCTTGCAAGAGCTGCAGCCAGAGGATTGTCTGTTACCGGGATTGAATACTCAGCGCATGCAGCAGAAATTGCCGCAAATAAGCTAGCTCCAAACGGGCGGATCATTTGTGGTGCAATAACTCAATTGATTGGTTCCAATGAGCAGTTCGACTACATAGTATTCGCGGACGTGTTAGAGCACGTGCGTAATCCACGTGAGTTTTTGCAAGGAGTTCACTCACTGTTACGCCAAGGAGGGATTGCCGTAGTTATTGTACCCAGTCTTGATTCCTTTAGTGCGCGTTTAATGAAGAATAAATGGGTTGAATTTAAACCCGAACATCTTTGGTATTTTTCAACGAATACATTGAGACGGTTGCTGTACTCAGAAGGGTTCGGGAAAATTAAAAGTAATTTGGCTAGAAAAACCCTGAGTATTGATTACGTAGCGCAGCATTTTGAACATTATCCAGTGAAACCATATTCAACTGTGCTTCAATTTTTTCAGCGATTATTACCCGGGTTTTTGCGAAGACATCCATTTCGGATTGTTGCCAGTGGTATTATGATGCTTGCAAAAAAGCAAGAGATTCAATTTACCCAAAAACTATCTGTTGTGATGGCCGTATATAACGAACAAAAAACACTTCGAAATGTAATTGAACAGGTATTGTCGAAGCAGCTTACTAATGTTGATATTGAACTGATTATTGTCGAAAGCAATTCAACCGATGGCACACAAGACATCCTGCGTGAATACGAGGATCATAAACGAGTAAAAGTAATTTGGCAGGATAAGCCACTCGGCAAAGGCAATGCTATTCGGGCTGGTTTAGAACATATTAGTGGAGATTTTGTATTAATTCAGGATGCAGATGACGAATATGATCTTGAAGATTATGACATTCTTGTTGAGTCTCTAGTTGCTGGCGAAGCAGATTTTGTATTGGGTGCACGTCATGGCGGCAAGGCTTGGAAAATGCGTGAATTCAAAGGGCAATGGCTTGCTGGGCATATACTGAACCTCGGACACTGGTGCTTTACTTTGTTAATAAATTTGCTTTATGGACTTCGTTTAAAAGATCCTTTTACAATGTACAAAGTGTTTCGTGCTGATTGTCTGGATGGAATTACATTTGAATGTAATCGTTTTGATTTTGACTGTGAACTGCTGATTAAACTAGTTAAAAATGGATATCGACCCATTGAAATTCCAGTTAATTATCGCTCCAGATCATTTAAAGAAGGGAAGAAAGTGCAGGCATTTCGCGATCCATGGACATGGTTGTGGGCGATTGTTAAATTTAGGCTACAGAGAGGTAATTGCTCGTAGGGTGATATTGACGCTCGGAGAACGGTCAGTTTTGAGTGCAGGTTGAACGAAAACGGTTTCGAAAAAGCGCAGCATACATAGGTATGTGAGCATCCCCGCCTCCGCGGGGACAAGCTTTTCGAAATCGTTTTCGTTCAAGATGCGCCAAATATGACCGTTCCTTGCTACGGAGCGAGTCGTTACACAGAAAGTTTAACAGATAAAGCATCATTTAAAAGAGTAATGTTTATGACCAATTATGGCTAAGATAGCGTCGCTTGCCAGCTTTCTACCGAATTGGATACTTTCAGAGATGCCTCTGTCTTCAGGATAATAATAAGACGTGTCCGCAACCCATAAACCATTGACGGGTAATTTTGGAGGTGGCAATTGCGAGAGGTGCGCAGGCTCACAAACGGGTTGAGCATATCGATAGCGACTTGCTCGTAAATCAATAAAATCGTCATCACACAGTGCTGGGTTAATTTTTTTTAAATAGGATTTAACCTTGTCGTGAAAAATTTGATCTGGCTCTAAATATTTAGGATGCTCTCCTGGCATATAGAAGGGTACATATACGATATGATTGTCCAAAGATCGCAAGTTGGTGTATTCAATTAAGCCAGGAATATCCATGTCTGGATCATTTGTGTTTAACCAAAAGTTTTCAGAAACTGGTTTTTTTAATTTAGCAATTACACATACAACAGCAATGTTTTTTATTGCTTGGAACTGCTTTAATATGTCTTGAGGCAAGTCTGGGATAATTTTTGGTATGTAGGGTAGCGGAATTGTGCTGATGACATTATCAAATGGTTCAATTTTTCCTGCAATGTCGATACCTGTTACTGTGTTACTTTCAATAATTACCTTGTTAACAGCTGATTTCAAGTGGATTTCACCGCCTTTTGCATTTATTGCAGCGTGCAAAGCATTTAATAATGTTTCTGAGCCACCTTCAAGATGACCTAGTTTTTCATGAAATAAATTGTACCGCGAACAGCCCATCCGTCTGATTCGACTCCAAATCCAAGCGGCAGACAAATTATTTGAGTGATCATAAAATTTAAAATCAAATAATCGTCGCCATAAAATTTCGTAGGCTTCATCACCTACCCAACGTTTGATCCAGCCGGACGCTTCAATGCCATCTAATGGCTTCCAATTTTTTCGTTTTGTGCATATAAAAGCATGAAGCCCGTAGCGAAGTTTGGCTATCAAGCTTACTCCTTTGAATTTTAGAAGCGCAACTGGATTACCCCATGGCTGAAGTTTGCCTTGGTACCAGTAACCCATTTTTGTTTTTACCCAATGCATCTTATCTGTTAAATTCAATTCATCCAATAGCGCTAAAAAGGCATGATCAGAGGTGCAATGGAAGTGATAATAGCGTTCAATGCTTAAGCCCGAGAAGTCAAAGCTGGCTGTCATCCCCCCAATGCGGTCATCGGCTTCAAAAACGATGGGATGGTGTCCATCACATGCTAATTGGTAAGCTACTGCTAATCCCATGGGGCCTGCGCCTAAAACCGCAATTCGTTGTTTCATTATTAGAACTCCAGTATCACTTTGCTATATGTGGGGTCGTTAAACGTCTCATCAATTGCTTTGGTAAATGGGGTGTATGAGACACCAAAAATAGATGGCCAGTCAATTATTTCAAACTCATCTTTGGTGATCAGGGCAGTGAGTTGTTGAGTGGTAAATGGGGGGTTTTTATCAAAAAATTCCCAAATCCATATTAATGAATAAAATAGGCTATAAGGGATCTTGGTAATAAGCGACCTAACGCCAATAGTACTTTTTATTTCACGGATAATATTAATATAATCAATTTTTTGATGTCCAGAAATATTGTAAATTCCATGTGCAATTTTATTTTCAATGCAGCTGATGATGATATTGCTGAAGTCACCAACATAGAGTGGTTGGCGCATGTAGCGGCCATGTCCTGGTATTGGAAAAAGAGGTGTTTTACGCATGAAACGGGAAAGCCAACCCAAATGCTTGCGATCAAACCAACCAAACATCAAGGTTGGGCGTAATATCGGACAGGGAATGTTACTGTCCAGTACCAATTTTTCCTGCAATTTTTTGGTTTGCGTGTAAAAATCGTCGGCAATTGATTCAACCACTGATGAACTGATGTGAATTAGTGAGGGCACTTTGTTTGTGTTAATGGCATCAAGTATGAGTCGAGTGGAATCTATATTGTTGCGAACAAATTCTTCATAGTCATTACCACCAATTTGAGCTTGTAACATCACTACAATGTCTGAGTTTTTAAAATGTCGCTGCCAATTGCCCGGTTCTGCCAAGTCGGCATACTCTGTTGTAATATCGGGTTGAATTTGTTCCAAAATAGCTAAGTTGGCACGATGTTTATCAAGAACGACAATATTAGAATATCCTTTGGATTTTAATCGGGCAACAAGATTTTGGCCTACTAGGCCTGCGCCACCTGGAAGAATAATTTTTTTGGTTTTCAATGAAGAATTAAGCATTTATTACTAGTTCCTTCTGAAATTGACATGTTTCAAGATGCCCCATATTTAATCTGGCAATGCCTACCATATATGTACCTGATAACGAGGAAGGACTAATAATTCGGGAAAATCCATTGTCGAAATGATTGGGGTTTTGAAGAGGGGCATTAACATCAACATGATTAACTTGAAGTGCTTCAAAATAAATAGGTGGGCTATCTTTTTTTGTCAGCGTAATGTAAACCTTCTCAGGAGCCCGATCATTTTCTTTTGATAGAGTTGTCCAGCCTGAAAATGAGAGCATTTTAACTTTATTAACTTGTACTTCACCCGCAAAATCGATATTGCCTTCGCAACTTGTGTTACTTGTTGGTTTTGGGGTTTTTAAAGCAATTTCAGGGGTTGCTATGTAACAGCCAAATACTTCCCCAATTTTCCAATTTCTATTTGTTGACGTCCACTCACTTAGGTCTATGAGGGTGGGGGATTCAAGAGGAGGACATAGAACTACTGCGCCGAGAAGGGTTTCTTCGATGAAATGATCTGGGTTTAGCGAAATGTTTTGATATTGTTTAAAAAACATTGGAACGGTAAATGATTTTCGTTCGGACAGGTAAGCAAATGAAGAGCTCCAATCATTTCCAAAGGCAATGAAATGTTTTTCGGGGGCGATTTCTTTCTTTAACTTGTCAGAAACAGCAAAATCTCGAGAATTTTCTTTGTTGAATACAGCTTTAATGGCACCTAGGTAATTTTTGTAAAAACAGAAATAATTGGATGTTACCATGATTAGAGTTAAGACAATTATGGGTTTTACACAAGAGTAATTATGGAGTGCGCTGCCAAGAGCGATCGCAATGGCATAAATAAGAAATATTACATTAGCCACCTGATAGTAATCATGAACAATATGGAGATTCGTAAATAAAAATAATGGAATAAAACCTAGTGATATCGATATTAACATTATGATTTTTATTTGATTTTTAGCGTTGGTACATAGAGATACTATCAAAATAGCTATACCCAGCATTCCTGATAAATTTCGTTCAAAAATTCGGGTCCATATTATGTCACGATACAACGCGAAAGAAAGTCTTTGGTGCAGAGTGCCCCAGTTCCAGCTAATGAGAGCATTGGATGTCAAATTGGTACCTAAGCCATTTAATGTTTTTATGTGATCAGTATACATAGTCCAAAAAATGCTTATTGCTAATGGTATTCCAAAATATATTAGCGTAGAAAGGATTCCTTTGCTGAAAATAAAATTCTTTAATGACTGGGCGTTTCTAATATTTAAAAAAACATACAAAAAACAGAGTATAGCAAGCACGGGTAATCCTGTTGTAGCTTTTTGTAGTAAGCTTAACGTCATAAAGAGTAAGAAAAAAAATTGGTTTGTCGATGAGTTTTTGTTTTGAATTATGTCTACAAAGAATTTAATGGCAACTATTGTGAAAAATAATGCTGCCGTTTCGATCATAAACGTGCGACCCCAATAAAGGTATATTGGGCTAGAAAAAAGAAGAGCTGTAAATATGTAAAATACGGACTTTGGAAAATTGAGATTTCTAGTAATTGATTTTGTTGGGATAAGGCATAAAACCAGAAATAGATAACTTACTAGCCTGCCAACCGCATTTAATGATAGGCCAGATAGCTTTGTGATGAGAGCCACTATGTATTGATAAATAGGAAACTCAAACGGTATGCTCCATGGTTGACCAGCAACAGGCGTTTCATAAGCAAGACTGAAACCATTTTTTAGAAGCCAATATGCCGTGAGAGCGGTTTGAGTTTGTCTGAAGGAGTAGTTATCGAGTGGTACTTGATGAGCATACCGGAAGGCAATATATAACGAATATAAAAAGCACAATACAGCGAGTAAAAATAATGGTTTTTCGTTGTTTAGATTGTTTTTTATGGTTTGTTTTATTTTAAATAACACGTTAATTTCCTAGAGCGAGAGTAATTTTGGTTGTTCGTTCCAAACATAAGTAAATCTGAATTGGTATTAGATATCCATTTTATTAAAAATAAATTTGGGTAAATTCCGAATTATCAACATGATGAATGTCCATTTGGCTGGTGCATATATTACGGACTGACGTTGATTGATTTTGCTAACAATTCGATGCGCAACATCTTCAACACGAGCCTTGCTGCCAGGTTTTTGTGGCAAATGTGCTGTCATTGGGGTAGCTGTGGGACCGGGTTTAATTAACACCACATTAACGCCTGTCTTGGCTAAACGATGCTGAAGTCCTTCAGCATATCTTGATACCAACCCTTTGGCTGCGCCGTAGACATAGTTTGATTTACGCCCTCGCTCTCCAGCTACTGAGCTAATAATCGCTATCGTTCCATGGTTTACTTGTTGCATATGCCCGGCAAAGGCTTCGGCAAACAGTACAGGGGATATTCCGTTAATATTGAGCGTGTGGTTGGTTATTGTTAGGTCGGTTTGGCATGTCGTTTGAGCAGGTAATGTTCCGTGGGCGATAAGAACAAGGTCGACAGGTCCGTCTGCAACAATAGCATCAACTAACTCTGTAATGAGGGTGGGATCAATGAAGTTGGCTTCCTGTGTAATGATGGTGGATTCTGGACTTCTGATTCGAAGGTCTGCGGCCATCGGGCTGATTTTTTTTAAATCTCGCCCAACAAGGACGAGACTTATTTTAACATCCTTAACCCACAAGCGTGCACAATGCTCAGCAATTGCTGAGGTCGCACCTATAATTACTATTTTTTTATAATTACTTTGCATGTTTAACTCCCTAAAAGACGACGCGACATGGCTGAGCTAATGCCCGGATCGCGGTAATGTAAAAAATGCTCCAGATTCGGGTATCCGGCTTCAAACAGTGAGCGCGGCATTCTTGCATCTTTTGCTGGATAAATTCGCCCACCTGCCTCTTCGATAATGCTGTCTAATTTGTCTAGCAGGCGTAGCGTGTGATCGTTTTTGTTAGGAAAATCCAAGGCCAATGTTACCCCGGGCTGTGGAAAACTGAGTAAGCCTGATGATGGCATATTCCCGAAAGTTTTTAAAACAGCTAAAAATGAACCATCACCGGATCGTGCAATTTCATGGAGCATAGCTTGCACCGCATGATGCCCTACCTCGCGTGGAACTACGCTTTGATGCTGAAAAAAACCTTTTGGGCCATAGATCCGATTCCATTTATTTACGCCATCCAACGGGTAAAAAAACGGCTCATAATGCATTGTATTTTGACCGGCCTGTCGTTTTTTTAGATGAAAATAAAGGGCGTTTAACGTACGCAAAGTAACTGTGTTAATAAGAGATATTGGAGGAATAAACGGCATACTGAGTTTTTTGTGTTTGGGTTCTGGATCATTGCATGTATTTATTGGGTTCGCCCGCATAAAAACTCCACGACTAGTATTTTTTGCCGAGCAGTCAATCCAGGCGACGGTATGCTCCCATTCAGACTCAGATTCGTCGGCTAATTGAAAAAAATCATCCAAGCCGCGAAAGGGTATGGTCTCTGTATTAAGCCATGGGCCTGAAATCCGTTTCAGCTGAATCGCCGCTTTTGTAATTACTCCGGTTAATCCCATGCCGCCTATGGTGGCAGAAAACCATTCCTGTGCTTTATTCGGTCCGCACTCTATGGTTGTGCCATCAGTGCGGGCCAAGTGTATGTATTGGACATGGTTGCCAAAATTGCCGGCAACGTGATGATTTTTACCATGAACATCGTTTGCAATGGCGCCTCCCACAGTAATCAATTGTGTTCCCGGTGTGACGGGCAAGGTCCAATGGCGTGGAATCATCAGTCGTTGAATGTCACGCAATAGTAGACCCGCTTCGCAGACTAATAGACCCGTCTGCTCGTTGAAGCTAATGAAGCGATCTAAGCCGGTTGTTTTCCATAGCAAACCGCCAGGGTTTAGGCAAACATCACCATAACTTCGCCCCATTCCATGCGCAATTCCAGGAAGGTTGTTATTTAGCTGCTGCTCTATGGGATATTGATCAGATAAAATCTTGACTTCGTGTTTGTAATTAGTCAGTCGTCCCCAAGATGAAACATTTACCATGGCCAACCTATTGTACCAATGACGAGTACTGCCGAAAAAAGTATACCGGCTAGCAGACTTCCCCTGTCTTTTACAGCAAACACCAGCGGATCATCATGCATGTTTCCTCTGTGGGCTTGCATCCACATCCAACTGACCCAAAATAACAGGATAGGTACAGCCACCCAAATGAACTCTACAGTTTTATATAATTTAAGGACAGCGTCACTATTCAGATATAGTGCCAGAAGCAGCACTGCGGCGTATCCTGAAGTAATTCCCAGTGTTTGAATCAAGGAGGCATCGGATGTGTAATAACCGCGTCCATGTACTTTTTGTTTCCCACTGTGCAATTGCAGTTCTAGTTCCGCATAGCGTTTTACAAAGGCCAGTGATAAAAAAAAGAAACCAGAAAATGCGAGCAACCAAAATGAAAGACTCATGTTTGCTGCTGCGGCACCTGCAATGATGCGGACTGTATACAGTATCGCGAGCGTCAGGCAATCCACGAGAATCAAACGTTTCAACCCCCATGAGTACGCACAGGTAAGAATGAAATAAAAAGCTAGGCACGTGATAAAGAGGCTATTTACCAGTGTAGCTAATCCGAGACTGGTCAGAAGTAATAAAGGTGCTAAGACCATGCCTACCCAGATTGGAACAATCCCTGAGGCAAATGGTCGTTTATGCTTGCGCGGATGTTGTCTGTCGTTCTCTAAATCCATTAAGTCATTGCAAATGTATACTGAGGAGGCGCAGAGACTAAACGAGCAAAAAGCAAAAAAAAGCGTCATCCATGTTTCTGGATTGGTCAGTTGATGTGCGGCAAATATGGGTATAAAAAGCAGGGCGTTTTTTAACCATTGATGGACGCGTAGCACACGGCCGTATGTTCTAATAGTACGGGCAGGCGATGGGAATATTTCTTCAACGGCACAATGCCGGCTTGCTTTTTTTGCTAAGTCCGCGGATGCATTGACCACAATGGCGCGACGTGCGCATTTCCATACGGCAATATCGGTTGGTGAATTTCCCACATAATCAAAACCAGCCTGACCAAAGCGAGTTGAAAGTACATTGGCTTTACGACTGCCGGACAAGTTTATTTTTCCATCGCTTGCCATGACTTCATCAAAAATACCAAGGTAGTTTGATATGGTGGTAGCAATGGTGGTATGAGATGCTGTACATAAAATTAATTTTCGGCCTGTTTTTCGTTGTTCTTCCAGCCACTCCAGTAATTTTTTGTTATATGGTAGGGTGGCGGGGTCAAGCTCGGTGCGTACTGCCAATTTCCCTTTTAGTACGGCTTTGCCTTTCGATAACCAATATGGAATTTTCAAGGTATTAAATGGGTTGTTGCTAAGTAGTTTTATGGTGGATTCATGCAGCATGTCGGTGTAAATTAATGTTCCGTCGAGATCTACAACCAAAGGGAAAGTGTTCAAAATCAGTCCTTCGAAATTTAATTTTTTAATTTGACTTCTTCGCAGTATAGTTGCTTGAACTTTCGCTCAGGAGTATAACATCGAGGTGATTTTATTTCTAGTTGAACGAACTATGACATACCTTCAACGTTTCTCTCAAGATAACCTATCGTATGTGTAAGACCGGTTATAAAGGTTGTATCAGGTTTCCAGTTTAATGCATTAACTGCGCGATCTATGGCCAGAACGCTAATAGGTACATCGAATGCTCTTTGAGGAGTATAACAACGAGCAACTTTATTTCCAGTAACGAGCTCAATGCCATCCAGTACTTCATTGAGACTAATTCCATGCCCCGAACCAATATTAAGTATTCGCTCTGAACCGTTATAAGTCATTGACGAGAGCATGGCAGTGACAACATCGGATATGTGAATATAATCTCGTACCACGGAACCATCACCCCAAATCTCGATTTTTTCGTTGCGTAAGGCTTTCCCTAAAAATACGGCAACTGCACCTTGAGTGGCATGTATTCGTTGTCTTTCACCGAAGGGATTTGCAAGCCTCAACACCGTGTAATCGAGTCCATACAATTGTTGATATAAATGAAGGTATTTTTCAATGGCAAGTTTGGTGATGCCGTAAGAGCACAAAGGGTTCGTTGGATGATTTTCGTCAATGGGCAGTTGTGTGGGTACGCCATAAACCGTGCCACCTGATGATAAAAAAATAATTTTTTTAAGGCCTGCTTTTACGGCATGATTTAATAGCTTAACTGTACCTATCAAATTTGTTTCAATATCAAATATCGGATCCATATTGGATGATGCAGGCACGACGGTAGAGATTAAATGAAAGCAAATGTCACACCCAACAACAGCAGCAGCAATGTCTGCCTCGCTGTTCAAGTCGCCATATATCATTTCAACATTTAGCGCATTGATGCCACCTAAAAAGACGGTGTTTGGCCTATCAAACAGTTTGACGGAATACCCATTCTCAATCAGAGCATCGACCAAATGTGATCCTATAAACCCATTTCCACCCAGTACTAAAATTTTTTTATCTGACAGGCGTTGATTCATAACTGTTTTCTCATGTTTTTTTAGCGTGTTATGCCAGGAATATAAGTAACCGCTTGAGTAAAACCTTGTTTGGCTACGACCACAGGTATTAATCGTTCTATGGCATGCAATACTGAGCCATCATAGGGTAGCGGTTCTTCAGGATACATATCCCAAGTCCAGTTCATGTCAAATAAAGGCTTCAGTGCGTTTGGTCGAGCCCAGAACATGGTTCCCACAGGAAAACTGAACCGACCTTCAGATAATTGACCTAATCCCAGTTGTATTGCCAGTTCATCAGCATGACCTTTATTTTTGTCCCAACCCAATAAATGGGGATCATCCGCAAAAACGAGACCAAGTTCTGGTTCATGTTTGAATTTGGTAATGATTAAATCCATCATGCAGTTCTTACCGCCAAGCAAATTTTCGAGTAAAAAATTTATCCACGTTTTTATTACTTCGGACTTTTTTACGTCTAAACTTTTTTTGGTATGTATATGACCAACAACATCATATTGTTGTAGTGCTTCACCAAATTCAGTTAAAAATGGCCCAATGTCCCTGCCTTTATTGGGTACAACTCGTAGTTCATAATTATTTATTTTATGTTCTGATAGCACAGCCAAGATACTCTCGGCACTGACTTCTGTAGTGCTGATGAAAATATCATATATTGAAGAATTAAACCGTAAGCGCGCTAGAATATCCGATAGGAGATCAGGATAAAAAGCATGTATATGTACAGCGCACCTTGGCTGATTTCCTATGTGGTTTGCAACCATTGCGGGTGTAATGACCTCATCTTGCCAGGAACCTTTGGGTTTTCCACGCCGAATGTAATCCGCAAAAGGTTCTATACCACGTGCTCTACATTGATGGTGTAGATCATACACCTCCCGGTTAAATCCAGGTGCTGGTTTTCTGTATGACGATACTTGACTGTGCCATGATCTAACGTGCCTTAGAATAGCATCTGAACGATGCGTATATGGTGCTGAAAAATGTTCTATAAAATCATTTGAATTGTTCAGAGTCAAGCAATCCATGGCTTCTTGCTCGGAGATTTTGCTTTGTATTGCAGACAGCTGTACTAATTGTGAAACATAATCTTTCATATCAAAATTTTTCTGAGCCAGCTCCTTAACTTTACTGGCGATTAATGAATAATACTCAGGTGATTTGTAAAACTCTATAATTTTTTCAGTAGCATGGTTTACGCTCAAGTAGGGTACGATGCAGGTTGCTGTATCTGCATCTTGCATAAGTATTTCAATCATTCCGGTTCCGTCCTCAAAACAAACCAGCGGTATACCGAGGCTCATTACATCAATGGCTACATTGGGTAGAGGGTCTAATCGGGAAGATAGAAAAAAGAGGTCTGTCATGCCATATAAACTGTCTAAATCGGATACTTCATCAATGAATTCAAAGCAATTGATTAAACCTGAACGTTCAATCTGGTCAGTCAGAAAGCACGAATAATTTGTATCCTGTTCAGGTTTAAAGTTGCCTCCTACCCATACCATCTTAATGTTATAGTCTGGATACAGGCGTTCAATTTCAGCTGCTGTAGCAATGAATAGGTCAACACCTTTACGATAATGTACAGTACCTGCGCCTAACACAACAAATGGTTTTGAGGACTTAGTCATTGTTTTTGTAGAAAATTGTGGGAGCGAAAACGGGGGCTGTGATTCTGCCTGTGGAATGGACGATCTTCCTTGTGATAAAACATGTGAGCCTTTAATCGCATTTATTGTATTGATGTTTGAAGCATTTTTTTGGACAATTTTAGCAGAAAAAATGGCACTTCCAGCCCAAAAAAGTGCTGTTGAAAATTTATCCACAGGGCGAGTATAAGCAAGGAACTCATGCACTAGCAATAATGAGGGGATAAAACTATCCGCTAAGGGTGCTAAAACAGGATATGAATCAATAGAATTTACAATACAAAATTTAATTTTATATTGTTGTGTAATTTTTTTAACCATGATTTTTATTGCCATGGGATCCGTTATTGATCGGTCACCAATTGTCATGATTTTGTAGCAATTTGATTCAAAAAAAGATGATAGGATGCCATCGCGCAATAAAAAAACAATCACATTAAACTGTTTATTCAATTCTTCACAAATATTAAGCGCTAGTATAGGGGCGCCTGTTCTGTTGGCATCATGACTGACTAGCAAAACTGTGTCTTTATGGTCACAAAATAGTGAGGATCCAACCTGTAATTGAGGAGGCTTTCCCAGTCGACCTTTCGCTTGGCCATGTCGGAGAAAATGGAAATAAGCATATGGTTTATTCCGTGGTATATCTGAATAAGATTTCAGATAAAAGTCTGCATCAAAAGTTTTGATCGTTTGAAATAACGATTTTAGCAATACTATGACCTTCCACAGAATATTTTTTTTAGTCATGGTTAATGCCTTTTTGCCTTAAACCAGCTTCTGATGTTTGCCAGTTGATGTTTTTTTATGTCCAAAAAAGAAAAAAATGTAAGCATAAACAGGGCGGTCGTTGTATAGAATGGCAACCTTGCATCAGCAGCATTTCCAAATAGGACAAGTCCAATAAAATATAAAATAGCTGATAGTAAAATGACAGCTATTTCGAGTGTTATTGCTCTGGCTTGAATCATGTAAATGACGGAGCCAACTGAAAGAAGGTATAAAAACCAGGGTTTAAAAAATGTTAGTTTAGATGCTTGTATTATATAGGAAACAACTGAATTACGGAGTGGAGAATCAGATAGCTTATATCCGTATTCATTATTCTCAACAGATGGCGAGGTGATCAAAAATTGCTCCCCGTTGTTTGCTCCGATCAAATATTTTGTTAATTGAAGTTTGTTGTAAAAAAAGCAAAATGGATGATGAACTGCGAGACCCCACCAAATTTTATCGATTCTGCTATCTTTAGACGCAGCACTATAACCTACTCTGCTCAGCAAGCCTAATGACAGATTCATATGCTTGGGTACATACAACGTTCTAATTTCAGCAAGAGATAAATCGGGTGTGATGGTTGAAAAAAAATTATTATTTAAGCATAAACTAGCACCTGCAATATCAAGGATTCTCACTGATTCAATGAATGTTCCTGTGCTATTTTTCATCTTTACCAGGTCAGGTAAAGAATAATGGTCTAATTGTGTTTTTGTAAAAAAAATTGTGCCGCTTAGTACGGTTCCTAATATAATTACACTTGATATTAAATATAATGGTTTTGTCACTGCTCGTAAGGAGATAACAAATGCAAGATAAAAAATCAATGGTATGGCGCCAGCCATGGCATTATGTCTTGAGCAAACACCTGTAAATAAAAACAATATCGCTAGTAATAACAGAAAAAGAAATGCCTTTTTAGATTGAACATGCCTCATGGTCATGATAATGGAGAAGCCTCCCAGAAAAAAAGCAGCCATTAAAACGTCTTTCCAGATAACTGCGATGGTCCCCAGTATCACAGGAACACTTAAATACAGGATAAGAAACAGGACGGAGTTAAGTATTTTTTTGGTAAACAAAAATACGATAAACGAAATAGAAAAAAGCAAAAGAAATACTTGAGAAAAGTGCATGGCAGATGGATTGTGTGACACTAAATCGACAGCCCGCCAAACATAACTCACCATCGGTGGCCACTCAGAGTCAGTTACTCCATGTCTTGCTCCATGAAGGGCGTGGAGTGTGTCATATGACATGAATCCTGGATAGAAAAGCGTCGCTATGCCGATTGAAAATAACAGAGGGATTGCAAATAAATATATTTGATTCAATGTTGGATGAAGTGGTCTGTTAATCATTTTTTTTGCACTCCACTGCACGGTTTAAAATAGATTGAATAGCGTCGAGTATCACCTCTGGCGAGGAGTTCAGTGGTATTACTGTTCCCAGTTCATATTGTTTGACACGGTTTCCTTGTGCGCCGATATCGAAAGTAACAATAGGAAGTTTCATTTTCATCGCTTCAGAAATGGTGTAACTAAACGTTTCGGGAATAAGAGACGCCATTAAAATTACATTTATACCTCGTTTATTGATGATGTCTGGTAGCTCAGTGGGTTCATATTTCCCATGCACTCTGACACCACACGGAATGTTGACAAAACTGGACCCAACAATAGTGATAGGTATGTGCATATTTTGGCTGTTGATATGCTCGGAAAGGTCTTTAACTACCTCTGCACCTTTAATTTTAGTAAGATTTCCTAACACGCCAATATGTAGAGGACCATCTAAGGTCGCGTTTTTTTCACATTTGAAATAATTACTATTGTGTGGGACAACGTTAATTTTACTGCTCTCTATATAGAAAGCCTTTCGCACAATTTCAATTGAAGAGGGATCAAAAAAAGTTATTGTATCTGCGGCTTTTAAAAGCGCTTCGAATGGCTTGCGCCATTCCTCTATATCTAAAGGCCTATTTTCCTTGGGATACCACGCAGGATACCATTCAAGGTTTTTATGAAGGCAATTTTTGCAAATATCAATATCTTGAGGCACACCACAGTAGGTATCCTTAAAATTTAAAAGATGAAGTGATGGGCACAGTGAGTGAAAGTCATTTATTTTAAAGTCCAGTGATGCACTTAATTGCTCGGCCAGTTTAACAATATGTGAAACGCTAACACTAAGATTGGAATGACCATATAAAGAATTGATGATAATGTTTGTACTGTTCGACAGAGCTAGAGTGGAGAATAAGTCTTCAATCAGCAAGGTATTGAATTGAACATTCGCATCGTCATGAATTAATTGAACACACCAAGTTTTATTAGAGGGATATATTCGTAAAATAGAGCCACCCTCAGCTGTAATGGTTTTTATTAAGGCATCTGTATAAATATTAGCACCGCCCCCATCGTTATGGTCAAACAATACGGTAATATTTTTAATCAAATCAATGGTTAGAAATCCTTTCAGCAAATACATTTCATGTGTACTATAATTTTCCGAAGATATCGAATTGGAAAGCAGCGTTTTAGCAAGTGTAGTCATTTCGCTAACAAAAATAGCATGCTTTAACCCTTTAAAGCCTCCTTTTGCCAATGCAGTGAGTGACTTTTGCAATATTCGGTAATACCCGCGTATGCCTGGGTATTTACTCCGATAGTTTTGGTAAAATTTTAACAGTCGAGTCAGTTTTTTGTTTGCCAGTGAAAATTTTCTTATGGGTTTGGTGATCCGCCAAGACGTGGATGTACGATATAAATTTATTTCATGCTTTAACTGATCAATCTCATTCTGAAGTTGTCTTTCCTGTTGTTGAAAACTTGTAATTTGCCTGTCAAGATCTGAGATGGTCTGATTTAAGTGGGAGATGCGTTCGTTGAAACCAGCATTGTGCACAATATCAGGTTGTCGCGAAATACCATTTAACATTATAATTCCTTGTGTATCGGGTCTGTTGACAATTCAGCGTCTATAATAATTACCTGAAAATCAAGTTGAGATGAGTATGTTTAGATTGCATTATTAAGTTTAAAAACGTATTTGTCTAATCAGTCCTGAGAGCCCAACAAGGCGTAAAAGTTTTTTCGTCATGCTTACAAAACTTATTCTTGCGCGTGATCCCCAATTGGCAAGCAATAGTTGTCCATCCATTTGTCTTTGTTTAATATTGATGTTTTGAGTTACTTCGTTAGTCCACCAATTTAAATAACTCGGCTCGACAATTCCGTAAGGATTTGGAAATAGCTTATGTATATCCGGTCTTGATCGATAAGCTCGGCGTGCTTCAGGCTGAATAGACTCACCATTATCGAATTGGCCATAGGCCCAACCATTATAGTGTGGATCCCCTTGCCCTTCAGTAAGCAAGTCTTTCTCATAATCATCCCATAACTCCTGAGCAAGTGCCTGCTCCGGAGCATACTTCATAAGCATGCTGAGCCCATTCCCATTATCATAACTGGTGAAGTGATAGAAGCGAAGAGGCACATTTGCAGCAAAAATAATACCTTTTTCATTTTTGGAAAGAGGGCGATGAGCAATATTCCATGTTGCAACATTGTATCCTCGATCCCTGATAATACCAAGGTTACTAAAAAGGGCTGGAGCAAGATCACACCAACGTTGGTCTGTAAAAAGTCCATTTGGTATGTCGTCGCGACAGAAGAGACGTAAACGCTCAGCCCACCAGCAAATAAAATCAAAGCCCTGACCAGAAGTCTTGGCTGCGAAGAAGCCGAGGTTGTAGATTCCGTGTTTTAGCGTTGAAATTTCATTGTCTTTTATCGCCGCAAGATCTTCTTCCGCATCAAGCAGGTGTGGTGTTAACAAAATGTCGTGTTGATCGAGTAATGACTCAAGAGCAGATAAAGAATTAAATACCTTGATGTCCGGATCAAGGTACATAATTTTATCAACTCCTAGGCGTTTTGAAAGTAATTTAGCTGCAGGTCCTTTTACAGCGGTACAAAGTTCGACAATAGCATGACTGAATGCCCATGCTTTCCAATCTGGTATTCCTAGCTGTTCGATAGTTAGAACCTCATCAAATGGCTCAAGGTTGAGATCAAAGTCAATAGGCAGAACATCTGAGTAAAGCAATACAACTTTCCAAGTCGGATGAAACAGCTTAACTGATTTTGCTAATACTCGTGCTTTGGGAAGGTAGCTTTTTGTAATTGAAGTATAAACAAGCATTATTTTGTACTCTCTTGTGCAAACTTTCTTAAAAAAATGTCTTGCATGGGTATTCCTATAAGGCCTGTCGGAACGCTACTTGACTCTGATTTGAAAAAAACAGCATCGTATATCCAATGATGTTGTTCATGTATACTTTGGGTTCCATTTGCAATAGTAGCGGTAATGCTATATGAGCCAGCTGGAAGCAATGGCATGCGAAAAATAAAGTCTGCCTGAATGTTATTTCCCTCTAGGCAATTAATTGGTTTTTCATAATATGTTAGATATGTATTGTCACCAAACAGGATTTGTCCCAAGTGGTCTTTTATGTAAAAACCGACAATGGGGGCATCAAGAGCTGTATGGGCATGGACATTTATGCAGAGCGTTACGATTTCCCCACCGACAATCCAGGATAGAGGCTGGTGGTTTTCATCAAGTAAGTGCACATCATAAATTTGTGCGCCGCCTTTTCCAAATGATCTCGCATTCGGGTCAAACTTAAATATCTGTATGTCATTACGCAAATTGCTGTAATTAATAAAATCCATACGCTGATCTTTAAGTGAACCAGTTCCTGTTTTTGAAATGGGTTTAAACCTGGTTCTCTGGCTCTCCCCTTGTTGTGCCTCATAGCACGCTTGGTGGTAATGTTCGGTTATTTCCTTTGGGGTGCCTTCTTGGATAATTTTGCCTTTTTCGATCCAAACTGCACGGTTGCACAAGCTTGTAATACTGGCTGTATCATGACTCACAAAAAGTACCGTGCCATTTTTCATAAAATCACGTAAAAAACGCATACATTTTTGAGTAAAGAAAGCATCACCCACCGCTAATGCTTCATCAATCACCAGAATATCCGCATCCACATGCGCAATCACTGCAAAAGCCAAACGAAGCATCATGCCGCTGGAATAGGTTTTTACCGGTTGTTCAATAAAATCTCCAATGTCTGCAAAAGCAACAATGTTGTTAAACCGTTTATGGATTTCCTCTTTACTCAAGCCGAGTATCGACGCATTCATGAACACGTTCTCGCGTCCGGTAAATTCAGGATTAAAACCGGAACCCAGCTCTAGCAGGGCAGCAACACGACCATGCGTTTCGACGTGACCCTGTGTTGGGTTGAGTGTGCCGCAGATCATTTGTAGCAGAGTGGACTTGCCACTGCCATTGCGCCCGATGATTCCGACTGTCTCACCTTTTTTGATTTCAAATGATACGTTTTTGAGCGCCCAAAACTCGCGGTAATATTGTTTGCGGCCTCGAGCGACCATTTGTAACAAACGGTCACGTGGTCTTTTATAAATGTGATAGCATTTGCTTAGGTTCGTGATTTTAACTGCGATTTCAGAGGACATCAGCAAATCCTTTTCTTGATTTTTGGAAACAGACAAACCCTAACCAGGAAAAAATAATGGATATGGCGAGGTAAACGGCATAGAGTCCGATGCTGGGTAAATTTCCCCAGAACAATATGTCTCGTACCCCCTCAATCGCTGGTGTGAGCGGATTGAGGAGTAGTAAATGTTGATAGTTTGCCGGCAATGATGATATTGGATAAAAAATAGGTGAGAGAAACATTAAAACGGTGGTGCCAATGCCAACGATTTGACCGACATCTCGAAGGTATACGCCAAGGGATGCCAACATCCAGCTTAATCCCATGGTAATAAACAATATGGGCAGAACCACTAGGGGTAGAAGGAGCGCTGTGGCATGAGGTAGTCCGAAGAATATCACGTAAAACAGTAGCCAGACGCTTAAGCTCATTAATGCTTGAAACAGTGCTGTACCTACGGTTACCCAAGGCAAAACTTCCAATGGAAAAACTACTTTTTTTACATAGTTGGCATGAGAGAGAATAATGCTGGGCGCGCGCGTAATGCATTCGGAAAATAAATTAAAGACAATCAAACCAGCAAACAGCACTAAAGCAAATTCGGTTTTTGAATCACTGCCGGCATTCCAGCGGGCTTTGAAAACCACGCTAAATACAAAGGTGTAAATCAGCAGCATGACTATGGGATGAACAAACGACCAGAGAAGCCCTAATACGGAGCCGCGGTAACGACCCAAGATTTCACGTTTGGTTAATGCTAAAACAAGCTCTCGATTGCGGATAAGGCTAGCGAACATTTCGCTTGGGGACGTGAAAAATTTATTCATGTGCATACCTCTTTAATTCGGGGTGGCCACGCAAGGCTGAAATCTTCATGATATAGGGATAGATTTGGGCTATAAGCTGGATCAACGTTTAATGTTTCACCCCAGCGCACTTTCATATAATGAACTTCCTGCATAAAGCGAGCTTTTTTCTCGGGCGTATCTTCAGTGCCACGAGTGGCGGATTCGTGATGGTACAGTTCAGCATAGGGCGTCCATATATTACGGTAGCCGGCGTCTCTAATTTTTAAACAAAAATCCACGTCGTTAAATGCTACTTTGAGCTCCGTTTCATTTAAACCACCTACTGTATCATAAATTGCTTTTTGAACAACCAAACAGGCGGCTGTTACGGCGGAATAATTTGAAACAAGGGATGTTCGTAAACAGTATCCAGGATGTTGTTTGGAAAATCCCTTATGTGAATGACCTGCAACGCCACCAATACCTACCACTACACCGCCATGTTGCAGGGTATCATTCGCATACCACAGTTTTGCGCCAACAGCGCCAACACCGGGTTGAAGGGCTAGGCTAACCATTTCAGATAGCCAATTGGGTGAGATGACCTCGATATCGTTATTAATTAATCCAATTACCGTTCCTCGTGCGAGTTGCACGGCAGCGTTGTTAATTGCAGAGTAATTGAAGGGTTGCTGCTCATCGCGTATCACTCTAATATTGGGAGTAACCCAATTTTCGACGGATTGCTGGATCTCGCGGACAAGCTGTGGGACGTCGGAGGAAGCAATGGTTTTGAAGTAGCTCAGAATATCAGGGTCATCTGATCCATTATCGACAATTAAAACTTCATAATTGGGGTAGGTGGTTTTAGTGAGTATACTCTCCAAGCATTGCTGTAGGAGATGTAATCCATTTCTGGTTGGAATAATCAGAGTCACCAAAGGCGGCGTTTCTGGCAAGGCATACTGGATTTTGTAGCCAATTCCAACTTGCTCGGCTTTTCCTGAAATTCCCGATCGTTCTAAATGTTCATTCAAAGCTCGCTCGCCATTCAGCATGGCGTATGGCTTGGCGGTTACAGATGATGCTGTACTGGTTGAATGGACACGCCGGTGATAAAGCACGCGTGGAATGTGAATGATTAGCTCAGGCTTAAGCCGCTCGATACAACGTAATGCAAGATCATAATCCTGCGCTCCCTCAAATTCAGTTCGAAAGCCGCTTATTTCTCGAAGCAGTGTTGTGCGGTATACGCCGAGATGGGAGATTAAATTATGAGATAAAAACAGGTCAGGGTTCCAATCGGGCTTGAAATAGGGATCCTGTCTTGTCCCTTTCAAATCAATTTTATCTTCATCTGAATAGATTAATCCCGCTTCAGGATTGTTTGTAATGGCATCGGCTATCCAAAATAGCGCGTGTTCGGCCAACAAGTCATCGTGATCCATTAATGCAACAAATTCGCCGGTCGCCAGTTCCAGTGCAGCATTGGATGCTCTGGAAATGTGTCCGTTCTCTGTGCGAAATACACATTTTATTCTTGAATCTTCAGCTGCATGCTGCTTAAGTAGAGCAAGTACTGCTTCAGTTTTAGATGCATCGTCTGCAATGCATAATTCCCAGTGAGGATAAATCTGGTTACGTACAGAACGAATGGCTTTGTCCAGCAAATTTAGAGGGGGGTTGTATACAGGCAACACAATGGAAATGAGCGGTCTATTGGGCATAGCTTGAATTTGATTGATCATGGATTGGCGTTTGTTTGCGTCTAATGTGTCGTATTGTTGGATCCATTTAATATAATTATTTCTGTGTGGACGGATTAATCGTCGTTTAATACCTATTACGCCATCGCGTTTAAATAATTGCCATGTGGTGTGAGCAATTGACTTAATAGTACGTTGTTTAAAAATGGTTACTAGCAGTCGAATGAGCTGATGCATGTCTTTGATTTGGTTAATCATGTGTACCACGTCCATTCAATTGAAGTACAAAAAATGAAAATATATAATCAGTCAAACAGCACCGCCTCGTTGAACATCAATCCTTGTTTATCTTTAGCTGATCGTTGAGGACTGCCTTCAAACGGCCATTGGATGGCAATCGTCGAATCATCCCAAGCAATACAGTACTCATGTTCTGGTGCCCAGTAATCGGTAGTTTTGTATAATACTTCTGCTGTATCGGACAGCACGACAAAGCCATGTGCAAACCCTTCAGGCACCCAAAGTTGTCTGGTGTTTTCGCTTGAGAGTATCTCACCAACCCATTGACCAAAGGTAGGGGATGATTTGCGAATGTCTACGGCTACATCAAAAATTTTTCCGGAAATAACCCGTACCAGTTTTCCTTGGGGTTGCTTGATTTGGTAGTGTAGCCCACGAATCACGTTTTTAACTGAACGGGAATGATTGTCTTGGACAAAATTAATCGCGCGATCTGTGATGTTTTCAAACACGCGCTGATTAAAGCTTTCGTAGAAAAAACCGCGCTCGTCTCTAAAAACAGTCGGTTCTAGCAAAAACACATCGGGTATCGCCAAAGAGGTCGCTTTCATTAAAATACCTTTTCTTTAAGCAGATCCAGCAGATACCTGCCATAGTCATTTTTGGCCAAGGGGGTGGCCAGTTTTTCCAGCTGTTCAGCATTAATCCAGTCGTTGCGGTAAGCAATTTCTTCCAGACAGGCTATTTTAAGCCCCTGGCGTCGCTGCACTGTACTCACAAACATACCCGCATCCAGTAGTGATTCATGTGTGCCTGTATCGAGCCAGGTATGGCCCCGTCCCATGATTTCAACTTGCAACAGGCCCTGTTCCATATAAAGCCGGTTAAGATCAGTAATTTCCAGTTCACCCCGTTGAGATGGCTTGATGTCTCTAGCTAAATGGACCGCGTTATTGTCGTAAAAATACAAGCCTGTTACCGCATAGTTAGATTTGGGTTGTGTAGGTTTTTCTTCAATCGAGAGTGTCTTGCCTTGATTATCAAACTCAACCACGCCATAACGCTCAGGATCATGCACATGATACGCAAAAATGGTCGCACCATTCTGTTGTTGCATGGCATTATTAAACAGCTGCGGCATGTCATGACCGTAGAATATATTATCACCCAGGATGAGTGCTGAGCTGTCGTTACCAATGAACGACTCGCCAATGATATAGGCTTGTGCCAAGCCGTCAGGGGAGGGCTGTAGTGCATAGTTCAAATTTAATCCCCACTGCTCGCCTGTGCCCAGCAATTGTTCATATCGGGGTAAATCCTGAGGCGTGGAGATGATAAGAATGTCTCGAATGCCCGCCAGCATCAACGTGCTGAGAGGATAATACACCATGGGCTTATCATAGACAGGCAATAGCTGTTTTGATACAACGTGTGTAGCGGGGTGAAGGCGAGTGCCTGAGCCACCGGCCAGAATGAGTCCTTTTCGCTTTATCTTCATATAGAATGTTCCAATAGAGTTAACTGATTAATTACGCGATCCACATGCACTGTCCAATCAGGAATATGAAGGGCGAGTGCATTGGACAAGGCGCCAATGTCCAATTTTGAATTGTCAGGTCGTTTAGCGGGCAGCGGGTATTCGTTCGTGGAAATCGGGTGAATCTGCTGACGGGTTAGTTTGAGTAGCATTCCGTTATTCAGGGCTTTATCTACCGCGTAGCAGGCTAAGTTATGCCAGTTTGTTGAGCCGGCTGATGTCAAATGGTAAATGCCATTTTGAATGGTTTTTTTTCGGTAGCCTGCAATAGCCAATGCCGTGACATCAGCAATCAGCTCTGCAGAGGTTGGCGCGCCATATTGATCTGCCACAATGCGAAGGCTGTCTCGTTCGCGAGCCAACTGTAGAATGGTTTTAATAAAGTTTTTACCGCTGCTTGAAAATACCCAGCTGGTTCGAAATATCAGATGATTACAACCACTGAGAAGTATCGCTTCCTCGCCTGCGCGTTTGGAGGCTCCATAAACACTTTGCGGATTAACGGAATCGGTTTCAAGATAGGGCTCTTTTTTTTGGCCATCAAATACATAGTCTGTAGAATAATGCACAAGTAAAGTTTTATTCTGTTGAGCATACTCAGCAAGAATCGTGAGCAGGTTTGCATTAATAAGAAATGCCGTTTCTGTATCGCTCTCTGCTTTGTCTACAGCAGTATATGCGGCTGCATTCACAATAATATCTGGCTGATGAACATTGAGCAGGTGACTTAAGCCCGATAAATTTTCCAAGTTGTGATCCGCTCGTCCAAGGGCAATAACGTGACCTAATGGGAGCAGGGTCCGCTTGAGTTCTGTTCCGACCTGGCCATCTTTTCCCAGCAGTAAAATCTTCATGCGTACTGCCTTAAAACCCAATGACGGTATTCGCCGCTAGTGATATTATCCACCCAGTCTTGGTTATTTAAAAACCATGTTACCGTTTGCTCAATACCTGATTCAAACGTGTGTAGCGGTTTCCAATTCAGCTCAGCCGCAAGTTTTGACGCATCAATGGCATAACGCCGATCATGGCCTGGGCGATCCGTGACGTAGGTAATTTGTTCTGCATAAGTATGTCCGTCATGCCGAGGTTTTCTCTGGTCTAGAATGGAGCAAATGGTTCTAATGACCTCAAGGTTTGTTTTTTCATTCCAGCCGCCAATGTTGTATTCGCCACCCACTTTGCCTTGTGCCAATATGCGGCGGATAGCACTGCAATGATCACTGACATGCAACCAGTCGCGGATCTGTTGACCATCACCATAAACAGGAATGGGTTTGCCAACTAGGGCATGATGAATACACAGAGGGATTAATTTTTCTGGAAAATGGTAAGGTCCGTAATTGTTTGAACAGTGGGTGACAACGGTTGGCAGGCCATATGTATGATGGTAGGCACGAACCAAATGATCAGAAGCCGCTTTGCTCGCAGAATATGGGCTGTTGGGTTCATACCGGCTTGATTCGGTGAAGGCCGGTGCGTCTTTTTCCAGTGATCCAAACACTTCGTCAGTCGAAATGTGGATAAAACGAAAATCCTGTTTGTTCTTGTCGTCTAAACTACCCCAGTACTGGCGAACGGCTTCCAGTAGTGTAAACGTACCCGTAATATTGGTTTGGATAAACTCACGCGGTCCATGAATAGACCGGTCGACATGGCTTTCTGCAGCAAAATGCACGACTGCTCGGATTTGATGATTGAGAAGCAAGTCAAACACTTGATCCCTGTCATTAATATCACCTTGCACGAAGACATGTCGTGAGTCTTGCTCCAATGATTGGAGATTCATCAGATTTCCGGCATAAGTCAGTTTGTCGATATTAACCACAGACTCATCATGGTTCGCTAACCAATCCAGTATGAAGTTACTACCAATAAAACCAGCTCCGCCTGTGACAAGAATAGTCATATCTCATTTCATCCGTAATTTATATTTTTTTTAATAGAGCCGCGGCTATTAATCCGAGGTTTCCTGAAAAAGTTTGCCTGTGAATGCCAAGCCGTTTTAACTTAATCAATCGGGAAATCAAACTCCGATCTCTGGCATCAATAATCTCCATTAACACCTGTGTATTTTTTTCAGTTAATCGATGTTTTATAGATAATAATGCATGAAAATTTAAGTCATTCCACGTTTTAAAACGTCCTTTGAACATTTGTATGGCTCTGTCAAAACGAGCAGACCAACCAATATTACCACCGATTAGGTTGTTCCCATGTTGTCTGTAGTTAAGTGTTGGATTAGGGTTATAAAAAACGCTGCCACCTGCACCTGCGACAACCAGATAAGTCCACCAATCATGGGAGGCTATGTTAATTCCTTCGCCCGCCTCCTGCAATAGATTTAATGTATCATTATTGAATACCATGGTATTTCCACCACCAATGTTTTGCATTAATGCGTTTAAAAACACAGGTTTTTTTTCAAAGAGCGGTGAATGGCCGATGACGTTTCCCTTTTCATTGACCAGTGTGGTTCGTCCGCAATACAATGCAGGCGTTCCTTTTGGAACAGTATTTAACCACGCAACGGCCTGTTGAAGCTTGGTAGGATGCCAGATATCGTCCTGATCGGAGTAGGCGAAATAAGTGCCCACCAGATTTTTGTTACAAACTAGCGAGAGAAAATTAGCGGAAAATCCCTTGCGGGGGCCTGCTAAAATATGCAATACATCCTCACCAAGGCGAGTTTGATAGTCTTTTAAAATTTGAATGGTATTATCACTCGAACCATCATCTGAAATCCATATTTCCCAGTTGTTATGAGTTTGTCCGCAGATAGAGTCCAATTGCTCGACCAAATAGCGTTGGCCGTTATAAGTACCCATTAAAATGATAATTTTGGGATGTAGCATCAATCTAACTCCAAATGGGGGCTGAGCTTTACATGAATTTTTTCTGCGTCAAATTATGACGGATTTTGGGTATTATAACCAGTGTTTCAATGAATTGAGTATATAGACATCTTTTTTCAAGAGGCGTAGTATTCTCTCGATGTTAGCAATCAAGATCTGTATACGGAATCACAATGCATTTAATCCCGGTTATTTTATGTGGTGGAGTCGGTGCACGGCTTTGGCCTGTGTCGCGCGAATCTCATCCCAAGCCCTTTATCCGCTTGGCTGATGGACAAAGTTTATTGCAAAAAACGTTCCTGCGTGCAGCCCAACTGTCTGGTGTTGAAGAAATTCTTATTTCTACCAATCGAGATTTGTACTTTAAAACTGAAGACGAATTTCGTGAGGTGAATCAACTACAGCGAGCGACCTCCTATATTCTTGAGCCGTTTGGTCGTAATACAGCCGCTGCGATTGCTGCTGCAGCACTTCAAATTGCGCAAACGCATGGCGATGATGCTCTCATGCTCGTGCTACCCGCAGATCATCTTATTTCAGATCAAGACGCTTTTTCCGAGGCGGTTAGTGCTGCGGTCGAGCTAGCCAAATGCGGTAAACTGGTCACGTTCGGTATCCAGCCTGAATGCCCGGAAACAGGTTATGGATATATTGAAGTGAATGGTATGGATGTCTTGAGTTTTGTCGAAAAACCCAGTTTGGAAAAGGCTCAGGAATACCTCGATTCAGGTCGTTTTCTTTGGAACTCTGGTATGTTTTGCTTCACAGCTGGGGTTTTGATCCAGGAAATGGTGCTGTATTGTCCTGAAATTATCCTGACAACAAAGACCTGTCTCGAACAGGCACGCATTGCAACGGGCAAAAACTTCAAGCAACTCGAACTGGACTCTCCCAGTTTTAACCTGGTTCCTGATAATTCTATTGACTATGCGGTGATTGAAAAATCAAACCATGTTGCCGTTGTGCCGTGCAGTATTGGATGGAGCGATATTGGTTCTTGGACTGCATTGGGTGATTTATCCACACCCAATGCTGAAGGTAATCGCATCGAAGGAAACGTTCAACTATACAATGTATCGAATTGTTATATTCGTAGCAAAGAGCGTTTGGTCGGTGCCGTCGGAGTTGAAAATCTGCTAATAATCGACACCCCTGATGCCTTGCTGGTTGCTGATAAATCCCAAGCCCAAGACGTGAAACGGATTTATGCTCAATTGAAAGAGCAGGGACATGAAGCGCATAAACTTCATCGCACGGTACACAGACCTTGGGGCGCATACACTGTGTTAGAAGAGGGGCCTCGATTTAAAATCAAGCGCATTGAGGTAAGACCCGGCGCCAGCCTCAGTTTGCAAATGCATCATCATCGCAGCGAACACTGGATTGTAGTCAGCGGCATTGCCAAGGTCACTAATGGTGACAAGGAGATGTTTGTTCGAACCAACGAATCCACCTACATTCCTGCTGGTCACAAACATCGCCTTGAAAACCCCGGTGTATGCGAGCTGGTCATGATCGAAGTTCAAAGTGGTGAATACATGGGTGAAGACGATATAGTACGCTTTGATGATGTGTATGGACGAATTTAGGGCGCTTGATTTTCTTATTATCGACCGGAAGGAATGCACGGGCCATCAACGTACGCACCATTTAGCGTCAGACTCATGTTTACATTTGCTCGATGATATCGAGCTAGTATGTCATACTGTGCTGTTGTAATGTAGCCGTATATGTTACCGCAGTATACTAGGGAGTGTGCTGTTGCTGTTGGCTTGATCTGCATGTTGAGGTCGCATTCCCCCCGATAACGGGTTAAATCGCAATTGGCGTAAGTGGTAACTGTCGCAAAGCTTAATGCAATAAACAGAAGGGTTGTGTGTTTCATGAATGATAACTCCGTGGATACTTTATAGTTGTATCGACGGGTTAGAGAAATTCTTTAGGCTATAACTTTGGACATTGGACAAAAGTAGCGTAGGGTGGGCACGTCGCTCTAGCTCCTTTGCCCACCCTACGGTCCTTACGGTTAATCCACAGTGTCCAAATTCAAATAATGTCGTTTAAACGACTTTTTTTCCAACCAATTTTTCTTTAATACGCGCAGCACGACCAGCCAGATTACGCAGGTAATATAGTTTGGCGCGGCGCACGTCACCACGGCGTTTAACAGTGATGCTGTCAACAACAGGGCTATATGTTTGGAAAACACGTTCAACACCCACGTTATGCGATATTTTACGCACAGTGAAAGCAGAGTTCAGGCCGCGGTTACGCTTGGCAATGACAACACCTTCAAATGCTTGTAAACGCTCACGGGCGCCTTCCTTTACTTTAACCTGGACTAAAACTGTGTCGCCTGGGTTGAATTCAGGAATAATTTTGCCTTGCATTTGCTCAGCATTGATTTGGTCAATAATATTGGTCATTGCTCACTCCTCGTGTTCATATTTAAATTCAACAAGCAGTTGCTTGTCTGTATCAGTCAATTGCAATTTCTCTAATAAATCCGGTCGTTTCAACCAGGTTGAACCCAGGGCCTGCTTTCTTCGCCAGCGATCTATGTCTCGATGGCTCCCCCCCAGCAATACATCCGGTACTCGTCCTTCCGGCAAAATGGCAGGGCGGGTGTAGTGGGGATGATCCAGCAAACCATTCATAAATGAATCTTGCTGCGCCGATCCTGTATGTCCAAGACTCCCGGGTAGCAGACGCACAATCGCGTCCATAAATACCATGGCTGCCAGTTCGCCACCACTTAAAACAAAATCTCCCAGCGACCATTCTTCATCGACATGATGGGTAATGATACGTTCATCAATTCCCTCATACCGGCCTGCCAAAAAAAGTAGCGATTGTTCTTTGACAGCGATTTCATTTAAATCAGCTTGCTGAACAGTCTTGCCCTGCGGACTTAAATAAATAGTCTTGCAGGTGTCGGGCATGTGACTCTTTGCATGCTTGATTGCTGCATGCAAGGGTTCATACATCATGACCATACCAGGTCCGCCACCATAAGGCCTGTCATCAATCTGTCGATGGGCGTTATTGGCCCAATCGCGTGGATTCCAACAGTCAAGTCTGGCTAGACCCTGTTCAATTGCTCGCCCCGTGATGCCATGGTTCAGGCTGGAAAACATCTCGGGCATTATGCTGATGACACCTAAATGCAGCATTGACTAATAAAAGTCCGGATCCCAGTCGACGGTGATTAGGCGTTTTCTGGAATCGATTTCGAGAATCACATCTTCGGGCAAGAATGGAATCAGGTAGCGTCCTTCACCAAGAACAACCAGCACATCATTTGAGCCGGTTGCCATGATTTCACTGACGACACCCAGTACACGACCTTGTTTGGTTACAACGCTCATATCCATCAGTTCATGCCAGTAATATTCGTCTGGTTTCAGTGCCTGAAGTTGCTCGCGTTTAACGGCGATTTCAACATTGGTCAGTCGCGCAACCTGTTCTCGCTCGGCGTAACCCTCGACTTGCGCCAAAATAAATTTATTATTTACTTTGGTTTGCAAAACATTTAGTGGTTGCCATTGATTATTGCTGCCAACATGCCAGTGCGTGTAGTTCAATATATTTTCGCGGGGTTCTGTAAAAGATACAACCGTGATAAATCCTTTGATCCCATGGGGGCGACCAAATCGACCAATAACAAGCCAGTCAGTGTTTGTGTCCAAGTTAAGCGGCTTCTGCAACATTAACAGCAGTCTTTTTAAATTCTTTGATTAGGGCAGCAACGCGATCTGATAATTGCGCGCCAAGTCCTTGCCAGTCAGTAACTTTTTGAACATCAAGGTGCAGACGGGTTTCTTGTCCACGTGCAACAGGATTGAAATAGCCAATACTTTCAATGTAATTTGCGTCCCGACGTCTGCGACTATCAGTCACAACGATATGATAAAAAGGGCGCTTCTTGGCGCCTGCTCGTGCTAAACGTATAACGACCATTGTATCCTCTGCTTATAACGTGATTACGTAAAAATGCCGTGTATTGTACGAAAATTAACTCGACATTGGAAGGGTTTGTATCGATTTATTTATAGTAACTAGCTGAAACCTCCAGGAAGCATCCCTTTTAAGCCAGCCATTCCTCCAATCCCGCGCATCATTTTTTGCATGCCGCCGGGTTTGCTGAACTTTTTCATCATTTTTTCCATTTGAGTAAATTGCTTGAGCAAGCGATTGACGTCCTGTATTTGCGTGCCGGATCCCATTGCAATACGTTTTTTTCGTGACCCAACGATAAGCTTTGGAATTCGTCGTTCTTTTGGCGTCATCGAATTAATGATGGCTACTGTTTGTGAAAGGCTCTTGTCATTGACCTGGTTCATGGCCTGTTGTGGCAATTGACCGATACCGGGTAATTTACTCATCATGCCGGTGATGCCACCCATATTGTTCATTTGTAAGAGTTGTTGTCTGAAATCTTCCAGATCAAAGCCGTTGCCTTTTTTAATTTTTTTAGCTAGTTTTTCGCTGGCCGCTTTATCTGTTTTGCGTTCAACTTCTTCAATCAGGGTAAGAATATCACCCATGCCCAGAATTCGTGAGGCAACACGCTCAGGGTGAAATGGCTCCAGCGCTTCAATTTTTTCGCCAGTACCCATAAATTTAATCGGCTGGCCGGTGATTTGTCTAACTGATAATGCTGCACCTCCGCGTGCATCACCATCTGTCTTGGTTAAAATCACACCGGTGAGTGGTAGCGCGTCATGGAATGCTTTTGCCGTATTCGCTGCATCTTGGCCCGTCATGCTATCGACTACAAACAGGGTTTCTGCAGGCTGGATGGCATGATGAAGTGCTTTTATTTCAGACATCATGTCTTTATCAATATGCATACGACCTGCCGTATCAACAATCAGGATATCCATGAATTGTTTTTTGGCGCTTTCCAATGCTTTTTTGACAATGGCGAGTGGTTTTTCGTGTGCATCTGCAGAGAAAAAAGCGACATCCAGTTGAGTGGCGAGTAATTCCAGCTGTTGAATTGCTGCTGGTCGATATACGTCCACGCTCACCAGCATAACTTTTTTCTTTTCAGTGTCTTTTAAATAGCGAGCCAGTTTGGCGGCACTGGTAGTTTTACCTGAGCCTTGTAAACCTGCCAATAAAAATACAGCGGGAGGCTGAGTTTTGAAGTTCAACTCACTGCGCGTATCCCCCATAAGATGAACCAGTTCATCATGAACAATTTTGATCAAGGCTTGATCGGGTTGTAAACTGGTTATAACATCTTGGCCCAATGCTTTTTGCTTGACCTCTTCTATGAAGTCTCTGACGACGGGTAAAGCAACATCAGCTTCGAGTAGTGATAGCCGTACTTCACGCAACGCGTCTTGCATGTTGTCTTCAGTTAAGCGACCTTTGCCGCTAATGTTTTTAAAGGTTCGGGTCAATCGTTCGGTTAAATTGTCAAACATGATTTTGCCTTTTGCAGTCTAAAATTTTGATAACACAAATGATATCACAGATATCAATGGATAAAAATGTAGGGTGGGAAAGGAGGCAACGGCGACGTGCCCACCAATTACACAGCCATCACTTTGCATCAGGTGGGCACGTCGCCGCTGGCTTCTTTACCTACCCTACGGGTCTTTGCGAAAGCATTGAAGCCAGTTATACTCTTTTTTTGCGTACTCAATAGCTCGTTAAGGATATCCGTGCATCTCTCTATATCCATTCTTTTATTGCTGGTGTTGTTTTTGGTGGTGCTTGCAGCATTTTTTTCGGCATCTGAAATTGGAATGATGTCGATAAATCGATATCGGTTGCGGTACTTGGTGAAAAAACATGACAAACAAGCCATTCGGGTTAACCAATTGTTGGCTCATCCTGATCGCCTGCTCAGTGTCGTTCTGATTGGTAATACTCTGGCTAACATTATTGCTTCTATGGCTGCGACGTTGGTAGGTCAGCATTTGTATGGTGATCTTGGAGTCGTCGTGGGGACGGCATTATTAACGATTATTATTTTAGTATTTTCAGAAATGACGCCGAAGACGCTGGCTGCCCTATATCCGCAGCAGGTTGCGTTTGCTTGTTCATTTCCATTAATGATATTACAGCTGGTTTTCGCGCCATTGGTGTATTTGGTTAGTGGCGTGGCGAATGGTATTTTACGTCTGTGTGGTGTTTCTCTTGATAAAGCTCAGCGAGAGGCACTCACCGGTGAGGAATTGCGCTCAGTTGTGCATGAGGCTGGAGGATTATTGCCCATTGAACACAAAAGTATGTTAATTAGCTTGCTTGATTTGGAGCAGGCACGTGTTGAAGATATCATGGTGCCAAAGGCGGAAATTATTGGCATTGATTTGGATCAGCCATGGAGTCAGTTACTTGAGCAACTGGAAACAACACAGCATACACGTTTGCCTCTTTTTCGTACGAGCATTGATAACTTGGTTGGCATGATCCATTTGCGCAATGTTTTAAATCTGGTGTTAGACGAGCGGCTGGATATGGATGGTTTACTGAAAATTGCTGAGGCACCTTATTTTATTCCTGAGGAGACCCCTCTGAATGTACAAATCCTGAATTTTCAGAAAATGAAACGACGCAGCTGTTTTGTGGTGAACGAGTATGGCGATATACAGGGCTTAGCCACGATGGAAGATATTCTTGAAGAAATTGTCGGGGAATTTACCACCGATATCGCAGCACTGAGCAAGGATATCACACCACAGGAAAATGGTTCCGTCATTGTGGATGCCAGTGTTACATTACGTAATTTAAATCGGATGTTAAACTGGCACTTGCCCCTGCTTGGGCCTCGCACGCTCAGTGGCTTGATAATTGAGTATTTAGGCTATATTCCACCAGCTGAATGCTGTCTTGGTATTGAAAACTATCAAATTGAAATATTAAAGGTGAGCGAGAATACCATTAAGAGTGTACGTATTATCAAAGTAGCAAAAAAACGAAATGGTTAGGCAATAACCTGAGCGCTGTAGGGGCGAGCGGCGCTCGCCCTGTGTTCTCAGACCAGAATATGGGTATCAATTGTCCTCAATAAAATTCATTGAGCATTTTGTAGAGGCAGGTAATTGAGCGTCTATTTGTGTTTCTGTAGAGTTAATCCTCGCTCTTTTAAATACACTAACATCTGACACATGCACCTTCACTTGGTTTCTTATTTCTACAAGGTCATTTGCTGCAGCCAGAATCAGAGCATCTCCCGATGATCTCAAGCAAACGCTTATCGATCTAAAACCAGCTGAACCCAGAGCTCGTTTAAGTTTGTAATGGGTTATTGAAAGATGCTAAAGTATCGGTCAAATAATTAGCTTCGAGTGACATTATCAAGCTTTAACGGCAGGCATTTAACCCGATGATAAACATAAAAAGGATAGTATTATGTTTGGATATTGACCAAACAATAATGAGCCATGCTGCTCCAATAGATTGGATTGATTTTAATGGCTCAAATCAGTATGGTGATGCCAGTGCTTGGGTAAATTCTCTCACGGAAATAAAAACGTATTGTGAAGAACGATCATTTGAGTTTGTAGTTCAAATAGTTTCAGCTAAAGATGGCATGGATCTCCTAATAAGACAGGTTTTTAATGCGTTGCACTCTTTTTTACTTCCTTTAAATAAGCAAGGAAAAAGCAATATACCCTTTGCTGATCCAACGGAAGGTTATGTGTCATCGCCTACACTACTCTATTATATGATGCATAAGGATATGATAAAGCGATGCAGGTTAACAGCAAATCAAACTACATATATTATTGCTGATGAAGAGTTACTTCCTCCTATTCATCTATGCAGGTATAACCTCATCAGTAAAGATAAATTTGTTGGATTTGGCGATAACAAAAGTTATTCAAAAGCATTGGTTATGAAATATATCTCTGAATACTTTCATGACATAACACCGGCTGAAAACATGTTTCTTTTGGATGATCAAACCCCAAATATTCAAGATATTCAACAAATCCCATATGGTTACCAAGGCGTATTAGCCGAAGAGCTTTATCGATTAGAAAAAGGCACCAAAGAAGAGAGAACCATAGCCTGCCATGAAATATTAACAACGTTAAAAGCCAAAATAAAAACACGAGTCGATTTTATTTTGGCTAATGAGCTTTCGAATGAAGAACAGAATTGTGCACGCGTTAACGTACAAAACAATATACCTGTTGTCCAGCCGCACGAGATACATCTTGCTGTAAAAGCGGGTAATCTAAAACGTGTTAGAGAGCTCATTACACAGAATCCAAGTCTGATTCATGCCGTAGATGCATTTAATCAAACTCCTTTACTATGGGCTGCATCCAAAGGATATCATGACATTGTTGTTTTTCTTATTGAGAAAGGCGGGAATGTTAATCAAGCAACCCAATTACCAGACAAGGGTTCTCCTCAAAAAAATCATAATAATACGCCTTTAGACTGGGCAATTATAGGTGTGCATTTTGCAACCATTGACGTCCTTCTTAAGGCATGTGCTATCACAAATGATCAATCAGATAGAGTTTTACTCTTGTTAATGATTCAAGCCCAGAATATTACCCAAGTACAAGCTTTAATTGCACACAATAAATCTTTGCTAAACCAGTTAGATAACAATGGTTATACACCGCTCCATGAGGCAGCACTCTTTGGTCAAGTGGATATTGCTCATTATTTAATTACTGAAGGTGCCGAACTAGATATTTGTACGCCTGCAGCCACAGATAAATATAAAAATATTAAATTACCAAACCATACGGCAATTGAAATAGCATGCGAAATGAAGAATGGTTCAATGGTTATTTCCCTCTTTGAGGCTAGTGCCATCGTCACTCCCACTCGAGATAAAAGGATACAAGTTATCCACGTCCTTGCACAACATGGGGCATTGAATCATGTGCAAACACTGATTGAGCGTTACCCTGAGCTTGTCCATGCGAAAGATACCTCAGACCAAACTCCATTGTTATGGGCTGCCTCAAAAGGCCATCATGATATTGTCAAGCTCCTTATTAGTAAAGGCGCGAATGTCAATACACCAACACAACATCCAATCAATCACAAACACTCGAGAGATAATCATTACACGCCTTTGGATTGGGCTATCGCTGGTGGTCATACTGACGTTATATTTTCACTTATGGATGCAGGGGCGACCACTAGTTATGCCCATACTACAATTAAAAATAAAACGTTAGAAAATCTAATCAAAGATAACGATTTCATTTTAGTCCAAATATTAATCAAATGTAATCCAGCATTACTCAATAAACTGAGTGATGATGGATATGCACCCCTACATTATGCAGCGATTTATGGTCATATCGGAATGATACATTTTTTAATTGCATTAGAAGCAGATGTAAACATCACTACCGCTCCTGTGGTTCCAGGTATCTATAGCGGAGAGCGTCATCACCAGATGACCGCTATGAAACTTTGGTCGTTATATCATCCGTTGCAAAAGAATGTCTTTAATCGCTATTGCCGCATGCAAGATCTGGAAAAAAGAAAAACTCAAATCACTACACTCATCGCATCTCAAATACCAAGTGTAATCTGGGCACGGTATGCTAATTTACACAATGAGAAAACCATTTTGGAAGATTTAAAACAAAAAATACTGCAAACCACATTCAAGCCAACTGATAGTTCCTATAAAACAGCTGATTATGTTTTAATTGAAATTATTGATGTTTGGACACGTGAATGGAACGTGGACGATGAAAGTCCTCGCTCTCACTCGAGCAAGCAAAGTGGATTTTTTCCACAAAGCAATCCCCCACCAAAACTAACTTTAAAAGTGCTACAAGAGATTAGATCACTTCTTGGCTTGAGTTCAAACAAATATCAAAATATAGATGCATATGCTACTGCTCTTATTGAGTCTGAGCAAGTGGCAGCACTCGCCAAGTTGCACTAAATTCAGGGGTGACAGCATCGAGGTTCATTTTCATTTGATCCCCCCGTCGCCATCGTCTTAAAATTTTTTTACCGAGATGTTATGACGTGTTAGCAAGACCAACGTATACAGATATTGGCATAGCAAGCAATGTCAAAATCCTTCATGACCCAGTATAAATATTTGTACACAGCAGCGCATTATAAGACGTAACGCTGCTGGGACAAATCGTAAAGCTACAAGGGCCAGAGCCAGGATAGCCATTAGCAATCCCGACACTTGTTGACGCAATGGGTCCATTGGGCGTAATACTGTGAGTATTAATGTTACAAGTTGAGCTGCCAGTACAGTATATTGCACGATACGATGTATTCGTATCACCAAGCCAATTTAGATTAATGCCGTTAATTGTCCATGGGTTAGCTTGAGTAGAGCAGGCTTGTGCAAATTCGGTAATTTGCCCTACTAAAGTGGTCAAAGAGTAATCCATAGACCCTGTATGAGCGGCTGAGTCTGTTGCAGTTATTGTGAAGTTATATGTATTAGCTGTTGTTGGTATGCCTGAGATCACTCCCGTAGTTTCGTTCAAAGAGAGCCCTGGTGGTAATGAGCCTGATGAAATTGTATATGAATAGGGTGCTATCCCTCCGCTGGTTGTAATGGTTTGATTATATTCATTATTAATCGGTGCTGCAGGTAAGGTGGAAGGTGAAATAATCAGACCCCTGACAGCGAGCACATAACCTTTAGCGCCTGTATTAGAGAGTGAATCTGTTGCTGTGATTGTAAAAATAGATGTGCCATTTACCGTTGGTATACCGGATATTATACCGGTTGATGTATTCAACGTCAGTCCAACCGGTAAAGAGCTAAAAGTAATGGAGTACGTATAAGGCGCTACGCCACTACTGGCTGTAATCGTTTGAGTATAGGTTGTGTTCCCTATTGCGGTGGGCAGAAGAGAAGAGGGAGATAGAGATAGAGGCCCACTGACCACGAAAGTGTAAGCTTGAGAGGCTGTGCTGTAAATAGAGTCATTTGCAGTGATTGTGAAATTATAGGTATTGACCGTCGTTGGTGTACCTGAAATGACCCCCGTTGAACTATCTAAAGATAATCCAGTTGGCAGAGCCCCTGAGGTGACTGTATACGTATAGGGAGAGACGCCGTCGCTTGCTGTAATGGTCTCACTGTATGCTGTATTGAGTGTAGCTCCTGGAAGCGTAGTTGGAGACAAGACGAGCCCCGTGACGACTATCGAGTAAGGTATGGAGCCTCGGAGTCCATTGAGGTCAAATGCTGTCAATGTTAAGTTATATGTTCCATCTGTTATCGGTGTCCCTGAAATTACTCCAGTGGAAGAGTTTAAGGATAGACCCGTTGGCAATGAGCCATAACTAATCGAGTATGTATAAGGAGCAGTACCACCACTTGCAGTGACTGTCTGAGTATAGGCAGTATTTAAGGTGCCTGCAGGTAAAGAGGAGGGCGTAATGGATAGTGGCCCGCTGACTACCAAAGTATATGCAAGAGCACCAGTATTAGACATGGAATCTACTGCGGTGATTGTGAAGCCATAAGTGCTGTCTGTAGTGGGTGTACCAGAGATTACGCCGGTTGATTGTGCCAAGGATAGCCCAGGAGGCAATGCACCGGATGAAATAGTATAGGTGTACGGAGCAATGCCGCCACTTGCGGTAACGGTTTGATTGTATCCTGCATTGAGACGCGCACTTGGCAATGTGGTTGGTGTAATGGGGAGGGGGCCGCTGACCACCAGAGTATAATCATGAGAGCCCGTATTAGTCAGTGAATCTGTTGCAGTGATTGTGAAATAATAAGTGTCATTTGTTGTTGCTATGCCGGAGAGTAAGCCGGTCGATTGGTTTAGAGATAGTCCTGAGGGTAATGCGCCTGCGGTAATCGCATAAGTGTAAGGCGCCAGACCGCCGCTTGCGGTAATCAATTGATTATATAAAAATCCATCCAGCGTGGCTGCAGGTAAAGAAGCGGGCGTGATTGAGAGGGGGCCATCCACCAAAATGGACAGCACTTTGTTTTGTGCACTACTCAGCGAAAATAAACAATATCCATTGCTGCTGGAAGTACAATCAATTCCAATCTTGGCTAATTGATAATTGGGGGTGTGAATTTTAATACCCACGGAAGGGTATACGTGATTGGGTATTGCAGGAGCTATCGCGAGCGTTAACCCCTTCGCGGTGTAATTTTGGCAGCTTAAGGCAGCTTGTCCGTTCAAGCATAATGTAATATTGATCTCGGCTGGAGTTCCTGTTGCAGACACATTAAATAACAGGCCACTTGTGCCTGCGAACGCACTCAAGCATAGTGTCAAAAGTAATGCCGTCCCCATGCTCATTAGTAGTCGTTTGATCAAGAGAAATGTTCCTTGTTGATTAAAATTAAGTTTCTTGATTTAAGAAGAATCAATGAGGTCGCCCATTTGAAACTCTTTGTCAAATGGCAATACTAAACTGATTGGGTTATTTTACCAGTTTTTATTATTATTCAAGTCGCTAGAAACAGAGGGGGCAAATCTATTGATGAACTATATAGCGTTTATATAAGCTCATCAATGGATTTGACTCTGAACCCTCTTGCTCAACCGTGAGGGCACCATATTTACCTATATTTATTCCCATGAGTTGATCATCACGGTAGAACAATTGGTCTTTGTCGACAGGAGATTGTGCGCCATCAACAAATTTTTTGGCTGAAAGATAGATTTGGATCAATGAGATCATCCAGCTCTCCGTTGTGACCCCCACTACGATACCAAAAAGATGTTATTTTTTCTTTTAAAGGTCGATTTTCATCATCAGATGGTTTTCCCGGCTTCAACCCAAGCCCTATACTGAGTGAAGCAGCGACATCTATCACCTGATCATCAATTACGTTAGTCACACTGATCTTGGGCTGCTCTTTTGCTCTGTTTTCGGGTTTATTGTCTGCATTTAACAAACGATGCATTTCATTTACAGAGTCCATTTCGCAACATGATGAATAAAGTACTGCACTAAAAGCAGGTGTCATTGGCATCGTGAGTGGTTTTTCAGTCCATAATAGTTGAATTGAAAGAAGCGCACCGAAAATCAACCCAGCTAAACTACCAGCCACTAAACCACCAATAGCAATTGCTCCACCTACAAGACTACCTACCAAGTTAACAGCATTATCAAGAAATGATGCCATGGTTGAAAATGTTTCATTTATTGCAAAAGCGGCCAAATTAAATGGATAAGCCAAACAATAGCCAATATTATTGAATAAGGATTTAATATCATCGCTTATCGATTTTGAAAAGAAGCTAAATGGGAACGCTATCATTTCGCCAATAACAGTCATTATTTCTTGCAGCAAGAATCCAACTGCTTGAGTACAAAACGCACCAATATAGCCAATAGCCGCTGTTGCGCTAGCAGTTACCAGGCCTACCGAAGCAACAAATCCCGCAAATGTCGTACCCACAGCGACACCTGAAAGAGCAAGCGCAATGGTAGAAGTAATCAATGGGGCATAACTTGACTGTTTGGAAGTGTATTTGTTGGTCATATTTCGTGTAAGACTTGCCGGGATAACCGATGCAATACGTGCAAACGATCGATCTATTTCAAGATTTACCAAGTGACCTTCTTCATGCAGTTGTCGTGCCACATGCGTTGCAACGCCTCCACCTAATGAAAGGCCATGAAGAGTGATATTTTGAGCGGGAATACCTTGATCAATGAGGCGTTTAGCCTGCTGATAGCCTGCTTTAAATAAATTATGCGCAGAATGCGTTCCGCCTTTACTGGAACCTACTCCAGGGTAATTCCAAAATATATAATTTTTATTCGGCTCGGCTGTAATACGATTATAAGCTGTTGTAACGCCCATGGCATCTTGTCCGTTGCCGCAACAGAAAATCTCATACTGTTGATTTTGATCCTGTTTTTTTTGCTTTGCCTCAAGTGTTTCTAACCCATCTACCGATAGTGAGCTTAATGTATGCGTTGCGGCCATCACATCATAATAATTAGTTTTGAATGCATTGAAATAATGATCTTCAAGATTTGATCTGCTAAACAAAGATTTTACCGTGCAAAATCCCTGTTCATTATTTTCTAATGGCTTCTTTTTTTTTACAATGAATTTAGCTGGCAATACGGCTGACATGATTAATGTAGAAAGATACGTTGGTGTCATTAAACCCCGTTCACCTAAACCAGAAAAGGAGTGATACATATCCATTGGAAATTGAATCGGAAATTCTTGATTGATTTTTTTCGGCATTTTTTTTTCACTTACACAGTTATAGACGAATCAAAGTGAATATTGTAACATGCATTGATCTAAAAATGATCATATTCAGTGTTATTTAAACAATAATCCAGCTTAATATTTAATTAATCAATCAGTTAACATAATCGACACACATGTTTTGCCGTTTAAGGGGTCACCCATTTGACAAAGATTTCAAATGGATGACCCCTCTTATCTGCAGCGATTGCTCCTGTATACGATCGATTATTTGGTAAAAAAAACTGCTCGTAGTTCTCGCTGCGATAAACCCCGTGCTTTAGTTGGATCTTAATTTAAACATACAGAAATATTTTCAAGCAAGTTATTATAAAAACAAAACCAAGTCAGTTATACTGACAAAATTAACCACACAAACCTTGGGATCAATTTTCCGACCCCATTACTTGAGCAACTCTGTTGCACTTCACTTTTGAATCGGCGTTTTAAAAAATGTACAAAATCCAGGTAAGTAAAGTATGACAAAAGTAGAGATGAGGGCAATCATAGAGGCCATTAAATCAGGTCATTTGGACTATATGATCGAATTGTCTAATGAGACTATGGATTGGCAGCTCACGCGCTTGAACGATGGCCATTATAACATACTCCCAATTCATCAAGCGTGCAGGTATGGGCAACTTGAGATCGTACAGTTACTTCTTGAGAAAAAACCAGATTTACTTAACTCAGTAGATGCATTCAACTATACGCCAGTCCATTTTGCAGCAGTGAATGGTCACTCGCTTGTGGTGGATTATTTAGCCAATCTTGGTGCCGATCTCACCATTGCAACCAATGGTCCAAACAAAGAATGTCATGGATATCTCCCTATCCATTGGGCCGCGGAGAACGGACACCATAAGGTTGTTCAATGCTTAATAAACCATGGCGTCGATATCCATATGCGACTAGGTGAGATGCAATATCATCTTATTCATATTGCATCTAAAAAAGGACAGCTTGAAGTTGTTAAAATTTTACTGAATCAAAATCCTGATTTGTTAAACATAACTGATGGCAACGGTCAAACACCCTTACTGTGGGCTGCAGTTAACAACCATGAGGATTTGGTTGATTACTTGGCAACAGCGGGTGCCGATCTCACCATTGCAACCAATGATCCAAACAACGAATGTCATGGATATCTCCCTATCCATTGGGCCGCGGAGAACGGACACCATAAGGTTGTTCAATGTTTGATCAACCATGGCGCCGATATCCATATGCGGCTAGGTGAGATGCAATATCATCTTATTCATATTGCATCTAAAAAAGGACAGCTTGAAGTTGTTAAAATTTTACTGAATCAAAATCCTGATTTGTTAAACATAACTGATGCCAACGGTCAAACATCGTTGGCTAAAGCATTGGAAGGCAAGCATTTTGGATTATCAAGTTGCTTAATTTTAAAAACAACCGCTAATCAAAGCAGGGATATGATCTTCCCTTTTATAGCGGATGGGGTATTAGCTTTATACCTTATGAAATTAGATCCCACTTTAACCAGCATTTTTTTACAGGATGATAGGATCGCTAGTTTGATTAAAAAAACAGCTGGCTGCTGTGTCACGCAGGAATCTATCGATTGGTATAAGATAGCCGGACGACGGCCTTCGTTTTTCGTATCTATCAATCTGGAAACGGAAACATCTACTGTATTTAACCCGGTCAGAGAGCTTGGCAAAGGGTCCAATGGTGTTGTACGTCTGTTTCAAAATGCTGAAAATCAAGAAATTGGCGTTAAATCCCTTAAAGACCATAGGGTTGCTCTCACAAAACATGAACTTAACACTCAAACCCAAAAGCTACAGAGAGAGGCTGAGTTTAACAAACGTGCCTATCCAAATGATCACATGTGTAAGACGTTTGAATTTAATCGTAGACACGGTAATCAGCGACGCTATACTAATCGTTATCTTATGCCGTATATCAAGGGGGAGACAGCCGGATTATTGATACCTAAAATAACGTGCCCGTATCAACTAGCCGAAATAACGCTACAAACTGTACGCGAATTACAGCGAATTCATCATATCGGCATTATACATAGTGATCTTAGCTATTCAAATATCATGATTCATTGTGAAAACAAGCAATTTTTTATACGTTTGATCGATTTTGGATGCTCAACTTTTCTCACAGATCTGAAAGCGACTACTTTTAACTCGGAAGGAACTGCTAAATGGTATGCGCCTGAAGTCATTAATGCAATAGCTCCAATAAAACCAAACCCGAATCAAGATGTTTATTCATTGGGTTTTTCGCTCAATAGGGTTTTAGTCAACCACGCCTCTTATCAAGAGCTTATGCGGTTATTTCCTTCTATTGGAGTATTTATTGCAGCAACTCAATCCATAAATCCGTTGGATAGACCTTCTTTAGAGTCATTTTGTGCACAGCTAAGTAACGAACTCGATCCAAAAACAAAAATTGATCTATTACCAAACGAGACGGCGACTCTGCCTGAAAACAATACGACAATAACAAGCTCGCCTTTAATCTCCCATCACTTTTCGTCTAACTCAACGAAAAAAGTCAGTACACCTTCCATTCTGGCCACAAATCATGATGAGACGTTGGTTCGAAAAGACGGATATTGCCGGATCATGTAAGGGAAATTGATGTTTCTTGTTCGATGCAGGCCAGCTAACAGCTCCTGCAATTGCTTTTTCCAGGTTGAATGAGCCTTAATTTCTTTCATTCAGGATACCTTTGCTTTTTTATTTTAAGAGGTGAAACGAAAAGTTACAACAGTGATTTAAATTTGCCATGTACTTGGTAATGGGAGGGATAGCCGCAAACCTCAGAAATTTCCGGACAGTTTTTAAACATATGTCTACATATTAGATAATCCACCTGATGGTTTATCAGTCTTAGATAAATTGTCATCCTCTTTTGATGCCTGAAGTTTCTGTTTGACATCCGTTGTTATGCTCCTTGTATCTAACGATGGTTTAAGTGGGAGGTCCTTGAGAACAATATCCTCCAGCTTATTATAAAAATTTTTATGCGTTCTTAAATAATGGGTAACGGTTGGCCAGGCTTTTATCATGTCCTGGAAATTTATATGCGCGACTGGCGCCTCAAACGGCGAATATCTAAAAAAAATATTAAATGCCTCTTTCGCTTCTTGCGGAATATCTAATGATTGAGTAATCTCACGCAATGCATGGATAGTTCCTATTTTGTTAACTGCATTAGTGGACCAATAGATGGGCAATATATCCATGGAAATAGCACGTTCCAATGAATTGTCTCCTGAAACACCTGCAACCTTTGCCAATTGATAGATTGCATCAAAGGCAGGATCCAATAAATAAAATCCAGCGAAAATACTGATGGTTTTCGATTCGGCCTGATTCCCGGCAAACTGCAAGGGAGCGTTAGCGGGCATCAATAAGTCAATTTTTGCAACTTTAGAGCCAACCAACCATTTTTCAGTAAGACCATGTCTAAAATCAGGAGAATCCAGATAATCACTGTATTTGAAGCCTGACTGAAAAAATATAATGTTTTTTTCACCAGACAGTGACTGATTTTTTATAAAAACATTAACCAACCGCTCAAAGTCGTGTGGTGTATTGAAATACGCTGGCACCAGCATATTTTTTTTGTAAAATGATTCAAAATCGTCAGAACCGGTGTGGTTTAATAATTGTGCTGAAAATTCAGGATGATGTGTTTCAATAATATTCCATGCCTCTTGTGGTGATAGATGTGGATTATTTTTTATCTTTATTCCCTCGAAGCCTTGCTTTAACCCTAGGGAATGGTTCTGATTAAGAGGAAAGTCCCGAAAGCCCGCTCCCGCAACGACGCATTCATGCTCCCCTATTAATTTTATGGGTATGTTTTTTTTAAAATAAGGTTCATAGAGAGAAGATATGTTATCAAAAGAAATAATAATAGCCTGATCTGCCTGTTGTAGTTCTTTTTGCAAGTCTTTATCCTTGCTCAAAATCTCTATATGTTCATCAATGTCACCGTAATAAAATTGAATGCCTAGTGATTTAAGCTCGTCATGAATACTGTCATAACGAGCCCGTGTACGACTGCAATTAATCGCTACTATTGCTGTAAATTCCACATCTTTAAATATTCGATTTGCCAGCAACGCCAGCATGATATCTTTAAAATGCGCA
>Ga0206878_10003_pt1 | contig 132761 bp, 118 predicted proteins | sample Alteio_BWOrgCont_8_FD_152621 | JGI IMG/M metagenome (GOLD analysis project Ga0206878, IMG submission 152621) | Enriched cells from forest soil in Barre Woods Harvard Forest LTER site, Petersham, Massachusetts, United States -... | ecosystem: Environmental > Terrestrial > Soil > Temperate forest... | reverse complement strand
AGCCGGAAACCGGGCAGGCGAACTTAGACGAGAAGGTAAGGATGTCGCCAACTTTGCGGGCAACCTTATCGGGTTTTTTGCCCTTTTCTTCCGGCAGGCCGACGATTTCAACGAGCAGCAAACCGTCGGAAAGGCGCAGCGCGGTCTCGATACTGTCAGGCAGGCGGTTGCCCAGTTCATCGGAAAGCGCGAGACGGTCAACGACCACTTCAATCGTATGTTTCTTATTCTTGTCAAGCTCGGGCAGCTCGGTCATTTCATAGATGGAGCCGTCAATCTTCACGCGCGTAAAGCCCTGGCGCTGCATGGCATGCAGTTCCTTGCGGTGTTCGCCCTTATGGCCGCGGATGATGGGGGCAAGCAGATAGACCTTGGTGCCCTTGGGCAGTTCAAGAATGAGATCAGCCATCTGCGAGACGGTCTGGCTTTCAATCGGAAGGCCAGTGGCAGGTGAGTACGGGATGCCGATGCGCGCATAAAGCAGACGCATATAGTCGTAAATTTCGGTGACGGTGCCTACGGTGGAGCGCGGGTTGCGCGAGGTGGTTTTCTGATCGATGGCGATGGCAGGAGAAAGCCCGGTGATGGACTCTACATCCGGCTTGTCCTGGATATTGAGGAACTGGCGGGCGTAGGAGGAAAGGCTTTCCACATAGCGGCGCTGGCCTTCGGCGTAAATCGTGTCAAAGGCGAGTGAGGACTTGCCCGAGCCGGAAAGACCGGTAATGACCACCAGCTGATTACGCGGAATATCGACATCCACTGACTTGAGATTATGTTCCTTGGCACCGCGTACGCGGATGTAATCGTCTATGATCATTACTTTTCCGTTTTAAAGGGGGTGCGAAGTATATACGCGCATTTATAAAGAGTCGAGAACTCTTGCTACGGGGTCAGGTGCAGAAAACGTCCGGCAGCGCTTAAACGGTTCTGACCGTCTGTTGTGCCTTGCGCTGAATTGCCTCGTCGCGGAATCGGGTGCCGGCTTCCTGTGCGGGTACGTTTATTTCCGGATCAAGTGGCGCCGGTGCGGAGGATGCAGAGTTTGCTTGTCTTTCAACAGCCTGACGCGCGGCATCGGCGTTTTTGCTGGCTTTGTTGTAGCGATAAGCTTCCATGATGGCGGAAAGCCAAGGCACCCCTAGAACGTAGAGTATCTTCATGGGCAGGCTGGCTTGGGTAAAGCCGTCGAAGAATGTGTACTTCGTGGGTTCGCCATTGAAAGTATCGGGAATTTTGACCTCAGCCATACACTACCTATGAAATATTGCTTTTGCCCGGAAACCGTGTTTTAGATTACCGTTCTTTATAACACAGTTATATTAAGTTTTTGTTAAGAATCTTAGGGAGTGGCACATGGCAGGCAGCGTAAATAAGGTGATTCTGGTCGGCAATCTTGGCCGTGACCCCGAAATCCGCACGACGCAGGATGGCAAGGAAATCGCGAATATCACGCTTGCGACCAGCGAATCGTGGAAGGACCGCAATACCGGCGAGCGCCGCGAGAAAACCGAATGGCACCGCATTGTGGTGTTTAATGACGGTCTCATTGGCGTCATCAAGAATTACCTGAAGAAGGGCTCCAAGATTTACGTTGAAGGCGCGCTTCAGACGCGCAAATGGACCGATCAGGCCGGTGTGGAAAAATACTCGACCGAAGTGGTGCTGCAGGGATTCGGCAGCGCGCTGACCATGCTTGATAACCGCGGCAGCGGCAGCGCAGAAGGCGCTTCTTCGGCCGGCTCACATCAGAGCCACGCAAGCGGCCCGGCTTCGTCGGCACCTGCCAAGTCGCGTGCGCCTGCGGATCTCGACGACGAGATCCCTTTCTAGGCAGCGGCGGCTGACATGACGTCCGTCCCTTTTCTTAAAATGCACGGAGCAGGCAACGATTTCGTCGTCATCGATAATCGCAAGGGCACTCTTGCGCCGGCGAAGCTCGACATGCAGAAAATCTCCGATCGGCATTTCGGCATCGGCTGCGATCAGGTGGTGGTGGTGGAAGCGTCGAAAAAAGCCGATGTACGCATGCGCATTTTCAATGCCGATGGCGGCGAAGTCGAATCCTGCGGCAATGCTTCGCGCTGCGTGGCGGTATTCGTCGGCAAAAAAGACAAAGTGAGCATCGAGACGCTGGCCGGGGTGATTGAAGCCCAGCTCAAGGAAGGCGGTGTCGTGACGATGGATATGGGTGCGCCGCGCCTGGACTGGAAAGATATTCCGCTCGCCAGCGCATGCGATACGCTGAGCCTGCCTATCAAGGAAGGCCGGCTCCATGCTCCCGCAGCGGTCAGCATGGGTAATCCGCACATGGTTTTCTTTGTCTCGGATGTGGAGGCGATTTCGCTTTCAGGCCTGGGCCCGGTGCTTGAGCATCACCCGCTTTTTCCCGAACGCGCCAACGTCAATGTCGCGCAAGTCGACAGCAAGAATAAAATCACACTGCGCGTATGGGAGCGCGGTGCGGGTATTACGCTTGCCTGCGGCACGGGCGCGTGTGCCACACTTGTAGCAGCGAACCGTCGCGGACTTACCGATCGCAAAGCGCAAGTGCATCTGCCGGGCGGCGTATTGCTGATTGAATGGCGCGTAAGCGACGACCATGTGCTGATGACCGGCCCGGTGGCGGAAAGTTACGAAGGAAGCTTCAAAATAGCTGATTTTACAAAACGTTAATCGACGTTGATTTCACTGTTATTTGCCGGCAGTTTTGGCTATGAGTAAGGCCCTTAAAACAACCTGTCAGAACCTTTGCCATGGCTGTGGAAATCGTCACTTTCGGCTGCCGTCTCAACGCCTATGAAAGCGAAGTGATTCGCGATCACGCAACTAAAGCGGGCCTTGATGATGCGGTTATTTTCAATACCTGCGCCGTCACTGCCGAGGCCGAACGTCAGGCACGACAGGCCATCCGCAAGGCGCGCAAAGCCAACCCTTCTGCCAAAATTATCGTCACGGGCTGTTCGGCGCAGGTGAAGCCTGAAATGTACAGTGGGATGGATGAAGTCGATCAGGTGATCGGCAATGAAGAGAAGATGAAATCTGAATATTATGGGAAAATGCTTCCAGCGTCAGTGTTCCGCGCCGATTTCGCCGCGAAGTCGTCGTATAGCGCTCCTCCACATCTATCGATAGATCATACGCAAAAAATTCTGGTCAACGACATCATGTCTGTGAAAGAAACCGCATCGCACATGGTCACGAGTTTTGAAGGCCTTGGGCGCGCCTTCGTGCAGGTGCAGAACGGGTGCGATCACCGTTGCACGTTCTGTATCATTCCTTATGGCCGTGGCAACAGCCGTTCGGTGCCCATGGGAGAGATCGTTTCACAGGTGCGGATGCTGGTTGAACATGGATTCAATGAAATTGTATTAACCGGCGTAGATATAAGCGATTATGGCAAGGATCTTCCGGGAAAACCGACGCTGGGCCAGATGATGAAACGCCTGCTTTCATTGGTGCCAGAATTACTGCGTCTGCGCCTTTCCTCTATCGACGCGGTGGAGGTGGATGAAACGTTTTACCGGCTCATTGCCGAAGAGCCGCGCCTCATGCCGCATATCCATGTGAGCCTGCAGGCAGGGGACGACATGATTTTAAAACGCATGAAGCGTCGCCATAGCCGCAAGGAAGCGCTCGATTTCTGTGCGCGTGTACGTGACTTGCGGCCGGATGTCGTCTTTGGTGCCGATATCATCGCGGGTTTTCCAACCGAGACAGAGGCGATGTTCGCCAACACGCTCAACATCGTTGAAGAGGCGGGGCTTACCTATCTGCATGTGTTTCCTTATTCCGCACGCGAAGGCACACCCGCCGCCCGCATGCCGCAAGTGGCCAAGGAAATTCGCAAGGAGCGCGCGGCACGTCTGCGTGCAGAAGGTGAAAAGCGGATGGAGCGGTTTTTTGCCTCTTGGATTGGAAAAGAAACCTGCGGTGTGGTTGAAAACAATGCAATCGTGCGTACCGATCACTTTGTGCCGGTGCAGATGCGAGGGGCAGGGCCTGTTGGCAGCATCGTGCGTCTTGCCATCACCGCTGCCGGTAATGGCAAGTTACAAGGCAGTGCGCTGTCATGACGCAAGGCGCAAATTGGCTCTCACGGCTTACGGCAGGCTTAAGCAAGACCAGCAGCCAGCTAGGCAGCGGCATTGCCGGAGTGTTCACCAAGCGGCGCATTGATGCTGAAACCCTGGCAGAACTTGAAGAAGTGCTGGTGCGTGCCGATATCGGTGCTTCAGCTTCGGCAAAGATTATTGGCGATTTCGCCAGGGAACGGCGTGACAAGGAAATAGATTCCGAGGAAATAAAACGCCTGCTTGCGGCACAGATCGCGCGAATGCTTGAGCCGGTGGCACATACGCTGCTGATTAAAAATACTCATAAGCCCCATGTAATCCTGGCTATCGGTGTCAATGGCAACGGCAAGACCACGACGCTGGGCAAGCTTGCGCATCGCTTCAAGGAACAAGGGTATTCGGTGATGCTTGCGGCGGCCGATACATTTCGCGCGGCGGCGGTCGAGCAGCTCAAAATCTGGGGATTGCGCACGGGCTGCGACGTGATCACAGGAGAAGAAAATGCCGATCCGGCAAGTGTAGCGTTTAAGGCCTATGAAGCGGCGAAAGCAGGCGGTATCGAGGTTTTGCTTATCGACAGCGCCGGGCGTCTGCATAACCAGGCGAATCTGATGGCGGAACTGCAGAAAATCGTGACGACTCTGCGTAAGCTGCAGCCGGATGCGCCGCATTCGATCATCCAAGTGCTGGATGCCACTACCGGCCAGAATGCGCTCATGCAGGTGGAGGCATTCTCAAAGGCGGTGAAGGTCACCGGCCTTATCGTCACCAAGCTGGACGGCACTGCCAAAGGCGGCATCGTGGTGGCCCTGGCTAAGCGTTTTGGCCTTCCCGTGCATGCGGTAGGGGTGGGCGAATCAGTGGAGGATTTAAGGCCGTTTTCGGCTATGGATTTTGCCCAAGGCCTGACCGGGGCAACCATTTGATTAAAAAACGGTTCATCTTCATACTTTTTTAGTGTTTATCCCCTAGGCTGTCAAAAAACTGAAACAGTTTTATGTTATAACAATAAGGGTATAATCAGACACTAGGGAGATAAATCATGGCTGAATCAGGTAGACTTCAGGCAGATCCGCTTTTTCAAGGTTTGGCACGCCCGCCGATGGTGATGGGTGTAAGCTACATGTTTTTCGTGCTCAATGCCGTGCTCTGCATCGTGGCATTCATTCAGACCAGTAATTTCATCGTGCTGTTTTTTGCCGCACCGGTGATTCACGGCGTGGGATATCTGCTCTGCCTTAAAGAACCGCGCGCAGTGGAGTTGCTCATCTTGCGTGCCAACAAGGGCACGAAGTGCCTCAACCGATCCTTTCACGGATACACGAATTCCTACGATATATTCTAAATGTTCCTCAACCTGAAACTGAAACGGCGCAGTACTTCCAAGGCGGGATATTCCAAGCGTGAATATTCGGCGGCGAACTTTATTCCCTACCTGCACCATTATGACAACGAAACCATCATCACCAAGGGTGGTGAGCTTATACAATGCATAAAAGTGGATGGCTTCTCGTTCGAAACGGCGGACGATGAAGATGTCGACATGAAAAAGATGGTACGCAATTCGCTGTTCAAAAGCATGGCGGACGGCACCTTTGCGTTGTGGATTCATATCGTGCGCCGTCGTCAGAGCGCTTTTCCCGGCGGCCAGATGCCCAACAGCTTTGCGCGCATCGTCAATGAAAAATGGAAGCATAAGCATCACTCGCACACCTCGTACGTCAACGAGCTTTATATCACCGTCGTGCGCAAGCCCGATACCGAAGGTGCGGCAAAGTTCGCACACTACCTGCAGAAATTTACCGACAGCACCAGCGAAGTCTCCAAGACCGAGGCCATGCGCGATGCCCATAAGGAGCTTGCCGAATCGGTCTACCGCATTCTTGCCAGTTTTCGCGACTACGGCGCACGCGTGCTGACGGTAGTGGAGCGCGATGTCGGATTATTTTCCGAGCCGCTTGAGTTTCTCTCCAAAATAGTCAATTGCGGCACCACGCAGCAGATGCAGGTCACTCCGGGCGATATTTCGCATAACCTGCCCACCCAGCGTTTGTATTTCGGCAAACGTGCAATCGAAATGCGCGGCACCACCAAAAACCGTTACGCGGCAATGATCAGTATCAAGGAATATGCGGGCGCCACCGCCGCAGGCGTCATGGACGCGTTTCTGCAATTGCCGCTGGAGTTTGTCATCAGCCAGTCTTTCGTTTTTACCAACCGTCAGACCAGCATCGGCAAAATGCAGCTGCGCCAGCGTCGCATGATGCAGTCGCAAGACGTTGCCGTCTCGCAGGTTGCCGAGATCAGTGATGCGCTCGATATGGCGCAAAGCGGTCATGCGGCATTCGGTCAGCACCATCTGACCATTCTTTGTCTGGAGGACAATCTCGAATCACTTGAGGAAGTGATTTCGATGGCGATTGCCGAACTGGTGAATGTGGGCATAAACCCGGTGCGCGAAAAAATTATTCTTGAGCAATGTTACTGGGCGCAGTTGCCTGCAAACTTCTCTTTCATTGCGCGCAAATCCGAAATAAGCACGCTCAATCTTTCAGGTTTCGCGTCACTGCATAATTATCCCGTGGGGCGTATTCGCGGCAATCACTGGGGCGATGCGGTCACCGTATTCGATACGACCTCAGGCACGCCGTATTTCTTCAATTTCCACCTGCGCGACGTAGGCCATACCACGGTAATCGGCCCGACCGGTGCCGGTAAAACCGTGCTGATGAACTTCCTGTGCGCGCAGGCGCAAAAATTCCGCTGCCGCCTGTTCTTCTTTGATAAAGACCGCGGCGCTGAAATTTTTATTCGCTCGCTCAACGGCGTGTATAACCTGATCGAACCCGGCTCCAAATGCGATTTCAACCCGCTGCAACTTCCCGATACGATGGAGAATCGCAATTTTATCGGCGAATGGCTGCGTGTGCTGGTGACGACCAACGACGAGCCGTTCACTGCTGAAGATCAGGGGCGCATCACCGAAGCGATCGAAGGTAATTACAAGCTCGAGCAGGAAAACCGGGTGCTGCATAACATCGCGCCGTTCTTTGGCATGGAAGGCCCGGGAACCCTTGCAGGGCGCCTTAAAATGTGGCATGGCGGCGGCCAGTATGCCGGCCTGTTCGACAATCTTACAGATACGGTCGATTTCAGCCAGTCTTCCGTTTTCGGTTTTGAAATGGGCGAAGTGCTGCAGAATAAATCAACGCTGGCGCCGGTGCTGCTGTATCTTTTCCACAAAATCAATCTTGCGCTGGATGGCACACCCACGATGGTGGTGCTCGACGAAGCCTGGGCCCTTATCGACAACAAGATTTTCGCCAGCAAAATTAAAGACTGGCTCAAGGTGCTGCGTAAACTTAATGCCTTCGTGATTTTTGCAACGCAGAGCGTGGAAGATGCCACCAACAGCTCCATCAGCGATACGCTGATTCAGCAGACGGCGACACAGATCTTCCTGCCCAATCCGAAAGCGACCGATGTTTACCGCAAGGCCTTTATGCTTTCGGAGCGCGAATTCAACTTGCTGAAGACCACCGATCCCGGCTCACGTTACTTCCTGGTGAAACAGGGCAAGGACGTGGTGGTGGCGCGTATCGATCTTTCGGGGATGGAAGACATTATCATGGTGCTCTCCGGCCGTGCTGAAACCGTGGTCATACTTGACGAAGTGCGTAAAGAGGTGGGTGACGATCCTGAACAATGGCTGCCTATTTTCACAGAGCGGGTACGCAATCGTGGCTAAATGGGTCTGGATTCTACTGACATGCAGCATGTTCCTCATTACGGAATTGTCTGCAAGCGCGGCGCATGCAGATTGCGTGTCCGATGCGGTCTCTGCTGCGCAGTCAGCCGGGGGCATGAGCACAACCAATGCCATTACTTTCTGCGGATGCCTCAGGACGGCCGCTCCGGATAAATTTGCCGGCCCCTTGGTGCAATGCTTTACCGATCCGGCCGCCGGAATTATTCCTGTTGCCACCGGCGCCTTTCTAAACCATGCGCAGGGATTTTATCTTGGAATAGTGGAGATATTTCTCACTTTTGTCGTCGCCTTGTTCGGCGTTAAACTCATTTTGGGTGATGTGCAGCGCATTAAGGCCACGACGTTAACGCTGGCATTAAAAATCGGCGGCATCGTCTTTTTCCTTACCCAGGCCCCCACTTTTTACATGTACATCCTGATTATCTTAAAAGGATTGTCGGACTCCATTTCCGATGCTGCCACACAAATTAATTCCAGCGGATTTTATAACCTTGTCTGCAATACCGCCGATACGGGAACCGCAAGCTTCCGGCTTTGGGACCGATGGGATTGTTTCTTTGATATCATCCTCATCTGGAGCGGCACGATTGGTATCGGTGCGATGCTGCTCATGCTGTTTTTTACCGCCGGCACGGGCGTGATCATCGTGTTCGTGGCCATCTATTTCATCATCGCCCTGGTGTTTGCCGCCACAAGGTTCATCCACATGTATCTCATGTCGGTACTCGCACTTTCGTTCTTATTCACGCTGGGGTATATTTTCGTTCCGCTGATGGTATTCAGAAACACGTTTGATTACTTCCAGAAATGGCTGAATATTGTTTTTGCCTATGTGCTGCTGCCGATCATTACGCTGGGATATATGGGAATGATGCTGGTGGCTCTGGATGTGGCGGTGTTCTCCGGCCAATACTCTATTTGGAGTCAGATTACTGGAAGCACCACGTATAACGCATCCAATAGTGCATTTTCAGTAGGCGTGAACAATAATATCGCCTCCTATAAAGGCGGTGCGCATGTCGCATTGGGTAATACCACAAATGATACGCAGGGCAACTGTACCAGCACGGCAACACCCGGCGGTCCAGCGGTTGCATCTACCAATGGCGGCGCTTTAGGTACGGTGCGAAATGAGAATGTAAAAGCCAGCTGCTTTGAAAATTCAGCGCATCCTACCATGACCAGCTTTGGTATCAAGGTAATGGCTCTCGATGTTGCCACGATAGCAAGCAATATGGGCGAATCGGCAGCCACGTGGCTCGTCAATGTATTGCTTGCGTTCTGTACCGCGGCGCTCCTTGCGTATGTAATGTACAAAACACTCAGCTATATCCCAGACCTTGCTTCGGATCTTGTTTCACCCGGCGCCAGAGGCTCGATGCAGGGCGTTACCAAATCGGCACAGTTTGGCGAGGCGCTGGTCAAAAATACGGTGGAGGCGGTAAAAAATCTTGCGATTGAGGCGGCGGAAGCCTATGCCACGGGCGGCGCATCACTGGCCAAAGTAGGCGGGAAGATGGCGCTTTCCATGGCCAAGAAGCAGGCCTCCGACATGATGAGCAAGAGGCGCTGATGATACATCCGCGCATATTCCTGAAACTGCTGCCGCGGCTCAGTGCACTTCTGCTGCTGATGCTCACTCTGGCCTGGGCAGGTTCTGCCGAAGCGGGCACCGTAACCATTGGCTGCAATCAGGTTACTTATGACACTTCCACCCCGCCCAACATCACTAATGTGACGAGCACAATGAGCTCACTTGGGTTCAGTGTCGGGTTGGTATATTGCGTGAAGCTGACCATATACCAGGCGACCTTCACCTATATTAAATCGCTCAGTGCCGCGCTGCTTAGCTATCGTTTTCTCGCGATTACCATTGTGCTGGTCATGTTTGGCATCAAACTTATGACTGTGAGTGTCAAGGATCTGACCAAAGAAGGGTTGGGACTGTTTATAAGGATCGCGGTCATGCTGTTTCTGGTGGATAACGCCAGTTACCTTTATATAGCGCTTACTGACGGCATGGGGCAGATGATAGGCTGGGTATCCGCCGGATTTAATACTGTAGCCAGTTGCCAGCCACCGACGAATACCGGCACTGTCACTGCCGATGTATGGGCTCAGCTCTATGCGCCGCAGGGGGAGTATGCGGTCTGGCAGATTTATGACTGTCTGTTTAAATCGATCGCGGGAGCGGCAACGAGTACCCCCGTCATCCTGACCAGCCTGCTCATCATTGTAGCGGCCGCCATCTTTACCAGCACCATCGGCATTATTCTGGTGCTTATGGGCATTACAGCGCTCGTCAGCGTGTTCCTGATGCTGCTGCGGTCACTGTATATGGTGTTGCTTGCCTATATTACCCTGTCATTCCTGTGTATACTTACGCCGCTTATAGCCCCGCTGTTGCTTTTTGAGAAAAAAGAAGTGCGCGGGATTTTTGACAAATGGATTGAGCTGATCGTTTCGACGATATTCCAGCCGATATTCGTTATCGGGTTTTTATGTTTTGCGACGATGGCGCTGGATATGTTCATCGACGGCAATATGCGCAATCTCACGTCAGGCGGCGCTCCCGTTTGTACGGTGCCGACGCAGGCAATCTCGCTCGATGCCAATAATAACTGCGTGTATACGGCTATTCCTACCGACGGCAGCGGGGATGGCAGCGGTGTATGTTCGTTTACCGATTTATTGAACCCCAAGGGTTATACCGATACCCCGGTGGCCTCATGTACGCCGCCCACTTCCTGCGTACCCAGTGTCAATCCGTGCCCGTGTCCGAGTCAGAAACAACTGCTCATGCAATGCGCGCTCGAACAGAATGCAACGTTATGGACATGGTCTATCGGCGGTGACCCGCAGGGGCGCAGTGATGATAACAACCCCGTTGATCTCGATTCCGAGGGATTCTGGGCAAGTGTGGTCAACACGGCTTCCGGTGCTGTCACCAGAGTGTATCATCGTGTAAAATCGGCGGTCATCAACGGCGTAAACCGTGTGTTGTCCGCCATGGCCTCGCTTGCCTTCGGCGGCGTCACGCGACTGCGGCTCGGAGTTCCCATACGACAGTTATGCATGACGCTGCTCGCATTTTTCATTACAGCGCGTGTGATGTGGCGGCTCATAGATACTATCCCGGAAATGGCGCGCACGATTACCGGTTCAGTAGGACTGGAGCTGGCAAAAGAAGCGCGCATCCCGCTGGAAAGTGCTATCATTGCGGGCCTGCAGGGAGCGGGTGAATCAATGAAATCTGCTGCGGCCAGCGGCACCGGGGGCTTTACAGGCGCGGCGAAAACCTTGGGCAGAGTGGGAGTAAAAGGTATTACTGGCGGATTTGCGGCGGCCAAAGATAAAATTGCAAAAGATTATTTCCAGTAAGGGAAAAAGGGAATGCACACATCTAAGCGTCTTACTCATGCAGCCATGATTTTTTGGTCTGGTTTTATAATGGCCGCCATACTGCCAGCGATTGTACAGGCGGATGACCTCTGCATCAGCTCGATTGCCTATAACAGTACCACCGGCGGATCGGGTATCATCACTGCCATTTTTGCTGCCATCAATGCAATCCTCACCAGCATTGCCGCCACGTTTTTTGACGGCATCATAACCAATCCGGCTTTTTCACCGATCGTCAACGCGTTGATGATTCTCTATCTTACGATGTATGGCGTCATGATTATGTTCAATCTCGCTTCGGTACAGACCGGCGAGATTACCAGCCGCCTTATCAAGATCGGCATTATCTATGCCGTCGTTTCTCCTGGCCTGTTTGGCGGCGGGACGACCAGCGGATGGTTTTACTTCTATCAGTGGGTGGGTGGCTTCTTCATGGGTGGCATGAATGAACTGATTGTCCAGTTCTCTCAAGCGGCAGTGGCAGGCGGCCCGCCAGTAACCATCAATACGTCAACGCAGCTGTCACCTACGGCGATGGGCTCACTGTTTGGCCCTATTGGTATGGTGTTCTCCGCCAAGTTCATGGTGGCGCTTCTGGCGCTTTTCGCGATGGGCATGTATGGCTGGATGATAGCTATTTTCCTGCTCTGGGGTTTGATCGAATTCATTTTCATGCTCATTGCAGCAGTATCCACCTATGTGAAATCGATGGTCGGGCTGGCCTTCCTTTTTGGCATTGCCCCGATTTTCTTCCTGTTCCTGCTATTTGAAAAGACGCGATCGGTTTTTCAAGGCTGGCTCAATCAGGTGCTGGCATTTTCGCTTACCCCGGTGCTGCTCTTTGCCTTTCTGGCCTTTTATGTCCAGCTTATCAGCGCGACATTGATGAGCATACTCAACGGAATCGATTTCTGTTACGTGGTATGGTTCTCTTTCCTGGGCAGCCTGTTTGACATTTACTGGTGGCGCCCGACGGTAAACGGTGTGGCAGTTTCAGGAGATTTCGGTTTTAATCCGCCGCCGATTAATATCGTCGACGTGCTGTACTTCCTGCTGCTGTGCCATCTGGGCAAAGCATTTGGCAAATTCATTGAGCAGATCTCGCGCGATCTCTCAGGCGGCAGCGGTCCGGGCATCACCCGCGATACGGATATCAAAAACTGGTTCAAAAATAATCTCACTGGCGGCAGAGGTACGGCCGGCATTGTCAGAGGTGGCCTGGGCAGCGCCATGGCAGCGGGTAAATGGGGCGCGACCAAGCTTGGGCTAATGGGTAGCGCAAGCACGACGGTTCAGCGTTCAGGCGTGGGTAATGCGCCCTCAAGCTCCACGGGCCGTCAGATGGCCGGTGGCGGTGTGGGGGTGGGCGTAAGTGGCGGCGGCGGGGCGCAGGACGGCGTAGGCGCGCTTACCGGGGTGGGAGAAACCCATCTCGACAGGGCGGCTAAAGAGGGATTCCTGGCGCAAACGCGCGCGCCGCTGGGCGGGGGAGCGGCAGCGGCTGCCGCGGCCGCCGCGGCGTCGAAGAAAAAAGGCATTCGTGATGCCTTCGGCTATCGTGCCGGCGCTGTCAGTGAGGCTATCGGCAAGAGAACGGCTCCTGTCAGCAATGCCGTCTCCAACGTGATTCAGACCGGGCGTAACGGTATAAGCAAGTCCTTAGATGCGATAAGTTCTGTTACGGTCAAGCCGGCCCGCAACGCCATCAATGGCACGCGCAATGCGGTTAACAATCAGGTGAATCACGTGAAGCATGCCATTCATCAGCAGCTCGATCCCGTGATAGCAAAAGTGCATGGCGCACGCGATGCCGTGAATGAGAAGATCGATGCGGTGCATCGGGCGGTCGATAAAGGCTTCGATGCGATGAATGAGGCCTATGACAGGGGAGTTCAGCCTCTAAGGGATGCCGCACATGCGACCAAGGACGGCATCAGCAAAGCCATGAACGATCTGGACGCTACGGTGGCGGACGTCATAGCGGGCGATAAGGATTGGCGAAACAAGCCGTAATATCTATCGCCTGCCAAAACACCTTCAGTGATGCGGAAGCGTGTAATAATCTATGGGCTCATCCATATGGCTCAAGTCCTGCTTGTCGGCAAGAATCTTGCAGCGATTTTTCACATCTTCCTCGCGCCCGTAACCATGCTCGCTGCGGTTGCGGTTGGAGACCAGGGCATCGAGTTCACTATACATAGGCTGCGCCGAATCCTGTGAGAGCTTCTCCAGCCTTTCCGTCTTGGTTGCCGGAAAATCCTGCTGAATTTCGCCCAGCAGGATACCAAGTACCTTTTTGTTATCGTCGAGGCGCTGTTGGGTTTTGGCGTCTTGCGACGGATCCTGGCGGGAGGCTAAGAAATATCCCCAATACTGATACGCGCAGCTGTAATAACTATACTGATAGAGAATGCCTTTGAGGCGCTCCGGCGAATGAATCGCGGCGATAGCGGCATTGGCTTTGTCGATAATGTCCTGCATGGGTTTGTAGAGCTCCAGCTTGCCGGTAGCTTTTGCAATTTCATAGGCGGTTTTGCCATCGGGCGCTTTGAGCTGAAAATTGGCGCCCTTTGCCACCATGAGCGCCACCAGATCGGCTTGCTGGTTTTTAATGACCATCAGCAGCGGATAGTTTTTATGCTTGTCGGGCATATTAGGGTCGGCACCCTTAAGCAGTAAGGCTTTGGCCATAGGGACCGAAAGTTCGTCGCTACGGTTCAGCGCAAGGGTAAGTGCCGTATCCCCCTGGTCTGTAATGGTATTGGGGTTGGCGCCGCGATCCAGCAGTATGGAGATATCGTCCACGCGGCCGAAATTGATGCGATAAATCAGCTCGTCATCCAATGCAGGATGCTCCTGCGCCAGGGCCATGACGGGGAATAATAGGAAAAACAGGAGGGGTAAGAGACGACGCATCTTGAAATTCCCGTGTTATTACTCCATATCCCTAGAAGAAACCGCAACAAAATTCAATGGAAGTCGACATGACCGAAAAACATACTTTCAGCGCGGAAGTCAGCAAAGTCTTAAAGCTGATGATCCATTCGCTATATACCAACAAGGATATCTTCCTGCGTGAGCTGATATCCAACGCGTCGGATGCCTGCGATAAACTGCGCTATGCCGCGCTGACTGCGCCTGAGATGCTTAAGGAAGATAATGACCTTAAAATCGTGCTTAGCGTTGACAAGAAGGCGCGCACCGTGACGCTCAGCGATAACGGTATCGGTATGAGCCGCGATGAGCTGATCGCCAATCTGGGAACGATTGCCAAGTCCGGCACTCAGGAATTCCTCAATGCGCTCAGTGGCGATGCTAAAAAAGACATGCCGCTCATCGGCCAGTTCGGCGTGGGGTTTTACTCGGCTTTCGTGGTGGCAGATAAAGTGACGGTGCAAAGCCGTAAGGCCGGCCAGGAACAGGGGCATATCTGGGAATCGGCGGGCGAAGGCGAGTTTACCGTCAGTGAAGGCAAGGACATTACGCGCGGCACACATATCACGCTGCATATCAAGAAGGGCGAGGACGAGTATCTCGACAAGTTCCGCCTGCGCCATATCGCGCAGACCTATTCCGATCATATTTCTTTCCCCATCGAATTTCGTGAAGAAGACGGCAAGGTTGAAAACATCAATAAGGCATCGGCGCTGTGGATGCGCCCGAAGTCTGAGATCACGGCTGAGCAGTATAACGAATTTTATCACCATGTTGCCCATTCGCCCGACACGCCATGGATGACATTGCACAACAAAGCCGAAGGCAAACTGGAATACACCAATCTGCTGTTCATTCCCTCCGTGGCACCGTTTGATCTGTTTCATCCCGACCGCAAACGCCGGGTGAAGCTATATGTGAAACGCGTCTTCATCACCGATGAGAACACCGATTTGATTCCGCAATACCTGCGTTTTCTGCGTGGCGTGGTGGATAGTGAAGATCTGCCGCTTAATATCAGCCGCGAAACGCTGCAGCACAATGTGATGCTGGCCAAGATTCGCGAATCGATCACTAAGCGTGTGCTGGGCGAGCTCAAAAAGCGTGCCGAAAAGAAGCCTGAGGAATACGCCGTGTTCTGGAAAAATTTCGGTGCTGCCCTTAAAGAAGGGCTATGTGAGGCGATGGCACCTAAAGAGCAGCTCCTTGAAGTGTGCCGCTTCAACAGCAGTACGCAAGCAGATCTGGTCAGCCTCGATAGTTATGTCGGGCGCATGAAAAAAGGCCAGGAGCATATTTTCTACCTCACCGGCGATAAGCTCGAAGTGATGGCGAACAGCCCGCAGCTTGAAGGCTTTAGCAAGCGCGGGGTCGAAGTGCTGCTGCTGACCGATCAGGTGGATGATTTCTGGGTCAATGTGGTGGGTGAATATAAAGGCAAGCCGATGAAATCGGTGACACGCAGCAATGTCGAACTCGATACGATTGAAACTACGACGCCTGCGAAAGACGATGCCAAAGACGAAAGCGCAAAACCGGAACTGACGCCATTGCTTGAGGTGCTCAAAAAGATTTACGGTGCACAGGTAAAAGATGTGCGGGCGACGCACAAGCTTACCGAGAGCGCAGTATGTCTTGCAGTAGAAGAGGGCGCGATGGACATTCGTTTCGAACGGTTCATGCGCGAGCAAAAGCAGCTGGGGGCAACCTATGCCAAAATTCTTGAGGTAAATGCCACGCACCCGATTATCAGGTCACTGGCCCAGAAAGTGGCAAACGGAGCAGGGGAAAAAGACGCCACCTTGCAGGATATCGCGTTTCTGCTGCTCGACCAGGCCCGGATCCTCGAGGGCGAGGAAGTATCTGATCCGGCAGCATTTTCCAAGAGAATCAATAGCTTTTTGGCCAAAAGCCTGGTCGCTTAAAGCGGTTCTAAAATTCATAATAGTGTCACGATCGGCCCCTGTTTATTTGCTATTATTATAGGGTAAACAAGCGGTATTAAATGGGGGAGTCCGATATGCTTAGCAATCAAACACTACTCAGGATCAAAAAATTGCTCAAATGGACTCGCATTGCCGCGAAGTTCATTGCCATCGGTGCGGCAATCACCGGCGCGGTGACCGCGCTCTCATCCTCCATCACCACGGGGGCGGCAATAAGTGCGGCGGGCGCTACAGGGTTTGCCGCTGCCAAAACGGTACCCGGAAAGAATTATGATAAGATTCGTCATGTGTCGCCACGCATGGGCTCGTCGCTGATGCCTCCAAGAATGGCTGCGTTGCCTGTGATAAAAACGGAGCAGCATATTACGCGTGCGCCGTCATCGGCATCGCAAAACAACCGGCGCTACAGCTAGCGCGGACCGTCACTCCCTCATAGACGGAAATGCTTAGGACTTCTTGCTTCCTGAGGCTTTGCGCGGCTGAGCAGACGGTTCCTGCTCTTCATCTTCTTTAGCGCCAAATGGACTGAACATGGAAAACGCCCGCTGAAACAGCGCCATGTTTTGCTTGCCGATTTCTTCGAGCTGGTTGAAAGGCGAAAATGTACTCGATACATATTCACGCATCTTGTCCTGATTTTTACTGAAGCTTTCCATGCTCGCTTCGAGATACGGGGGAAGAAACTGCTGCATCTTGCCGCCGTAGAAACTGATGAGCGTGCGCAGGAACTTGATAGGCAGCAGGCTGTAGCCTTTTGACTCTTGTTCAAAAATAATCTGGGTCAATACCTGACGGGTAAGGTCTTCGTCGGTTTTGGCGTCAATCACCAGAAAATCGACACCTTTTTTAACCATGTCACAAAGATTCTCGAGCGTGATATAACTGCTGGTATTGGTGTCATACAGACGCCGGTTAGCGTATTTTTTAATAATTATAACACCTTCGGGATGTTGAGGCTGAGCGGCGCGTGCCGTAGATTCCTTATGCATAAGGCATCCTTTAAGGTTGTTTTTTAGAAACGAAAAAGATAGACTTCATTAATTATCATTACCACTTTCTTTGCTGCACCGCAATAAGAATGTCACAAACAGAGGATTATCAGAAGCTTGCGCGACAATTCCTGGACCTATGGCAGGAACAGATGGCTGCTATGATGAACGACTCGGAATTCATCCGCGCGCTACTGTCGGTAATGCAAACCGCTCCGTTTTCTGCTAAGGACACATCTTCTTATGGCTATCCATTCACCGCATCAGTCTTTGGCGCGCAACCGGCAGGGAGCGCTTCCGCTGCATCTCACTTTAGCGATGCTGCCCTGGCTCGCCTCGAACGCGGCCTTGCAGCTATCGAAGAGCGGCTTGAGCGTCTCGAGCGCAATGCCCGTGATGGGCGCGTCGCCGGCAGCAGCAAAACTCGGCCTCGCATGGCGAAAACTGCTAAGCGATCCAAAGCTGGCGCAAGCCGCCGAAGCGGAAGCAAGAAAGCGCGCCGCTAAATTTCTTCAAGGGCTTTCGCACTATCAAAAGGTACCCTACGAACGCAATGTCGAAGAACCTGCCTGCGTGCTCAAGGCAGGTGCCGTGCGGCTTTTAAGTTATGCATGCGACAAGCCGGATGCTCCGGTGGTCTTTCTTATCCCGTCGCTCATCAATCGCTATTACATTCTCGATCTGGCACAAAAAATAAGTTTCGCACGGTATCTGCAGGGATGCGGCATACAGGTCTACATTGTCGACTGGGACACGCCTTCAGAGCATGAGAAAAATTTTGACTGCGGGTTATACGTCACCCAGGTGCTAGTGCCGATGGCGCAATGGATTCGCAATCATTCCGGCGGCCCGGTTATTCTGGGCGGCTATTGCATGGGCGGACTATTATCACTGGCGCTAGCCCAGATAAGCCCGGATTTAGCCGATGGCCTTGCGCTTTTTGCGGCACCATGGGATTTCTTTGCACCGTCGTTTCCGCGCGTCGCGATGCAGGGCGTTCCCGAAGAGATAGTGTCGGGCTATGTCAATGGCCGCGACTTACTGCCGGCGGAAACGATTCACACCTTGTTTCATTGTGCCAATCCGTATGCCTTCCAGAATAAGATAAGCGAATTCGCCGGCATGAATCCCGATAGCCCGGCGACGCAGGAGTTCCTTGCTGTGGAACATTGGGTCAATGATGGCGTGGCGATGACGCGCGGTGTGGCACGCGACTGCCTGATTGAATGGTCGCAGCGCAATGCGCCGGCAAGCGGTCAGTGGCGCGTGGGCGGGCAGGTGATTGACCCGCGCAAACTTACCCTGCCGTGTTTTATTGCTGCGCCGCAAGATGACCGCATCGTGCCGTCGGACTGCGCCCGTCCGCTGGCGCAGTTGCTTAAACATCACAGGTTGGTGGAGCCACGCAGCGGGCATGTCGGCATGATGGTAGGCAGCAGGCGCAAAACCGGCCTGTGGGAACCGTTCACCCAGTGGATCAGCGGCCAATTTGCTTGACTTTCGCCGCAAAGACAATAAAACGTGCGCGAAGAAAAATTGCGTTGTGGCAGTGCAGCATATCTGGGCCCGGCGAAACTGTTTATAAAGGAGATGGAATATGAGCGATCAGGATGTAGTGATTGTAAGCGCGCTGCGCACCGCAATCGGATCATTTAATGGTGGCCTGGCATCGCTGCCTGCACATAAACTCGGTGAAATCGTGCTGCGCGAGACGCTCGCGCGCACCGGCGTAAATGGCGCTGATATTTCGGAAGTTATACTGGGCCAGATTCTCACCGCTGCCGCAGGCCCCAATCCTGCACGCCAGGCGTTGCTGAATGCCGGCATCCCCAAGGAAGTGCCGGGCTGGGGCGTCAACCAGCTTTGCGGCTCAGGCCTGCGCGCTGTGTGCCTTGGCTATCAGGCCATCAAGAACGGCGACAGCTCCATCGTCATCGCCGGCGGTCAGGAAAGCATGAGCCAGGCGCCACATGCCTCGCGTTTGCGCAACGGCATCAAGATGGGCGATGCAACGTTCGTTGATACTATGCTTTACGATGCGCTGGTGGATCCGTTTCATCATATTCATATGGGGGTCACTGCGGAAAATATTGCCAAGCTCGTAGGCATCACCCGCGATGAGCAGGATGAATTTGCCGCCCTGTCGCAGCAGAAAACCGAAGCGGCGCAGAAAGCCGGAAAGTTTAAAGATGAAATCGTGCCCGTCATCATTGCCGATCGCAAGGGCGACATCACGTTTGATAAAGACGAATTTCCGCGCGCAGGCGTCACCAAGGAAGCGCTCGGCAAACTTAAACCGGCGTTCAATAAAGAAGGCACGGTGACGGCCGGTAATGCATCGGGCATTAATGACGGCGCAGCCGTGGTCATGCTGATGACGGCGGGCGATGCCAAGAAGCGTGGGCTTAAGCCATTGGCGCGTATCGTCAGCTGGGCGCATGCCGGTGTCGATCCTTCCATCATGGGCACGGGGCCGATCCCGGCCAGCCGCAAGGCACTTGCCAAAGCCGGATGGAAACCGACGGACCTCGACCTCGTCGAAGCCAATGAAGCGTTTGCGGCGCAGGCCATCGCGGTCAATCGCGATCTGGGCTGGGACTTAAGAAGGGTCAACGTCAATGGCGGCGCAATCGCGCTCGGTCACCCGGTGGGTGCCAGCGGTGCGCGCGTGCTGACCACCTTGCTCCATGAGATGGGACGGCGTGATGCCAAAAAGGCACTCGCCACCCTTTGTATTGGCGGTGGCATGGGTGTGGCCATGTGTGTGGCCAGAGATTAATCGAGAGTGGCTCGTAAAAGACCGGGACATAAAAAGTAAGGAAAGACATTATGGGTAAGATTGCATTGGTAACCGGCGGCACGCGCGGCATTGGCGCCGCGATTTCGGTGGCGCTCAAGGCCTCGGGTTACAAAGTGGCCGCCAACTACGCCAGCCGCGACGATGCAGCGCAGGCCTTCAGCAAGGCCACCGGCATTCCTGTGTTCAAATGGAACATCACGGATTTCCACGCCTGCGAAAAAGGTACGCATAATGTGCTTAAGGAAATGGGCGGAGCAATCGAAGTACTCGTCAACAACGCCGGCATCACACGCGACACGGTGATGCATAAAATGACGCATGAAAACTGGGAAGCGGTGATCGACACCAACCTTACCTCCTGTTTTAACATGTCACGCGTGGTCATTGAATCGATGCGCGAAGAACGTTTCGGCCGTATTATCAATATCGGCTCGATGAACGGGCAGCTGGGCCAGTTCGGCCAGACGAATTACTCGGCAGCCAAGGCCGGCATCATGGGGTTCACCAAGGCACTGGCGCGTGAGAACGCTTCGCGCGGCATTACGGTAAACACCATTTCGCCGGGCTATATCGCGACCGACATGGTCAAAGCCGTGCGTGAAGATGTGCTCAAGCAGATTGTGGCGCAGATTCCCGTGGGACGTTTGGGTGAGCCCGAAGAGGTGGCGCGCGCCGTGGTATTCCTCGCGGCGGACGAATCGGCCTTCATCACCGGCGAGACCTTCTCGATCAACGGCGGCCAGTTCATGGAATAGACGGCGCATTGCCGTTGCAACCAGCAGGGAGTGCTTCGCGTGAAGAAATCCACTCAACGCCCGATCGCTTTCGTGCTTTCCTCCACCGACCATGGCAGCATGCTGGTCAACCGCAATGACTACTACATGCACAAAGGCATCGGATTCGGTGTCGGCTACCAGCTGTTCCATAATTCTTCCTTTGAACCGACGGAGGTTGATGCCGCTCTTCAACTGCTGCAAACGCGACGACAGAATTTCGGCGACGGTGTAATTGCCCTGGACTGCGGCGCGAACATTGGCGTGCACACTATCGAATGGGCACGCTTTATGCACGGATGGGGTGTTGTGGTAGCCCTCGAGGCGCAGGAAAGAATTTTCTATGCGCTAGCCGGCAACATCGCGCTTAACAACTGCTTTAATGCGCGGGCAATATGGGCGGCAGTAGGTGCGAAAAACGGCAGCATCCAGGTGCCCGTGCCGAATTATCTTGTGCCTTCAAGCTACGGCAGTCTTGAACTCAGAAAGAACGATCACAACGAATTCATCGGCCAGGAAATCGATTATTCCGACGAAAAAACCTTAAAGACGCAGATGCTCAGTATCGACGGGCTTGCGCTTGCCCGGCTGGATTTCATCAAGATAGATATTGAAGGGATGGAGATGGAAGCATTAAGCGGAGCGCAGAATTCCCTAAAACGATTAAAGCCGCAGTTATTGATCGAAAAATTCAAAACGGATGAAACGCAGCTCAAGACTTTCCTGGAAAAGCTGGGCTACAAAACCTTTGCTCTGGATATCAACTTGCTGGCGGTGCATGAATCCGACCCGGCACTCTCAACCGTAAAGATTGGCTAAGAGACGGGTTCGTTATCTCAGCGGATCTTTGTGTGCTGCGTATCCGCGGATATTCTGCCTGCGGCGGTGTTGCGGGCGGTAAGAATCTTGCCCAATGCTTCGCCATAGCTTCGCGAGTGAATTTCATTGGGGTTATTATAGTACCTGTCGAACGCCGCATCTTCGCCTGCAGCGGCATCGACAAATTCAGGGATGCGGTTTAGCTGTTTTGCGAGGTAGGAGAGTGCCACCATGCGTGTGCGTTCAGACGCGGCTGCTTCGTACATATCCGCATCGGTCTTAATGCCTCTTTTATACTGAAAAGCATGCGTCATTTCATGCATGAGCGAACTCACGAATTCTTCAAAACTTTTAAAGGCGGCGGGATTACGGGTAGTGATGGTATGGCGCTCGTCGGAATATGACATGTTTCCTATGGGAACGTAAAAATCGCTGCAAAGCAGTCGCGGCGGAGTGATTCCAAATGTCTGCGAAGAGGCGTTGATGAGGTCCTGCGCGTAAGCCAGAAGCGCCACCAGCCTGTCACCGCAATCATTTTCCGGCATGTCCCATAATTTAGCGGCCTTAAGGGTTTTTGCATGCATCTTGCGCGCGATATCGCGTACATGTCCGCCGTCGGCATGCATATATTTTTCAGGCGCAAGTTTTGCCAGCATGGTGCTGACCGCATCGATCTGCTCTGTGGGCAATGGGGGATTGATAATAGGAAAATATCCGCGTGCATTTAACACTTCGCCATATTCAATTTTAGCAGGCGCGATCGCGTCTATGAACGCTTTGAGTGTGTGGCAACGGTCGGGGTAATCCTCGCGTTCGTAGCGCTCAAGTATCTGAGGGACATTGATTGTCATCCGCCCAGTCTAGCGCTATTCCCCTAATGAATCGTAAAGGTGGGAGGCTTGGCGCACTGTCCCATTCCTGCCACGGCTGATCGAAAAGTGAAATTTAGCATCTTTTTAATCTTTTCTTAATGGTTTCCTGCCAGAAAAGTCTGCTATACTGCGCTTTATAAGAATAAAAGCACAGCCAGAACGCCCTAACCATAAAAACGGAGAATAAAAATGGGTGCTGTGCGTCACGTTGCACTGGGAAATCATATTCAGTCCTGGCACAGGAGACGTGTCAATGAGCTCTGCGGGCTCTTGTTGCTCGCGCTTGCGCTGTTTACGGCAGCCGCACTGGCGGGCTTTCATGAAGCCGATCCCTCCTTCAATATGGCAGCGGATCATGCGGTGATGAACTGGGCGGGGCTGCCCGGAGCGTACCTTGCCAACCCGCTGCTGCAGACGCTGGGTCTTGCTTCCATTATCACCGTGCTCATGATGTCTGCCTGGGGCTGGCGACTGCTTGCGAGCAAGCGCATTCCTTCGCTCATCGGCATACGTATCGCCATGTTCCTTGCCAGCCTTGTGCTGTTTGCCGCGGTGCTGGCTACCATTGAGCCGCCTGTGTCATGGCCGCTGGAAAACGGGCTTGGCGGTGCTATCGGTGTGCTCGTGCGCCGCAGCCTTACCCATTATTTCGCGGCGTATGCCTATGTGCCGGTGGCGCTTGCCTTGCTGCTGGCCACCTTACCGGTGGCGCTGGGTCTTACGCTTGGCGAATGGCGCTCGATTCTGAAACTTTTCTGGAAGTCGGCGTTGTTCATCCTCAGCGTGCTTTCGATTTTCCGCCCGGCACGTGTTGAAGATATGGCCTATGCGGCACATGACGAGAAGTCCGCCTCACTGCTGACGCGTATGTCGCGCAAAATAGCCAAACGCGCAGAAGAAGAGGATGAAGACGACGAGGACGAGGTGACAGAGAAAAAGCCACCTAAGATGTTCAAGAAGGATCTCGTGGCGCCCCCCAAACCAAAAACTCAGCCGCGCATCAGCCAGTCATCGCTGGAGCTGCGCCCGCGCAAGGGGCAATATCAGATGCCGCCGCTTGCCATGCTCACGGCCCCCAAACATGCCCGCAAGCAACAGCTCAATGAAGCGGCGCTGTCGCAGAATGCAAGGCTGCTGGAGACGGTGCTTAATGATTTCGGCGTCAATGGCGAGATCGTCAAAGTGCGCCCTGGCCCCGTGGTCACGCTCTATGAACTCGAACCGTCGCCGGGCACAAAATCCTCGCGCGTTATCGGCCTTGCCGATGACATCGCACGTTCGATGAGCGCGGTTTCCGCCCGCATCGCGACCGTGCCTGGGCGCAATGTGATCGGTATTGAGCTGCCCAACCAGACGCGTGAGACGGTGTATCTGCGCGAATTGCTCGAAGAGGAAGAATTCAGCTCCAGCCAGGCAAGCCTGCCGCTGGCGATGGGCAAGGATATCGGTGGCACGCCGGTGATTGTCGATCTTGCGCGCATGCCGCATCTGCTCGTGGCCGGTACGACCGGGTCGGGAAAATCGGTGGCGGTTAACACCATGATTACCTCGCTCATCTACAAACTCACGCCCGAGCAGTGCAAATTCATCATGATCGATCCCAAGATGCTTGAGCTGTCGATTTACGACAACATCCCGCATTTGCTTTCTCCGGTTGTCACCGAGCCCGGCAAGGCGGTGGTGGCGCTCAAATGGACGGTGAAGGAAATGGAGAACCGTTACCGCCTGATGTCCTCGCTCGGCGTACGCAATATCGACGGCTACAATAAACGCATTCTCGATGCCAAAGCCAAGGGCGACAAACTAAGCCGTACCGTGCAGACGGGGTTTAACCCGGACACCGGCGCACCGATCATTGAAGAAGTGCCGCTCGACATGACGCCGCTGCCGTTCATTGTCGTGGTGGTGGACGAAATGGCCGATCTCATGCTGGTGGCCGGTAAGGAAATTGAAACGTCGGTACAGCGTTTAGCTCAGATGGCACGCGCTGCAGGTATCCATATCATCATGGCGACTCAGCGTCCCTCAGTGGATGTCATTACAGGCGTGATTAAAGCTAACTTCCCGACCCGCGTGAGCTTTCAGGTGACTTCGCGCATCGACAGCCGCACGATTTTAGGCGAGCAGGGTGCCGAGCAACTGCTGGGGCAGGGCGATATGCTCTATATGGCGGGGGGCGGGCGCATTACGCGCGTGCACGGCCCGTTCATCAGCGACAAGGAAGTGGCTACTATCGTTGCGCATCTGCGCGAACAGGGATCGCCGCAGTATGTGGAAGACGTCACGCGCGACCCGGAAGAGGAAATGATTTTCGGTGAAGGCGGCGAGGAAGATGGCGAGGATGGTGATATTTACCGCCAGGCTGTTTCCATCGTGCTGCGTGATCGCAAAGCTTCTACCAGTTACCTCCAGCGCGTGCTTAAACTGGGCTATAACCGGGCTGCAAGGCTTGTGGACCGCATGGAGCTTGAGGGTATCGTGGGCCCGGCCAATCATGTCGGCAAGCGCGAAGTCATAGGATAAACGCGACTTTAAAATCTATTTTAGGCCGGTAATATTTACTGTATAGCTCACTACCTAGCTGCGACAGAGCACTAGACCGGTGACTCAAAGCACGTTATGAACTGCTCATGCGTTTATTCTATTCATTTCTGACACTCTTCCTTATCTGCTGCCCGCCGGTACTGGCGGCAAAGCCATTGCCTTATGACACCAAGCCCTACCGGCTGACGTCCGAAGACAAAGAGGAACTTACGCGCATCGAGAAATACCTGGGCAGCCTGCGCACGATTAGTTCTGAATTCACCCAGGGCGCCCCCAACGGCGATATCTCGACCGGAAAATTCTATCTTGAGCGGCCGGGCAGACTGCGCATGGAATATGACGCGCCGATGCCGGTGCTGATGGTCGCTGCGGGCAGTGATATCGTTTATTACGACAAGGAGCTTGATCAGGTGACCCATATTCCGCTGGAAGACACGCTGGTGGGATTTCTTGCACGCGACACCATTAAATTCGATGCGGCCGTGACCATCACCTCGTTTGAGCGTGGCTCCGGTACGTTGCGTCTTAGCCTGATCCAGACCAAGCGCCCGCGTGACGGCATGCTCACGCTTGAATTCTCCGACAAGCCGCTTCTTATCCGCAACATGGTGGTTACCGACAGTGCGGGGCAGATGACGACGGTAGCCCTTAACAACGCGCGCTTTGATCTTCCGCTGAGCAAAGACCTGTTCATCTTCAAGGATCCGCATCTGGGCAGTAAAGCCGGGATCAATAAGGGCAGGTAGCTTACTTCAGGCAAAAAAGAAGCCCGCTAAAGCGGGCTTCCGGTGACGCACCTGGCGTCGTAGGGAGAATTATCCCCCCAAACCTATGAGGCACCTTTGCGCTGGGGTGCCAGCTCGTGCGTGAGGCGGGCGATTTCTTCCTTGAGAAGAAGCTTCTGCTTCTTGATATCCTTAATGGTATAAAAACTGGGAAGTGGCCTGGCCATCTCTTCTGCGAGCATGTTCTCGTATTCTGCGTGTTTGGCATGCAAATGCTCGATATGCGACACTACCGACATAAACAAGACTCCTTCACTGTTGACAGATGTACTGCCCAAGGGAGCAAGACGCTGGCTTAAGCAGCATCTATATTAGACACCTCTGCCGGCTCCGTTTCAAGCACGATCCCCTGTCAAGAAAACTATATTTACGTAAGTCGATTTTTCGTTTGGAAGTAAAATGTGTATAAAAATAGAGCAATTATTTAGAGAAACTCTAACATTACTCTTCACCCATCTTGAGTGCGGCGATGAAGGCGGATTTGGGGATTTCAACATTGCCCACCGAACGCATCTTCTTTTTGCCTTCTTTTTGCTTTTCCAGCAGTTTGCGTTTGCGTGAGACGTCGCCGCCGTAGCATTTCGCGGTTACGTCTTTACGCAGCGCGCTGATGGTCTCGCGCGCGATGATGCGCCCGCCGATAGCCGCCTGAATCGCAATCTGAAACATCTGGCGGGGGATAAGGTCTTTAAGGCGCTCGCACAGCCTGCGACCGCGGAAGTCGGCCTGCGAGCGGTGCACGATGATGGACAGCGCATCCACCGGCTCGGCGTTGACGAGGATGGAAAGCTTCACCAGATCGCTCTCGGAATAGCCGTCGATATGATAGTCGAAGCTCGCATAGCCGCGTGAGCAGGATTTGAGACGGTCGTAAAAGTCGAACACCACCTCGTTCAGCGGCAGGCGGTAAATTGCCATGGCGCGGTTGCCAACGTATGTGAGGTCCACCTGCTGGCCGCGTTTTTCAGTGCATAGCGTCAGTACGCTGCCCAGATATTCGTCGGGCACGAGGATGGTGGCTTTGATCCACGGCTCTTCCATGCGCTGGATGTGGGTGGGATCGGGCATGTCGGCCGGATTATGCAGTTCAAGCGAGGTGCCGTCGGTTCGATGGATTTTATACACCACGCTGGGTGCGGTAGCGATAAGATCCAAGCCGAATTCGCGCTCAAGGCGCTCTTCGATGATCTCCAGATGCAGCAGGCCCAGAAAGCCGCAACGGAAACCAAAGCCCAGCGCTGAGGACGTTTCCATCTCGAATTCAAAACTGGCATCATTTAGACGCAGCTTGGCGAGACTGTCTTTCAGGTTCTCGAAGTCTGAGGTATCGACCGGATAGAGGCCGCAGAATACCACGGGCATGCTGGGTTTGAAGCCGGGCAGGGGCTGCTCGCAGGGCTTGCGGTCGTCGGTCACCGTATCGCCGATATTGCAGTCGGCCACTTGTTTGATGCCGGTGATGATGTAACCGACTTCGCCGGGGCTGAGCACATCGACCGGAGTTTTCTTCGGGGTGAACACACCGACCTGTTCCACCTGATGCGATGAGCCGTTGCTCATCATGCGTATCTTCATGCCCTTGGTCAGCTTGCCGTCGATAATGCGTACGAGGATGACGACGCCCAGATACGTGTCGTACCAGCTATCGATAAGCAGCGCCTTAAGCGTCGCGCTTTCGTCGCCCTTGGGGGCGGGCAGGCGCTTCACCAGCGCTTCGAGCGTTTCCTTGATGCCGATGCCGGCTTTGGCCGAGACGAGTACGGCGTCGCTGGCATCAAGCCCGATGACGTCTTCAATCTGCTGCTTGACGCGCTCGGGTTCGGCGGCGGGCAGATCGATCTTGTTGAGCACCGGGATGATTTCATGATGGTTGTCGATGGCCTGATAGACGTTGGCGAGCGTCTGCGCTTCCACGCCCTGGCTGGCATCCACTACTAAAAGTGATCCTTCGCAGGCGGCAAGCGAACGGCTTACTTCATAGGCGAAATCGACATGTCCGGGGGTGTCCATCAGGTTAAGCCAGTAGGTGATACCGTCTTCGGCTTTATACTTAAGGCGGACGGTTTGGGCCTTGATAGTAATGCCACGCTCTTTCTCAATATCCATGGAATCGAGCACCTGGGCGGTCATTTCGCGTGCATCCAGGCCTCCGCAATATTCAATAAGGCGGTCGGCAAGGGTCGATTTACCATGATCAATATGGGCAATAATCGAGAAATTACGTATCTGGGACAGTTCGGGCATGGCGGTTGTCATATAGCCTCCGTCAGGCTTTGCAACAACTATGATTTTTCAGATGATTTTTACAGGGAAATCCGGTAGAATAATCACCATAATAATAAATAGCCTGCGCAAGTATAGCGCCGGTAGGTTATGAGTAGGTAACTCGATGGCTGTCACCCCGCTTCAGGATTTCATCTCGGCTGCGCTTGCGCGCCAGTCCACGCCGCTTAGCAGCTCGTCTGCTCAGGTGAGCTCTGCGGTGACCCCAACGGCCAACAGCAATGCTGCCAATACATCGGCCGTGGTGCTTTCACCGGGTGCCTCGCTGCAAACTTCCAGCCTCGTTACGGCGTCTGCGAGTTTCGCGCAGTTAAGCAGCCTGCTTGAAGTAGCGCAGGATGGCGCCGGACAAATCTCCGATATTCTGCAGCAGCTTCTTTCGCTCGCGCAGCAGGGCGGCAATAGCCAGACTGCCTCCAGCGAGTTCCAGCAGCTTCTGACGGAAGTGAATCTGATTGCCGGCAATACGAGTTTCAATGGCGCCAGCCTGCTGAACGGATCGTTTGCAGCTCCCACGGGAGAGGATGACTCTTCGGCATTGTCGCTGCCTGACCTTACGACACAGGGGCTTTTTGGCAGCAATACGCTTTCGCTTGGCACAGGCAGTAATTCTGATGTCATCGCCGCGCTTAATGGAGCGCAGGATCAGGTGAATGGCACGTCGCAGGATATCACCGGCGTGCAGTCGCAGCTTAGCTTTGCGCTGGCCAATGTAGATACGGCGCTGGCGAATTCCACTGCGGCCAGCTCAACACTGAGCGACAATGATCTCACCGATGGCGCGCAAGGCGATACGCTTTCGAGCCTGCTTGGAACGCCTGGCATCAGTGCGCAGGCGCAGACCGGCAATCTCTCCGAGACGCTGCTTGGCCTTGTACAGGAATAGCGGGCGGGCATAAAAGCCTGAATCTGCTAGACATGCAGGCGCAAATCGGCGAATATTCGCCCCCGTATTCTTAGGATAATCATATGTTTCGTGGACTCTATACCGCGCTGGTGACGCCGTTTAAAAACGGCAAGGTGGATGAAAAGGCGTTCGGTACGTTTGTTGAATGGCAGATCGCCGAGGGCGTGCATGGTCTAGTGCCGTGCGGCACTACCGGTGAATCGCCGACCTTGACCTATGAAGAGCATAACCGTGTGGTGAGCCTCTGCGTTGAGGCTGCTAAAGGACGCGTCAGGGTGCTTGCGGGCACGGGGGCTAACTCCACCGAAGAAGCGATCATGTTTACGCGCCATGCCAAAAAAGCGGGTGCGGATGGCGCGCTTATCGTCAGTCCCTATTATAACAAGCCGACGCCCGAGGGCATTGTGCAGCATTACAAGGCCATCACTGAAGCGGTGGAGTTGCCGGTGATCGTCTATAACATTCCCGGCCGTTCGGTCATCAATATTTCCGACGAGACATTGGAGCGCCTTGCCAAGCTGCCCAATATCGTCGGGCTCAAAGATGCCACCGGCGATCTTGCGCGTGTGAGCACGCTGCGTGCCCGTCTTGGCGCGGAGTTTATTCAGCTTTCCGGCGAAGACATGACGGCAGTCGCCTTCAATGCGCAGGGCGGGGTGGGGTGCATCTCGGTAACCTCCAATGTGGCGCCGAAACTATGCGCCGAGGTGCAGAACAAGACACTTGCGGGCGATTATATCGAAGCGCTTGCCTTGCACGACAAACTGGTGCCGCTACATCAGGCGATGTTCCTTGAGACCAGTCCGGGCCCGGTGAAATATGCCATTTCACTGATGAATAAATGCACCGGCAATCTGCGCCTGCCATTGGTGGAACCCTCCGATACCTGCAAAACGCGTATTCGTGAAGCCGTCCAGAAGGCCGGGCTTATCTGATGCCGCCGAAAAAAGGCACGCCCAACGAAAAGGCAAAAAAAGATCACGGTAAGCTGATCGCTGAGAACCGCAAGGCGCGCTATAATTATTTTATCGAAGAAACGTTCGAGGCGGGCATCGTGTTGACCGGCACGGAAGTTAAATCACTGCGGTTGGGACGCTCCAATATCAATGACGCGCATGCAGGCGAAATGAAAGGCGAACTATGGATATTCAATCTGGATATCCCGGTCTATATCGCCGGCAATCGCAATAACCACGAACCCAAACGCGCACGTAAATTGCTGGTGCATAAAAAACAGATGAGCAAGTTCATCGGTCAGGTGAAAGTGAAGGGATTTTCGCTGGTGCCGCTGAAAATGTATTTCAATGCACGCGGTATTGTGAAGGTTCTCATGGGCCTGGGCAAAGGCAAAAAGGAATTCGATAAGCGCGAGACCATCAAGAAGCGCGACTGGGAACGCCAGCAACGAGGGATGTTGAAGAAGTAATATGCTCTGGCCAGATGTCATCGCACTCAAGGAATTTTATGCTTCTGCATTGGGACAGATTGCCTGTTTAAGCCTGCGCCGCCGTATTAGTGCTCTGTGGGGCCAGGCTAAAGGCGATTCCGTGGTGGGTCTTGGATTTGCCACTCCCTATCTGGCGTCGTTTGTCGGTGAGGCGCAGAGTATTTTTGCCTGCATGCCTGCTCCGCAAGGCGTGATTCACTGGCCGCCTAATGCGCGCAACCTTTCCCTGATGACCGATGAAGCCGAACTGCCGTTTGCCGACAACAGCATTAACCGCGTGCTGGTGGTGCACGCGCTTGAAAACAGTGAGCAGGTGCGCCCGATGTTATCGGAAATATGGCGTGTGCTTTCGCCGGCGGGCCGCCTGCTTGTCGTGGTGCCCAACCGCCGCGGCATCTGGGCGCGGGCACCCGGCAGCCCGTTTGCTTACGGCCAGCCGTTTTCAGCCTGGCAATTCCGTCAGCTTCTGTCCGAACAGTCCTTCACGCCGCTGCATACGACTGCGGCTTTATTTTTCCCCCCTTCAACCCGGCGCTATATTTTAAGGGCTGCACGGTTTTTAGAAGTGGTGGGCAGCCGGTTCTTTGCGGCCTTCGGAGGCGTACTCATCGTCGAGGCGGAAAAACAGATTTATGCCCCGGCCGCGCAGAAAGCGCGTGTGCGCGCGCGCAAAGTATATGTCCCTTCGACGGTGCAGCCCGCCGGAGTGTAAGAATGCTGTATGATCACGGATTTTTCCATTATACTATAAAGAAAATATCTAACGGGAAATGCGAATGCCAAGCCTCTTAAAACGATCTTCTGCATTGTTACGCATGCAGGGATTCACGCTTATCGAGCTCTCCGTCGTATTGGTTATTATCGGCGGACTCGTGGGCGGCATTCTCGTGGCGCAGTCACTCATTCGCCAGTCACAGATCAGCAGCATCATCGTAGACATGCAGCGTTACACAAGCGCGGTGAAAACATTTTCGGAAAAATACAATGCGCTGCCGGGCGATATGGCCACCGCCACCAATTATTGGGGGAGTCAGACCACTTGCCCCGCCACCAATTCGGAAGCGACCGGTGCATCGTCCGCCACTTGCAATGGCGATGGCAATGGGCAAATTTATCAGTGGTACAATGCCATAGTGTCTACAAGCGCGCAGAACTACTCAGAGATGTTTTATTTCTGGCAGCATCTTACGAACGCGCAACTGATCTCGGGAAACTACATAGGAGCGCCTGGACCTGCCGGAATTATCGATAGCGTGCCGGGGAGCAATGTTGCCAAAGGGCGCATCACCGGGCTCGGCTATAGCGTGATTTACGTGGGAGTAAACGGGCTCGGCGTGACATTTTCAACGACTACGAATTACGGACATGTGTTTTTTGTTGGCGGACAGGACAGCGGCAGTTATACGATGAATCCAATCGTCACCGCATATGAAGCGCAGGCATTCGACAACAAATATGACGACGGCGTGCCTTCCACTGGCGCCATACAGACTTTTTCCACAGGAGCGCCATGGGGAACTCCGACCTGTGCATTGGCGTCGGGCAGCACGTTTGTGTATAACATAAATGTTACCGGCAATTTATGCGCTTTCATCATCACCACAGGATTTTAAGGCAGATGCGAAACGTGTCTTTAAAAAATGGCGAGCAGGGTTTTACACTCATCGAAATGTCGGTGGTACTCATTATTATAGCATTACTTGCAGGCTCTATTTTCGTTGGCCAGACCCTGCTGCGCCAATCACAGATCAATGGCACCATGGCGGATGCGCAGCGCTACATTGCCGCCACGAATACTTTTGCGCAGAAATATAATGCTTTGCCGGGCGATATGCCCAATGCCACCAGCTACTGGGGAGCGCAGTCGAGCTGCCCGACAGGGTATGGGTCGCCACCCGCTGTAGGAACGCTCACCTGCAATGGCGATGGCAATGGCATGGTCTATGCCTGGTCATCCGCAGTCTCGTCCGGCACCAATTATGCGGAGGAGTTCACCTACTGGCAACATCTGGCAATTGCGGGAATGATTCCCGGTACCTATACCGCTGCAGCGGGCCCCACTTTATGGATCGACAGCGTGCCCGGCGTCAATATTCCCGCAGGCCGACTAAACGGAATGGGTATCGGTATTATCTATCTGGGGGATAATGCGCCCGCTTTCTTTTCTAGAGGTACAATGCACGTGTATTTTTTAGGTGGGCGTGAGGTGGGCATGTACCCGGCCAATGCCATCCTTACCACGGATGAGGCCCAAAGTTTTGATAGTAAATATGATGACGGCTCACCCGCCACAGGAAATGTATTCACGTTCAGCAGTGGATCGGGGTGGGGCAATACATCAGGCTGTACGACGAACAATGGTACGGCCAATGTATATAACGTTGCGATGCCTGGCATTCAGTGTGCGCTTATTCTTGCCACAGGATTTTAACCTGCATACGGACAGGAACGAAAAGAGTGATGAAGCAATGAAGTCTTTAAAAAGAAATGCCGCAGGCTTTACCCTCATCGAACTTGCGATTGTTCTTGTTATCATAGGGCTGCTTACAGCGGGCATTCTTGTGGCGCAGTCGCTTATACGCCAGTCGAAAATCAACAGTATCATGACGGATGCTCAGCGTTATGAATCGGCGGTGAGCACATTTTCCAGCAAATATGGAGCGCTGCCGGGTGATATAGGCAATGCTACGACGTTCTGGGGCGCGATGACGACGTGTCCGCCTGCTCCGGCCAGCGCGAGCCCGGGTGGCACGCTTACCTGCAATGGCAATAATAACGGTTCCGTCTATAACTGGTTGCCACCTTTTACTTTCACTACAATTAATTCGAATGAGCTTCAGCTTTTCTGGCAGCATCTGTCCAATGCGCAGCTGATTTCTGGTAGCTATACCGGTATTTCTCAATTAGCAGGGCAAACCCTGGATAATATGCCGGGTGTTAGCGTGCCCTCCAGCCGACTCAATGGCGCCGGGTTCTCTATTGTTTACGCGGGGACTGTTCCTGTTGGCGACGCCACTTATGGCGCTTTTCCCGGTAATTACGGCCATATATTTTTTGTTGGCGGATACTTTGCCGGAGGCTTTACCATCAATCCGATAATGACATCGGGCGAAGCTTCCAGCTTTGACGGTAAATATGATGATGGCGTACCTTCGAGCGGAAATATTACCACGATTTCAACCACAAGCGCGTATGCCGATGCAACCTGTGCCATCGCTTCGGGCAGCACTTTTGTCTACAATGTCAATAATGCCGGCACCCATTGTGCACTCATACTGACCACCGGCTTTTGATCAATCGAGCCAAAAAAACCGTTCTCAATTTTTGCGTATCGGCGATCAAAGCGATGCTAAAGTTTTAGCTAAATACGGTGGAGAATTACATTTTCCACTGCTAGGGCTTGATTATAGCCGGTATTTTTATTACAATGGGCTATCCGGCAGCAATTGGATTTTAATAATAAAACGGATACGGTAGGGCATGAATACAACTCGAAGACACCGCGCATTTTTAACAGCGCTGTTTGCAACAATGTTTCTGGGCGCGGCTCTGGCAGGCTCTTTAAGCGAAGCGCAAGCACAGGAAACGACATCAAAAAGCAAACACCATAAGCACAAGCACGGCCATTTGCGCCGTCATGCGCATGCCATCTATGTGCGTCCGCAACCCGCCTCGTATATCGTCGATGCCGACAGTGGCAAGGTGCTCGAATCGGAAAATCCCGATGCACCGCGTTACCCCGCATCGCTTACCAAGATGATGACGCTGTATCTCACGTTCGATGCGCTTAAGCATGGCACGATGAGCCTGAACCAGACTATACCGGTTTCTGAACATGCCGCCTGCCAGCCGCAGACCAATATCGCGTTGCAGCCCGGCGAGCGTATTGCGGTGAAGGACGCCGTCCTCAGCATCGTCATACGATCAGCCAACGACTCGGCAGTGGCGTTGGGCGAAGCGATGGGCGGCAGCGAATCCGGATTTGCCGAGAAAATGACTGCCAAAGCCCGCTCGCTGGGTATGAAGCACACTGTCTTTAGAAACGCTTCGGGGCTGCCCGATCCGGGCCAGCACACGACCGCGCATGACATGGCGATACTGGGCATGGCACTGCGCCGCAATTTCCCGCAGTATTTCCCCGTGTTTAAAACTGAATCCTTCAGCTATCACGGCCTCACCTATGTCACGCACAATCACGTGATGACGCGCTATGACGGCGTTGATGGCATCAAGACCGGCTATATCCGTGCCTCGGGATTCAATCTTGTGACCTCGGTGGCGCGCGATGGCCGTCATCTGGTGGCAGTGGTCATGGGCGGTCCCACTTCGCGTGCACGTGATGATAAGATGATTGCTCTGCTTGACCAGACGTTTACTCAGCTTGCTTCTTCAACAGCGCCGGGGGATTTACGCAGACAACAGCTTGCCTCGCTTTCGCGCCGCAGTGTTTCTGCTTATCCGGCAGCGGGCAACGACGAGGCGCTTGAAGGCGAGGGCGGCGGTGATCTGCCTGGCGACGATGTGAAACCTTCTTCGCAAGCGGGGTTGTTGTCTCAGGCGAAAGAGTGGGGGATACAGGTGGGAGCATTTGCACATGCCAGTGAAGCAACGAATGCCGCTTCGCAGGCGATGCAGCAGGCGCCCAGCCAGCTGGTAGGCTCAAAGATTGCGGTTTCTGACGATGGCGATGGCGCCAATGTGCATCGCGCCCGGCTTGTTAACCTGACGCAGGCGAAAGCAGAAGGTGCCTGCCAGATTCTTTCCAACCTGCACGAACCCTGCTTCGTCTATAAAACGAATTAGATTTATAACGAGCAAAAAATAGGGGAGCGTCTTACGACACTCCCCCAGATACTTCATTAGAACGGGGATATGATATCGACAGCCTGGCTGCCCCAGCGACGCTGCTGAGCATCCATGTTCTGGCCGTGGCCACCGTAAGTGATGCGTGCTTCGGCCACCTGGGTCGAATCGACCGTATTATCAGAGCCGATATCCTGCGGGCGCACGACGCCTTTGATTGACACTTCGCGTACATCATAGTTCATCAGGAATTCCTGCTTGCCGCTGATAACGAAATTACCATTGGGCAACACCTGCGTGACCATAGCGGCCACCTGCGTCTGCACTGTTTCCTTACGTTTGGCGGTTACGTTGCCTTCATGTGTGTTGGAGCCGTTGACGTTGACCAGATTGGCCGGTGTGGGATTCAGGAACGGAATGGACGGCAGCTTGAGCTCAAAACCAAAGAATGTTGGGGCCTGAACGGTTTCCTGTGTGGTACGCGTGCTCGTGGTGTTGTTATCGAATTCCGCCTGGTCAGTGATGTTGATTTTCACGCGCAGCACGTCACCGACGCGGGCGGCGCGGCCATCACGAAAGAAAGCGCGTGCGCCGGGTTGCCAGAGTGAATTGGCTTGAGGTTTCACAGGCACCGGAGATTCCGGCAGCGGCCAGGTAAGCGGCTTATAGCCTGCCTGCGCAGTCGGATCTGCGATTTTGGATTCAGCCGGCGGCTTGCCGATACCTTCAAGCCTGGCGAGCGTGTCGGCGCAACCTGAAAGGCAGGTAGCGGCAACGAGTACAAATAAAATACTGCGTTTCATCACATGGCCTCCGCGGAAGTGCTGTCGGGAGAGGTAACGCGTACGAGATCACTGCTTTCCACCGTTCCTTGAATGATGGATTTGCTGGCAACATTTTTAACCCTGATCACGTCGCCTTTGGCGCCGCTGTCGATAGCCTCTCCGAGCGTCTTGATTTCAAGATTGCGTGACTTGTAGTAAATCGTGATACGCGCCCCCTTATTGATAATGGCCGGGCTTGCGATTTCTTCACGGCGGATGGCGCGGCCCTGCGAAATCACGCGGCGGGGAGATTTGCCTATCAGCTCGCTGGTTTCGGTGATGGTATTCTTGCGCAGATGCTGCACCGGCTCGCGATTCCATTCTATATCATCCTCGCTGATGACGTCGCCCGCCTGCAACTGGCGTTTGAGCATCGGCACCTGGGCCATTTCATCATAGCGGCCGGAAAGTTTTACCGGTGCGAGATTCTTACCGTCGGCTTCGATGATCAGCACGGCCTGCCAGCGATTATGCGCTTTGTCCAGATCGAGGCCGTCAATGTCGGCATGGATGGGTTTGGCGGCAACGGCCAGCGCATCTTCATCCTGCATGCCAGTGAGCGAAACCTTGATCTCATCGCCGGCACCTGCGCGCGAAAGCGCATCGGCGACAAGGGCAGAAGCATCCTTGGCAGTAAGAATGTGGTTTTGTTCCGGCGGCTGCACTATCTGGGCAAGGCTGCTGTCAGTGAGCCAGAAGAGAAAGGTAGAGACCAGTATGGTTAAAAGGATTGCCCTCATGGCCTTACCCTACCTGCGAGAGGGTTTGCAGCATCTGGTCGGCTGCGGTGATGACCTTGGTATTCATTTCATAAGCGCGCTGCGCCACGATCAGATTGGTGATTTCGGTCACCGGATTGACGTTGGAATTTTCAAGAAAGCCTTGTTGGATGGAACCCACGCCATCAAGGCCCGGCGTGCCGATAACCGGGGTGCTTGACGCCTGGGTTTCGGCATAGAGGTTATCTCCCAGCGCCTGCAGACCATTTTCATTGATGAAGGTCGCAAGCTGTATCTGGCCAATGTTACTGGGGTTGATCTGTGCGGGAATCGTGGCTTCGACTACGCCCGACGTGTTGATGCTGATGGCGGTGGCGTCCGTCGGCACCGTGATGTTTGGCGTGAGCGGGAAACCGTCGGCGGTCACGATTTCACCCGTGGGAGAGAGCTGGAACGTACCGTCGCGTGTATAGGAAGTGGTGCCGTCGGGCATGGTAATCTGGAAATAGCCGCGGCCATTGATGGCGAGATCAAGCGGCTCCGTCGTGCTGTTGAACGTACCTTGCTGGACATCGCGGTGAATGGCAGAGGTCTGCACGCCCAGACCCAGCTGAACGCCGGTCGGGATAATGGTGCCGGTATCGCTGGAGGTTGCACCCACACGGCGCAGATCCTGATACAGCAGGTCGCGGAATTCGGGCAGCTGGCGTTTATAGGCAGTGGTGCTTAAGTTCGCCAAGTTCTGCGAGATAACGTCGACGTTGGTCTGCTGAGCCTGCAGGCCGGTGGCGGCGATATCGAGTGAAAGAAACATAGTGTGCTCCCTGTGATTTTATTTTTTATTATCAGGTGTAGATTTTAGCGAGTGTGTTGGAAGCATTGCGCTCCAGCGTATACATCGTATTGATCAGGTTCGCCGTGTCGCTGGCGCTGCGGGTAACATAGAGAAGATGGGTGATGGCAGTAAACGGCTGCACATTGGAACGCTCCAGCGCGCCGGCGACGACACGGTAATTGTCGGCGGGGCGAGGAGTGGCATCGGAAGTGTAGAGAGTGTTGCCGACCTTGTGCATGAGCTGCTCGTTATCGAACTGCACGATTTTTATATTGCCGCGTTCGCCGCCGTCGACGGTGATGCCGCCGTCTTCGCGGATGTCGATCTTGCGATCAATAGTGTCGAAGGTAATCGCCTGATTACTATCATCAAGCACGGTATATCCCTCGGAAGTGGTAAGATTGCCGTTCGGATCGATCTTAAAGTTACCGTTACGCGTGTAGCGTGTGCCCAGCGGCGTCTGCACGGCAAAATAGCCGCGGCCTTCAATGGCGGCATCCAGCGGCGCGTTGGTTACCTGCAGGGAGCCTTGCTGTATATTGCGATAGGTGGCGATATCATTGGTGAATGCGACTTTGCCTTCCTGATTGCTGCCGGCGGTGAGGTAGTCGTTAAACAGTAAATCCTCGCCCTGATAGCCGGAAGTATTGACGTTGGCGAGGTTGTTGGCAGTCACTTCCAGGTCGCGGAAGATGCCCGTTTCTTTTGACAGCGCGATATAGATGCTCGTATCCATAACTTTGCCCTTTTAGTCGCCCCCTTTAAAGCGGGGTGTTAGTACCTTTATTACCCTACCGCTTATTAGCTTATGCATGTTTTATGCCAGCCATTTTATTATTATATTTCAGTGTAATATTGCCAATATTCCTGTGGATAAAGTACTATTCTGCCTGCCGGGCGGCAAGAATTGCCGGGGAGATGGGTAAAAAGAGGCTGTTTTGCTCAGCCAGGAGTGCCTCGGGAGCCATCGGGTTTCGCCCTGCCACGAAGTGGCGGCAGCTTGCTTGCGCCGGATATTTCTATCGCCTGATCCCAGCATTCCTGAATCATCCGCCTGAACCGAAGCTCCTTGTTTGGAACCTGGCTTGCGGGCTGTCCGTCTGAAGGGAAGCTGGAAACGCGGGCCGCCAGATGATCTATCTGCGAGCGATCGCAAACAATCTCTGCACCGGCCATGCCGCGCAGATGCGACATGAGTATCACAAAGACACCCGCCATTTGAGAATCGAGGGGTGTCTCTTCCTTTTGATCGCTTCTTAGCCCTGCTTTGGTTGCTTGCCTGCAAAAGGCTTCCAGAAGGGGATAGCTAATGCGCACGCAACTGCTGTCATTCACATAACGCCGCAGGGCGGAATGGTCGGAATTTTCAGTTTCTTGGCCGGGCATGGCGCTCCCTAAAGCTGGGCAATCATAGCGTACGAGCCCGTAAATCTCCAGAAAAAGCGCGCGGTGCTACGGATCCTGGGCTAAAAAACCATAAAAAAATTGACTCCTGTACTGGATTCGCTATCTCTAGGCGCCTTGATTTCCCGTATGGGGCATTAGCTCAGCTGGTAGAGCGCTTCCATGGCATGGAAGAGGTCAACGGTTCGACTCCGTTATGCTCCACCAAACCACTCTGTCCCTCAGATTTAGCCTGCAAGAGCCTGAAAGGCAGCGCTAATTCAGTTTTTCGAAAATCTTGGCGACAAATATAGCTCAAGCGGTTTGGGAAGACCAAGCTCTGCACTATGCGTTTACGGTCAAGATTCCCGCGCTGGTCAATGCCCGGCTGCCCAAGCCGCTTGGCAATCCCGCTCAAAACAGCGCGAAGTATTTTTCGACTGCCGATGTTCTTGAAACGGCCAAAGACCGCGCGTGGCTTGTCAAAATGTCAAACGCCATCAGCCAGCATTAGCAAAAGCAGAATTCCCGCAAAACAAATGTGTCCGTGAATGGTCATGCTTCTCTGATGGCGGCGTGAGCGCGATCGCGACGGGCGGTAGCTAATTAAATCAAAGCTCATTTGTTCTGCGGATTCGGGGGAGGGCCTGCGCCGCCCAAGTGCATGCAACTTTCCATCTCCATATCATCATCTGCAGCACGCCAAATACCGTCGCTTGCGGCGAGTTTAGAAAATTCGGGATGAGCTGCTGCCCATTTCAAGAAAAAGTTTACAGCGGCTTCATTTGTAAGGGATTGATATGCGTGACAGACCTGGAAGGTAAATGGTTCCAGCAAAGCCTGTAAATAACCCCCGCAATAAAATTTACTTTGATTACATTCATTCAAGAGCTCGCCAACGGTTTCATTATTCTTCTTAGCCCTAGCATACCCTTCACAGAAAGCCTTCGCATCTGCATCTCCTTTACATTTTTCTTCTATATTAACTCTAGGAAATGCCTCAGCCGAAGCGTAAGTAAATGCACATAATAAGAAGGCTATCGTCAGTGATGTTTTTGATATGGACATGGAATAGGAAGCGGAACGGTTGAAGAGGTAGCCAGAAAAACAGTTTGATGTTAAATCCATAAAAAATCAAGATGGTAAAGAAGCAGCAGGCCATAAAAGAGCAGAGCCCATCGCTGTGATGGAATCTGCGCTTCGGACGGCCAAGGCTTCATCGTTTCTCAAACACCATGCACACGTCATGCAGGCCGGGTAGCTATAATAACTACGGAGATTTGCAATTACATACTTGACGGGAATGTCTTTCGCCTGACACAACTTGAGACGGTTGCGGGGCAATGACATAGGGAATACAAAAACCGTTATCGAATATAAGCGTAAAGAATAATATGAAAATAGCAGCGGTATTATTACCTGTTTTTCTTTTATTGGGCGCCAATGCCTGGTCGCAAAGCGACGCTGCGCCCGCAGCCACGCGCGAGGAGCAGATTGCTGCATGGCAATCGCAAAAAGATAAAGCCGAGCAGCGCGTCAAAGACATCGTCAATCAGCCGATAACCCATAAGCCGCGCACCCAATGGGCGCCCATACAGATTTATTCTCCGGGCTGGTTTCATGACGGAGCCATCAAACCGGACTTTAACACGGTGGATGTGCGCTCTACCCAGGAACTTCCCTATGAAAGATATGATAATGTTTCCTCTGATTTGAATCCCACCGAAATGTTTGTAGGTCGTGAGCTTGAATTCAATTCGATGACAAAATATTTTTACACTGACCGATCGTTGCCGAAGAAAAAATTATCCGAAACTGAAATGCTCGAAATTAACCGGCTTTACCGCATTATCGGGCAATCCACGGCTCAACTGGCGCAATTACAGAAAGAAGGATCGTTGATGGGCCGGATAAAGGCGCTCGGCACGGTTTCCGCGCCAGAGGATTTTTTCAATTCTATCTATGCCACTATCCTAGAGCTATTTCTCGTGGCGGCGGTGTTTACGTATTTCTACCGAAAATGGTACGTAAAATAAAACCGTTTTAATCGGCAATCACGACACGCGCTTTTTTCCGGCCGGCAAGAAAAATTACCAACCCTATCACCGGTGTAATGGCAAGAATGGCGAGGATGGGAAGGCTGTTATGCGTGACGGTTACGCTGATGCCCGACGAAATAATCGCACCGACACCCAATTGCAGCACGCCGAGCAGTGCCGCAGCGCTACCGGTGTTCCTGGTGAATGGCTCGAGTGCGAGTGCCGCTGCGTTAGGGTAGAGAATGCCCGCACAGCCAAGAAATATGAATAGCCAGATTAGCGTGGCCGTGAGCCCCCACCAGTCCAGTGCGGCGCCCAGCAAGAGGAGCGCGCCTGTTATAGTCTGCACAAAGAGCGCACGCGAAAACAGTAATTCACTGGAATAACGCTTCAGCAGCATGACATTCACCTGATTGCTGCCGATAAATCCCACCGCCAATGTGGCGAAGACAGCGCCAAATGCGCGCGCGCTCATATGATATTGCTCCATGAAAATGATAGGCGAGCCCGCGACATAGGCGAACAACCCGGCAAAGGAAAAGGCACCCGCCAGCGCATAAGTGATGAAGCGGGCATTCATGGCGATATGAAAGAATTCAGCGATGATTGGCCCGGCTTTAAGCGAAATGCTTTTATCGGGAGTATGGGCTTCGGGCAAAAACCGGAAGATGAACCCCAGGATAATTGCGGCGATGATAGCCAGCAGCAGAAAGACCATGCGCCATCCTGCATAGACGGTGATGAGGCTGCCCACGGTGGGCGCCAGCAGGGGCGAAACGCCGATAAAAAGAAACAGCAGCGAGAAAATCTTTGCGCTTTCATGCGATGGATAAAAATCGCGCACCATCGCTATCGATGCCACCTGCGCCGCACATCCACCTATCGCCTGGATAAAACGCAGCAGCAATAGCGTATGAATGTCTTTAGAAAGATAACAGCCAATCGAGGCGAGTATAAAAAGGATCAGGCCAAAATAGAGCGGAGGTTTGCGACCGAAGCGGTCGAGCAGGGGGCCGTAAAAAATCTGACCGAAAGCGAGGCCAATAAAATAAGTCGACAGGCAAAGCGACACCACCGCAGTCGTGGCAGAAAGATCCTTAGCCATTTGCGGAAAAGCCGGCAGGCAGAGGTCAATGGCAAACGGCGTGATGACACTGAGCGCGCCAAGTAACGGTAAAATGAAAGAAGGGGTGCGCGGCGAAGGTTGCATGGGTGCCTCAATAACGAAAGACTGCACAGATGAAAACAGCTTTTTCAAAAAATATATCTGAGGAAAGAATGTGATTAACAAAAAATAAAGTATTTTCATGCTAGAATGATATTTGTTTATGACGAAGTCCGACACAAAACTTGTGCATTTTCTTGCTGGTCTTTTTAAGGAGGGAGTGCCGCGTGCGGAACTTACTGCCATGACATCAGCGTGAAAGAAGCAAGCAAACATCCTCCGCTCACCTATGTGATACTCGATATTCCGTGGACGAAAGTAGGCAGCGGCGGACATGCAGGATCGTGGGAAATGTTTTGCAGGGCGCTCGATAGCGCCTTGATGCCGCCTGGAGGGGCAACCTGTATCGGCCCTGTCGAAGATGGACAAAAGACACAAATTGCGATTTCGGCTTCGGTGAATGATTTAAAGAAAATGACCAGCGAACATAGGCTTACTTTTCTTCAGATGGTTGGCAGAGCACCCGGGCAGAAAATCACAGGCCCCAACGAAGGTGTGCCAGAGCAGGACACCCCTGGAAATAGGTTCAGGTGAGCCGCTAACGGACATTAAAATTACATACTTTGCGGGCCATATATGCTATAAGCCCAGCCAGTATGAAAACCGGGGACACAATTCTTATCACAGGCGCGTCAGGCATGATTGGCAGCGCGCTTTTGCGCTTGCTAAATGAGGCAGGATTTACGCGGCTGCTTGCACCTGCCCATAACGAGCTTGAGCTGCGTGATGCGCCTGCGGTCAGCAGCTATTTTGCCAAGCATATACCGGATTATGTATTTCACCTCGCGGCGCGCGTGGGGGGCATTCATGCCAACGACGCCTATCCCGGTGAATTCATCTATGACAACACAGCGATGCAGCTTTCGGTATTTGAAGCGGCAAAGCAGCAGAAGGTCAAGAAACTGCTGTTTCCTGGCTCTGCCTGCACCTATCCTAAAATGGCGCCGCAGCCGGTGAAAGAATCCGAATTCCTCAACGGCCCGATTGAGCCCACCAATATTGCCTATGCTGCCGCCAAGATTAACGGCATCATCATGGCGCAAAGCTACGCCAAGCAATATGGCATGAAGGTAGTCATCCCCATGCCTACGAATACGTACGGCGTGGGAGATAATTTTGATCCCAAGGCCTCACATGTCATCCCGGCGCTCATGCAACGCTTCCATGATGCCAAGGCAAAAGAGCTCACAGAAGTGGTTATCTGGGGCACCGGAACGCCTAAACGCGAATTCATCTATGTGGATGACGTCGCCGATGCCTTTATCTTTCTCATGAAAAATCGGGATGATAGCGCCATTATTAATGTGGGGACTATGCAGGAAGCCACCATTGCTGATCTTGCAGGTGAAATCGCTCAAGTCATTGGATATAATGGGAAAATACGATTCGATACCGCAAAACCCGACGGAGCGCCCCGGAAAGTGCTGGATTCCAAGGGGCTTTTTGAGTTAGAATGGCGCCCACGCGTGGGGCTCACGGACGGGCTTAAGCGCATGTACAAAAAACATTTTATTGAGCAGCGCCCCGTGAAGAAAACCGCATGATCATCAGTCGCACCCCATACCGTATTTCTTTCTTTGGCGGCGGCACCGATTTTCACACCTGGTACCGTGAACATGGCGGCGCTGTGCTTTCCACGTCTATCAATCATTATTGTTACCTGACCTGCCGCTTTTTGCCGCCCTTCTTCAAGGAGAAGTCGCGCATTGTGTGGTCGCAGGTGGAAAAGGTCATGGATAACAGCGAAATCGTGCATCCTTCGGTGCGTGCAGTGCTGCAATATTTCTCCGGTGACAAGGGTGTTGAGGTCAATCACACCGGCGATCTTCCGGCACGTGCCGGGCTTGGCTCCAGCTCCGCGTTCACCGTAGGCCTGCTTAACGCCATGAACGGGCTGCATGGACGCATGAGCAACAAACGCGAACTTGCCTGCGAGGCGGTGCATATCGAACGCGATGTGCTTAAGGAAAATGTCGGCGTGCAGGATCAGATCGCCACTGCATACGGCGGTTTTAATAAAATCACCATTTTGCAGAACGGCGACTTCGCCGTCGAACCCGTGATTCTTCCGCAGGGCCGCATGCAGGAACTGCAGAGCCACTTCCTGCTGTTCTTCACCGGTGTTTCGCGCACGTCCTCGGAAGTGGCGAAGGAGCAGGTGGCAGCCATTGGCAATAAAAAAGTGGAAATGGGCATGCTGCGTGCTTTAGTGGACGAAGCGCTGGATGTCGTCAGCTATGCAAAAGACCTCAATGAATTCGGTCGCCTGCTGCATGAAACCTGGAAAGTGAAACGTTCGCTTTCTGCCAGCATCGCGCCGCAGTTTGTAGACGAAATTTACGACCGCGCGCGCACAGCGGGCGCCATCGGCGGCAAGCTTCTGGGGGCAGGCGGCGGCGGCTTCATGCTGTTCTTTGCACCGCCTGAGCGCCATCCCACCATCAAAAAAGCGCTGCAGGATCTTCTCTGGGTGCCGTTTGCGTTTGAAAGCGGCGGCTCGAGCATTATTTTCTACGATCCGTCTGCCTACTCGGTGGATACTTATACACGGCGTGATTTCTACCACCTGCAGGAACGCCAGCCTGGCGCCAAGCCGCAAGACAAGGTTTTGCCGCTTGCTCCCAAGAACCGCATCATGACCATGCTCTAATGTCCGGCCTGATCGATCTGAAAAATGTTTCCGTCTGGGGCGTGGATACGCATGCGCGTGCAGCGGGGCTCAGGCAGTGGTTTACCCGCAGCAAGGTGCGCGGGCAGGTGCGTATTCCCATTCTGCGCGATGTGACATTCAGCGCAAAACCCGGCGACCGCATCGCCATCATCGGCGTTAATGGCAGCGGCAAGTCCTCGTTACTGAAGGTTGTTTCAGGCAATTATCCTATTCACGGCGGCAGCCGCACTGTTGAAGGCAGCGTAGTGCCGTTGATTGAGATGGGAGCGGGATTTGAGCCGGAGATGACCGGGCGCCACAATATCAAACTCAGCTATGCCTACCGTGGCAAACTGCGTCAGTATTCGCCGGAGATCGAAAAGACGATTATCGAATTTTCCGAACTGGGCGAGAAGATCGATATTCCGCTCAAAACCTATTCCTCCGGCATGGTGGCGCGCCTTGGTTTTGCTTCCGTGATTTTTCAGGATCCGGACATTCTTCTGCTCGATGAGATTTTTGCCACGGGTGATGCCGGTTTCGTCGGCAAATCGCAGGAGATCTTGCGTAAGAAAGTAGATAAAGTGTCAATTGCCATCATGGTGGATCATACCCCCAGCGAATTCATCAATCTGTGCAACCGTTTCATCCTCATGGATCAGGGGCGCATCATCAACGAAGGCAGCAGCAAGGATATCATGCGCCAGTACTACAAAGACATCCTCAGAATCGACGAACCGGCGGTGGCATGAGATGAAAATCACATTGCGCCATTTTGCCAAGCTGCTTGATATCTATTACTGGCAGACGGCTATTCTTATCGCCAAGAATGGCCTTGGCCGCCAATATCGCAACTCGTTCCTGGGCATGTTGTGGACGCTGCTGCAGCCGGTGGCGATGATCACTGTGTATTCCCTGATGATGCCCAAGATCACCAATTTCAAGATTCCGGACTATCCGCTTTATGTGGTGGTATCCCTGCCGTTATGGACCTATTTCTCCGGCACGTTTGTCTATACCAGCGTTTCCATCACGTATAATGCCGAGACGCTCAAGCGGTGCATGGTCTCTTCCACGCTCTTTCCCGTGGCGGACGTGCTCAGGCTTACCTACATGTATTTCGTTTCGTTCTTAACCATGTATATTCTTGCCGTTCTTCTGTTTGCACCGTTTCATCCTACAATTCTGCTGATGCCGCTTTATTTCCTGCCCGTGCTCATGATCATGGGGTCTGCCGGCATCGCGCTTGCGTTTCTTTCACCCTACCTGCGTGACATCACCGAGATGGTAACGCTCAGCATGAACATGCTCTACTGGCTGACCCCGGTCATCTATCCCTTCAGTGCCTTGCCGCCTACCGCGCAGGCCTGGATGAAGTGGAACCCGTTTTTCATTATGATGCATCCCATACAAATGCTGGCTTACGAAGGGGTTTTACCCGGAATAGACGATATGTTGAGGCTTTTAGGGCTTACAGTGATTGCCATTAGCGTGGGATTCGCTATCTTTAAGGCATGCAGGCGTAACTATGTGTATTACTTATGAGCAGCAAACTCATCCGCGAATCGATTGAAGCAACGCAGGCCACCATCAAAGAAGTGCTTGCGGATGCTTCGCTGCTTTCCGCCGTAGAACAGGCAGGCGAGACCTGCCTCACTGCGCTCAGGGCAAAAAAGAAAATATTATTTGCCGGCAATGGCGGCAGCGCTGCCGACAGCCAGCACATGGCGGCTGAATTGGTGAGCCGTTTCAATTATGACCGCCCGGGACTGCCTTCCGTAGCGCTCACCACGGACACCTCCGCGCTTACGGCGATTGGCAATGATTACGGTTATGAACGCCTGTTTGCAAGACAGGTCGAAGCGCTCGGCCAGCAGGGCGACGTACTTGTGGTGCTTTCGACGTCGGGAAATTCTCCTAACATTCTTGCCGCTATCGAGGCTGCCAAGAAAATTGGCATTAAGACCATCGGCTTTACCGGCAAGACTGGTGGCAAGATGGCCTCGCTTTGCGATATAGCGCTTAAGATTCCCTCCAGCCATACGCCGCGTATTCAGGAATGCCATATTATGCTTGGCCATATTCTTTGCCAGATCATTGAAGACACGCTGTTCGGCAAGCAATACGGCACAGCCTTCAAAAACAAAACGGCCTGATATGCATGCCCTCATACTCGCAGGTGGATTCGGTACACGCCTGCGCAGCGCGGTGCCCGATGTGCCAAAGCCGCTGGCACCCATAAAGGGCCGTACATTTCTTGATTGGCTGATTGAAGCGCTGGTCTGGTACGGTGCCACCGGCGTTACGCTGAGTGTGCATTATGAATGGGAAAAGATTCGCGACCATTTCGAAGAGAATCGCCCGCCTGTGCCGCTCAACCTCGCTATCGAGAAGACGCCACTGGGTACGGGCGGGGGCATGAAATTCGCACTTAAGGAATGCCCGCAGGATTCACCTGTGATGGTGCTCAACGGCGACAGCTTCGCACGTATTGATTACCGCGCGCTTTACAGGGATCACGCCAAAAGCGGTTTGCCACTGACGATGGTGCTGCGTCAGATGGAAGATACGGGGCGTTATGGCCGCGTAGAAGAAGAGGATGGTGTCATTACGTCGTTTGAGGATGGCAAGCCGGGCAGGGCTGGGCTGATTAATGCAGGTATTTATGTGCTGGACCCGAAGCTTTTTAGCGACACCAAATTACCTGCTGCCTTTTCCTTCGAAAAAGATTTTCTGCCCAAGCGCCTTGAGAAAATCCAGCCGGCAGCCTTTATCACGGACGATTATTTTATCGATATCGGCATTCCGGAAGATTACGAGCGTGTGCGCAAGAATGGCTTCTGGCGCCCCTGGCGTGCCGGTGATTTCGCTTAATTAATAAGGTAAATTCAGAGATTTCACCGTTTTGCCTGACAGGCTTGGAAGCGAGTGTTTTTAAAATCGCGATGCGTAAGGTAAAGCGCTTAGGCACTTAGCAACGCATCAAGCTTGCCAGCTTTGTCGAGGGCGTAGAGATCGTCGCACCCGCCGATATGGGTGCCGTTGATAAAAATTTGAGGCACACTACGTTTGCCGCCGGATTTTTTTATCATTTCATCGCGCACGGCATCGCTCACCGAGACATCTACTTCCTTGTATTTGCTGTGGCCTTTGCGTTTGAGCAAATCCTTTGCGCGCACGCAGTAAGGGCACACGGGCGTTGTATAAATAGTGATATCAGCCATATCAGCCTGCCTTTCTATTCCATTCTCCAGCGACATCTGCCGCTGCCTCGCGTGGCATGTAGTGAATTTTCATTGTAGAATATTCCTGCGCCGACGCAAGTTCGCCCAGTGCCCAGACGGCCATGGCGCGCACCAGTGGCGAGGTATCGCCAAGCAGGTCTGTAATGTGGGAGATATGCGATGCGTCCTTGCTGTTGCCAATGGCAATCAGCACATTGCGGATAAACCGGTCACGCCCAATGCGCTTGATGGGCGATTGGGAGAATAAATCGCGAAAGGCTCTATCATCCAGCGTTACAAGGTGGTCAAGGGGAGGGGATACGAGGCTGTCCCGCGCGTGATAGGCAGATTGCTGTGCCACTTGCGCGAATTTGTTCCACGGGCACACGGCAAGGCAGTCGTCGCAGCCATAGATACGGTTGCCCATGGCTTTGCGATACTGCAAATCAATATGGCCCTTATGCTCAATCGTGAGGTAAGAAATGCATTTGCGTGCATCGAGCTCGCGCGGGCCGGTGAAAGCCTGCGTAGGGCAGATATCCAGACAATTCGTGCATGTTCCGCAGTGATCAGTCTCAGGCTCATCCGGCGCCAGAGAGTGGGTAGTGAAAATTTCACCCAGAAACAGCCAGCTGCCGAATTCGCGCGAAACCAGACAGGTATGTTTGCCCTGCCAACCCAACCCCGCCTGCTCTGCGAGTGGCTTTTCCATCACCGGCGCCGTATCTACAAACACCTTCACGTCGCCACCCAACGCAGCGATGAGATCGCGTGCCAGTGCCTTGAGTTTTTTCTTAATAACGTCGTGATAATCATCACCCTGCGCATAGCAGGAAATGTTGCCGGTATTCGTTTGATCAAGTTTTTGCATCGGATCGGCATAGGGCCCGTAATTCTGCCCCAGCACGATTATTGATCGAACGTCCGGCCAGATTATCTTGGGAGAAGTGCGGCGATCGTGCTTTTTTTCCATCCATGTCATTTCGCCGTGATGCTGGTGATCAAGAAAATTGCGCAGGCCTTTGGGCGCCGATTCTGGCAGATCGGGCGTGGTAAAACCGACCGCATCAAAGCCGTGTTTTGCTGCAAGGGTACGTATGGTGGTTTTGGCATCCATCGTTAAAAATCCGGGTCTTCGTAATGCTCGGGCGGCTTGGCCATCGCCACCCGGTCGGTGAGCACGCTGCGAAGTGAAGGACGCGATTTCATCAGCGCATACCAGTCCTTAGCCTTGGCGTTGTGTTCCCACGGCACATCACCCAGATAGTCAATGGCCGAGAGATGCGCTGCCGCCGCCATGTCGGCGAGCGTGGGCGTATCCCCGGTCAGGTAGCGATGCTCAAGCGTGAGGAACGCAATATAGTCGAGATGATAAAGAATGTTTTTCTTGCCGGCACGGATAGCGTCGGAATGCGGCTCGCCGTAGCGCCACAAACGCTTGAAGATTTTCTCGAACAGGATGTTCTGCGTGACCTCCTGATCGAATTTGCGGTCAAACCAGTCGATGAGCCGGCGCACCTCTGCACGTTCGGCGATGGAGCTGCCGACGAAGCGTTTATTGTCGCGGTACGCTTCTTCGAGATATTCCATGATGGCGTGATTACCGCAGATAACCTCGCCGTCCGGCTCCAGCAGCACCGGCACTTCACCTGCAGGGTTAAGCGCGAAGAATTCGAGCCTGCGGTCCCAGAAGTTCTCGGCAATCAGGTCAAAATCGAGATCCTTCTCACGCAGCAGGAGGCGGATTTTGCGGCAATAGGGCGATAACGGGGTATGGTAAAGGGTGCGCATGGCGAAAATTATAAAGAGGTATCCGTGGGTTGGCAATTGTTACCGTTTGGCTAAAAATCACCCCGGCTGAATTGATAATGTAGGCATAGTAGAATGCGCGGTGCGTAAGGCTGCTTTTAAGCGCGCTTTTCCACCACCGGTTCATCGCTTAATGGATGCTCTAACCGGGTAAGCATTTCCTTCGGGCAGACCTGCTTGAACTTGGGCAATTCGTATTCCCAGCTCTTGAGAATGGCTTCTGCGCGCGGCGAGCCGGTTTCCGCCACATGCTCTGCAATAAGGCTCTTGAGCTGGTCCTCCCAATAGCGTGAGGCGACGGGAGCAATGATAACGGTTTCCGGATTGACGCGATGTACGAGGCCATCGCCAGGGTCATAGACGAAGGCCATTCCACCTGTCATGCCGGCGGCAAAATTATCGCCGACTTTACCTAAAATAACGGCGATGCCGCCGGTCATATATTCGCAACCATTGGAACCGCAGCCTTCGATCACGGTGAGCGCGCCACAATTGCGCACGGCAAAACGTTCACCCGCTTCCCCTGCAGCAAACAGTTTACCCGCCGTAGCGCCATACAGCACCGTATTGCCGATGATGGTGTTATCATGCGGTACAAGCTTGCTTGAAGGGCGTGTGCGCAGCGCGATGGTACCGCCCGAGAGACCTTTACCGACATAATCATTGGCGTCGCCAAATACCTGAATCTTGATGCCGCGCACCGCAAAAGCGCCCAGCGACTGGCCTGCCGAGCCACGCAGCTTAAGCGTGATATGATTGGGTTGCAGGTCGGAAGTGTCGTGGCGCCTTGTCATCATCGAGGAAAGACGCGTGCCTACGGCGCGGTGGGTGTTGCGCACAGTGTAGGCGAGCTGGATTTTTTCATTATGTTCCAGGGCACTCTTTGCATCCTTGATCATCTGGGCGTCGAGCGTGTCGGGCACTTCATTGCGGCTGATCATGCTATGGCGGCGCGCGCTGCTGGCCGGATCGGCAAGGGAGAGCAACGGATTGAGATCAAGGTCCACAAGATCCTCGCTGCCGTAATTCACCTGATGCAGCAGGTCGGCACGCCCAATGATCTCATCGAGCGTTTTATAACCGAGATTTGCCAGTATTTCGCGAACTTCCTCGGCAATAAAGCTAAAGAGATTGACAACTTTTTCGACCGTGCCTTCAAATTTTTCGCGTAGTTTAGGATTCTGCGTAGTGATGCCTACCGGGCAGGTGTTGCTGTGACACTGGCGTACGAGCAGACAACCCATGGCGACCAGCGAGGCGGTACCGAGTGCGAATTCTTCGGCACCCAGCAATGCGGCAATGACAACATCGCGGCCGGTTTTGATGCCGCCGTCGGTCTGCAGTTTCACGCGGTGGCGCAGGCGGTTGAGCGTGAGCACCTGGTTAGCTTCGGAAAGACCCATTTCCCATGGGATGCCCGCATGCTTGATACTCGAATAGGGGCTGGCACCCGTGCCGCCCGTATGCCCGGCGATGACGATTTTGTCGGCCATGGCTTTGGCCACACCGCTGGCAATGGTGCCGATGCCTGACTGCGCAACGAGCTTCACCGATACAATGGCAGTGGGATTGATTTGCTTGAGATCGAAAATCAGCTGCGCCAGATCCTCGATGGAATAAATATCGTGATGCGGCGGCGGCGAAATCAGTGTGACGCCTTCGGTGGCATGGCGCAGGCGGGCAATCTCCATCGTCACCTTGTAGCCCGGTAGCTGGCCGCCTTCACCGGGTTTGGCGCCTTGGGCGATTTTGATCTGCAGCTCGGCGGCATTGTTTAAATATTCAGCGGTGACGCCAAAGCGCGCCGAGGCCACCTGTTTGATAGTGGAATTGGGATTGTCGCCATTGGCATGCGGCGTAAAACGTTCCGGGCCTTCGCCGCCTTCGCCGGAATTGCTGGCTGCGCCAATGCGGTTCATAGCGATGGCAAGTGTTTCATGCGCTTCGGGTGAAAGTGCGCCCAGTGACATAGCCGGAGCAATGAAACGTTTGCGAATCTCGGTGAGCGATTCCACCTGGTCGACATCAATAGGTTTGCGATCGGAATTGAAATCAAGCAGGTCGCGCAGGTTCACGGGCGGCGCATCGTAAATACGTTCGGCATATTGCTTGTACAGCGCGTACGTGCCGCTTGCGCAGGCGCTTTGCAGCAGGTGGATGGCATCGCCTTCCCACGCGTGTTTTTCACTCTGTACACGGTAACGGTAAAAGCCGCCTATCGGCAGGGCTTCGACATCCTCGCCCTGATAGGCTTTTTCATGTAGCGCGCGCACGCGGTTCTCGATACCTTCGAGCCCCAGTCCTGAAATACGCGAGGGTAGGCCCAGGAAAAATTCACTGGTAAGCGAACGCGAAAGACCCAGCGCTTCAAAATTACAGCCACCACGATAAGAACTCACAATGGAGATACCCATCTTGGACATGATTTTAAGAATGCCGTTACCGGCAGCATCTTTGAAATTGGCAAGCGCTTCACCGGTAGTGAGTTTGCCAAACAATCCGCGCTTGCAGCGCATCAGGATGGTCTCTTCGGCGAGGTAGGCGTTGATCACGGTGGCGCCCACGCCAATCAGCACAGCGAAGTGGTGCACATCGAGACATTCGGCAGAGCGCACGATGATGGAGGCACTTTTACGCTGCTTCTTGCGCACGAGATGGGTATGCACCGCACCTGCCGCCAGAATCATCGGGATGCCGGCGTGAGTTTCATCGCGCTTTTCATCGGTGAGGATGATGTAGGGTTTGCCGGCATGCACCGCTTCTTCGGCCTGGCGAATGATGCTGTCTAAGCCCTTATGCAGGGTGTTTTTATCATCGCTCATGTCAAAGAGCGCATCGATAACGGTGACCTTATCAGACAAATGTTTTTGCAGGGTCGCTAGTTCATGGCCGAGCAGCACCGGCGAAGAAAGCAGCAGCGTATGGCTGTGCGATTCATCGAACGCGAGGAAATTGCCGTTATTGCCAAAGCGTGTGTTAAGGCTCATCACGCGGCGTTCGCGCAACGAATCAATCGGCGGATTCGTCACCTGGCTAAAATTCTGGCGGAAGAAATGATGAAAGCCGCGATATTTGCTTGAGAGAATAGCAAGCGGCGTGTCGTCGCCCATGGAGCCGATACCTTCTTTGCCGGTTTCGGCCATGGGTTGCAGCAGCAGTTCGAGATCTTCCTGTGTGATAGCCACAGCATGCTGCATGCGTCTGATAGTGCTTTCGCTCAGATGCGACTGAGGAGCCGGTGCTGTGCCGATGAGCGCGTCGAGAGGTTTGATGTTTTTAGACCACTCGGCGTAAGGATGCATGCCGGCGAGCAAATCCTTCATTTCGCGATCGGTATAGAGCATGCCCTGCTCGAGATTGACGCCGATAATGTCGCCTGGCCCAAGACGTCCCTTCATGCGCACCTTGGCGTCGTCCATCGGCACCATGCCCGATTCTGAGCCGATAAGAAGCAACCCGTCATCGGTGATGGCATAGCGCATCGGGCGCAGGCCATTGCGATCCATACCGGCGATGACCCATTTGCCATCGGTAGCGGCAAGCGCCGCCGGGCCATCCCATGCTTCGGAGATGCAGTTGAGGTAATGAAACATGTCTTTATGTGCTTGCGGCACGTCCGTGGCGGCACCCCAGCTGGGTGGCACAAGAATCAGCTTGGCAAGCGGCAGCGGACGCCCGGCACGCACCATCACCTCCATCACTGAATCGAGCGCGCCCGTGTCGGATGTATTGTCCGGAATCACCGGGCGCAGATCCTCCTCGAGACCTTTGAAAGCGGGCGAGCTCATCGTCGCTTCATGGCTCTTCATGAAATTGATGTTGCCCTTGAGCGTGTTGATCTCGCCGTTATGGGCGATCATGCGAAAAGGCTGTGCCAGGTGCCATGCGGGCGCGGTGTTGGTGGAAAAGCGCTGGTGAAAGATGGCGTAGGCCGAGACAAAGCGCGCATCGGTAAGATCGGGATAAAACTCGGTGAGCTGTTCAGCCTTGAAGAGCCCTTTATAGATGACGCCGCGCCCGGAAAGTGAACAGATATAAAAATCGTTGATGGCGCGACTATAGACAGCTTTTTCAATACGGCGGCGGATGATGTAGAGTTCGCGCTCGAATTCTTCTTCGTGCATGTCGTTTCGACCGGCCAGCAATATCTGCTCGATCTCAGGACGCGAATCCGCGGCAATTTCGCCAATGACCGAAGGGTTCACCGGCACCTGCCTCCAGCCGTAAATCGAGAAGCCGAATTTGAGCACTTCCGATTCCACCACGCTGCGGCATTCTTCCTGCGCCTTCATATTTTTGCGCGGCAGGAAAATCATGCCAATGGCGAAACGTTCATTTTTAAGTTTTTTACCGACGCGTGTAAGATGCCCCTCAAAGAACGGCAGGGGAATCTGCACACTCAAACCGGCGCCGTCACCCGTCTTGCCGTCGGCATCGACGGCGCCCCGGTGATAGACGGCTTTCAGCGCATTGATGCCTGCTTCAACGACTTCGCGTCTTGGTTTGCCGTCAATGGCGGCGATAAGGCCTACACCGCAGGCATCATGCTCGTCTGCCGGGTTATAAAGGCCATGCTTGGTTAAATGCGCGGCGCGCTCGCTCCAGTCACTACCCCACATAACGCGCCTTTTCTTTCTGCGTCGCCTTCGCCCAGGCATCAATGCCATTTGCCGCATCGCGACCGTCCTTGATGGCCCAGACGACGAGCGAAGCGCCACGTACGATATCCCCGGCGGCAAACACGCCGGGCAGTGACGTCATCTGCGTGGCGTTATCAACATTAAGCGTGCCCCATTTGGTAAGGGTGAGTTCCGGCGCACCAAATGCGGTGGGGATATCCTCTGCTTCAAAACCGAGCGCCTTGATCACCATGTCGGCCTTGAGCGTGAACTGTGAATTCTCAATCACGACAGGCGCCTGGCGGCCGCCATTTTCAGACGCAGCGAGACGCATCTTCACCGCAAGGATTTTTTCTATCTTGCTGTCGCCTACGAACCCCTTGGGCGCGGAGAGCCAGATGAATTCGACACCTTCTTCTTCGGCATTTTTTACCTCGCGGGCGGAGCCGGGCATGTTGGCACGGTCGCGGCGGTAAAGGCAGGTGACCTTCCTGGCGCCCTGACGCACGGCGGTGCGCACGCAGTCCATCGCAGTGTCGCCTCCGCCTATGACTACCACATGCTTGCCTTCTGCATTGAGCGTGCCGTCGTCATATTCGGCAACTTTGTCTCCGAGGCATACGCGGTTGCTTGCTGTGAGGTAATCCATGGCCTGATGGATGCCGGCAAGCGAATTGTTGGGAAGTTCCATCTCGCGGTATTTATAGACGCCGGTGGCAATGAGCACTGCGGTATGCTGCGAGCGAAGCTCTTCGAGTGTTGCGTGTTTGCCCAGTTCAAAATTGAGATGGAATGTAATGCCGGCGTCCTCGAGCAGTTTCTGGCGGCGTGCAACGACATGTTTTTCCAATTTGAAATTGGGAATGCCGTAAATGAGCAGGCCGCCGATACGATCATAGCGGTCATAGACATGCACGCTGTACCCGCGGCGGCGCAGCATATCCGCCGCAGCAAGGCCTGCGGGGCCAGCGCCGATGATGCCGACGGAAAGCCCGTTTTCACTATGCGGTCTGGGCGGTTTTACCCAGCCCATCGAAAAAGCGGTTTCGGTAATATGCTTTTCGACCGAGCCGATGGTCACCGACTCAAAGCCTTTTTCGATGACGCAGTTGCCTTCGCAGAGTTTATCCTGCGGGCAGATGCGCCCGCAGATTTCAGGAAAAGTGTTGGTGGCGCTTGCGACCTGATAGGCTTCTTCCAGCCTGCCTTCGGCGGTCAGTTTCAGCCAGTCAGGGATGTTGTTGGAGAGCGGGCAGTGAATCTGGCAGAACGGTACGCCGCATTGCGAGCAGCGCGAAGCCTGAAGTGCGGCGCTGGCTTTGTCGAATCCGCCGTAAATTTCGTTGAAATCGAGCTTGCGCGAGGCCGCGTCCCTCACGGCGGGGAATTGCTGCGGTTCATCCACGAATGTCAGAAGCTTGCTCACTGGCGCATGTTAAAGGGCGGCAGGCCGGTTTCGCAAGCAAAAAGGGGGCTTATGCCGCCGCAAAGCCCGGTTTTGCATAGCGCGCAAGATAATCGGGCACGATGGCTTCAACGGCATCGGGCGAAATTCCCAAATCAGCGAAGGTCTTAGCGCCGGGATTTACGATATTGTCATGCTGGAGCATTGCTACCTGGTCATGGGTGATTGGCGGTCTGGGCAACAGTTCGGTGACATAGCTCATCACACTTGCAAGGCCAAAGGGCACATTCATCAGAAAGCGGTCGCGACCGGTGGTCTTGCAGATGAAGGCAAGCAGTTCGCGAAAACTGTATGTGCCGGGGCCACCCAATTCATATGTCTCGCCTGCAAAGCGCGCGTTTTCGAGCACGCTAAGCACGGCGCGCGCCACATCACTGACATAGACTGGCTGAAAACGCGTATGCCCACCGCCGATGAGCGGCAGCACCGGAAGCACGCTGGCCATTGCGGCAAACGTATTGAAAAACTGGTCTTCCGGGCCGAACACCACGCTGGGTCTGAGAATGGTGGCCTTAGGGAATGCCGCCTTGGTTGCCTTGTCACCCATTTCCTTGGTGCGGGCATATTTGGAAGTGACGTTTTTGTTCACGCCCAGTGAGGACATATGCACAAAACGTTCAGCCCCGGCACTCGCGGCGAGTTGCGCCAGTTTTTCAGCGCCCTTGGCGTGGACGGCGGCGAAATTCTGCCGGCCGCTTTCAAACAGAATGCCCACGAGGTTGATGACCGCCCAGGAATTATCGAGCTTGCCGGTGAGGGATTCAGGCTTGGCGAGATTGCCTGCGGTGAGCACGATCTGGCCAACTTCGCCCGCGGTTTTCAGATGTAAGGCGGCCTCAGGGTTGCGCGCGATGACGCGGATGGTATAGCCGCGCTGGGCCAGCAGCTTAACCACATAGCGGCCGACAAAGCCCGACCCGCCGACCACGGTTATGATTTTATTGCGCATAGGCGGCGAATATAGAGGAGCAAGGTGCAAACTCAACAGCTTTTTCAGGCTTTACAAGCGGGCCGCCGAGCCTATATATAGCGACTCTCTCGACATAGCTGGTTTCATGCCCGGATGGCGGAATTGGTAGACGCGCTAGTTTCAGGTACTAGTGATCGAAAGGTCTTGGAGGTTCGAGTCCTCTTCCGGGCACCAGCTAGGTTAAATTCTTTCTACTGAAATTGAAACGAAAGCGCGCAGTTCACGCCCGCGCCACTATTGATCTGCATGGAATATTTTTCAGGCAACCCCGCGCTTCCGTCATAACAGGACAGAGGGCCTGCAGCCATGCCGTTACCAATATCTCCTGTTGAGGTGACAGGCAGGTAGCCCGATGCAGAGTCATAATCGCCCACGTTGGGTATGGAATTGATGGGGTTGCCGCCCGCGGCCCAGACTGTTCCATTCTCATTGACATGAAAGGCCTGTACACGACCACTCTGGGGCAATCCATCATCCATTTTACTGTCCATGCTGTAGGCCTGTGCCACTGTCAGTCCCGGCATATCAAATAGCAGCCCATTATTGATATAACTGATCATTGAGATGCCATAATAATTGATGCCATTATTCACGTCGCCTGCCGGCTGATTGCTCATTCCGCCGCTCCAGACGTAAATATAATTTCCTTTGCCCAGCTTTGCTTGGGGAAACCATAAATTTAAGTTGCTGCCACCGGTCGGTATTACGGAACCATCATTGGTTGCCAGATTGAAATTTCCCTCGATAAGGCCGAGATTCATGCCGTTGGCATAGGTGAGATCCGACCAGAACATCGCAGTTTCTCCTGCGGACTCAACAATTCCCTGTCCTGCGCCGTTGCCGTTAAAACTGATGCCGTTCCAGTTACCCTCGATGACGCCGTTGCCGTCGCCTTCCCCGGGATATGCTCCTGTGCCTCTTGCTTTGAAATTAAACTGGCTTGCTGTGACAGGAGGCATATCACCGGGCAGTGCACCGTATTTTCCGCGGAAGGTATTAACGGCGAGGTTAAACTTTTCGATCTGCGAAATCGTCGCCCGCACTTCTGCAGCGCGAATCAAGTCCTGCCCTAGCAATACCCCGCCCACAATCAGGCCGATAATAACTAGCACGATAGAAAGCTCGATGAGTGTAAAGCCCGCAGAGGTGGACGAATCACGCGGCATCGGTGTCTCCCTAACACGCAACGCATAGGGATCCAATAACACGAAAAAATGTAAAAGTACGAAGTTTATTCGAGGCCTATTCGCAGCTTAATTACGCTGCACCCAATGCCTCTGAAGCGATGGTTTATTACCGGCGGTTATGGCCACCACCACCGCCGCCACCCTGTTGATGTCCGCCACCACCGCCATTCTGATGCGGGGCGGGAGCGCTGCTACGCTGCTGCTGTGTTGTAACACGAGGTGTCTGTGCAGGAGTGAAGCTATGCTGCGGTGCTTGAGACGACCATGACGGCGCCTGAGGCTGGCTAGTATGTATCTGCGGAGCGCCCGTATTGACATGCGGAGTGGTCGTACTGGTATGTTGTGTCGTTGGCGCCGTAGTGTTGTGTGCAGGTGTTATCGTGCCAGTCGTGTTATGTGATGGCGTTACTGTACCGGTAGAGGCATGCTGCTGCGTGCCTGCCGTGTTGTTATGCACAGGCGCTGTTGTACCGGTAGTGGCATGGTGTGTCGTGCCTGCCGCGTTGTTGTGTGCGGGCGTTGTAGTTGAAGGTGAAGCAGCGGTGCCATTATTGACTAATGTCAGAGGCGGCGTGCCGTCCGAAGGAGTGGAGCCGCCAGCGCCCATGTTACCGCCAGAATGACCAGTGCCGTTGCCCGGAGTGGTCGCGCTGTTGCCGGTTGATGGTGGGACATAGTTATGACCCCAGCTACCCATGCCGCCACCTGTATGTCCGCCTGTATGTGTGCCTGTAGTGCCCGTGCCAGTTCCAGTGCCCGTACCAGTTCCGGTGCCCGTACCGCCTTGGCCGCCATTGCCTACGCCGGTGCCAGTTCCGTTACCACCCTGGCCGCCGTTACCTACGCCGGTGCCGCCTGTGGCGGTGCTTGACCCACCATTGGCAACGCTCGTGCCGCCTGTGGCTGAACTTTGACCACCATTGCCTACGCCGGTGCCGCCATAGCCATTACCACCCTGACCGCCATTAGCGACATTGGAATTGCTGGCAGTATTGTTAAGACTTGGGTTGGCAACACTGCTACTGCTGCTGGAACCGCCCGTGGCGTTGACGACGATATTGGGATCAAAATTGATAGTGTTAGCACTGTTGCCGCTACCGGTTACTCCGCTACGGCTGCTGCTGTGGGAAGCGGAGCCTGAACCGCCGCCGCCGCTGTATCCGCCGCCACTATAACCACCGCCGCTATATCCGCCGCCGCTAACGAAACTCTGGAAACCGCCATAGCTGCTGACGCCGACGCCGCCACCGAAGCCGACGCCGAAAGAACCACCCACCACGGCAAAATTACCCTGCGTGACCGGCACGTAGTTTCCACCATCCTGATAATAGGCTGTCTGCGGAAGGGGCTGATCGGCATAGCACGGGGAATAAGAGCCATCCGGCGTCTGCTGATAAATAGTGGTGTAAGAAATATTGGGCTGGGGCTGATATTGCGGCGGGATAACCGACTGCGTCTGCGATGCGTCGGCCGTGGCAATGTTCGTGGTATTGTTAGTGACGTTGCTCACTGCAGCATTTGTTGACGCTGTATTTGTTGATACATCGACCGGTGACACAACAAGGGGGGGTGCTGCATTTGTGGGGGACACGACAACAGGGGGTACTGCATTTGTCGTTGCAGTATTGGTGCTGGTGACCGCAGAACCTGTCGGGGTATAGATTGTAACTGGCGTACCATCACTTGCGATTTGGGTATCGGGAACACATGTGTCCGGGCCGTTATTATCAATCGTGAGGGTAGAGGGCTGGTTCAGATTGAGTGCCTGCGGCAAATAACTCTGGTTGGCGCGCGCATTGGGAGTGAGCAACATTGCAGCTGCAGCGCCTAAACTTGTGGCGGTGACAACGGTTTTATCTATCAAACCTGATTTTTTTGCGGGTGTTTTTTCGGAATTAATTTCATCTACCATAGTATTCCCCTTAAGGAGTGATGGAGTTACCGTTGACCATAAAAACCGTAACAGAGATGCATTACTAAATGATGAACGTTTGGTTACACTTTTATTAAAATCAAGGGCGCCACAAATAAAAAATGCTTAATATTCAATGGAGCAGGGGATTGTTTACGATCCTGACCGTAAACCCCGCACAATAAATGCATATAAAGCCGATGTGAGCGTTGGATTTATCAGAACGTGATGCTTGGTAAACCATGTTGGGGCTTGTGTAACTGAAGTCCATTTGTGAGAATTTCAAGCAAGAACCGACGCAGCATGTACTAAAGCGCGCCCTAAGGAATCCGCGCTCATAGACTGAATCTAATTATTGAATCTAACCATTGAATTTATATCGGCATTGCGTTATCCCACTAGGTCATGGAAACGTTGCTCGTTCATTACCTTCCCATCCTTATATTTCTTGTCATCGCCGTGGGGCTCACCGTGGTCATGGTGGCGCTTCCCGTGCTGGCGGCTCCGCACCGCCCCGATTCAGAAAAACTTTCGGCGTATGAATGCGGCTTTGAGCCGTTTGGCGATGCAAGGCGCCGCTTCGATGTGCGTTTTTATCTCGTCTCCATTCTCTTTATCATTTTCGATCTTGAAGTGGCGTTTCTGTTTCCCTGGGCGGTGTCGCTTGGCACCATCGGGGTCTATGGCTTCTGGTCGATGATGGCGTTTCTGGCGGTACTGACCGTCGGCTTTATTTATGAGTGGAAAAAAGGCGCGCTCGAATGGGAATGACACATGCATAACATCGTGCCCGCTTCTTCAGGCATTGCTGATGCGCAGTCGCAAGATGCGCTGCTGACGCGCATTGCCGACGATTTTAATGATAAAGGATTTGTCGTCACCCAGCTCGACAAGCTCGTCAACTGGGCGCGTACAGGCTCGCTCTGGCCGATGACGTTCGGGCTCGCCTGCTGCGCAGTGGAGATGATGCAGGCAGCTGCCTCACGCTACGACATGGATCGTTTTGGCGTAGTCTTCCGCCCGAGCCCAAGACAATCCGACGTGATGATTGTCGCGGGGACATTATGCAACAAGATGGCACCGGCATTGCGCAAGGTCTATGATCAGATGGCCGAGCCGCGTTACGTGATTTCAATGGGAAGCTGTGCCAACGGTGGCGGCTATTACCATTATTCCTACTCGGTGGTGCGCGGCTGCGATCGCATCGTGCCGGTCGATATCTACGTGCCCGGCTGTCCGCCTACCGCGGAAGCACTCATGTACGGCATTTTGCAGCTCCAGCGCAAAATCCGCCGGACGGGAAGTTTTAAACGATGACCCAGACACTTTCTGAGCTCGCTGAGTACATCAAGCAGACCCGCCCGATGGAAGTTTCCATCATCCACGGCGAACTCCTACTGGTAACGGATGCATCGCACATTGTGCCGTTACTTTCGTTTCTGCGCGACGATGAAAAATGCCAATTCACTCAGCTTGTCGATATCTGCGGCGTCGATTATCCCAAGCGCGCCAAGCGTTTTGAGGTGGTATATAATCTGCTTTCGGTGAAGCTGAATCAGCGCGTGCGCGTGAAAATCCTGACCGATGAGGCCACCCCCGTGACCTCGGTAACCAGCGTATTTTCCACTGCCGGCTGGTTTGAGCGCGAAGTCTGGGACATGTACGGCGTGGTGTTCTCCGGCAATGCTGATCTGCGTCGTATCCTCACCGATTATGGTTTTGACGGCCATCCCCAGCGCAAGGATTTTCCGCTCACCGGCTATGTGGAACTTCGCTACGACCCCGAACATAAACGCGTGATGTATTCGCCGGTGAAACTGCCGCAGGCTTACCGCAGCTTTGATTTCATGAGTCCGTGGGAAGGCCCCAATTACGTCCTGCCCGGCGACGAGAAGGCAAAAAAAGCATGAGCGAGGCATGGAACATACGTCCTGCAAAGGATGCTGACTGGCAGGGCATCTGGAATATTTTTCGCGATGTGATCAGTCACGGCGACACCTATACCTACGCGCCGGATTTTACCCAGGAAGAAGCCAAGAATATCTGGGTGAATAACGATTGTCATGGCTATGTCGTCACCCATGGCGACGCCATTGTCGGAACTTTCACCATTCGCACCAATAAGCCGGGATTCGGCAGTCATATTGCCAATGCCGGGTATATGGTGGACAAAGCCCATCGCGGGCAGGGTATCGCGCAGGCGATGTGCAGCTATTCGCTCAAAGAGGCGAAAAAGCTTGGCTACGACGCCATGCAGTTTAATTTTGTTGTGGCAAGCAACACACCTGCCGTAAAATTATGGCAGAAAATGGGATTCAAGATTGTTGGCACCGTGCCCAAAGCGTTCCGCCATTCCAAACTTGGCATGACGGATGTACATATCATGCACCGATTTCTGGAGTAACTTACTATGATCGCTGAAAGATTTAAGAAAGCGTGGTTTGGCCAGGAACGCCTCTGGGTAGTGTTCTGGATATATAATGTAATAGGCGGATTTATTTTTGTGTTTCTGCTGGCGGCATTTGTCATGCTCACAGGGATCGGCATGGGCATTTTTTCCAGTCCGGGCGCCATGGAAGATTCCGCCCCGCCCGTAGCCTTTGTGTATGCCATCTATATCCCCTGGGTGCTCTATTTTGGCTGGGTAAGTATTTGTTCATGGCGCTGCGCGCTCAATACGGATTTTGTATTTTTAGGCTACATCATCCGGTTTTTTGTCATTCTGTTTTTTATCCAGGTGGTGGCTGGTTTCTATCAGATCGGTAATATGAAAGACATGACGCCGGAAGATAAGGCTAAGCTTGTTCCTCATAACTGGCACAGCTGCACTGAAGCAGTGGAGTATTATGCCAAAATCAACAAAGAGAGTGTTGCGCAATACAATACCGAGCACCCGAATGCGGTGCAGGACATGATTGATCTTGGAAAATGTCCGGACACTCCTGCGCCGGGGACTAAGTAAATCTCATGACCGAAGTGGCGCTTAAAAACCTCACGCTTAATTTCGGCCCGCAGCATCCTGCCGCGCATGGCGTGCTGCGCCTCGTGCTTGAGATGGACGGCGAAGTGGTCGAGCGTGCTGACCCGCATATCGGTCTTCTGCACCGCGGCACGGAAAAGCTTATCGAGCATAAAACCTATCTGCAAGCCCTGCCGTATTTTGATCGTCTGGATTATGTCTCGCCGATGGCGCTTGAGCATTGCTATTCGCTGGCCGTGGAGAAGCTGCTCGGTTGTGAAGTGCCACTGCGCGCCAAATATTTGCGTGTGCTGTTCTGCGAGCTGACGCGTATTCTTAATCATATCCTCAATATTTCGGCACATGCTATCGACGTCGGGGCCATGACGCCGCTTCTGTGGTTGTTTGAGGAACGTGAGAAAATCCTCGCCTTCTATGAACGGGCATCTGGCGCACGTTTTCATTCAGCCTACATCCGTCCAGGCGGTGTGCATCAGGATATTCCCGCGGGGATGGAAGAAGACATTACGCGCTGGGCATCGCAGTTCGTCAAATATATTGACGATGTCGATAATCTGCTCACTGAAAACCGCATCTGGAAGCAACGCAATGTCGATGTCGGCGTGGTCAGCTCTAAAGACGCGCTCGATTGGGGGTTCTCCGGCCCGATGTTGCGCGCTTCAGGCGTGGCCTGGGATTTGCGCAAGGCACAGCCTTATGAAGTATATGCCGATCTTGATTTTGATATTCCTGTTGGCCGCAATGGCGATTGCTGGGATCGTTATCTCGTGCGCATGGCCGAGATGCGACAGTCACTAAAACTTATTCATCAGTGCATCGAAAAAATGCCCAAAGGGCCTGTGGTCACCGGTGATCCTAAAATTGCACCGCCCAAACGCGCGCTGATGAAGCATTCGATGGAAGCCATCATCCACCACTTCAAGCTCTATACGGAAGGCTATCATGTGCCTGCCGGTGAGACGTATACGGCGGTGGAAGCCCCCAAGGGCGAATTTGCCGTGTTTCTCGTATCCGACGGCAGCAATAAACCTTACCGTTGCAAAATTCGCGCGCCGGGCTTCGCGCATCTGCAGGCACTCGATTTCATGTCGCGCGGCCACTTGCTTGCCGATCTAGTGACCATTCTTGGAACGCAGGACATTGTGTTCGGGGAGATTGACAGATGAAGTACTGCAGAGCCATCTTTACTGCGTGTCTCGTTGTCTGCATAGTGATGCCGATGACGGCGAATGCCGTCCGTGTGTATAGTGATTCAGAGCCGCCGCTGATCTACCCGCAAAAAAAGGATTATCACCTTTGTAAGGATGAGGATCTGGTAGGAGGCACATGGAAGCTGGTGCTGTTCAGGGAAACACCGCCGCATCGCGAGGCGACGTATTACCGCAGCATACCCTATCATTATATCGCCTTCTTTCCCCAGCGTGTCTATGCGTTCATTGCCACCAATAAAGAGATAATGTCGGCTGCCAGCTTGCAAAAAACCATGCAGGCATCGCTTATGCTGTCGCAGGAAGCGAGCCTGAGGCAGCGTTTGGGAAAATATTACAGCCTGAGTAATGGCGGCGTACTCGGTCTTTATCGCGGCAAGAAGGGCCTCTATAGCTTTCGCTGTATTGCCGTCAGCAATACGCAAGGGGATTTCGTCAAAGGCGATCTGGTGCTAGTGGGCTATACCAAGAAAAAGAGAACCCAGATTTATGAGTTATACCGCCGCTGGTATTAGGAAATAGGGAGAATACATGAGTTCGGTTACGGAAAATACAAAGCAGCCGGAAAATTTTTCCTTTACGCCTGATAATCAAAAACAGGCTGAGAAAATTATCGCGCGTTATCCCAAGGGCAAGCAGGCATCAGCTGTTATGCCATTGCTGGCACTGGCGCAGAAACAACACGACAACTGGTTGCCCAAGGCGGCGATGGATAATGTGGCTGTCATGCTTGGCATGGCCCCCATCCGTGTGTATGAGGTGGCAAGTTTTTATACCATGTATAATCTCGCGCCCGTGGGCAAGCATGTGGTGCAGCTCTGCACTACCACTCCCTGTTGGCTGAAAGGATCCAATGAAGTGGCGGCGGCCTGCGAAAGCCACCTGAAAATCAAGATCGGAGGCACGACCCCGGATGGCCAGTTTACGCTTAAGGAAGCCGAATGCCTTGGCGCCTGTGTAAACGCACCGATGGCGCAGATAGGTGATATATTTTACGAAGACCTCACTGCGCAGAATGTCGTCGCACTGCTTGAGGCATTCGCGCGCGGACAGACGCCGAAACCAGGACCGCAATCGCAGCGCAAGTCTTCCGAACCTGCCAGCGGGCTCACCACGCTTAAAAACAGAAAGTCTGCATGATAAATACGCTTCTATTGGCGGTGATGGTGTTGTTGCTCGCAGACGGGCAAGGCACAGCTTATGCGGCCGCCGCAGTTCCTGCGGTAACGAAGCCTGAAGCTGGAGGCGTTAAGATAGAAGACCGGACATGGCAGAAAGGCTTGTATGTAGACATTACCTGCAGGAATAATAGCGCCAATCACACTACGTATGACGCGGATTATGACGATTGCCAGTGTATAGCGGATATTCATTACCCGCAGATCAGCGGTCTCAAAGATATGGCGGCGCAAAATGCCATCAACGAAAGTTTTAAGAATATGGCGGTGCAGGCGCAATGCAAAGGCGAGACCAATACCGATCAGAGCACGAGCAAGCAGCAGGATTCCGTATCTCAGCATTATGAAACCACCCTTCAGACCCCCGGCGTAATTGCCTTTAAATTCACTGACTGGGCTTACACTGGCGGCGCGCATGGCAATGGATCGATTGACGGCGTCATCATCGATGTAGATAAGGCAAAAGTGCTCAGTCTTTCGGATATTTTTGCTGCAACGGAGCTTGCGGCAGTAAATAAGCAGATTTACGATGCCCTGTCGGCACGTTCTGAAGACCAGGTGTTTCATGACCAAATCGAGCAGCGTAAAGATAAGTTTATTGCTAACGGCGAGTGCCAGGGGTGCACGCTGACGCTGGATGGTGAGGGCATCAAGGTTGTCTTCCAGACCTATGAAGTGGCATCCTTTGCCGACGGCAATATCGAAGTGCCGATAGACAGCAAATATCTCAGCAACCCAACGATTGTGCAGGCACTCGTAAAACCAAAATCAATACCTCTCGCGGAGAAGAAGTGATGTTAAAAGACGAAGACCGTATATTCACTAATCTATACGGTTATGAGGACTGGCGTCTGTCGGCAGCAAAAAAACGCGGCGACTGGAGCACGACGAAGGAAATTCTCGCGCGCGGACAGGACGCGATTATCGAGCAGGTAAAGGCATCAGGTCTGCGTGGGCGCGGCGGCGCAGGATTTTCTACCGGCATGAAATGGTCGTTTATGCCTAAGAAATCCGACGGTCGCCCGAGCTATCTTGTGGTCAATGCCGATGAAGGCGAGCCCGGCACCTGCAAAGATCGCGACATGATGCGCCACGATCCGCACAAACTGATCGAAGGCTGTTTGATCGGCGGTTTCGCCATGCGTGCCGTGGCGGCATACATTTATATACGCGGTGAATTCTCTACCGAGGCCGATCATCTCGAATTCGCTATCGACGAAGCCTATGAAGCAGGACTGCTTGGCAGGAATGCCTGTGGGTCTGGCTATGATTTTGATGTCTATGTGCATCGCGGAGCCGGTGCCTATATTTGCGGCGAAGAAACCGCGCTTATCGAGTCGCTCGAAGGCAAAAAAGGTCAGCCGCGCCTGAAACCGCCATTCCCGGCGGCAATGGGCGTGTGGGGTTGCCCCACGACGGTCAATAACGTCGAATCCATTGCCGTAGTGCCCGAGATATTGCGCCGTGGCCCGGCATGGTTCGCTGGCATCGGCAGGCCCAAGAACGAAGGCACCAAGGTATTCTGCATTTCCGGTCACGTGAACAATCCCTGCAATGTCGAAGAAGAGATGGGCATTCCGCTTAAGGAACTCATTGAGAAACATGCCGGTGGCGTGCGCGGCGGCTGGGACAATCTGCTGGCCATCATTCCGGGCGGTTCTTCCGTGCCGCTCATCCCCAAATCAATCTGCGACACGGTGCTGATGGATTTTGATGCGCTGAGAGACGTGAAATCGGGCTTGGGCACGGCCGCCGTGATCGTCATGGATAAATCGACCGATCTTGTAAAAGCCATCGCGCGTCTTTCCAAATTTTACATGCATGAATCCTGCGGCCAATGTACCCCATGCCGTGAAGGCACAGGCTGGATGTGGCGCGTCATGGAACGCATGGTAACGGGCAGTGCGCGTCCCGCCGAAATCGATCAGCTGCTGGATGTGGCCTCGCGTATCGAAGGTCATACGATCTGTGCGCTGGGCGACGCTGCCGCATGGCCGATTCAGGGATTGTTCCGTCATTTCCGTCCGGAGGTGGAGCGTCGCATGAGCGAGTACAGCCAGAAAGCGGCATGAGCAGGAATCCGCTATTGCCTGACCGTTATACGGATGCTTCGTTGCAGGCCAGTATACTGTATGCATTGCGCCCCTACGTGATCACAGACCGCAGCGATATCGTCAATCCGCAGATGAAATGGAATCTGCAAAAAGCGTGGAATGAGGCAGAAGATTTGTTTGCCAAAAGTATCTGGAAGCAACGCGAGGCCGATGGAACCTATGAACTCTCCGCCGACACGGATCATGAGATAGATAATCTGAACACCATCATTGCAGGTGTAATGGCGCATGAAATTATGCATCCCGACGAGGGGCTCTATATCCGCCGCGTGGAACACCGCAGGGGAGGAGAGGTGGCGCTGATTATCGCTTCTTCTGCCGCAGATGCACTTCAGGAGATGTTTCCTATGGCGCGGTATATCGAGTCAAGAAAACCTTAACATTCGACATGGTAAAATTATGTTGATGATTTCGCCTGCCAGGTTGTATCAGTTTCACGCAATAATAATGAGGCAGCTGCCATGATGGATCGTACACTTGTCACCACCACTTTTGCGCTTGAAGGCTACAAGGTAGTCAGGCAACTGGGACCGGTGCGCGGCATTATTGCGCGTTCACGCTCGGTTATCGGCACTTTTGGCGCCGGCGTGCAGATGCTGTTTGGCGGTAACATCACGCTTTACACCAGCATGTGCGAACGTGCGCGTGAAGATGCTTTTAACCTGATGATGAAGCATGCGGCGGAACTGGGTGCCAATGCCATTATCGGCTTTCGCTATGATGCCAATGAAGTCACTAGCGGCGTTTCAGAAGTGCTGGCGTATGGCACGGCCTGTGTGGTAGAAAAGGCGTAACAAAAATAGAGACCTATGACCAAGCTCACCATAGACGGCAAAGAGATTGAAGTTCCCGCAGGATCGAGTGTGATTCAGGCCTGTTCTGCCGCGGGCGTCGAAATCCCGCGTTTCTGCTACCATGAACGTCTGCAGATCGCTGGCAACTGCCGCATGTGCCTTGTCGAAGTCTCGCCGGGCCCGCCCAAGCCGCAGGCTTCCTGCGCTTTGCCGGTAGCCGACAACATGGTGGTCAAAACCAATACGCCGATGGTCAAGAAAGCCCGCGAAGGCGTGATGGAATTCCTGCTTATCAACCACCCGCTGGATTGCCCTATCTGCGATCAGGGCGGTGAATGTGACCTGCAGGATCAGGCAATGGAATACGGCACAGGTATCAGCCGCTTTGAGGAAAACAAGCGTGCGGTGCAGGACAAATACATGGGCCCATTGGTGGCGACCGAGATGACGCGCTGCATCCATTGCACCCGCTGTATCCGCTTCTCGACCGAAGTCGCCGGCGTGCCTGAATTGGGCGCGATGGGGCGCGGTGAACATATGGAAGTCGGCACCTATGTCGAAAAGGCGCTCACTTCTGAGCTTTCGGGCAATCTCGTCGATATCTGCCCGGTGGGGGCTTTGACCTCCAAGCCCTACGCTTTCATGGCGCGGCCATGGGAGTTGACCAAGACCGAGTCTATCGACGTGATGGATGCGGTAGGATGCGCCATTCGCGTCGATACACGCCAGGGTGTGGTGATGCGCGTGTTGCCACGACTCAATGAGGATATCAACGAAGAATGGATTTCCGACAAAACCCGCCATGCCTGCGACGGCCTGCGTACCCAGCGTCTTGACCGCCCTTATCTGCGCAAGGACGGCAAGCTCGTCGAAGCCAGCTGGCCAGAAGCATTGACCGCAGCGGCGGAAAAACTTAAATCCACCACGGCGAATAAAATCGCGGCCCTCGCCGGCGATCAGGCCTGTATGGAAAGCATGGTTGCGTTGAAAGAATTGCTGACATCGCTGGGCTCAGCGCATTTGGATTGCCGCCAGGACGGCACCAAGCTTGATGCGAGCGACCGTGCTGCAACACTTTTTAATACGACCATTGCCGGTATTGAAAACGCCGATGTGCTGCTGTTAATCGGCACCAATCCGCGTCATGAGGCGGCGATTATCAATGCGCGTATCCGCAAGACCTATCTTAAGGGCGCACTCAGGATATTCGGCATCGGCGAAGCTGTCGATCTCACCTATAAAGTCGACTGGCTCGGTAATAGGCCGGCGCTGCTTAATGAAATAGCCTCGGGCAAGCACCCTCTGGCGGAAACGCTGAAAGCGGCCAAGAATCCCATGCTCATCATCGGCCAGGGCGCGCTTGCACGGGCGGACGGTGCGGAAGTGCTCAAAGCAGCACGCGCGATTGCCGACAATTGTGGTCTTATCAAAGACGGCTGGAATGGATTTAACGTGTTACATACGGCAGCAGCACGCGCTGGCGGTCTGGCTGCAGGCTTTGTGCCGGGCAAATGCGGCAAAAGCACCCCTGAAATTCTGGAAGCCACGCGCACATGGGATGTTGAAGTGGTGTATCTGCTGGGTGCGGATGAAATTAACACCAGCGAACTCGGCAACGCATTTATCATTTATCAGGGGCATCACGGCGACAAAGGCGCAAGCCGTGCCGATGTCATCCTGCCCGGATCGGCGTATACTGAAAAAAGCGCAACCTATGTGAACACTGAAGGTCGCATGCAGCAAACCACGCAAGCTGCTTTTGCTCCCGGCGCAGCCAAGGAAGACTGGAAAATTATCCGTGCGCTGTCCGAGCAATTGGGTAAAACACTGCCGTACGATAGCCTTGAAGCATTGCGCAAGCGCTTGCCGTCAACGGCGAATGCTGCATGGCAGGCCGGGAAGGGCGACGCCAATGCCAAACTGGGTGCAGAGCCATTCGCCAGCCCCATCAAGAATTTTTACATGACGGATCCGATCAGCCGTGCGTCTAAGATCATGGCTGAATGCGTGGAAGTGATCGTAGAAGGCAAGGAGGCGGCGTAATGCACGATATTATGTCCAGCTATCTGATGTCGGTGCTGCTCATCGTTGTAAAAATTCTTACGCTGGTGGTGCCGCTGATCGTAGCGGTGGCCATGCTTACGCTGATGGAGCGCAAAGTCATTGCTGCCATGCAGTTGCGCAAAGGTCCCAACGTGGTGGGGCCTTTTGGCCTCATGCAACCCTTTGCCGATGGCTTCAAGCTCATTTTCAAGGAAACATTGCTGCCGACGCAGGCGAACAAAATCGTCTTCATTCTGGCGCCGATGCTTACCTTCACGCTGGCGCTCCTGGGCTGGGCGGTGATCCCGATGAGCGAACACTGGGTCATTGCCGATATCAATGTCGGCATATTGTATCTCTTTGCGATTTCTTCGCTGAGCGTCTACGGCATCATCATGGCGGGCTGGGCGAGCAACTCCAAATACGCGTTTCTGGGCGCCATACGTTCTGCCGCGCAGATGGTTTCGTATGAAGTATCCATCGGTTTTGTTATCATCACCGTGCTGCTTTTCTCGGGCTCGCTCAACCTGACCGATATCGTCAATGGCCAGAAGGGCGGCTTTACCCATTGGAATCTTTGTTCCATTCTTTTCCCGATGGCGATTATCTTTTTTGTCTCGGCGCTGGCTGAAACCAACCGCCATCCTTTCGATCTGCCGGAAGCGGAAGGCGAACTGGTTGCAGGCTACAATGTTGAATATTCGTCCATGGCGTTCGCCCTGTTTTTCCTGGGAGAATACGCCAATATGATCCTGATGAGCGGCATGACCAGCGTGCTTTTCCTGGGGGGCTGGTGGTCGCCGTTCGATTATCCTATGCTCAATGCCATTCCCGGCGTGATCTGGTTTGTGCTTAAGATACTGGTGATGCTTTTCATCTTTATCTGGGTGCGCGCAACCATCCCGCGTTACCGTTATGATCAGCTGATGCGTCTTGGCTGGAAAGTATTCCTTCCGGTATCACTGCTCTGGGTGGTGATCGTCTCGGGATACGTCGTGTATTTCAGACACGTCGCGGCATAGCAAGGAACCACAGACATCATGGAAGCAATTGCGGAATGGCTGGTGCATTTTGTCCATAGTTTTGGCTATGGCGGCATTTTTGTCATGACGTTTTTTGAAAGCACCTTCGTGCCGATTCCGGCGGAACTCACAATGGTGCCCGCGGGCTATCTCGTCCAGCAAGGGCAGATGAACGCCGTGCTCGTGATGATTATATCGGTAAGTGGCGCGATTACAGGCTCGATCGCCAATTATTACATCGCCTATCATTATGGCCGCCGTTTTCTTTACGCCTACGGCAAATATTTCTTCTTCGGCCACGACAAGATGGAAAAGCTCGATGCGTTTTTTGCCAGTCATGGTGAAATTTCAACGCTTACCGGCAGGCTGGTGCCCGGTCTTCGGCATTTCATCTCTTTCCCGGCCGGGCTTGCGCACATGAATCTTAAGAAATTCATTCTTTACACCACGGTGGGTGGTGGACTCTGGATGGGCGTTCTGGTATTTCTGGGTTACCTGATTGGCGGCAATAAGGCTCTCGTAAGGCACTACACGCCTTATGTAACCGGGGCCGCCATTATGGGGGTAGCGATCATGATTGTGGTTTATATCAAGCATCACAACGGTAAAAGCAAAGAGGAAAGTAATGGCCATTCTTAGGACTGCACGCGGCTTTCTTCTCTGGGAACTGGTGGCTGGCCTTGCGCTTACCCTGCGGTATTTTTTCAAGAAGCCGGTGACGATCAACTATCCTTACGAAAAAGGGCCGCTTTCCCCGCGCTTCCGCGGTGAGCATGTACTGCGGCGCTATCCCAACGGCGAAGAGCGCTGCATTGCCTGCAAGCTCTGCGAGGCTATTTGCCCGGCGCAAGCCATCACCATTGAGGCCGAGACGCGCGCGGACGGTTCGCGCCGCACGACGCGTTATGATATAGACATGACCAAATGCATCTACTGCGGCTTCTGCCAGGAAGCCTGCCCGGTGGATGCCATCGTTGAGGGGCCCAATTTTGAGTTCGCCACGGAAACGCGCGAGGAGCTTTTCTACAATAAGGAAAAACTACTTGCCAACGGTGATCGGTGGGAACCGGCAATCGCCGCGAATCTTCTTGCTGATGCGCCTTACCGGTAGGGTTATTTTTTGTTGAATACGGGCAGGATGTCCCTCATTGCATTTTTTGCCAGCTTTACGGTGTTCACAAGCGCCTGGCTGTTGTTTCTTGCAGAGCCGGTCATCACCAAGCTTATGATTCCCACCCTGGGCGGCGCGCCGCAGGTTTGGAATACCGCCATGGTGTTTTTCCAGTTTTGCCTGCTGCTGGGCTATATGGCGGCACATATCATTCTCAAGCTGCCTGACAGGAAAATACAGTTGGCGCTTTATGCAGGGTTTCTGTGTCTTACCTTCCTATTTCTGCCGTTTTGCCTGATGGTTCCTGTTCATATAGACCCGATACACGATCCCGCCCTGTGGGTGCTCACAAGTCTCACCCTCTCACTGATGGCGCCGTTTTTGCTGCTTTCCATGAGCAACACACTGGTGCAGGGATTTCTCGTACAAAGCAATGTGAAGACAGACTTCAATCCTTACACACTGTATGCCGCCAGTAATGCGGGCAGTTTGTGTGCGCTGATATCGTTCTTTGTATTGGAATATTTCTTTCCCCTTTCCGGCATTTGTCTCATTTGGAGCAAAGTATTTTATCTTTTTGCTGCGATGCTTCTTTTTGCGCTTTTCTGGCTGATAGGACAGAAGCCCAACGCAGAGAAAGAAAAAATTTCTGTGTTTGGCCGGCCTAGAATAAAGGAATGCCTTACATGGTGCTGGCTCGCCTTTATTCCTTCGGCGCTGTTTTTAAGCGTCACCACCTATATCTCCACCGATGTTGCGTCAGTGCCGCTGCTCTGGGTGGTGCCGCTTGCGCTGTATCTGGTTACATTTATCCTGGGGTTTGCCAAAGGGCAGCCGGGTGTTAAATGGGCTTTGAGCGCACGCCCCATGGCGATAGTCATTGCCGGGTTGCTCATCACTCTCAATTACGGCGGTTTTCCGCCAGCTATGCTGTTCATTCACTTTGTGCATATTGCCACGTTTTTTATCCTGGCGCTGTGCTGCCATGGGTTGCTCGCAAGGATTAAGCCGCATCCGCATTATTTGAGCCTTTTCTATTTATGGGTGGCGATAGGCGGTGTGCTGGGAGGGCTATTCAGTTCGCTGCTGGCGCCTAATATTTTTAATGAAGCAGTAGAGTATCCACTGTTGCTGCTTGCAGCCTGCCTCATTGGCACCTCGCAATTAGTGCAAAAGCCCCGCTGGCAAGGGGTTTGGCTGCAAATCGGATGGGTGGGTGGAAGTGTGCTGCTTCTCTATGTGGTCATGCTGATGCTGGGCACCCATGAAACAGGGGTAGATAGCTGGATCAATGTGCATTTTACCCATCTTGCAAGTCTGGGGGTTACGTTTCACAGCGCCATATTCCTGCTTGCGGTCATTTGTACGGCGTCTTTCGCGGGAGCATTTCACGCACACAAAATTCCATTTATGCTCTGCATGACATTGCTGCTGTTTTCCCACAGCCTGTACCACGACAATACGAACACGTTGTATCTCAAGCGCAATTTCTTTGGCGTAAGCAGGGTTTACTATGATGCCAAACGCGGCGCGATGATATTCAAGCACGGCTCCACCATTCATTCCATACAGCCGCGAGATGAAAAAGAGCGATTAAAGGCGGCTTCGTATTATGGGCCAGTGGAGCGGCTGCATGCGATGCTGGAAGACAATGCGGCGCTTGCGCCTACGGCGGTGGTAGGGCTTGGTGCGGGCACAGTGTTGTGCATTGACAAAAAACGGGGCGAATTCGACCTGTTTGAAATCGACCCGCACGTGGTGGAGATTGCAAAGGACAGTAACCTATTCACCTATATGCGCGACTGCGGGGCGCAAAAGCATATCTATCTGGGAGATGGGCGCATCAGCCTTGCGCACATGCCTGAGCATTATTACGGCCTGATAATTATGGATGCATTCTCCTCTGATGCCATTCCGGTGCACCTGCTGACGCGCGAGGCGGTGAACATGTATCTCAGCAAGCTCGCGCCTGGCGGTATCATTGCGTTTAACGTCTCCAACCGCTATTTCAACCTGGTTCCCATGTTTGCATCACTGGCAAAGTCACTGTCACTGGAAGGATACTCGCTGGTGCATAATAAATTGCGTTCACCGTATGAGCTCGCTTCCATGTGGATATTCATGAGTCGCTCACTTTATCCCGAACAACGCATGCTTGCGGTGCAACTGGGCTGGATGCCACTTGTGGACAGCGGTAAAACGGTCTGGACCGATCAATATTCCAACCTATTGCCTTATTTGCAATAATGCATTTCTCCAGTTGCACTTCGCGGGCGCTTTGCTATTGGTGTAGCAACGGATTTTAAGGGATTGATTAAGTGGTTATAGCAACACTGGTATTTTACCTTTTTGCGCTCGTGCTGGTCATTTCGGCGGTGATGGTCATCAGCGCCCGCAATCCGGTGCATTCCGTGCTTTTCCTTATCCTTGCATTCTTCAACGCGGCCGGACTTTTTCTGCTGATCGGCGCTGAATATCTGGCCATGACGCTGATCATCGTCTATGTCGGCGCCGTGGCGGTGCTGTTTTTGTTTGTGGTCATGATGCTGGATGTCAATTTTGCCGCACTGCGCGAAGGCTTCCTGCGCTACCTTCCGGTAGGCGCGCTGGTGGGGCTTATTTTCTTTGCCGAGCTGATGATGGCAGGGGTGGCATCGCTTAAACATCCGGCTGCATTTGCGCTCAAGGCCAAACCGATTGCCGATAATATCTCCAATATTCAGGCTATCGGCAATGTGCTGTATACCGATTATATTTATCTTTTCCAGGTGTCCGGCGTCATTCTGCTTGCCTCGATGGTGGGCGCGATTGTGCTTACCCACCGCACGCGTCCTGGCGTTCGCCGCCAGAAGATCGCTGCGCAGATTGCCCGCAAGCGCGATGATTCTGTGGATCTGGTCAGCGTTAAGCCGGGGCAGGGAGCATAAGCCATGAACCAGCATTTTTTCGGAAGCATCGGTATTTTTCATTACCTGACATTATCCTGCCTGCTTTTTGTGCTGGGCGTCTGCGGCATTTTTCTGAACCGCAAGAATATCATTACTATTCTGATGTCTATCGAACTCATGCTGCTTGCCGTTAATATCAACCTTGTCGCTTTCTCGGTAGCGCTGGGAGATATCACTGGCCAGGTGTTCGCTCTCTTCGTTCTCACCGTCGCGGCTGCTGAAGCGGCCATCGGCCTTGCCATCCTCGTGGCGTTCTTCCGTAACCGCGGTTCGATTGCGGTGGAAGACATCAACGCGATGAAGGGCTAAGCAGAATGAACACGAGTTCAACTATCGCCGAAATACTTCTTTTTGCGCCTCTTGCGGGTGCGCTGGCTGCAGGAGTGTTCGTGCGTGTTATCCATGTCAGGATGGCGCAGCTGGTGACCTGTCTGGGACTTATCATCAGTGCCGTATGTGCTGGGCTGCTGTTTCACGATGTGGCGATGCTTGGTAACACGCAGAAAATAATTCTGCTCGAATGGATTTCCTCGGGCGATTTTCAGGCAAGCTGGGCCATTCGGGTTGATGCGCTCACCGCAGTAATGCTCATAGTGGTAACCTGGGTATCGGCGGTCGTGCATCTTTATTCCATCGGCTATATGAGCCATGACGAGCACCCGCAACGTTTCATGAGCTATCTGTCACTCTTCACCTTCTTCATGCTCATGCTGGTGACGTCAGACAATCTTGTGCAATTGTTTCTGGGCTGGGAAGGCGTGGGGCTCTGCTCCTATCTGCTCATTGGTTTCTGGTACAAGAAACCCGAAGCCAATGCCGCGGCGATGAAAGCCTTTCTCGTCAACCGCGTAGGCGATGTCGGTTTTGCGCTTGGCGTGGCAGCGACCTACTGTCTTTTCGACTCGGTGCAGTTCGATGCCATTTTCTCCGCTTCGCCTGCACATGCCGCCAGCAGCATGATTTTCTGGGGGCATGCTTTCCATGCGCTTACGCTTATCTGCATTCTGTTGTTCATCGGCGCCATGGGCAAATCAGCGCAGATCGGCCTGCATACCTGGCTTCCCGATGCGATGGAAGGCCCAACACCGGTCTCCGCGCTTATACATGCCGCAACCATGGTGACGGCTGGCATATTTCTCGTGGCGCGCTGTTCACCATTGTTTGAACAGGCTCCCACGGCACTGATGGTCGTGACGATTGTGGGCGCTGTCACCGCATTTTTTGCAGCCAGCGTGGGGCTTGTACAAAATGATATCAAGCGCGTGATTGCCTATTCCACCTGCTCGCAGCTGGGCTATATGTTCTTTGCCTGCGGCGTATCCGCCTATGGTGCGGGCATTTTTCACCTGATGACGCACGGTTTTTTCAAGGCGCTCTTGTTCCTTGGCGCCGGTTCGGTCATTCACGCCATGTCGGGTGAACAGGATATGCGCAAAATGGGCGGCATCTGGAAAAAGATTCCTTTCACCTATACCTATATGTGGATCGGTTCACTTGCCCTGGCGGGGCTGCCGTTTTTCGCGGGTTACTATTCCAAGGACATCATCCTTGAAGCAGCCTATGGCGTGGGAACACCCGTAGGCATGTTCGCCTTCGTGATGGGCATTATCGCTGCGTTTTTCACCGCATTTTATTCCTGGCGCCTGCTGTTCATGACTTTCCACGGCGCGCCTCGCGCTTCCGACGACGTGATGCATCATATCCATGAATCCCCTGCCATCATGCTGGTGCCGTTGCTGCTGCTTGCAGCGGGCGCCATCTGTTCGGGTTATATCGGCTATGACGTTCTGGGCATGGTGGGAGTAGACGGCAAATTCTGGGCTGGCTCTATCGCCTGGAACCACGCGCATGACGTGCTTGAGCATGCGCATCACATGCCGCATTGGGGATCGATGTTGCCCACTGTGGTGGCGGTGGCAGGTATCGCGCTTGCGTATCTGTTTTATATTGCCAAGCCCGAATTGCCCGGCAAGCTTGCGGCGGCGTTTCCGTTTATTTACCGGTTTTTACTCAATAAATGGTACTTCGACGAACTGTATGACGCTGTCTTCGTGACGCCTGCCAAGAACATAGGTGTCTATCTGTGGAAATTCTGGGACACCAAAATCATCGATGGCCTGGGGCCCAACGGCGCGGCATGGGTCTCTGCACAATTCGGTAAGCAGACCAGCCGCCTTCAGACGGGCTATCTCTACCACTACGCCTTTGCGATGCTTATTGGGCTTGTGTTGCTGGTGGGCGGCGTACTTTACGCGGGCGGGATGCGCTTATGATAACAGATTTCCTGTTCGCACATATCCTTTCCATCCTGATATTCATGCCGCTTGCCGGTGCGGCATGGATGATACTGTTTAAGACGGGTGATCGCGACAGTAAGATCATCGCGCTGGTGGTGACGCTGGGCGCATTTGTCTATTCACTGGTGCTCTGGGTCGCTTTTGATAACGAGACGGCGGATTTTCAGTTTGTTGAGAATCATCGCTGGTTTGCCCAGTTTCATATCACCTACCATCTGGGCATTGACGGCATTTCATTATTCATGGTGCTGCTGACTACTTTTCTGCTGCCGCTATGCATTCTGTGCAGCTGGCAGTCCATCACCACGCGCGTGCGTGAATTCATGATCGCATTTCTGATACTGGAGACCTTTGTTATCGGCGTGTTCTGCGCGCTTGACCTCATTTTATTTTACGTCTTTTTTGAAGGCATGCTTATTCCGATGTATCTCATCATCGGTATCTGGGGCGGTAAAGACCGCATTTATGCCTCCTATAAATTCTTCCTCTACACGCTATTGGGTTCAGTGCTGTTTCTGCTTGCGGTGCTTTATATGTATGGCACCACCGGCACGACGGATATTCCCACCCTCATGCAACAGGGGCCGCATTACAGTCTTGTCATTCAGCGCTGGCTGTGGGTCGCGATGTTTGCCTCTTTTGCCGTGAAGGTGCCGATGTGGCCGGTGCACACCTGGTTGCCCGATGCGCACGTGCAGGCACCTACCGCGGGCTCCGTTATTCTTGCGGGAATCCTGCTTAAGATGGGTGCGTATGGCTATTTGCGGTTTTCATTGCCGATGCTGCCGGCGGCCTCGCATTATTTTTCGCATTTCATCTATGCGCTCAGCATCATCGCCGTGATTTACACCTCGCTGGTGGCGCTGGTGCAGGAAGACATGAAAAAGCTTATCGCCTATTCGTCCGTGGCGCATATGGGGTTTGTCACGGCCGGCATGTTCGTGTTCAACCAGCAGGGTATGGAGGGCTCCATCATCCAGATGATCAGCCACGGCCTTGTTTCCGGTGCGTTGTTCCTCTGCGTGGGTGTGGTGTATGATCGCCTGCATACCCGTGAAATCGCGCGTTACGGCGGACTTGTCAGCATCATGCCCTATTACGCTTTTGCTTTCATGTTCTTCACCATGGCATCGGCAGGCTTGCCCAGCACCAGCGGTTTCGTCGGCGAGTTTCTTGTCATTGTCGGAAGTTTCAACGGCCATCCGACGCTTGCGACTTTGCTGGCCACCGGCATGGTGCTTGGCGCTGCCTACGGTTTGTGGCTATACCGTCGCGTCATGTTTGGCGAACTGGTGAAATCCGATCTGATGAAAATGCCTGACCTGAGTGCGCGCGAATGGGTTATTTTCCTGCCGCTGATAGCCAGTGTGCTCTGGCTGGGTATTTATCCCGCATCGTTCCTTGATGCGATGCATGTCTCGGTGTCGCACCTGCTTATGCAGGCAGGAGGTGCGCATGGTTAATGCAACGATGCCCGATATTTCCTTCATCACAGCTATTGCCACATTAATGCCGGAAGTGATGCTTTCGGGTGCGATAGTCATTCTCCTGTTGGGCGGCGTATTCATCGGCAGCAAGGGCGCGGTCAAAATACACGGGCTGGCGGTGTTTGTGCTGATGTCGTTGCTGGTTCTCATGTTTTATCCGCCGATGCTGCATCTGAAGCGTGAATTCTTCTTTGGCCTGTTTATCACCGATGATTTTTCCTATTACGTAAAAACACTGCTTATCGCAGGCGCATTGTTGAGCTTCATGCTTGCAGGCGGATGGCTTGGACGCGAGGAAAACCGTCAGCCTGAATTTCCTGTACTCATGCTGCTAGCGCTTTTGGGCATGATGCTCATGGTATCTGCCAACGATCTGATGGCCCTTTACCTTGGCCTTGAGCTCTCAAGCCTTCCGCTGTATGTACTCGCCGCCATTTCGCGCGATTCCACCAAAGCCACCGAAGCGGGCCTTAAATATTTCGTCCTGAGCGCGCTTGCGTCGGGCATATTACTGTTTGGCGCATCATTAGTGTATGGCTTTGCCGGCAGCACGAGTTTCACGGCGCTTGGTCATCTTTTAAAAGCAGGAGCTGCGATCGATCCTGCTGTGCTGGTGGGGCTGGTACTTATCATCGTAAGCCTGTGCTTTAAAATCTCTGCTGTGCCGTTTCATATGTGGACACCGGATGTGTATGAAGGCGCGCCCACGCCGGTGACGGCCTATTTCTCGATTGCTCCCAAGATAGCCGCGATTGCGCTTTTTGCGCGTGTGCTCAGCGGACCGTTTGGCGGCATGATGGGGCAGTGGCAGCAAGTGATTGTCGTCGTCTCCGCTATCTCGATGGTGGTGGGCGCGCTTGGCGCCCTAACCCAGAGCAACATTAAACGTCTGCTGGCATACAGCTCCATCGGGCATGTCGGTTACGGATTGGTGGGTTTAGCGGCGGGTGGCATTGATGGTATCAGCAGTGTACTGATCTATTTCACACTCTATGTGCCGATGAGTGCGGGCGCATTTGCTTGCGTGCTTATGATGCAGCGTGGCGGCGAGCCTGCTGAACAGCTTAGCGATCTCGCAGGCCTCTCGCGCACGCGCCCGCGTATGGCATTCGCGCTGGCGGTGTTCATGTTCTCCATGGCGGGCATTCCGCCCCTGGCCGGCTTCTTCGGTAAGCTTTATGTCTTCCTGGCAGCGCTGCATAGCGGTCTTACGGTGCTGGCCGTAATTGGCGTGCTGGCAAGCGTACTTGCCTGTTTTTACTACCTTAAGGTAGTAAAAATCATGTATTTCGACGAACCTGCCGCCGCTTTTGACACGAAAATGCCTGCTGCCCTGCGTTGGGCGCTTGCAGTATGCACGCTGATAACGCTATGCTTCTTCCTGATGCCCGCGCCACTGGTGACGGGCGCACGCACGGCTGCAGAGGCATTATTTCAGTGAGAGTATTCGCCAAACCGAATCTGCTAAACGATTATCATCTGCTATCGTACGATGAGCTGGACAGCACGAATGATGAAGCGCGTCGTCTTGCCGAAGGGGGCGGGGCACATGGTGCGGTCATCTGGGCCAAACGCCAGACGTCGGGCAGGGGGCGTATGAACCGCCTGTGGGTTTCGGCGGAAGGTAATCTTTTCTGTTCGGTGCTGCTGGCGCCGCATTGCGATGTCGAGACATCAGCACAGCTTTCCTTTGTCACCGGTGTGGCAGTCATTGAGACACTCAAGCCTATCATTCCCGATGGCGGCGAGCTCGCCTGCAAATGGCCCAACGACATCCTGCTCGACGGCAAGAAAATCGGCGGCATACTGCTTGAATCTTTTGAGACGGCGGATCTTACGCCCGGCCAGGATAAGATGGTGCGCTGGGTTGTGGTAGGCGTGGGGCTTAATGTGGATTCCTGCCCGCAGAATACTGATATACCGGCGACGTTCCTCAAAGAAGCGGGCGTCGAGATCATCAGCGCCAAGATCGTGCTTTCGCGCTTTATCCATCATTTCATTACCGAATACGATATCTGGGCTAAAAAAGGGTTTGCCCCTATTCGCAAAAAATGGATGGAGCACGCCTTCCGCGAAGGCAAACCCATCGAGGTGCGTCTGCCGAAGGAAACGCATATGGGCATTTTTGAAGGCATCGACACCAGCGGCCGCCTGCTGCTTAAATCCAAGGCCGGCAAGCGCCTGACCATCAGCGCCGGCGACGTGTTCTGGTAATCCCATGCTTCTTGCCATAGACGCGGGTAATACCAATATCATCTTTGCCGTATTCGACGGCAAAAAAATCCGTGGCCAGTGGCGTATGGCCACCGATGCGCAGCGCACCGCGGATGAGTACGGCGTCTGGTTGTTGCAGCTTATGGCGCTGGCCGGCATCCCGCCCAAAAAAATCAAGGCAGCTATCATGTCCTGCGTGGTGCCGCAGGCGACATTTCCGCTGCGCATGCTGGCGCGTAAATATTTTTCTACCGAATTGCTGATTATCGGCGAGCCCAACGTTAAACTTGGCATCAAGGCGAAGATCGACCGGCCGCGCGAAGTGGGTGCTGACCGTCTGGTCAATGCGGTGGCTGCGTGGCAGCGCCATAAAAAGCCGATGATCATTGTTGATTTCGGCACCGCCACGACCTTCGACGTTGTCGATGGCAAAGGTGACTATGTCGGTGGTGTGATTGCGCCGGGCGTGCATCTGTCGCTCGAAAGCCTTCACCGCGCGGCGGCGAAATTGCCCAACGTAGCTATTGAGCGTCCCGCACAAGTCATCGGCAAGGACACGATTCCGGCCATGCAGTCAGGCATCTATTACGGGTATGTCGGCCTTATTGAAGGCATTATTGCGCGCATCAAGGAAGAGTTTGGCCAGAAGATGCAGGTTATTGCCACCGGCGGACTGGCTCCGCTTTTTGTCAAGGCAACGCCAGCCATTGACAGGCTTGAGCCCGACTTAATCATTGAGGGGCTTCGTTATATTTACGAGAGGAATAAGCGGTGAAGAGGCTACTGCTGATACTGCTGCTTGTGTTTCCCAATAGTGCTTTTGCTTATGTCACGGGTGTGGATGACATCGATCCGCATATCACACAGGACGAGCAGGACAAATTCGATGCAGCGGTGCTCAGCTATTACAAAGAGCCCACTACGGCCAAGGTCAATATTGTCCTCGATCTGATGAATAATACCGAGATGCTGCGCAAAAAAACGAGCTGGCCGCCGCTAGTGGGTTTTCTGACCGTTGTGTTTGGCGCACATAAAGACCATGTGATGAACTGGATGAGCCGCAACGACTATAATACCTATGCCGAAGACGTTATTGTTGCCGCACTTCTGCATGCCAAACTTAAAGAAAGCGCGCTGGTGTTTGCTCAGGCGCATCACTGGAAGCCCGAGGAAATCGAGCATATACGTGAATATGAAGACCCGGTGGATATGAAAACACTGGTCATTGTGCTTCCGGGGCACATCGATACGCTGTGGGGTGCGTTTTTTGCTTCGGGGGATGAAATTTACGTCGAAGAAATCATTAACGTGCTGTTTATGAAAGAGCTGCCGATGTCGGAAACGGTCGATATGCCCGCTCCCACGGCGTTGGAAGAAAATAAAAGGCTTGCGGAAAAGACGCTCACATACTATGCGCCTGATCACCCTGCGGTGCGCGAGGCAATTGAACGCCGCATAAAAGAGGAAGACGAAGGGGTAAGAAAACTGATACTCAGGCAGCTCTTACCAAATCAAAATAGTAAATGACCTTTAATTTCAAGGAATATGCGGACGAGTTGTTGTTTGTCCCGCTGGGCGGTTCAAACGAGATTGGGATGAATCTCAATCTCTATGCCTATAAAGGTAAATGGCTGATGATCGATCTGGGAATCGGGTTCGCCGATGCCTACCTGCCTGGGGTGGAAATTCTGCTGCCGGATATCGAGTTCATCATCCAGCATAAAAAAGATCTGCTGGGTATTGTGCTCACCCATGCGCACGAGGATCATCTGGGCGCAGTGCCTTATCTATGGGAAGAGCTGCGCTGCCCCGTTTATGCCACACCTTTTACCCATGCCGTGCTCAAGGCCAAGCTTGCCGATGAGGGCAACAGCACTAAGATCAAAGTGACCGAAGTCCATCCGGGCAGCAAGATTCAGCTAGGGCCCTTTGAATTTGAGATGATCCCGCTTACCCATTCGATTCCAGAAATGCAGGCAGTGGCATTGCGTACCGACAAAGGCGTAGTGATGCATACCGGCGACTGGAAGCTCGACCCCGATCCGCTCGTTGGCCCTGCCACCGACGAAGCGACGCTGAAAAAATACGGCGATGAAGGCGTGCTCGCCATGGTCTGCGATTCCACCAACGTATTTGTCGATGGCGAATCAGGATCGGAGGCTGGCGTGCGTGATAGCCTTGCCGAGATTATTGGCAGATGCAAAAACCGCGTGGCGGTAACGACGTTTGCCTCCAACATTGCGCGCATTGAGTCCATCGTGCGTGCCGCGCAGCAGGCGGGAAGGCGTGTGGCGCTTGCCGGTCGCTCGCTCCACCGTGTGACCAATGCCGCCAAGGAAAGCGGTTATCTGCAGGATGTGGCACCGTTTTTAAATGAACGTGAAATCGGCACTGTGGCTAAGGATAAACTGCTCATTATCTGCACCGGCTGTCAGGGAGAGCCGCTTGCGGCACTTTCGAAAGTGTCGCGCGGGGAGCATCCCCATATCAGGCTTTCGCCGGGCGATACGGTCATTTTTTCTTCGCGTAAAATTCCCGGCAACGAAACACGCGTGGCGTATATCTATAATGCGCTCACCAAGATGGGGATTGAACTTATCACTTCCAAGCGCAGCCATGTGCATGTCTCAGGCCATCCTGCACGCGATGAGCTAACGCGCATGTACCAGTTGGTGCGCCCGCAGATTGCCGTACCTACCCACGGTGAAGCACGCCATATTCACGAACATGCGTTGCTTGCGCGTGCACTGCAGGTGCCTGAAACCGTCGAAGCGCAAAACGGCTCGGTCATATTGCTTTCCAAAGATAACGCCAGGGAAATAGGCAATGTGCCTTCGGGCTATGTCGCGGTAGATGGCAATTCGCTTATTTCCACCGATAGCCCGATTCTCAAAACCCGCCGCAAGATACGCGATGATGGATTTGTCGGCGTCAGTATTGTCGTTGATAAGAAAAACGAACTGCTTGCTCCGGTACGAATTTCCGCGCCCGGGTCAATGGATCCTTTGGCTGATAAGGAACTGGTGCTGATGCTTGCCGAAGAAATCGAAGCGACCATCGAACGCGCTAAACCCAAAGATACTGCCGATAAAATCAGCGAATCCGTACGCACGACCATGCGCAAGCTCTTCCGCGACGAGCTGGGCAAGAAACCAGTTATCGACGTTCACCTTATCAAAGTATAAGCCGTGCAGCAGACCAGCCACGCATTTTTGCAATCCTTCGGACGCAGGCGGGGACGCAAGCTCAGAGCCAATCGTGAGGAATTGGTAGAATCCTTGTTGCCTAAACTGCTCATCAGGCTGCCTGATGGCACACTTGATCCCGCAACGCTGTTTATAAAGCCAAAAAATCCCCTCTGGTTTGAGATTGGTTTTGGCGGCGGCGAACATCTGGTGGAGCAGGCGCGACGAAATCCGCAGTGCAATTTCCTCGGTTGCGAGCCTTACATTAACGGCGTGGCGAAACTGCTTTCGGCTATCGATAAAGATAAGCTGGATAATATCCGGCTCTATGATGGGGATGCGCGCCTGCTGCTGGAAAGACTGCCCGATGCTTCTATTGAACGCATGTTTATTCTTTTTCCCGATCCATGGCCCAAGGCGCGTCATCATAAGCGGCGTATTATTTCACAAACGACACTCACGCTATTGCATAAAAAAATAATTGCCGGTGGAATGCTGCGCCTTGCGACCGATCATGTGGAGTACGGCGCATGGATGCTGGAGCAGCTGCAGGCCTTCAAAAAATTTAGCTGGATGGCACGCAATGCAGAGGACTGGAATGAGGCACCTGCCGACTGGGTGGTTACCCGCTATCAGCAAAAAGCGGCTGGCGAGGGCAGGAATCCTCTGTTTTTGAATTACCTAAGAGACTGAAATACAAGTATTTGCATCTTCACAAGATATTCACACTTTATTAAGGCCAAAAAGCTATAATTGAGGGATAAATGAAGACCTTCCCAGGTTATCAATGGTCGCTCTTACGAATCTTATAAACAGCGCCGAAAAAGCCGATCAGACTCTGCAGAACGGCAAAAAAATTGTGTCCGAGGCAGGACAGGCCGTTGAAAATCATCGTGGCAAACTTGGCAACGCGGCCAATATAGCACAGTCATTCGCAGGCAGAGGCCAAGACGTACTCATGGCGCTCGATTTTGTGCCGGGCGTGGATGTTGCAGCCGAGGTGCTGGATCATGCGGGCGGAGCCACTATCTATGCCGCAGGCACAGCGGCCAAAGTAACGGAAGATGTCGGTGCCGGTCTCAATGATGCGCTGCATCTGCGCGTGGGCAAAGCCTTTGGTAAAGTGGGCAGAGCAATAGGTGATACGTTTGGCGGAATCGCCGGCACTATTGCAACGGCCATCCCCGGCGCGGAATGGCTGGATGGAGTAAAATTCGGCTCTTCGCTGGTTTCCAATAAGGTAAGCGGTGATACTGTGGGCCATAGTGTGGACACCGGTATTAGCAATAGAATTGCAGGACTTTTTGGCGATAAAGCGAATAATGAAAAGCCAAAAGCCGCAGAGCAACCTAAACATATAGCGGCAAAAAATGTTCCACACGCCTCTGAAAAAGCACAAAAATCCGAAGTGAAGCACGAAGGAAGCAATATCGCTGGCAACTCTGTGAAGAAAGTGGGTTCGGTCACGGAGTCTGTCTCGACGGTGGTCGGATGGGTTCCAGGAGTTACTGCCGCGACTGCCTTGACAGTGGGGGCGGCAGGCATAGTAGGTGAGACCACGGGAGATGTACTCAACGGCAATTTCGGACGTGCGGCCCACACGCTGGTAAGCGGCACGGTCAGAGAAACGACACGCGCGGGCGAAGATCTTGTCCCCGGCTCATCGCTGGTAGACGGCGCTGTGGGCCTGACAACCGGCGAAAAAATCAGCACACGGCTTGGCAACACGATTGCCGATGGCGTGGTAGGCAAACAAACGCATGAAGAGTCAAAAGCAAAAGAAGCTGCTGTTGCTGCGGCCGAGAAAAAGGCAGAGATGAAAGATCTGGTGCCCGATCAGCTTAAGCAGGATCTTGCCAAGATCATGCGTCAGGGTAACGAAGGCCCCTCCACAGAAGAAATGGCGCAGCAGACCGGCATAAAAAAGAATGTGCGCATCGAAAACGGCATTTTGAATGCAAGAATTGAGTTTTCGGCAGACGACCTTGCCAAGATTCCCAAAGAGAATGAAGGTGCCTTAAAAGAGGGTACAGGAGCCGCGCTTGCCCAAGTAAGCAAGCCTTCCACCCCCACTATGGCCCCGGCTGGCCAAGCTATAGCCCATAGCCATTAAAACACTTGAATTACTGCGGTAACAGGGTTATAACCCTGCAAATCAAGAGGTGGGCCGGTTAGCCCGCCTTTTTTATTACCGTGACTATGGAACACACGTTGCACGATCGCATTGCCGCCATAATTGAGCCTTCGCTTACAGGCATGGGCTACGCTTTGGTGCAGGTGCGCATGATAGAGGGGGCAAGGCGAACCCTTCAGATCATGGCCGAGCGCGTGGACGGTAAGAACATGACCGTCGATGACTGTGCGACCATCAGCCACAGTGTATCGGCGCTGCTCGATGTGGAAGACCCCATCAAGGGAGCTTACACGCTCGAAGTCAGTTCTCCGGGCATTGATCGCCCACTGGTGAAACGCGCTGACTTTGAGCGTTTTGCCGGGTTTGAAGCAAAGCTTGAAACGAAGCTGCCGCTCGATGGCCGCCGGCGTTTCAAGGGACGCATCAAGGCGGTCGAAGGCGAGGAGATTGTGATGGATACGGCAGAGGGCCAGGCCCGCATTCCGCACCATTCGGTGCAGTCGGCAAAGCTTCTGCTTACGAACGAATTAATCAACTGGCACGGCAAGAACGACGCCGGCGCCGCACAGTAAGGAAAAAGAGGAGACTATGGCGTTAGCACTTTCAACCATGGGAAATACGGAAATTCTGCAGATCGCGGACGCAGTGGCGCGCGAAAAGGGCATTGGCCGTGAACAGGTCATCGAAGCGCTGGAGAACGCGATTCAGGTCGCGGGGCGGCGCAAGTATGGCCATGAACATAACATCAAAGCGGAAATCGACCGCAAGTCCGGCGAAATCCGCCTGTACCGCATCACCGATGTGGTGGAAACCGTGGAAAACGAAGTGACGCAAATCACGCTGGCTCAGGCTAGGCGCAAAGACAAGACGCTTGAAATCGGCGCGCAGATTAAAGATCCGCTGCCTCCGATCGATTTCGGCCGCATTGCCGCGCAGACCGCCAAGCAGGTGATTGTGCAGAAAGTGCGCGATGCCGAGCGTGACAAGCAGTTCGAAGAATATAAAGATCGCGTTGCGGAAATCGTCAGCGGCACGGTAAAACGTATTGAATATGGCAATGTAACGGTTGATTTCGGCCGCACGGAAGGCTTTTTGCGCCGCGATGAGCTCATCCCGCGCGAAACGTTCCGCCAGGGAGATCGCATCCGCGCTTATATCTATGATGTGCGCCGCGAAAAAACCGGCCCGCAGATTTTCCTGACCCGCACGCGTCCTGAATTCATGGCGAAGCTGTTCGCGCAGGAAGTGCCGGAAATTTACGATGGCATCATCGAGATCAAGGCTGTGGCCCGTGACCCCGGCAGCCGCGCCAAGATTGCGGTCTGGTCGCGCGATTCCAATGTTAATCCGGTTCTCTCTTGCGTCGGCGTGCGCGGTGCGCGCGTGCAGGCGGTGGTGGGCGAATTGCAGGGTGAGAAGATTGACATCATCGAATGGTCCAATGATCCGGCGACTTTCGTCGTCAACGCGTTGTCTTCCGCCGAAGTCAGCAAGGTCGTGCTCGATGAAAGCAAACAGCGCATTGAAGTGGTGGTGCCCGACGATCAGCTGAGTCTGGCCATTGGCCGCCGCGGCCAGAACGTCCGTCTGGCATCGCAGCTGGTTGGCTGGAACATTGACATTCTCACTGAGGAAGTCGAATCCAACCGCCGCGCTGACGAGTTCAACAGCCTTTCCAAACTCTTCACCGATGCGCTCAACGTCGAGGAAGTCATCGCCCATCTGCTGGTAACCGAAGGCTTTACCACAGTGGAAGAAGTGGCCTACGTTCCGCTTGAAGACCTTACTTCCATCGAAGGTTTCGATGAAGGTGTGGCAAGCGAGCTGCGTGCGCGTGCGCGTGACTGGCTCGAAGCGCAGAAGAAAGTTGCCGAAGAAAAACTTCGTGAACTCGGCATGGATGAGAAACTTCTGGAACTCGGCTTGCCCAACGACGCGCTGATTAAGCTCGGTGAAGGCAAGATTCTCACTCTCGATGATTTTGCCGACTTATCGCGTGCGGAATTCCTCGATATCGTACCGCATGTGCGTCTGTCGCCTGAAGAGATCGATGCGATGATCATGAAGGCGCGCGCACATTGGTTTGACGGCGACGACGAAAAGAAAGCGTAATCAACAGGTATAATGAATGAACGACGATAACGCTAAAAAAGAACCACTTGCCATGGCCAGGCCCAGCCGCCTGGAGCTTACGAAAACCGTGGAAAGTGGCAAGGTAAAGCAGAACTTCCAGCACGGCCGATCTAAAACGGTGACGGTGGAAGTGCGCAAGACGCGCACCTTTACGAGCAACGACGGCGGCAGGATGGTCGAGCTCAAAAAGGGCGCGGGAGCTGCGCAACAGGAAGCAGTAGAGAAGCCGTTCCCCGGCAAGAGCGGCCCTGATGAGGAGGATGCGCATCTTACCGATGAGGAGCGCCAGGCGCGCATGCGTGCGTTGGAGCATGCACATGTGCGTGGCAACGACGAGCCCCGCGCGCTTCCTACGCCAAGCTCGGCGATGGTCTATGATAAAAAGCCGCTCAAGGAAATTGTTTTTGAAGAAGACAATTCTCCCAAAAGCCGCACCGACGCCAAGCTCAATATCGTAAAACCGGTGAGCAGGCCTGGGGTAAAGGGCGCTACAGAAGGCGAAGAGGAAGCGACTCCCGAACGCACGGAGGTAAAACCTTCCAAGATGAAACTGCGTCGCGGTGATGAAGTGCGCCGTAATTCCGGTAAAATTACCGTCAATCAGGCGCTCAATATGTCCGAAGAGCGCGTGCGCAGCCTTGCTTCTGTACGCCGTCAGCGCGAAAAGGCAAAGCGCGCAGAAATGGGTGGCAGTGCCGCGCAGGAAAAAGTGGTGCGCGAAGTGGTCATCCCCGAAGCGATTACCGTGCAGGAACTTGCCAACCGTATGGCAGAGCGTGCTGTCGATGTGGTGAAGTCGCTCATGAAAATGGGCACCATGGTGACCGTCAATCAGACCATTGACGCCGACACTGCCGAACTCATTGTCACGGAATTTGGCCATAAGCTTAAGCGTGTCACCGAAGGTGACGTTGAAAACGTACTTAAACAGGAAAACGATCAAGACGATGCCGCTACACTGAAGCCGCGCGCGCCGGTCGTGACCATCATGGGCCATGTCGACCACGGCAAAACCTCGCTGCTTGATGCCATGCGCAAAACGGATGTGGCTGCGGGTGAAGCTGGCGGCATCACTCAGCATATCGGTGCGTACCAGGTCATGCTGGGTAAGGATGAAAAGATCACCTTCCTTGACACTCCGGGTCATGAGGCGTTTACCGCCATGCGTGCGCGCGGTGCGAAAGTCACCGATATCGTCGTGCTCGTCGTCGCAGCAGATGACGGCATCATGGAGCAAACCAAGGAAGCCATCAGCCACGCCAAAGCGGCCAAAGTACCCATTATCGTTGCTGTTAATAAAATCGATAAACCCGGCGCCGACGCTAACCGCGTGAAGACTGAACTGATGAGCTATGAACTCGTTCCCGAAGAATTCGGCGGCGACGTTATCGTCGTTCCTGTATCGGCCAAGACCGGCGAAGGCCTGGATAAACTGCAGGAGGCTATTTTACTGCAGGCGGAAGTGCTTGAACTCAAGGCTAATCCCGATCGCGCCGCTTCCGGTGCTGTGGTGGAAGCCAAGATCGATCGCGGCCGCGGTGTCGTCACCACAGTGCTTGTGCAAAAAGGTACGCTCAAAGTCGGAACCATTGTGGTGGCCGGTGCCAGTTACGGTAAAGTGCGTGCCATTCTTGACGATAAAGGCCGCCCGATTGAGTCCGCTGGCCCATCGCAGCCGGTAGAGATACTGGGTCTTCTGCATCCGCCCGAAGCCGGTGATGAATTCGACGTGGTGGAAGACGAAAAGACCGCACGTGACATCACTGAGTACCGTGCACAGCGCAACCGTACGGCGCAGAACCTGCTTTCCGTCAAATCGCTTGATAGCCTGTTTGCCGCCTCCGCTGGCACCAAGGCTAAAGAGCTGGCGGTTATTATCAAGTCCGACGTGCAAGGTTCTGCCGAGGCGATTGCTCAGAGCGTGCAGAAATTTTCGGGTGATGAGGTCATGGTTCGCGTGCTGCATTCAGGCGTGGGTGCCATTACCGAATCCGATGTAACGCTTGCCAATGCCACCCGCGCACTCATCATCGGCTTTAATGTGCGCGCTACCAATCAGGCGCGTGACCTCGCGGCACGTGACAAGGTGAATATCCGCTATTACTCGATTATCTACGACGTTGTGGAGGATATCAAAGCGGCGCTCTCAGGCATGCTTTCGCCGACGCTGCAGGAAAACTTCCTTGGCTACGCCGAAATTCGCGAAGTGTTCAACCTCAGCAAATACGGCAAGATTGCAGGTTGCATGGTAATCGAAGGCATTGTGAAACGTGGCGCCAAAGTCCGCCTGTTACGCGACAACGTGGTCATTCACACCGGTACGCTCAAAACACTTCGTCGCTTCAAAGATGACGTGAAGGAAGTGAATCAAGGTACAGAATGCGGCATGGCGTTTGAGAATTATGAGGATATCCGCGTAAGCGACATGATTGAAGCTTACGAAGTTGAGGAAGTGGCAAGGACAGTCTAGGCGCGCTATGAGCGATAAACATAAACCCCCTACGCAGCGCCAGCTCAGGGTTGGCGAAGAAATCAGACATGTGCTGGCCGGCATCTTTATGCGCGGCGAGTGCTATGACCCGGTTATCACGGCGACGCCAATCACCGTTTCCGAAGTGCGTATCAGCCCTGATCTGAAGAATGCTACGGCCTATGTGATGCCGCTCAATGGCGATAACAAGGAAGCGGTGCTCGAAGCGTTGGGACGCAATTCCTCCATCCTGCGCAAGCTTGTTTCCGATCAGATGCAACTGCGCTATGCACCCCGGGTGCATTTCCGTCTCGATAATTCGTTTGATGAGGCGCTGCGCATCGAAAAATTGCTCAGAAGTCCCGCCGTTGCGCGTGACCTTGAAGGGAAGTAAGGCGTTTGCCTCTGAATCACGGCTTTCTTATTCTCGATAAGCCGCTGGGTATCAGCTCGGCCAAGGCAGTCGCAGAAGTCAAAAAAATCCTGGCCTGCAAGAAAATCGGTCATGGCGGCACGCTGGATCCTCTGGCATCGGGCGTGCTGCCGCTCGCCATCGGTGAGGCGACCAAGGCCTTTGATTATGTGGCCAGCGCCGTAAAAGCCTATCGTTTTACTATAACCTTCGGCGAACAGCGCGATACGGACGATGCAGAAGGTGCGGTAACCGCCCGCACGCACATCTTGCCTTCACGTGGCGCTATAGAAGCAGCATTGATTTCCTTCACCGGTATCTTGCAGCAGATACCGCCTGTTTACTCAGCCATCAAAGTAGCGGGCGAGCGCGCCTATAAAATGGCGCGGGCAGGGGAAGAAGTGGTATTGGAACCCCGGCCCGTAGAAGTGCATTCCTTCGTATTAACCGAGGTGGAAACGGGGCCGGATGGAATACTTCGCGCTACATGTGAGGTGACATGCGGGAAAGGCACATATATCCGTGCGTTGGCACGTGATTTATCCATAAAAATCAATACGCTTGGCTATATCTCGATGCTGCGGCGCACCGCGGTGGGCAAATTTAGAGAAAGCGAGGCGATTTCGCTGGATAAACTAGCTCAATCTGTGCATAATGCCGCGCTCTTAAAGGCATGGGTTCCCATTGAATTTGCGCTGGACGACATCCTGGCAATCAACGTGGATCCTAAGCAAGCAACTGCCCTGCGCCAAGGACAATCCACCCCCGTATCTAACCCGGATGGAAAATACAAGGCGCTCTGTGATGGCCAGATCGTGGCACTTGCAGAAGTGACAGCCGGCCGGCTTAAGCCGATAAGAGTTTTTAACCTTAACCCATAAATGGAGAATCCCGATGTCGACTGCTGAAGCCAAAAAGACCGAGACCAAAGTAAAAAAGCCGACCACCCAGAAACAGACCGCCAAGACCAAGGTCATCAAAGATTTCGCAACTGGCAAGAACGATACCGGATCACCCGAAGTGCAGATTGCGCTGCTTACCGACCGGATCAATGGCCTGTCATCGCATTTTGAAACACACAAGAAGGACCATCATTCGCGCCGTGGCCTGCTCATCATGGTCGGACGCCGCAAGCGCCTGCTTGAATATCTTAAAGCCAAGAACCCCGAGAGCTACGCAGAGGTCATCAAGAAACTCGGCCTGCGTAAATAACCTGCCGGGTTTAACAGGGAACTGGCTAATTAAAAAATGTTTGGATGGGCAAATCTCCCCTGCCTGTTTGGAAGTAAAGAAATTGGGGACGTTAAGTTGAAAAGGACTATGCATGTTTAAAGTTACCAAAAGACAGATTCAGTGGGGCGGCCGTACGCTGACCCTTGAGACCGGAAAAATCGCACGCCAGGCGGACGGCGCAGTGCTCGCCACTTACGGCGAAACCATCGTGCTCTGCACGGTCGTAGGCATGAAGAAAGCCAAACCGGATACGGATTTCTTCCCGCTCACGGTGAACTACCAGGAAAAAAGCTACGCTGCCGGCAAAATCCCGGGAGGATTTTTCAAGCGCGAAGGCCGCCCGACCGAAAAAGAAATTCTGACCTCGCGTCTCATTGACCGTCCTATCCGCCCGTTGTTTCCGGATGGTTTCTTCAATGAAGTACAGGTGGTCTGCACGCTGCTCTCGCATGATCTGGAAAACGATCCGGATATCGTGGCACTCGTCGGCGCCTCGGCCGCGCTTACCCTTTCAGGTATTCCGTTCATGGGCCCGATTGCCGCCGGCCGCGTAGGTTACGCCAACGGCGAATATATCATCAATCCGACCAAGAGCGAACTCAAGGACCCCGCCAACAAGCTTGACCTCGTGGTTGCCGGTACGCAGAGCTCCGTGCTCATGGTGGAATCGGAAGCACAGCAGCTTTCCGAGGAAGTCATGCTCAGCGCCGTGATGTTCGGTCACAAGCATTTCCAGCCCGTCATCGATGCCATCATCTCGCTTGCGGAAGAAGCGGCGAAGGATGCATGGGAACTGGCTGAAGATCCCAAGGAAGGCGAAGTGAAATCAAAACTCAAGGCGGCGGGTGAAAGCAAGCTGCGTGAGGCCTTCAAGATTCGCGGCAAGCAGGAACGCTCTACCCATCTTGATGAAATCAAGAACGAAATCTGCGCACCGCTGGTCGAAGCAGAATATTCGCCCGTGCAGGTGAAGCGCCTGTTTAAAGCGCTTGAGAGCGATGTGGTGCGTGGCGATATGGTCGCAAGCAGCAAGCGTATCGATGGTCGTAACCCGGCTGATGTGCGCCAGATTGTTGCTGAAGTAGGTGTGCTGCCCAAGGTGCACGGTGCGGCGCTCTTTACCCGCGGCGAAACCCAGGCGCTCGTGGTAGCCACGCTCGGCACCAGTATGGATGAGCAGCGTATCGATGCGCTCGACGGTGAATATACCGAGCCCTTCATGCTGCATTACAACTTCCCCCCGTTCTCGGTCGGTGAAGTGGGGCGCATGAGCGGTCCCGGGCGTCGCGAAATCGGTCACGGCAAGCTCGCCTGGCGCGCCATCCGCCCGTTAATGCCCACCAAGGAAAGTTTCCCTTACACAATTCGTATTGTGTCGGAAATTACCGAATCCAACGGCTCGTCCTCGATGGCAACGGTCTGCGGCACTTCGCTTGCGATGATGGATGCAGGCGTTCCTCTGGCAAGCCCGGTGGCAGGTATTGCGATGGGTCTTATCAAGGAAAAAGACAAGTTCGTTGTTCTTTCCGACATCATGGGTGATGAAGATCATCTGGGCGACATGGACTTCAAAGTGGCCGGTACCACCAACGGTATCACCGCACTGCAGATGGACATCAAAATCAACGGTATCACCGAAGAGATCATGAAAGTGGCGCTCACGCAGGCGAAAGCCGGCCGCGCGCATATCCTTGGCGAAATGGCCAAGGCGCTGACCTCGGCGCGTGGCGACGTCAACCAGAATGCTCCGCGCATCACCACCATTCAGGTTCCCAAGGATAAAATCCGCGAGATCATCGGCACCGGCGGCAAAGTCATTCGTGAAATCTGCGAAAAGACCGGTGCTAAGGTGGATATCGAAGATGACGGCACAGTACGCGTTGCCGCAGTCAATTCCGACCAGGGCAAAGCAGCTGTAGACTGGATTCAGTCCATTGTCGCCGAAGCGGAAATCGGCAAGATCTATGAAGGCAAGGTGGTTCGTATCGTCGATTTCGGCGCATTCGTGAACTTCCTCGGCAGCAAAGACGGCCTCGTGCATATCAGCGAAATGGCCGATCGCCGTGTGGAAAAGGTCACCGACATTGTCAACGAAGGCGATACGGTCAAGGTCAAAGTGATTGATATCGAGCGTGGTAAGGTTCGCCTGTCGATGAAAGTTGTCGATCAGCAGACCGGTGAGGACATTTCTGACAAGGTCAGCCCGTCCAAGCCCCGTCCTCCGCGTGATGACAGCGAGCGCGGCGAACGTCCGCGTCGTGAAAAACGCGCCTAAGGCGTAATGCCCAATAACCAAAGGCCCGGTTTGTTGACCGGGCCTTTTTTTATTCCGTGAAAACTATTCTTTTTCCATCACGCACTGTAACGGATGTTCATTTTTGCGCGCGAGTGCAACGACCTGCTCTACTTTGGTTTCAGCCACGTCACGGGTGAATACCCCGCAGGTGCCTGACCCGCGATTATGCACTTCAAGCATGATTTGGATGGCCTCCTCATGCCGCTTGTGAAAAACCTGCTTTAAGATAAATACGACGAAATCCATCGGCGTATAATCGTCATTGAGCAGCATCACTTTGTAAAAAGGCGGACGTGCGGTTTTGGTTTTCGTCTTGGGTTCGACGACCAGCACGGTGTCCGATTTGTCACCGGATATTTTAAGAGGATTTTCGGTCATTGCGGTAAATAATAGCGTAAATCCCTGCGGCTGTGAAGAGGTTGTCAGCGGCCAATTTCCTGCTTAAAATGCGACTGGACTGCCGCAAGCGAAGAAAGCAGCGTGCCCCGTACGCTGTCAAAATCGGCAAGTCCGAGATTAACCGCAATCAGCCGTTTAAGCCCTGTCGGGGCAGCGTGTTCATCAAACGGGTCGTTGCCGCATAGCCGCAGCATGGCAAGCAATGCATTGTAAAAGTAATGAGCTTTGATCAGCGTTTGCGCTGCATCAGCTTTTAGCAACCCGTGTTCTGCTAGGGTCTTGAATATGGCAGCCGAAGAAGGTGAGACAATCTGGGGAAGTGTGTGCGCATGCAACAACAGAAAATATTGCGCCAGAAAATCAAGATCCATCAGCCCGCCCTGTGCGTATTTCAGGTTCCAAGGGTCCTTGCCGCCAAATTCATGGGTAATCTTATCGCGCAGCGTGGCAATGTCAGTGACGAGCTTCTCGCGTTTGTGCGGTGACGTCAGATGATTATGAAACACTTCCTGCAGGTGTTTTTTAAGTGGTGGATTGCCGGTGATAACGCGAGCGCGTGTAAGGGCCATCAGTTCATAAGTCCATGCCGACTCATTAAAATACTTATCAAACGCGCTAATACTTACAGCCAGTGCACCGTCCTTGCCCGAGGGCCGCAGGCGTGTGTCCACCTCATACAGCCGTCCTTCGCGTGTGAGCGCGGTGAGAGCTCCGATAAAGCGCTGACTAAGCTTATTATAGAGAATATGCTTTTGCGGCAGAGCGTCCTTGCCTTTGCCTTCATAAAGAAACACGAGATCGATATCCGATCCAAAAGTAAGCTCATGTGCACCAAGGCGGCCAAGTGCGAGCACCGCAAGGCTGCCGGCGCTGAGCGCACCCGGATGTTTGTGTGCAAATTCTGCCTCGACATGAAAAAGCAGTGCGCCAATACAGTTATCGGCTATATCGCTAAGGTAATGAGAGGCCTGTGTGGCGGTAATCTGGTTGCGGATAAGTTGTACGCCTGCCTGAAATTGTTTTTCATTTTTAAAGCGGCGTATCACATCCATGGCGTCCTGATAATCCCGGGCAGCATCAAGCAGCTGCGCAAGTTCTTCTTGTAACTGTTTAAGGGATGGCAACTCACGGTAAAAGCCTGTGGTAAGCACGGTATCGAGCAGGTTAGGGTTTTTGCTCAGACTCTCGGCCATGGCGGGAGCCGAGCTCATGATAACTGCGATGAGATCAAGCAATCGCGGATTGGCGGCAAATAACGAAAAAAGCTGCACGCCCGCAGGAAGGCGTGTGAGGAAAGTGTCAAAATGCATGAAGGCCTGATCGGGCTGGCTGGTATCGGCAAATGCCTTAAGCAGCGTCGGAGTTAACTCGGTGATAAGTTCGCGGGCGCGTTTGGTGCGGGTAGCGCGGCGCGAGCCATGATGCCAACCTTGGATGACTTCCGATATAGTGGCAGGGTTTTTATAACCCATTTTGCCAATAGTCTCTAACGTCTGCGGGTCATTTTCTACCCCGGTGAAGGAAAGCTTGCCGCCATCGCTGCCAAGGCTTCCCTGGCCTTTAAACACGTCGGAAAAGATATCGTGAATGTAATTAAGATGTCGCAAGAGGATTCTCTCAAAATCAGCGATGCTGGAATAACCCAGAAAAGCCGCTAGTTTTGCGCGGGCTTCGGTGTTGACGGGGATAGTATGCGTCTGCTGATCGTCAATCATCTGCAGGCGATGTTCGACATTGCGCAGGAATCGATAACTGTCTGTGAGTCCCTGTGCGATTTCTTCTTTGATAAGTCCCTCACTCATCAGCAATGAAAGTGTAAGACAGGTGCCCGATATGCGCAGCACCGGCACGCGTCCGCCCCAGATAAGCTGATGGATCTGAGCAAAAAATTCAATTTCGCGTATACCGCCGATCCCTGTTTTGATATTATGACCGGCGGCGGCGATGGTGCCATCAGTGCGGGCGTCCATCTGGCGTTTAATGGATTGGATGTCGGCAATGGCAGCGAAATCAAGATGTTTACGCCATATAAACGGGGCGATTTGCTTGAGAAACTGTTGGCCGGATTCACGGTCGCCCGCCACCACGCGGGCCTTTATCAGTGCGGCGCGTTCCCAGTTCTGCCCTACCGTTTCATAATATGTCATTGCTCCCGCAGTAGACAGCGCCACCGGAGTGGAGGCAGGGTCAGGGCGCAGGCGCAAATCGACACGGAACACGTAGCCGTCCTTAGTGCGCTCCTGCAGTAGCCGCACCAGCTCCTGCACCAGCTTGGCAAAACATTGCTGGATATGCTGAGAACCGCGGTAAACCGCCGCGTCGTTGTTATAAAAGGCAATTAAGTCCACATCGCTGGAGTAATTGAGCTCATGGGCGCCAAGCTTGCCGACCGCGAGTATGAACAAGCCGCACGCTTCCGCAGGATCATTTGCCAATACGATCTCGCCCTTGGCCGCTGCCTGTGCGAGCAGGAAGCGCACGGCATGGTTGATGCAGAGATCGGCGATTTCAGACATAGCGGCGGTGATGCGTTCCAGCGGCCAGATGCCTGCAATATCCGCGGCAGCAATCAGCAGCGAAGCCTTGCCTTTAGTAATGCGCAGCGTTTGCATGAGCTCACTGACTGAATTAGGTGTATAACTGACGAGCGACGTGCGCAGATGACTAAAGCTCTTGTCAGGATGACGGCTGCAACACTCGGCAAAAAAAGACAGATGCATTAACAGCAGGCGTGAGAGATACGGCGAATAGGCAAAAATTGCGCTTATCAGCGCATGGCCTTGCTTATGTGCCAGAATGGCCTGCATGCGCTCTGTAAGATTAGCATCATCGATCTGCCTGATGCGCGAGGCCAGCGTATTGAACGCTGCGGCGACCTCCTCACTCTGGGGCGCAGGCGGTACCAAGGTTGCGCTATCAAGAAATTCAAGAGCAAGCATTGATTGCTTAAGGCGGTTAAGATTGTTATGACAAAGCCTTATCCATTCCATTCTCTGGCAGCAAGCGAAAGATGAACCGGGCTACGATACGCAAGCGACTGATAACGCTATTTTTCATTCTGGCCGCCGTGGTGCTTATCAGCATCAACGGCTTGATAATATTTGTTATCACGGGCCCGCGCTCACTTAACTCGATTACACCCTATATCGAATCGGCGCTGGCACCCGCGGGCAGCGATTACAAAGTCAAGGTAGAAAGCTCGGTGCTTATCTGGGATGGCTGGCGTCATCCTGTGGGGGTGCATGTCAATAACGTTGAAGTGTTAAACGATAAAGGAGCGGTCATCGCTTCGTTCCCCGAGGTAGGCGTGAGGATGTATTTCTTTGAGCTGCTACTGGGCAAGGTCAATATCAAGTCTCTGGAAGTGCTGAGGCCGAATATTTTGCTGGTGCAGGCGGATGACGGCAGTCTTTCTCTAGGAGTGGGCAAGACCGACATGGCCGATAACTCGCTTTCTGCCATGCTTACGCTTCTCACTGCGGATGAGGGAAGCCAGCCGGTGACACATCTGAAATCATTGCTTATCCGAAATGCAACCTTGTCGGTCAAAAAGCTGCATGGAGGTGTTTTTCTGCAATCTGCGGATGCATCGCTTGAAGTGACGAGGAAGAATGGCGAAGTGAAAGGCACGCTCAGCCTGCCTGTGCAATTTGACGATAAACACGGTCAAATCGATGCCGATTTACTCTTGAAGAAAGATGACAAATCGATATCCGCCGAAATTGTCTATACGGATATACCTTCGACCATACTCCATGCGCTGTTTCCATCACAACAGTGGATGAATGCAGCGCAAATGCCGATTTCGGGCTGGGCGCATGTGGCTTCGGATTTTGATGCCAATATCAGCAAACTCGACTTCATGGTCGAAGCGGGGCCGGGAACTATCGATTATCCATCACAGTTTGAGGAGCCGCTTAAAATTCAGCGTATCCGGGCCTCAGGGACACTGAGCGACAAGCTAAGCACGCTGAGCGTCAAAGATGGTGCGCTTGATTTTCGTAATATCGTTCTCAAATTTGACGGCACCGTACATAAAGTTGCTGACGATTACAGTCTCGATGGCTCCGCAGAAGTAGCCAACGTCCCGGTGGACAGTGTCCATAAATACTGGCCGCTGGGCCTTTCACCGCATACGCGCAAGTGGGTGACGACGCGTGTCAGTAAGGGCACGCTTGCCAAAGCCAGCATCAAAGCGCATTTCAAGCCCGGCGAGCTCAAGCTTAAAGATACGCCAGAGCAGGCGATAGATGCCATGCTCGACCTTAAAAATACCAATGTGGTTTTCCTGCCGAAGGCGCCGCCAGTGACCGATGTTACCGGCATCATCAAATTTACCGGCAAGGTCATGGACGCCAAGGTCAGTCATGCCAAGTATTTTGACGATATGGAGATATCTTCGGGCAGCATTCGCGCGCCGGATCTCAATGCCAGTGATGTGCGGATGTATGTGGATATGGATATCGCTTCCTCGGCGCAGGATGCCGTGCGCTTTCTTTCGCTGCCTGATCTGGATAAGGCAAAGAAGGTAAATCTTACCCCGAATATTTCAGGGCGCGTCAGCGGCAATGCGAAACTCGATTTCATCGCTTTTTCAGATGACGAAAAAAACGACAGAACCGGCGGCCATATCAATTATGACGTGAACGTGAAGTTAGAGAATGTGTCGCAACCTGCATTTCTCGGCAACCGTGATGTAGCGGGCGCGGATATGAAAGTCAGCGTCAATAATAAGGGCATCCGGGCTGAGGGCAGGGCCAAAATAAACCGTCTTCCCATGACGCTTGATGTAAACACGAATTTCAAAAGCGACGAGACAAGCTATAGCATCAAGACCGACATGCCGATCGAGCGACTGCCCGATTTTGGCCTGCCAGCGATTGATTTTGCCAAGGGAACCATGGGTGTGTCGGCGACATTTACCTCGTCCGATACCAATGAAATTGCCGATGCGACACTTGATCTTACCAAAACCGATATCAATCTGGCTGAGCATGGCCTGAACAAAAAATCCGGTATCGGCGCGACTCTCAAGTTTGAAAGCGAACAGCCTTCGGGCGGCAACACGACGGTAAAATCTTTCCTTTACAGGCAAGACGGAAGCATTGCCTCAGGCAAAGCGGTATTTGATCACGCGACCAAAGATTTCAGCACGGCGACGTTTGATACACTCAAACTCGGCAGGCATGATTTGAATTACCTGAGCTATAGCAAAACAGCCGACAGCATTACGATTACCGCCAAGGGCCGCGCTTTAGATCTTTCGCCATACCTGCTCAAAGCCAAGGGCAAAGGTGTTATGCAGGGGTATAATATCAATATACACAGTGACAGGTTGCTGTTGGGGGATGGGCGTGAGTTTGAAAATGCGGTGGTCGAGGCCGAATGCCCGGGCACCTGCCGCAGCGCCAATATCAGCGCCAAACTGAAGGACGGCACGCCGTTTAACTACGTCATCAGCAATGGCAAACTTAACGCAAGCTGTGACAATACTGGCGAATTGCTGCGTGTGCTGGGTATTTTCGAGAATATTGATGGCGGCAAGATGCAGATGACGGGAGAATACCGCGATGGCAGGCTGATAGGCGTCACGACAGTCACCGACTATACGCTTAAGCGCGCACCGGTGCTCACCAAGATATTCACTATTGCCTCGCTCACCGGCATTCTTGATACACTTTCAGGCAATGGCATTGCGTTTAGCAAAATGACTGCGCCGTTTGTCTATGAGCATGACATCATTATTCTTAAGGAAGCCAAGGCACACGGCTCGGCGCTGGGTATCACCGCAGATGGCAGCATTGACTTGCGCCGCTCACTCTTTGACCTCAAGGGCACATTGGTGCCGTCTTACACGATGAATTCACTCATCGGCAATGTGCCGCTCATCGGCGATCTGCTGATGGGAGGCAAGGGAAAAGGCCTGATTGCGTTGAACTACAATGTAAAAGGCGACATGCAGGACCCATCGATAAGCGTTAATCCGCTCTCGGTATTCACGCCGGGATTCCTGCGCGGCATCTTTGATATTTTCGATGAACCCGCACCTGATCTCGATAAGATTGAGGCCGACCAGAAAAAGGCGGAAGAGAAACAGGAGCAGGATAAGAAAACCACCGAACCTGTCGCCGCGCCAACTGCGCCTGCAGCCCCACCTGTGCCGGCAGCAACGCCTGTAGAGACGCCACCGCCACCACCACCGACCAACCAGACTCCGAAGCCTTCAGGTCCTAAGCCTGGTGCTTCAGATCCGAACAGCTAGGCTTTTGGTTTGATCAATACGTGATGTTTCTTGCCGGAACTCAGCTTGATGTAGCCGTCTTTGGTAACATCTTTTGTATTAATAAGTGCCTTGGGATCGGAAATTTTTTCATCATTAACGCGCGCGCCGCCGCCCTCAACGAGTTTCCTTGCTGCTCCCTTGCTTTCGGCAAGACCTGCGGCTACCAGCACTTCGATAAGCGCAGGGCTCGCTGAGAGATCAACAAGAACCGTCTTGAGATTATCGCCCGCGCCGCCTTCCTCGAACGTCTTGCGGGCAGTCTCGGCAGCGGCTTTGGCAGCCTCTTCGCCGTGGCAGAGTTTGGTGGCTTCATTGGCAAGAATCTTTTTGGCTTCGTTGATCTCGGCATCCCTGAGCGCTTCCAGTTTTTTGATTTCATCGAGCGGCAGTTCGGTAAAAAATTTCAGAAAGCGGCCGACATCGGCATCTTCGGTATTACGCCAGAACTGCCAGTAATCAAACGCAGAGCACATGTCGGCATTGAGCCACACCGCACCGCCTTCGGTCTTGCCCATCTTGGCGCCGGAAGCCGCGGTAATCAACGGTGTGGTAAGGCCGAAGATTTCATCAAAAATATTTTGCTTACCGTAATTTTTTTCTGCCATCAGGCGACGGTAAAGCTCTGTGCCGTTGACGATATTGCCCCACTGATCGCTGCCGCCAATCTGCAGACGGCATTGATATTTCTCCTGCAATTTTACAAAATCATAGGCTTGCAGAATCATATAATTGAATTCAAGGAAAGTGAGTTCCTGCTCGCGCTCAAGACGCAGCTTAACACTATCCATGCTCAGCATGCGATTGACAGAGAAATGACGGCCATAGTCGCGCAGGAATTCGATATAATTGAGCTTATCCAGCCATTCGGCGTTATTGGCCATCAACGCGTTGCCGCCCTCGCCTTCAAAGGAGATGAATTTTTTAAAGACCGATTTGATACCGCTCGTATTTTTGGCGATGCCTGCGTCGTCGAGCAATTTGCGCGATTCGTCCTTGCCTGAGGGGTCGCCAACCTTGGTAGTGCCGCCGCCCATGAGCACGATGGGTTTATGACCGCATTTTTGCCACCAGCGCAGGATCATGATCTGTATCAGGCTGCCCACATGCAGGCTGGGCGCGGTGCAGTCAAAGCCGATATAGGCAACAGTTGGCTGCTGCGTGACTTTCTTTAGCCCCTGCAGATCCGTGCATTGGTGCAGGAAGCCGCGTTCCTGAGCAATCTGCAGAAAATCGGACTTGAGAGTTTGCATGGCTTTCCTTAAGCTTAAACCGGGTCAAGAAAAGTTATAAAGCCTAATGCAGGGAACGCAAGATGTCTGACGGAGTCTGGGCGCTGGGATTAATGAGTGGCACGTCACTTGACGGCGTGGACGCGGCGCTCATCCGCACCAACGGCAATGACGTTTTTGAAGTCGGAGCATGGCTTACCGAGCCTTATGATGACGCCTTTAGGCTTAAAATCCGCGAAGCTGTCTATATGCGCGGTGATATAGCAAAAATCGAACAGGAAATCACACTGGTGCATGCCGATGCGGTAAGGGCGCTGCTTAAGAAGGCTGGGCTCGCCAAGCGCGATGTAAAAGTTATAGGCTTTCATGGCCAGACCATTGCCCACCGCCCGCAGGAAGGCATTACCTGGCAGATTGGCAATGGTGCATTGCTGGCAGAAAAAACCGGCATCGATGTGGTGTGCGATTTTCGCCGCCACGATGTGGCCGCAGGCGGGCAGGGCGCGCCGCTCGTGCCGCTGTTTCATGCGGCCATGGTTAAGCATATGGAGTTGCCGGTCGTAGTGCTTAATCTCGGCGGCATTGCTAATATTTCGTGGATTGGGCGCTCGGAGAATACCGGCGAGGATATCATGGCGCTCGACATCATGGCGTTTGATACCGGGCCCGGCAATGTACTCATCAACGAATGGGCCTTCAAGCATACCGGTGAGCCGATTGACCGCGAAGGCAAACTGGCGCTGGCCGGCAAGGTCAACGAGGCGGCGCTTAAGCAGTATATGACAGATCCGTTTTTTGCATTGCATCCGCCTAAATCGCTCGACCGCAATTATTTTACGCTTGATCCGATAGAGAAACTTTCAAAAGAAGATGGTGCGGCAACGCTTACCACCTTTACCGCTGCTGCACTGGAGGCAGCGCAGTATTACTTTCCTATCCCGGCGCGCCATTGGTATGTCTCGGGTGGCGGGCGGCGCAATCCGGCGCTGATGAAAGCAATCACCGAGCGTCTTACGCATGTGCGTCCGGTGGAAACACTGGGTTGGTTTGGCGATGCCATTGAAGCGCAGGCCTTTGCCTATTTGGCTGTACGATCGATCAAGCGGCTGGCGCTCACGCTTCCCACAACCACCGGCACGAACAAAGCGGTGACGGGCGGGGCACTCTACGCCGCGATTTGACGCTTGCGGGGAGGCTGAGGGCCTCGTATAAGCCTAAGCTATGAAGCAGAAAATCCTTATTTGTGGCGCCACCGGTTTTGTCGGGCGCAATATGACCGAATATTTCGCCGCCAGCGGCAAGTATGATGTGCACGCGGTGCGTTTTAACCGCCCCGAATATGCCTGCAAAGGCGTCACCTGGCATCAGGCGGACCTGCGTGATGCCGATGAGGTTAGCAAGCTGATGCAGGGTGTTGATATTCTCGTGCAGGCAGCGGCTACTACTTCGGGTGCCAAGGATATCGTCACGCGCCCGTTCATTCATGTCACCGATAATGCGGTGATGAATTCCTATCTTTTCCGTTCCGCCTTTGAAGCCAAGGTGAAGCATGTCATCTTCTTTAGCTGCACGGTGATGTACCCTTCGAGCGAGACGCCCCTCAAGGAATCTGATTTTGATGCCAACCAGCCGTTGCATCCGCGTTATTTCGGCGTAGGTAACACCAAGATTTATATTGAGAAAATGTGCGAATTCTTTGCGCGCATCAGCGATACCAAATTTACCGCTATCCGCCATTCCAATATTTATGGAGCACATGACAAGTTTGATCTCGATCGCAGCCATGTGTTTGGCGCCACTATTACTAAAGTGATGACCGCCAAAGATTCTGTGACCGTATGGGGCACCGGCGAAGAAGAACGCGACTTGCTGCATGCTGACGACCTCAATCGTTTTGTCGATCTTGCCATTGGCAAGCAGCCGGAAAAATACCGGCTCTATAATTGCGGGTTGGGCAGCAAAATTTCCATCAAGGATCTCGTAAGCAGTATTGTATCGGCCTCAGGCAAAAAAATAGAAATCAAACATGATTTGTCCCAGCCCACGATCAAGACCAGCCTTTTTCTGGATTGCAGTCTTGCCGAGAAAGAGCTTGGCTGGAAGCCACAAGTGCCGCTTAAGGATGGGATAAAGCGCACCATTGACTGGTGGCGTGAACATATTGACCCGGCGACGCTTAAAGAGAAAAAGATCGCCTAACGGGCGCCGGATACTGAAAGTACGCTTCCCGACACATACGAGGACTCTTCCGACAACAGCCATGCAACGGCGGCGGCGACTTCTTCGGGCTTGCCCATGCGCCCCATCGGGATAGAGGCTTTACGCGCCGCCAAGGCTTCAGGGGAGGCTGTTTTATGCGCGTCAGTATCGATAATGCCGGGGCTAACCACGTTCACACGGATCTTATGTGCCGCGACTTCACGTGCAAGGCCGATAGAATACGTATTCACCGCGGCTTTGCTAGCCGCATAATGTGACATGGCATTGCCGCCGAAACGCGCGGCTTCGGAAGAGATATTCACGATGGCTCCGCCGCCCGACTTCTTCATGCGAATCACCGCCTCGCGGCAAGCAATAAAAACACCCTGCACATTGACGCGGAAAAGTATTTCAATCTCGGACTGAGCGATTTCATCTACTTTGCCGGAGGGATTAACCGCGGCGTTGTTCACCAGTGCGGCAAGCGGGCCGTATTTACTATCGATAGCTTTGAACATGGCAAGAATGGAGGCTTCATCTCCCATATCGGCCTGAAGCGCTATCGCATTGCCTCCTTTGCCGATAATAGTTTGCGCCACTTTTTCGGCGTCGCCTTTGGTTTTGTTGTAATTAACCACAACCATATGGCCTTTTGCCGCGAGCAGGTGAGCAGTGGCTGCTCCTATGCCGCGTGACGCTCCGGTGATAAGGACGGTTTTTGTCATATCAGGCGCGCTTTTGATTCGCCGGGTCGTTAAAGGCGATATAACGTTTGTCGGCATCGTTGCGATTGGCAAGATACCACTGCATCGTCTCTTTAATACCCTGTTCGAGGCTTATCTCGCAGCGAAAGCCATGGGAAGCGGCGCGGGTCATATCCATAAGACGTTTTGCATCACCCTTCGGCTTGGATGTGTCCCACACAATATCGATAGGCCCGCCGGGTGCATGTTTGGCGACCATTTCGGCAATTTGCCTGATGGTAACGCCGGTGCCTGAACCCAGGTTGATGGGCTCGGTGATGTTCTTTTCCACCGCCAGCATCATGCCGCGCGCAACGTCCTTCGCGTGGATGAAATCACGAATCGGAGTGCCGTCGCCCCAGACGGTGAACGGGTTTTCACCCTGCACCGCACGGCGAATGAGCGAAGGAATGACCATCGCATTTTCAAGATTAAAATTATCGTAAGGACCATAGACGTTGGCAGGACGCACGATGGAAATCGTATTCCAGTCATATTCGATTTTATAAGCCTCTGCCTGCAATTCACCCATACGCTTTGCCCAGCCGGCATAGCGATCGTTGGGCGAAGGAAAAGTTTTCCATACCTCATCTTCAAAAAATACTTCAGCGGGCGCATAGACGCCGATAGAACTCGCAAAAAGAAACCGCTCTGCGCCACATCTGCGCGCTGCTTCCATCATATTGACGGAGAACTGAATGGTGGGAACAAAGAAACTTGCCGGCCGCTTGCTTGTCATGCTGGGTGAGCCTTTAACGCCTGCCAGCTGGAAGACGATGCTTTGGCCCTTGCAGGCTTCCATGCAATTAGCGAATTCGCGCAGATCGGCTTTAATAAAAGTAGAACCTTTGGGCGCGCGCGAAGGGTCGTCCAGCGAAACGATGGTGACCTTTGCCCCGGCGGTAATGAGCAGCTCAACCAGCGGGCGTCCAATCAAGCCGGTTCCGCCGGTTACAAGCACGTTTTTATTGGTATAAAATCCCATGTCCAGAACATAGTGCATAAGGCTGAATCGGCAAGCCGCAAATACATCTGCCAACATATTTTTTTAAGTGGCAATTATGCCGTGACAGGGGTTATGAAGGATTGTAACGAATGCGAATGAGCAAGGAGCCATGCAGGATTTGACTATTATACGCACTGCGGTGCGGGCTTTGCGGGAAGGCTATGGCGCGCTTCGTCGCGCCGTGCGCGTAGCAAGGCAAATCTGGCGCTCTGCGATGGTTGGCTTCAAACCAACTGATGTGACGCTGCCTTCAGGCAATCATTACCTTAGCCAGCAGGAATTTGATTATTGCTGTGCGCTTATTGACTATTATATCAGCGAACAGCAACAGATTATCCCCTATTCAAAGGCGCATAATCGCGATCATGCGTTATTCGACCGAGGCAATGTCTGGAGAGACGGTGTCGTTGATCATACCACGGCGATGCTGTTGTCGAAGAAATATAATAACGTAAATCGGCTACGACTGATTGCACATCACTTTTCAAATTACCGCGTGTTTGACCTCTCAAAAGCGGAAGAATTTCCAGCCACCACGAAGTGGTTTGATAATTTTTACAATAAGGGCATGGCAGAGCTACCCGATGATCTCGATAGCATTATTACGTCTCATATCAATCCGACATGGCGCATTGACGAAGTAACACCGTATCTTGACCCCATTATTGATCGTATTGATCCTAAATACCTGCATGAGCAGCCATTACGCTTTGGAGAGATTGCAGGAAATTATCGCGGTTTCATGGTCAATGGTGATTCGCAGCGCTACTGGGCAGTGTCAGCGGTGCTTGCGCGCAGCGGCATATTTGAGGTGCTGGAACACCAGATAGCGCAAAAAGGAGTTTGCCGCGTCATGGAGATAGGCGCGGGATATGGCGGTCTGGGTTATCAACTCAAGAAGTCCTTTGGTGATAAACTTCAGTTTATTGCAGTGGATCTTGTAGAATCGCTGTTGTTCAGCTCGTGCTACCTGGCGACGCTGCTAAAAGATAAGGCACTTTATTACAAAGCGGAAAAAACCGTTCCTGCGGAATATGGGCTGGTGTTTGTTCCTACTTTTCGGTCGCCGGAATTTTTTGAGGCCGTAAGCGATGTTGATCTATGCATCAATACCATTTCAATGAATGAGATGACAGCCGATCAGGTGGATTATTATGGACGCATGATATCCAAGACACTTTCTGCGCAAGGCATTTTCTTTGAATGCAACTGGACATCTTCCATCAGCGCCAATCGCATAAATAACAAGCTATTTCTTGCGCCGCATTTTCGCCAGCGGCTTTCTCTGCAAAAAACTGAAGTGTCAAATGACGGCGACCTCGATTTATGGGCGAATCTAATACCGCCGTCTGTATATGAGGCCTGTAAAATTGAATACCCTCCGCCCAACTGGTTTGAAATAGTGTGGTCGCAGATGAAGGCCTACTGCCGACGTTATTAATTCCGCCAAAGGAGTGCTCTATACTCTATTATATTTTTCCATTACCGGTTTGTCTTTTGACGTTTTTATACGCAAAGTGGCAGCGATTTGATGCGCGAACAATTGCGCTGCTGTTTGTTGCCGTAAGCCTGTATTATTTTCATTTTTATCATACACGGTGGGATCAGTTCACTATTGATGCCCAGTCCCATGCCGGCTACGTAAGTTACATAGCGCAACATGATGCGCTGCCTACTCAGGCGGTAAATTCAGCCACCCGGCATCCTCCCGCGTTTTATATCGTGGCGGCAGGGCTTTATAAGCTGGCGCAATATACCCACAGTGATCCGCTGCAAACAGCACGCCATGTATCCATGATGTGCTTTATCGTATTTATCCTTATGGGAATAAGCATGTTACGCCTGTTATTGCCTCAGCAGACCAGCGGCTATTATGCCGGAGTATTGTTGCTACTCTTCTGGCCTATCGGCGTTACGATGGGTGCGCGTCTCATGTGTGATATACTTCTTTATGCAACGGAGGCATTCACGCTTTATGCGCTTGCGGGCTGGTGCCAAAAAAATGATCCGCTTAATCTGAGCAAGGCATTTATAGGATCAGGCCTCTGCGTACTGGCTAAGAGCACAGGCTTGCTGATGCTGTTATTGACGGTGGGGGCGCTCGCAATAATGCTTTATGAATACCGTAGAAAATGGCGCGAATTGCTAAACCCGCCTCTTCTATTGTCTATTTCTTTTATGCTCGTCTGCTGCCTGTTGACTTTTGGCAGAGAGCAGCACTGGACAACATGGCTCATCATCAGCGGAACGCTTGCACCGGTAAGACTTTTCTGGCTTGACACATTCGGTTCGTTCAATGTTTTTCTTTTTGCTTTCGACACTAATTCAGGGCTTAGCAGCGGCATGTTCTGGAACATGCTGCTGCATTCTCTCATGCTGGGCAACGGCGATATTATGTGGAAAGCGGTATATATCCCCATACTGCTGAATGTGCTTTGGCTCGTCATACTTATCTATCTTGTCGAGGGCTTGATTCGTTTTGGCGGCGTATTAATCAAAGACAGGAGCTGTATATTGCTTTGGGTGTTCTGCCTAATCATGATAGGTGCGATGGTATTCATGCGAATTCGCCTGGGTAACCCTCAATATGCAGACGCACGCTATATTTATCCGGTCGTAATCGCCGTAGCCCTGTTTTTTGGAAGAATTATTGATTTAAACCAGCAGGCCGGGCGTCTGCGGCTTTATCGGCTTGGAATGGCTGTTGCTTTCAGCTTTCTCTTGTTATCGCCGACGTTATTTTTTATTCAGTACCCTATTAATTTCTCAGTGACGCAAGCGTCAGTGGATGAAAAATAACACCAAGCTTCTGCGCCTCGCGAAAATCGGGGTGTAGATTGGGGTTATTAAGATTTATCAGGCTGTCCGTTCCGCGCACCGTGTGAATGTCCAGCTTTTGCAAAATAGCAAATAGGGCATAGATAAAGACATACGGAATGGGAAGTAGCACTACTTTCCTATGCTCTGCTTTAGCAAGAAACTGTACCAATTTCTTATAAGTAATAGTTTCCTTGCAGGCAGCAGTGACAGGGGTGGCAGGCAGCGCAGGCAATGCAAGAAGTTTGCTAACTACGCCAGTCAGATCGTCTTCATGGCAAGGATAGAAAATCTGGCCGCCCATGCCGATAAGCGGGACAATGCGGTTTTTACGTATAAATGCGCTAATAGTCCCAATAATGCCTGCTGCATTTTTGCCAAACACTGTTCCCGGGCGCAGATTGACTGCCCCCACCAGAGTAGCCTGTTTTTCGATAGCCAGCTTGGCTTTGCCGTAATAAGACTTTGCGTTTTCATATGCGCAGATAGAGGAAAGAAAAATAATCTTTTTTACGCCGCGCCGGTGTGCCTCCCGCAACAGTTCATTGCTTGCATCAATATTGATACGGCATATTTCTTGCCATGACCGCGCGCTGAAGTCATATGCGCAATGAATCAGTACATCTGTTTTATCGAGTACCGCATAATCGTTTTTCTGCCCTAGGTGGAATGGCACAAAAACCCCTTCGTCCTGAGGCCGGGCTCTTCTGCCCATGCTGTAAATATGATGGCCTTCTTTACGCAAGGCATCGGCCAGCAGGCCGCCTACATAGCCATTGGCTCCAGTAATAGCCACAGAAAAGGTCATTTGGAAAAGCGCTCAATGGCGATTTGCCAGAGGAAGGTTAATCCCCAGCGTATCACCTGCAATTTACGCACCCCGGCAATGCGTGCGGGTTCATCGCCGGGAATATCAGTGACTTTAAGCTTGCGTTTGGCGGCGCGCATCGAAAGTAGAGGCTCTATGCTGACATTGGTATGAAACAGCCATTCCGGAGTAGTGAATCCCCGGTCAGTATCAAATTCCAGATCGTAAAATAATTGTTTGCGGTAACCGCGGTAAATAACGAATGCATCGGTGTATTTGCCGCCGAAGACTATATTGGTAAGCGTCGTAAAGAACCAGTTGCCAAAGGCCGTGACGACATCATCGTCTTCGCTTTTAGCGTCATCTTTATAACGTGAGACGATAACCATGTCGTAGCCCTCTTTCATTTTGGCGATGAGGGCAGGGAGTTCTTCGGGCACGGAATTGCCATCAGGAGAAAAAGTGATGATAACATCTCCGCGCACCAACGGCATGGCTTCCTGATAAGCTTTGCGCAGGCCTTTTTCTTTCTGCACGTACACTTCGTATCCCTGTTTTCTGGACCATTCGATTGTGCCGTCGGTCGAGCCGCCGTCGAGAATCAGGATCTGTTCGAAAAGCGAACGATCCACACGCGGCATGATGACCTGCATGCTGTCATATTCATTCCAGGTAAGTACGATTAAGGTGATCTTCACAGAGGGCTTTCGGCAGATGGTTATATTCCGCAGGCAGACTAGGGGCTTGCAGGGGGGCTGTCAAACCGATTTGCCATATCAGCCTGTAATTGCGTTAGTATTATTTTACAAAAGCGCTGTGCCTGAAAAATCCTAAAACACGTTCCCTGTCTAGCCGGTCAAGCGGTACAAATGCACTTTGAGGGCCACATTTTGCTGCCAGATTGAGTTTATTCGAATGACCGTTTGCCGTATAATCGGCAATATAAGCATTCATGACATCTGTTGGAATGATTTCGGTGTGGACGCTTAGAAAATTCTCAAGAAAAGTTTTTTGGCTATCGGGGTTGGAAATCCAGCCGATAGAGAATGCAAAAGCTTCAGATAAGTTTCTTAGAAGTGAGGCAGAAGACAAGAACGAGGAATTCACTACAAGGTTAACAAGCACGATGTTGCCTTTTTGAACATAAACATCAGGATAAATGCTGAATCCCTTAGGTGCCATAGGCGCAGAACTCCAGGATGCAAAACCAGGAAAATCTTTGGCTATGACATGTTGCGCATACATTTCCCCTAAATCTTGATCAACGGTATGCTGAAAAGAAACATCCGTTGCACGTATGATGTCTTCGCCGAATGAATAACGGCCATTGGCCTCATAATATAAGCTTGCATATTCATGCCAGGCATATTGGCGATACAGCGCGTTATGGGGAACATCGTCACAAAAAAGAAAACTGTTATTTTGAGTAAAAGCACTGTCTGTGTGGAAATGCTCACGCAGTGACAACTCCTTGACCCAGTCACGCTGATATTCAATAGTAAAATAAAGCGTAACCATGATAAAAATACTGATAATGCATGAGGCTACAACCGCGGCAATGGGCTTGCCCCCGTAGGTCATCACAAAAAGAACGGCGCTTAGCCCGAAGAAAGCCAGCGGGAATGCTAACAGCAATTGAAGGCGGCTGTGCCAGTCATAAAACAACGGTGTTTTTCCCACGGCGAAATAGGGAAACATTGCAAGAAAGAACAGAACGCAGGCAATGATCAGAACAACACAGGCTTTCCTGAGCATGATTGTTTTGTCCCCAAACACTGATTTTCGCATCCAGTACATTACCAGCGGTGTCAATGCTGCACTTAATAAGATGAACAGCGCGATATTTGACCAGTGAGCAAAAATCATTTTTTTGAACAGATAAAAAATTACGGCAACATCGGCATTCAGGAAGTAGAAGATCCCGTAAGATATTTTAAGGAAAAAAATGGGCTTCAACGCGTTATAATCGCCAGTGGGGAAAAATATTCTCTGAAGGATGAAAAGTACGCAAGGCAGGAGAATGAAATCCATTCTTTTTGAGGCCCATGCCTGCAGTGTAATGGATCTTTGCGGTGAATGCTCAGCATCCATCAACAGCATCAATAATAGGCTCACCGCATAAAACACCAGTAAGGAGCTGGTTAGAAATGAGATAGCAAGGCATATCAATGCGAAAATACGCCAGCCGATAGCTTTTTTAAAGACGGATACATAGGTTCCAATTGCCCATAGAAGCAAGCAGACCAGATATTTGGTGATGGTAAGATAAATGCGTGTGGTTGGCGCGGCAGGCGCCACCACAAACAAAACTGCAAGTAGAACAGCCATCCAGCTGTCAAAAAACCGTATTCTTGAACAGGTTTTCCATAGCAGGAATCCTACGGCGATGTTGCAGCCGAATACTGTCAGGCGTGCGCAGTATATTTTAAAGCTGCTCAGGGGGAAAAGAGTGAGCCAAAACCACCAGCCAAACCATGGCTGACCAACGCCTTGCGTCTGGAAGATTGAATATTCCGGCGAATTGATTACGCCGTAGATGTTATCGTCATGAAATACACCGCCATTGAGCAGATCCGGCCAATGACAAATAAAGGCAGCTATAAAAAGAAGAAAAAATATACGGCAGGAATATGCGCCGGAAGTATCGACATCGTGCAATAACGGCTGTGCAAGAGAGAGCCTGAGGTTTTTAATTCGGCCTTTAATCATAGGGTATGGTATAGATGACGAAAGGTTAAATTCAACAGCTTTCTTGGCCTCAAACCTGCAATGAAGCCCTTCTGCCTTGACCTCATATGGAGGTATGGATTAAGGCTTTTACATGCCCCATCCTAAGACTCGCAAGATCCCTAAATGGTTACCCGCGTTATGCGTTGCGCTTGTGCCCGCACTGATCCAGGTAATATGGCTGCTGCATAATACCCAGCTTCCGATTTCCGATGCTGCCGCCCCGTTGGAGCGATCTTATTTTATTGCTCAATACGCATTTCATCATCAGTGGAGCGAATTCATCCATGCGCTCTATAAAATGCGCGAGTGGCGGCCTATCGCTCTTTATCTGGTGGAGGTGCCGTTTCAGCTGCTTGCGGGCGGTAATTTAATGCTTGCGGCTGCTGGCCTGACGTTGTTTTGCACTTTTATATCCACATTATATATATATAGGCTGTTGCGCCTGACGCTTGATGCAGGCCCTTCTGCATTAGGGGCCGTTTTGCTGGGTTTAACGCCGCTAGTGCAATGGCCTTCTGCTTATTTCGCATTTTCTGAAACTGTTTTTCTACCCGCTGTTCTGGCGACGCTCTATCACTTAGTCCGTTCACGTGATCTTCAGGATGCCCGGCACAGCAGTTATTTTGTGCTGGCAGCATTCGTCGCATTTATCATGCGCCCGATTGAATCACTCACCCATTTGGCGCCCATATTCATCCTCTTCATGGCGCTGGGATGGAAAAAAAAGATTATGAGTTTTGGGCAGATTTATGCTGTGGCATGCGTAGTCATGACAAGTGTTACCGTTCTGATCCTTGCGGCATGGTTTCATCACGGCTTTGATCCGCATTCCGGTATTTTCCTTGTGCCAGAAAGAGCTAAAATATTTACTCAAATCGGCATGGTAGCCTTCGCCTTGACCGGGGTGCTGTTTCTGGGTTTGTTTGGCAGTTTAGCCTATGTCCATTGGTGGAGCCGTTCGCGGCCGCCATATTTACTTCAGGCATTCAGCGGCCTATGCCTGCTAACGGTATTGTACTATTGGAAATTCGTTTCCAATCTGGTGGAGTGGGTATACGAATGCAGTCTGTCGAAAGATGCCACCGGGATTATAAAACCGCCATTTTATGAGATTATAAGAAGCTATATTCTTGGCGCCGGATTATTGCCGTTTGCTGTAGTGAGCTTGCTGGGCCTGACAAGCTTTTTCTTCTGCATCACCAAAGAACAAAGAAAGCAGTTGTTGCATCAACCGCTTCTTTATCTCGTGGCACTTCTGCCTGTTCCGTTGATATTAGCGCTGTTTACTGTCCAGTTTACCCAACGCAAAGTGACAACCGCACTATGCGTTTTGTTTATTTTACTTATTATTCCCGCCCTTATGAAAGGACGCGTGTGGTATTTGCGTCTTGGTGTATTGGCGTTGGTTGCTACATGGCAGTTGGCGGGACTGGTATGGATATACAGCGCGCATACGCAAACGGTTGCATTAGGCTATACGGTCGGTGCATCTGACCTTGCCCGTTCCTCCGCCGAAGCTCCCCGGGGCGCATTTCCGGATTTGGTGACCATTAAGCCCAATCCACACGATACGGTGGCAAATTATATTGTAGACAATGCAGCACGTCATGGATTCAAGCATATTATCCTGCCTGTTATCGGCACGAATTCGCGTACTGTTGATCCGTTATTAGTTTCTAACCTTGTCACCGCCAGGAACCCTGAAGTAGATGCCTTTTTCCCCCATTACCTTGCGGAGGTGTACACACAGCAGAGTATTCCCGAGTTCTTTAAATCTACCGGGGCTGACGCCTTGCTTATTGTTGCCGATGAACCGGCAATAGCACCCGCTCAGGACATTGCTCGGTTTAATGCGCTAAGGGATGCGACATGGATAGTAAATGATAAGCTCGCCTATGACCTGCTTGCACTGCAGGCGTCAGGAAAAATTGAAAAGACGGCGGGGATTAAAAAGATCGAATGCACGATTATTGCTTCCACCAGCATTCAGATGTGCATGTATGCTATTCCGCACAAGAATCTAACTATCGATAGCCGCAAAAACGATGACCCAGGCAATAATTAAAATTATAAGCCTGTTTTAAGAAGACGCCTTACTCGATGCAACGCTAATATGGTGCGACGGGGAAGGGCCCGCACAAACTTGCCGGTAGTAGGGGGCTTATGTTCAGTGGACATTGAACCGCGCAGCATTTCCTGCGCACCCAAAGCAAGGTGCAGAGCGCGAAGATAAAGTCTTACCTCGGCGGCCTGTACGTAATCGTCGAGATTGCCGGTGCTGCCGGCAGCAGATAATTCGGTGGGAAACCAGGGATAGCCACCATTCATGCCGGCATCAACGCATGTAGTATCGGTAACAAGCGCGGGGACGATGCTGATTTCGAGAATGGGGCGCGGGTTGCTCTGAGGGCTAATGGCGCGATGTTCAAGCGCACTGTTTTCAAATAATACCCATTCGCCCGGCGGCCCCTCTACATGAAACGTGCCGCCGCCTTTGACGAAGAGCTCTGTAGAGCCATCCTTTAACCCGGTGGGCCCCAGATAGATCATTATTTTCCGGATACCGACGGGCCAGCCGTCCAGATGCGTGTGATCCGGCCCCAGTTTGGTGCGTCCACGCAGTGAAAATAGATGGGTGGATACCACACGCCACGGATGCCCCATAATTTCTTCAAGCGCATTTTGTTCGCGCTTCAGCCATCCTTCAAGCACGCGCAGCAGTTGCGGGGTAGGTTTGCGACATTCATTGGCCAAATCGCGTTCATGGCTGATGTCCTGCGTCATATTGGGGTCAAAGAAATAACCGGGCCGGAAATCGTCACCCTCGAACGGATGAGGAGCAATAGCATGATAAATGCTGTGTAATTCTTTTTGCGTCGCGCTATCGAGACGGCCTTTCACATACCCTTTGCGCGCCAACTCGGTTTTGGTGGCTTTTGCGCCGTCCCGAGCGAATATGGCCGCGATAAAACTGTCCCACGCGGCATAAGAGATAGTGCGCCGCGCATTGAACCATGCCCAGTAAAAAGCATCGTCGATGTTGCGGCTGGGTTTATCCTGTGCGAGAAGTTCCGCGATAAGCGCAGCGTCTTTGCTTGTATAGGTACGATTGCCCACGAGGATAATCTGGCGCGCCACATTACGCGCATGTGCAAGCAGGCTATCGTTGGCAGGTAATGATAAAGCCTGCGTCATGAGAGTTTCTCAAGCCTATGATTAGGATAATATAGCATTTATAGTATTCCCCGGTCGATCGCACCCGATAATTTGAGGCTCAAACGCTTGACAGCCTTACAGACGAGTACTGCAGGCAGAAATAATAAAAAGCCCGCTCCATCACCCTCCATCGCCTGGTCAAAAAATATTTTGGCAAACTGCCATTTACCGGCGGTAAGCGCGCGATATAGCCCATACGCCAATTGCCGTTTACGCCATTGTTTCACGCAACGGCGATCGTGATCGCCGAGCCCACGCGTAAGCAGCATATTGGCAATACGCAGATGCTCTTCGGTAATGCCCAGAAAATTGTCGGGGTTATTGGAAAGCCCACCAGCATGGCTTTCAAAGCCATAGAGCGCCTTAGGAATAATTGCATTTTTACATCCTTGCAGTGCTAAACGCGCCATATATTCGCGATCATTGGTGTAATACCATAGACTCTTATCGGTGTTTATGGGGCCGAGTTGTGAAATCAATGTGCGTCGATAAAAACGCGACGACATAAAGGTGGGCGCATCACAGAGCACGCGATCAAGCGTAAGCGCAAGCTGGGATTCGGCAGCGTAATAGCCGGTAACTTTTTTGTGACCTGACTGATCCGTTATAAAAAATAACATACCAAAACTCACCACGTCGGCGTCTGGCTGTTCGCGTAACTTGTCGGCTACAGCCCAGAGCGTGCCAGGTTCATATTCATCGTCTGCATTGAGAATGCCTATATAGTCGCCAGTGGCCAGTGCAATGGCGCGATTATAGCCGTCGGGCGAGCCGCTATCTTTTTCGCTCTTTAATGTGGTTATGATAGAAGCATAATGTTTAAGCACTTCAAGCGTGGAGTCCTCAGAAAGCCCATCCCACACTACTACTTCGAGATTAGGATAACGCTGTGCTACCAGAGAATTCATCGCACGGGCGATGCTACGTTCGCCATTGCGTACTACCACTAGGACGCTTAGCCTGGGCAGTATGTCCTGTGCGCTATTCATGTTTCAGCACGCCCGCCATTTCACGGCAGTGAAGGCCTCATGATCCCGCCCGCCGAAGCCAAGGCGACGCTCTTCAAGAATTTCTACTTTACCTTCCCTGGCAAGGGCACGCAGGCGCGTGAGCCAACCCTGCAGATAATTGCGATGCCGGTGATATTTGATCGCGACATGATCAAACAGTTTAGTTTCATCATAAAGTTCAAGAATAGGCTCAAGATGAAGACAGAAACGCGGCTTGGCGGCAATGAGCTTGTCCATCAGCGGTTCCATATTGCCGCCCAATTGCTCAAGCGCATGCACGGTAAGAACGCAGGATTCATGATCAATAGTAAGCTCGTCCCAGCCTTCAAGCGTCAGCATGTTAAAATTCACGGGTTTTATGTCACGTTTGACATACTGGCCGATGATGCGGATGAGTTCCTGTGAAGGTTTTGCCCAGTCGGAGGCTACAAGTTTTGCCTGAGGGAAGAGTTCGGCAAGTATGAGCTGGCTGGTGCCCGTGCCGCAGCCAAGCTCGACGATTTTAGCAGCGCCTTTGAGGTAATGGGCGAAGAACAGGCGGCGCAACAACTGGTCGTAGGCATAATTGAAATGCGCATCGCCGCCATCAATGAAATCGCCGTCGAAACGCATGATGCGGTGATGATCAAAATATTGCGGGCGCAAAATAGAGGGATTGAAGCCCTCCGTCTTTACTTTGGTAAGAATTTCGCCCCAGCCGCGCTCCCATACGGTGTTGTCATTTTTACCGGCGACGCGCAGTTTGGCAGCATCAATAGAAGAAAGGATGCCAAGTATCACCTGATCGCGTTCCTCGCTATCAAGATGGCGATAACTCAGCTTAGGCCAGGGATGGTTTGCAAGCAGAGAAACGAGTTCAACTTCGTTAATGCCCAGCTTACCAGCCACGAAGGCCTTGGTGACAGCAATGGCGGTAGACTGCGTTTTAGCCTGCGCGTTTTTGGTGCTGCTTGTCATGAATGCCTGTGTCTATAAGAGTGATTTTTACCGGATAGCCTTGGATAAATGGCGTTTTTTCTTTCTTTTCATGCATGCTTTCGCTGGTCATCAGCAGTTTGCCGCTGCCCAGAGAGTTCCATTCGGCAAAAGATATGAAATAGGGTTTGCGGATTTCCTCTTCATCACTGTCAAACTCGGCTTTTTGTTTTGGAATAAAGCGGAAATCGAGGGAGATACGAAAGCCAGGCGCCTTTTTGGTGGTTTGGTGAATGAGGTAGGGGTCGACCAGAAACCAGCCGTTTTCATGAAAGCTGGTAAGCTTTGTCATACCTTCATCAATAACCGGCCTGCCTTCACTGTAGTCATTCAGTGGCCGAATGAATGACACGGGAAAGCGTTTCGGCTCAAAAAAATCAATTCCCGATTTTGCTGTATCGCCGAGTACCGAAAGGAACACAAGAATTCCTGCTCCCGGATCACCTGCCCAGATGTCACTATGCGGTTTCACGGATGATCGCGGACGGCTGTCAGCTACTGGATCAGGTGTGCCGCTTTGCAGTCTGATATTCACTGGATACTGAATGCGGGCTATTTCATTACCCAGCCCGAGCGCGGCAAAAGCGGTAACACTTTCTCGTTGCAAAATATTAAATGAAAGAATGTTCTCGCTCTTGGGCAGCACCAGGCCATTAGGGGTAATGTTGGGCAAGTTCAGTATGTCTGCTTCATAGGTTTTAAGCATGTCTTCTGCCAGCGCGAACGTCTTTTGCGGAAAGGCACTGGCCAGGCAGGACCACAGAAAGCCGTTAAGCGCTGCGCGCACGCGTGCACGCTGCCCTTCGGTTGCTGTTAATACCTTTACCAACCCGAAATCCTGAATAACAGACGCTGCCTTTGATATGCTATCCAAGCGCTTCTTGCGGTTATCGAGTGTGACTATGTCTGTCATGGGCAACTCCTTAATCTATCTATCTTAAGGCATATTTTGTAATTCATGCGGCACCTGCCTGTTCGCGTGTTTGGGGGATTTCGTTGACTGCAGGCTTAGCGGATTTTGCAATCAAAGAGGCAAGGAGTTTTAAATGTTCCTGTGTTTCTGTTCCCACCATGGTTAGAAAAGCGCGGTCAGAAGCAGACAGTTTATTTGCATCCCTCTTCACTTGATAGGGTAGGTATATATCGTATTCACTGCGTTGCATGCTTGCAATGGCATGAATGCGGTCAAGTCCTTCTGCTTTTACCAGGTTTGACAAAACATCCGCATAACAATCAGTAATCCAGGCATTTGCTACAGGTGACCAATTTTTGCGTTGTTCTAAAGGCAGCGTCTGCAATGCCTGCTCGGCCAAGTCGATTACGCCTTTGGATATGGCTGGCACAAAAGAATAAGGATGATGTGATTGAATAATAAAAAGCAGGCGGAGATATTCTTTACTTTCGTCGCCGATATAGCAGCCGCGATCGTTTAGATGGGTATGGATGAAATAAAGATTGTCTGGATACAGTGCATCTATCGCCAGCAATTCTGTGTCAAAGCCTTTAAGCACGACCACAACGTCATCGGAACAGTCGCACATCATACGGCTGTTCTTGCTCATGAATGGAATTAGGAACTTGTCGTATAGATGCAATCCTTCATAACCGTAGCGCACGGGAGCCACAAAAATACGCAGACGCAATTTTATACCGTAACGCTGCTGGAGTGATAGATAGTAATCAATATCGTCATCGCTATCGATCCCCAACAGCACTTCTAATTGACGTATATCAGCTGCATGTGCCAGCACCGAATCAAGAAAACGTATAAGCCTATGGTCAGGATTGCCTAAACTTCTAACCGAAGCGATAAATGAAATGCGCACCGGCTCTTCGGCAAAAGATGTGGATTGCAATGCCTGGATAATTTCCGGCTTTTCTTTTAGATGTGGGCCATAGCATCTGGCAATTTTGCCCTTTACCAGCGCTTCATGCAGCTCAGCAGTTACCATATGTACAGAAGAACGCAGGAGGTTTCTTACCGCCCGCAACGCCCGCCCATAGAGAAATAACTGGCTTTTAATGACCTTCATCTACCCTTTGCTCCGCTACAGCGCTGTTTGTAGGGGGTGCAGGGGTAAGAATCAATAGTTAAGTGGCTAGGAATGTCTGCGTTAACCAGCAGATTTTTCGTATAAAACAGAAGGTGTGGTACCAAATCCGCTTTGGGAAGTATCCCGCCCGCGCAGAGCTGCTGGCAGAACCTGAAAATCTTCAAAAGAAATCGGATAATCCTGTCGCATCAGTGTGGTGCCTGTTAGGAGGTTGAGGGCACCATCCATGGTCTGCATCATGCGCATTTCAAAAGGAGGATAATACATGCTGTCTATATCATTTTGCCTGACGGTGAGCATCGAAAACAGATCATCGCGCACGAAGATGGCATTCCAGTCCGTGGCGGCGGCAAGGCCATAGCCCTTACTTTTACCCAGCGCGATAAGCGCGCGCAGCGATGCACCAAACGGTGAGGCAGCATTATAACCCTGCACATAAGCAATATCATTGGCGATGCTAGGATTGAAATCTATGGCGACCACAGCGGGTGAATAACGCTTAAGCGCGCTCCAGAGATGATAATCATTGCCTTCCACATCGATGGAAAGAAAGGCAATATCCTTGGGTGCGCCATGTGCCGAAAGCAGGGCGTCTAGGCGGTGTCTTCCCGAGCGCCGTACTTCACGGCGCAGGCAGGAGACGTTGGGGTTACCGGCATATTGCCGCAGAAGCTTGGCATATACATCAGGATCTTTTTCAATAGCGATACCGCTCCAGCCGCGCTCGGCAAAGAGATTATAGGTCTGGCTTAGCCATTTGCCATCATTTGCGCCCACATCCACCGCGAAGCCGATTCGTATGCCCAGTTGATCGAAGATATCTTCAAGAATGCCGTCTTCACCGCATTCTGAAGTCACATTACGGCGATGCTTGAGCAATTGATTAGCCGGCAGGCGTGCAGCATCAAGCTTTCCGGCCTGTAGGGCGAGGGTTTTGCAATGGTAGGTATGGCGTGGCCTGAACACGCGCAATCCATCCGGCAGCACTTGAATATCACGCTGGGTGATGAGGAGCCTGTCGATCTTCCCCTGAGCATCGAGTTGAAACTTCCAGTGGTGCTTCCACCAATAGGCGTTTTCATCGCCGCAGAGCCGTAATGTGCCGTCATACCCCTGAAACAGGCGCATTTCCTGATGTGAATAATACATACGTTCAGGACGATTATCTTTTATATTGAATTTGGCATAATGGTCTTTGCGTACAAAGAAAGCATTCCATGCCTGCGCGCAGACAAGTTCATAGCCTTTACTTTTGGCAAGATCATAAAGAGCCCCCAGAGTCGCCCCTCCGAGGCGTAAAAAATCTTTGGGCTGCGTGTAACGAATGGAAGGGTTGAGCAGCCATTGAAATTCAATGGAAAGCACATGGGGCTGATAATCTTTTAATGCCTCCCAGACATAATAGTCAGCGCTATCGATATCGACGACCAAAAGTGCAAAGTCTCTGGGCAGGGGCGTTTCCGCAAAGATTGCGTCCAGGCTGTCCTTGCCTTCCCAATGCACAAAACGATTAAAACAGTAAACGTCTGAGCGATGCTTGTAGTTATGCTTAAGATCATTGAACCAGTTGGGTTCGGGTTCAATAAGCACGCCGCTCCAGCCACATTCGTTGATAAGCTGCCAGGTATTGGAATCGCGCTTGCCATCACAAGCACCAAACTCCACACACCACGCCGGACCAGTAATGCCAACGGTTTTGAGTATTTCGGCAATAATGCCATCTTCGCCGTTTTGTGAAGCACTATTGCGTGCTACTCGCGTAAGCCAATTATTTTCGGCAATGGAGCGCAGCGTCTCCTCAGGAATTTCCACGCGCAGCAGGTGATCTTTGTTGTTACGCAGGAATTCTTTGTTTTGCTGGCGGAAATTACGCTTAATAAGCCAAGGCTCAAGCGGCGCGCGCAGCTTGCGTTTGAGTTCAGGGGATAAATGCTTTTTGAGTGCCGATATCATGGTTAAACAGCTACCAAGCAGGGGAGAGTGAGGCAAGGGCTATCTTAAGCGGTCACGAAGCGATCTGAGTATGTGTGGGGAAACGTTGATGTCGCCAGCGATCGACAGGCCGTTCTATCAGCAGATAGGCCACGATGGATGCCAGAAGTACACCGCTGATATAAATCGCACCTCCATATTTTATGTCGAGTGGCTCAAACTGGTGTCTGAGGAACATGAATACTGTCATGTGGGAGATGTAGATAGGGTAACTCAGGTCTCCCAAACGCCGGTCAAAAAGGTTGTAACGGCACGCGCCGAACAGAAATGGTACGCCTGCTGCGGTAGCACAGGTGGCGATGACATAAATAGTGCTTTGCTCAAGAGAGGAAGTGAGCGAGGCCAATATAACGATCAGAAAAATACAGGCGGCGGCTTGATAAGCGTGATGCTTGTGCCATCCGCGCTGTTGCATCGCACTGTATGCCCGATAACCCAGCGCACCGGCAATAAAGAAGCCAAGCTCGATGGGAAAAAAATTGCTGAACCATGGACTTGCGAATAATCCCGCCTCTATCAAATACGCTTTTGTCAGGATAAAAATACACAGAAGTAATGAGAGCGTCCGCGTGCTAAGGCTCAGTAGCAGGGGTGCAATGAGATAAAACATCAGCTCGATAGCCAGTGTCCAGGACTGCCCGAAAATCGTCAGATGCTGGCCAAGTACATACCCCTCTTTGAGCTGGGCGGAGTAGAGGATGGGAGCGATATCGCCGCTCTGCTGGTTATATTGTGTCAGACGCAAGACATCCTGGCCAAAGAGAAAAAGATTGTTGAAGGCATAGATCAAAGTGAGTTTAAATTGCCCTGCGTGCAGCAATGCAAAGAGCGATTTAAGAAACGGCGAGCGAATGACGAAGAAAAGCCAATATAGCGGGTAAATGCGAAACGCGCGGCTAAGATAGAAATTGCGGACTTTTAGATCTGGTTGACTGAGTAGAAGCTGAATGTAAAAGCCGGAGATAATGTAGAAGCAACAGACTGCGATGCCGCCGGTGGCGAAGAAGAACGGTCTGCCTAAATGCCCCAAAAGCACAATCGCAGCTAAGCTAAGGCGCAGAAATCCCATGGTTTAGAGCGCCACTTCTGCGCGTTGGGCGTGACGGCCGGGGCGGAATGGCTCGCCCGCACGAATATAAGTGTTAAGCAGCACATAGCGGAATTCGCTGGTGGTGTTGGCACCCGATGAATGCACAAGATGGCCGTGAATGAAGAGTGCGGCGCCCTTGGGAACAGACGGATAGATGGGTTTATATTTTTCCGGAATGATGGTTTCTTCGTTATTGGCGTTGGGGTCCTGACCGGCATCGGGTGGCAGACTAAGCTTGCGTGTGGCAAGCTGACCTTCTTTGTGCGTACCGGGATAGACGATAAGCCCGCCTTTTTCCTTATAGGTGTCGGTTAATGCAATCCAGGCAGAGGCGAAAACACCATAAGGTGCCTCGACGTAGAAATTATCCTGATGCATTGAGAAGCCGCGTGTCCCAGGCTTGCAGAAGAAAAACTCGGTCTGCAATCCCGCGGGTGTGCCGCCGACGAGCATTTCAATAATGTTTTTTATTTTAGGAATTTTCAGGGCTTGCAAAAATCGCGGATCAGAACGGTGCGGCATCATTTGCGGACGGAAGGTGCCGTTCTTTGCGTTTTCGAGATCTTTGCCTGCGGCAATGAGCGCGTCGCATTCCTGCGCAGTAAGTGCATTATATTCGATGTGAAAGCCATTCTCCTGATAGTGCTCCAGGGCAGTCTTGCGATCGCTGAGAATCGAAGCCTGTGCAGACATTAGAAAGGCCCTTTGAATTCATCTACTTCCTTGATTTCGTGGTCAGAAGGAAGATCGATTTTGCCTTTAGGATCGATGAGGCGGAAGGCTTTTTCAGCAATGGTCTTGCCGTTTGGATAGAAAAGATTTTCCAGCGGCTTGGTGGTAGGGCAGGGTGTGTCGGCAAAACCCATGCGCGCCATGGCGATATGCTTGCCGCCAATGCCCTGCGGAAGTGCTTCCATGACCTGCGTAAGAATCTCCGCACTTGCGCCGCAGGTAAGCCAGCCGTTATCCACGACGAGCAACCTGCCGGTCTTTTTTACTGAAGCGACGATGGCATCCATATCCAGAGGCTGCAATGAGATGGGATCGATAATCTCGGCGTCAATTCCGGCTTTCTCCAGATAATGACTGGCGCGTAGCGACTCAATGACCATGTGCGAGATGCCGATGATGGTAATATCCTTGCCTTCTCGCATGATACGCGCTTTGCCAAGTGGCGTGACGTAAGGTTCGCTTGCCACATACGACTGCATATTGCACAGCAGGCGATGCTCCATATAGATCACCGGATTGTCATCGCGAATGGCGGCAATCATCAGGCCTTTGGCATCGTGCGCATTAGAAGGCGCAACCACCTTAAGGCCCGGCACATGCATGAACATGGAATGCAGCGCCTGGCTATGCTGCGCGCCTTGCCCCCAGCTGCGGCCTACCATGGTTCGCACGACGAGCGGCACCTTGACCTGTTTGCCGTACATGTAATGTGCCTTGGAGGCAATATTGACGAGCTGGTTCATTGCCAGCATCATGAAGTCCATGCGGATATGCACATGCACGGGACGATATCCCGCCATGGCGGCACCGATAGCCATTCCGGTCATCGCATCTTCAGAAAGCGGTGTGCCAAAACAACGGTCAGGGCCAAATTTTTCCACCAGTCCGGCAGTGGATCCCTGAATGGCTTTGTGATCGTCTACATCAAGCCCAAAGACGAACACTTTTTCATCGCGCTGCATTTCCTGTGCGCAGGCTTCGGAGATAGCATCGACGTAGCGAATGAGGCGTTTGCTGTCACTATGTTCATCTGTCATGGGTTTGACTGCAAGATTATGCGGCATATACGTTTGCCAGTAACTGATTGGAATCCGGATAGGGAGATTGTTCAGCAAATGCGATGGCTTCCCTGAGTTCGGCCTCCACCTGCTGCTGGATTTTCGTGGCTTCTGCGCCGAGTGTCTTTGCAAGCAGCGCTATCTGATCATTGGCCTTCCAGCGCGCATAATCTGCTGCACTGCGGTAGGGGCCGTGATCATGATCGTCTGTGGGGCCGACATGTTCCATCCAGCGATAGGTGGTGCATTCAAGGAACTGCGGGCCTTTGCCGGCACGGATAGCGGCAAGCGCTTTGCCGGTGGCTTCCCGTATGGCAAAAACATCGCCGTCGCCTACGAATTGCGTAGGAATGCCGTAAGTCTCGATGCGCGCGCGCAGGTTCCAGTTAGGCTGGCGGCGGCTGATGGGGGTATGAATGGCAAAACCGTTATTTTCGACGACAAACAGCATCGGCAATTTTTTGAGTGCGGCGTAATTGAGGGTTTCGCTGTATCCGCCTTCTTCGACGGCGCCGTCACCGCAGACGGCCACGACTGCGCGTTGCTTGCCGGTTTTTTTGGCGTCCCACTGCATGGCCTGCGCGTAGCCTGCTGCGACGGGAACAGTAGTGCCCACCACGGCGGAAGCACCCATGATGCCGTGGGACATATCTACCAGATGCATCGAGCCGGCTTTGCCGCCCGCGCACCCTCCGGATTTGCCGTAAAGCTCGGCCATCATCTGTTTCAGGTCGCCGCCTTTAGCAATGTAGGTGGCATGGCAACGATACGTATTCGACACGATATCATCCGCGTTAAGCGAATCACAAATACCGGTCGCTACCGATTCCTGGCCGATGGAAAGATGTACCGGGCTTTTAATCGCATCGCTTGAGTAGACTTCGCAGATATACTCTTCCACGCGGCGGATAAGCAGCATGGAATGATAGAGGCGGGCGGTCGTTTTACTGTCGGCAACAGGCACTGAATCCTCATATAAAGAAAGCGACTATAATGAGGGAAACGGCCGAGATCAACGCAAAATACGGCCTAAAAAGACTCGTCGTAAATTTCGGTGAGCGCACCCATGGTGATGGGTAAAGTGATGGCCATGGGCAGTATTGCCAAAAGCCCTCCCAGGAAGTTGATGACGAACAGGGCGAAAATGACACCCAGCGTTTCCAGGCCTCCCTTGAGCACGGTTTTGCGGCTCATTTCCATGGCATCCCAGAAATCATAGCCTTGGTCGATAATCACCAGCGGGGTGAAGGAATAGAGCGCAAGAATAAACAGGCCGGGAATGGCAACGATAAACAAGCCTACCAGCGAAAACATCCAGGTGCTGGAAATAACAAGCAGCACCAATCCCGCAATGGCCGGGCATGAGACCAGAGTGGAAGATGTCAGCAGCGGCCTACTGACGGGGCCGATTTTAGAGAATATATATCCAATATCCACCGGTTGCCCGCGTACCATGCGCAGTAGTGCGAGCAGATAAAACGACAGGAGAAAATTGGAAAATATAAACACAATCAGGTAGGCGGTGATATGCATGTATGGCGGCAATCCCATGTGCACCATGCTGGCCATGACGATGATGGTAAGTATATACACCGCTGCAAGTACGGTAGAGATGTGGTTGCGCTGCAGAAAACGCCAGCCGCTTTGCAGGGTGGGGATTAAGTGGCGCTGACGGTGCTTGGTTGCATCAGCGGATTCTGTGGATTCGTCCTTCTTTTCATTGAAAAAATCCTTCAGGCCCGGCCATTCTGCGGCAGGTTTTGCGGGATCTTCGCCCAGTTGCACCATCGTGGCAGAAGTAAGCGAACCGTTGCGCATTTTGCGCACCAGCATGACGAGATCGTAGGGTCCCTTACGCTGTTTGCCGGAGAGAATGTAATAGTCTTGAGTCATGGGTTAATTCTTTTGCTTTTAGGATGCTTATCGCGGCGCATCATACTCAAGTTTTTCGTGCCGATCCAGTCTTTTGCTTTGGCCGGAAGCGCTCCTCTATAAAGGCAAAGAGTGCGCGTACGGCCATCGCTTCGGCACCGATGGGGCGGCCTGGGCGTTTGCTCAGGTTCCATGCCATCATATCGACATGTATCCAGGCGGATGTTTTCTGCACAAATTCTTTGAGGTAAAGCGCGGCAGTGATGGCGCCGGCATAGGGGCCATCCGGCGCGCTGTTGATATCCGCTGAGGCACTGTTCAGCATGGAGCGGTATTCTTGCCATAATGGCAGACGCCACAGCGGGTCTTTTTGCTGTTGGCTATGGGCAAGAAGTTTGCTGGCGATGGCATCATCCGGTGTAAAAAATGCGGGAATGTCGGTACCCAGCGCCGTGCGAGCCGCTCCGGTGAGTGTGGCGAAGTCCACCAGAAGATCGGGATTTTCCGTGTCGGCTTCATAAAGCGCGTCGCACAGGATGATGCGCCCTTCCGCATCGGTATTGCCGATCTCGACAGAGAGTCCTTTGCGGGTCTTGATGATATCCATCGGCCGGTAAGCATTGCCTGATATGCTGTTTTCCACTGCCGGGATCAGCACGCGCAGCCGTACCGGAAGTTTACGCTCCATGATCATGTGGGCCAGCGCAAGAATGCAGGCCGCGCCCCCCATGTCCTTTTTCATCAGTTTCATGCCCGAAGAAGGCTTGATATCCAAACCGCCGGAATCAAAACACACACCTTTGCCAACCAGCGTCACCTTTGGATGCTGAGAACTGCCCCAGCGTATGTCGACAAGGCGGGGCGCGCGCGTGCTGGCTTTGCCAACTTCATAGATCGCCGGATAATTCTGTTTGAGCAATGCTTCGCCAACAATTTCACGATATTCGGCGCCGTAAGTCATCGCGACACCCTTGCAGGCGCGTGCAAGTTCGGCTGGGCCCATATCGTTAGCAGGCGTGTTGATCAGATCACGCGTTTCGCAAATCGCTTCTGCCATGCGCTGAACAAAAACACTGTCGCAGCCTGAAGGTGCGGCTAATGTCGCAAAGGCCTTACTTTTCTTTTTATAACGATCGAAGTGATAGGAACCGAGCAGCCAGCCCAGCATCAGCGCTTCACTCGTCTTCGCGTCAAACTGTGCTTCCAGGCGGTAATGACCGGCAGGCAGAACGGCGGGTAAATCGGCAATCGACCAGATATCAAGCGTATCGTTTACGCCCGCAAGTATGCGCATAAGCTCACCGGTTTTTGCGGCGATAAGGCAATGGCTGCCAGCAGCAGCGCTGAACCCGGTGGTGCGCGCCCAGCTTTGAGTGATGCTGTCCTGTTTTTTGATCCACACTTCCCATTCACTGCTGCGAATAAGGCTGATGGCAATCGCTGCCGATGGTTTTCTGGAAGAAATCTTAGCCATATATTTTCCTATTTTTGAATAAGACGGGCAACGGCCTGCGCTGCGGCAGTGTCGGGATGGGTTTGGGTGGCCCCACGCAGCATGGCGATAGCGGCTTTGTATTCATCACGCTGTTGCTGCGTGGCTTGTGGCGATGCCAGTGCCTGTAGCGTTTGGGTAATAGTAGATACGTTGCAACGTTCCTGCAAGAGTTCAGGAATGATCTCCTTTTTTGCAGCAAGATTCACGAGGCTGACATACGGCACCAATACCATACGGCGGAGCAGCCACGCGGAAAAGGCGCTGACCCTGTGTGCTACCACCGTAGGCACTCCGGCGGCCGCGAGTTCGAGTGTCACCGTGCCGGATTTGCTAAGCGCAAGCGCGGCGCTGGCAAACGCATCCTGTTTTTCATGAATATCCACAACAAGTGTGCCCGGTGGGACCATATTGCGTATGGTGGTCTGCACTTGCGGTCCAGCGAGCACCATCACTTTATACTCTGGCATGGCCTTTGCTGCTTCAAGGAATACCGGTAACTGGTGCTTTATTTCTCCAGGGCGGCTGCCGGGCAAGAGCAGCAAAAGTTTGGTGTCCTGAGCAATCTGGTGCTTGGCATAAAAACCTATCTTATTGCCGTTATGTTCCTGCCAAAGCACGGGATGGCCGATATAGGTAGTGGGCAGGCCTTCTTTTTCAAAATAAGGCGGCTCCCATGGCAGCAGCGCCAGCAATGCATTGAATAATTCGGCAGTCTTGCGCGCGCGCTGCGGCTTATAGGCCCAGACGCTGGGCGCGACATAATGAATGCGTGTGATATGCGACGTAACGGCATTATTTTTTAACGCGCGGGCGAGGCGAAAATTGAAGCCGGGCGAGTCGATGGTTACAACAACGTCTGGTTGTTGATTATGAATATCGATGGCGGTTTCACGCAGTCTTGCCAGCACGCGCGGAATATGGGGCAATACCTCAGCAAAGCCCATGATGGAAAGCTCGCCGTAGGGAAAAAGGCTTCGCAGCCCTTCGCGCTGCATTGCGTCTCCGCCCACACCGCAAATGCGGATAGTGGGAAATATTTTTTTGATTTCGCGCATCAGGCCACCGCCCAAAGCATCCGCGGATGCTTCGCCGGCAACAATATAAAGGAGTGGCGCTTTCATTCCTGCAGTGAAAAGCCGATGACGAAAAGTCCGAGCTGGTCAGCCATGCGTGTGACCTCGCGACGGTTCACTATCAGTGAATGGCGCGCTTCCACCGCAATACCGGCAAATCCTGCCCGGTGCACAAGTTCGAGTGTCTGCGTGCCGATGGTGGGCAGGTCGACGCGATCTTCCTGTATGGGTTTGCGCGCTTTCACCAGCACTCCACCTTTGCCTTCACCCCGCAGCGCCGCACAACGCTCGATGAGCGCGTCAGTGCCTTCGGCGGCTTCAATGCCCAGCACAAGGCCATTTTTGACGATGACGCCCTGACCGATGTCGAAAGTACCGATGGCGCGAATGATGCGTGCGCCCATCTCAATATCTTTTTGTGCCTGCTTATCAGGAATGTTCTGGCCAAGAGGTCCCGCATCGGCAACAAAATCCTGCAAGAGCTGATCGATGCCGACCACACGGAATCCTTCTTCTTCAAGAAAAGCGATGATGGTTTTAAAAATAGCCGCATCACCGCCCAGCAGTGAAAGGCCCAGGCGAGAAAGTAGCCTGGCGCCGGTCATGTCCGGCCGGATGCTTGCCATAGAGGGACGGTTGATTTTTCCGGCGAGCACGAGTTCTTCCACGCCCGCACGTTTTAAGTGATCAAACGCAAGCCCAATAGCGCCCAGGCGAATCCAGGCATGAGGCACGTTTTCAACCGTTTCTGGCGCGGTTTCATTTTCAATCGCCACGATAAAAACGCTGCGTCCGGCTTTCAGGCAGCTGGCGGTGAGCTGGCGTGGCAAATGTCCGCTGCCGGCGATGATGCCAAGAGGTGTAGCCGGATTTTCTGCGGCGGCGGCCATGGCGTTCATGATTCGGCAAGTGCCAATGCGCTGCCCCGTACACGCGGGATGCAGATAGATCGGTTACCCTTGTCCTCCATGAACTCAATGATTTCCTGCACCGGGGAGAATTTCTGGAAAGCTTCCTGCACTTTTCCGGTGCGCTCGAACAAGGTGCCGTTTTCTGCTTCAAAGAGCATTTTATAGGCGTTCCTGAGCGCGTGAATGGTTTCGCGATCAAAGCCGCGGCGCTTGAGCCCGACCAGATTAAGACCTGCAAGTGAAGCGCGCTCGCCCAGTACCGAGCCATAAGGGATTACGTCGTGCTCGACACCCGACATGCCGCCGATGATGGCATGCTTGCCGATGCGAACGAACTGGTGAATGGCGGCAAGGCCGCCGATGATGGCGAAATCGTCGATAGAAACATGGCCGCCGAGGGTGGCATTATTGGCCATGATGATGTGATTGCCCAGTTTGCAGTCATGGGCAACGTGAGCGCCTACCATGAACAGGCAATTATCCCCGATGCTGGTCAGCATCCCACCGCCTTCGGTGCCAGGATTCATAGTTACATGTTCGCGGATAACATTGTTTTTTCCAATGCTAAGCTTTGACTTCTCACCTTTAAATTTAAGATCCTGCGGTGCATGCCCGAGACTTGCAAAGGGGAATATTTTGGTATTTTCACCTATGATGGTATTGCCGCCAATGGCAACATGCGACACCAGCTTTACGCCCGCTGCGAGTGTGACTTCGCTGCCTACGACGCAGAACGGCCCAACCTCGACATTATCGGCAATGCTTGCGCCCTTTTCGATAACTGCGCTGGAATGTATGCTGGCTTTGCTCATTCTAGTCCACAATCATAGCGCAAATTTGTGCTTCTGCGGTTTTGCCGCCAGCCGTATGCGCCTCGCACAGGAATTTCCAGACGTTGCCGCGGCTTTTCATTTTTTGCACATGAATCTCAAGCGTGTCGCCCGGCACCACCGGCTTTCTGAATTTAGCTTCTTCGATCGACATAAAATATACCAGCTTACCTTCTGCATTGCCGCCCAGCGTATGGACGACGAGCAGGGCGGACGTCTGCGCCATGGCTTCGATGATTAGTACACCCGGCATAATAGGTTTTTGCGGGAAATGGCCGACGAAATGCGGCTCATTGATGGTGACATTCTTAATGCCCACCGCCGATTCAGGAGGCACCACATTGATAACACGATCGACCAGCAGGAAAGGGTAGCGATGCGGAATCATCTGCATGATGCGATCGATTTCAAGCGTTAGGCCTTTATGGTGTCCTGCGCCGTATTTTATTTTATCCATTACTTCCTCATTCATCTCCTGCCTCCTTTTTCTTTATCAGCCTGGCGATGGCAATTGTCTGGCGATGCCAGTCTTTCACGGGAACCGCTGGAGAGCCACCGTAGGATTCTCCCGGCGGAATATCACTCATCACCCCGCTTTGTGCGGCAAGGCGTACTCCATGGCCGATTTTAAGATGCCCCGCGATGCCGGCCTGTCCACCCAGCATGACCCCGTCACCGATTCTGGAACTGCCAGCGATACCCGTCTGGGCCACAATAATCGACTGCTTGCCAATATGCACGTTATGGCCAATTTGCACAAGATTATCAATCTTGCAGCCATGACTTACTACCGTGTCGGGGCCGGTTCCGCGGTCGATGCAGGTGCCGGAGCCTATTTCCACATCGTCCTCGATGAGCACACGGCCCAGTTGGGGCACTTTGACGTGTTTTTCCCGCCCGAGCGCAAAGCCAAACCCGTCTTGTCCGATATGTACGCCGCGGTGAATAATCACGTGTGAGCCGATGACAC